>Ga0209698_10005538_pt1 | contig 13644 bp, 9 predicted proteins | sample LitLauG_LLR_2012_FD_187203 | JGI IMG/M metagenome (GOLD analysis project Ga0209698, IMG submission 187203) | Freshwater sediment microbial communities from Pennsylvania, USA - Little Laurel Run_MetaG_LLR_2012 (SPAdes) (version 2) | ecosystem: Environmental > Aquatic > Freshwater > Creek >... | reverse complement strand
TCTGGATCGATTCCAGCAGAAGCCCCAGGCGAAGTCTGACGCCGAGCACGCAGATCCCTCCGAGCAGGACGAGAGCGGCACGGAGGCGGCCGGGGCGGACACCGGTGAGGACTCGTCAGATGCGTCGGCGATCCAGTCACGCACCGGTCGCTCCGCGTGCAGTCAACAGCCGGTCAAAGCCGGCAAACCAGGGCAGCCGATGCACGAAATAGGCAAAAAATAGGCAAAGTGGGAAAACAGCTTCGAGTGGGGATCGCTAAGCTATTGAAGAAATGGCTCCCCGATAGGGACCCTGTTGCGTAAGGGATTTGGAGAATCGGGCTTCGAGGCGAGTCTATCGGGGACTAGCCGCCGCGAGTTGCCTGCACCTCGAACACCGCCGACGGGCATTGCGACAAGACGTACCGATGCACGCCTCGACTGCCGCCCGAGGCTCTAGGCCCGCCCACGGTCAACGGCAGCGAGATTCGCTGGGCTGCTGCTGACCTACGTCTTACCTCTGTGCCGGTCGGCGTAATCCTCGAAGAACCCATGCAGCCGCAGACCGAACTCCAGGGTTGCCTCGGCTGCGTCCTGGAGACCGAGGCTGCGCAGGCTGATCGACAGCCAGTAAAGCCCGGAGGGATCGCCCGCGGGGAATCCCTGCTCCATCCAGTGGCGCGCATACACCGCCAAGGCGCGCCACTCTCCGCATTCGCCGAGATCGCGGGCAAAATGGGGGTCCGGGTCGAAAACTGTTGTCTGCCGCCGCGGATCCCAACTGGCCATCACGACCTGGCCTCTCTGGGCCTGCTCCATCAATCGTTCGATGTCCGATCTGTCGAGCGACCGGTTCAGCTTCTTGAGATGACTGCGCAGCACGGGTTCGGCGGCCTGTTCGAAGGGGTCCGTGATCACGGCTGCGAGGTGGCGAATGAGATCGAACGTTTTCGGGTGTCGCAACTCGCGAAATCCATCGAGGGCCTTGGAAAACAGGGAGATTGCCTCGTCTCGGAGGCCGAGCCTCTCACTTAGCTCGGCCAGGTGGGCGGAACGCTCCGCGATTCGGCGCCGGTCGCCAGCCTGGCGCGCGATGGCGAGCGCCTCCGCAGCATAGTCCCGCGCCTGCGACAGCGAATCCTGTTGTGCCGCCGTGAGGATCGACAGCGTGTTCAGGGCGGCCCCAGCCCTTCCCGTGTCCCCGATGGAACGGGCCAATTCCAAGCTCTTGCCGGCCCACAGCAAGGCCCTGTCCGGGTCCTGCTGCGCCCAGAGATTGGCGAGGTTCAACGCCCACTGGCACTGCGCCCATTGCACTCCGGCGGCGCCCGCGATTCCCCACGCATCTTCCAGGAACTTGATTCCATCAGGCCAGCCAATTGCAGACCCGATCTGGCCGACTATCCAAGAGTGGAGTGGCGCGGAGCCGCAGTTGCGGGCAAGCGCCACGATTCGATCGACTTCGCGTTGGCCGCCGCCCAACTCGCGGCGCGCAGAGTATTGCAAAAACGCGCCGATTGGCGCAAGCAGGCGGACGCGCGTGGAGTCTCCAGCCCGCCTCGCGGCGTCCAGAAGCTGTTGCAGGTGCTCCGGCGAATCTTCCTCGATCCGCAATGCCCCACCGCCGACACCGGGATCCTCACCGGCCAGCAATTGCCGGAGCAATTCGTCGATGGAAATGACTAGGACCTCCGCCATGCGGCTATCTGCCGGTTTCCGGCTCGTAGCCGACCCTGGCATCCACGAGCATGCCGCCGCTCGGCGAGTCCACCGTGACGACCACGACAATCGAACGGGTGCGCTGCGTTCGGACCTGGCGAAGACTCGGCGCCAGTCGGCGAATGAAGAACAACTCGGTTCCGGTGCCCGTTCGGAACCAATCGAGGTAACGATCCAGCGAGCCAAAGAACTGATCGGTGAGGGTGGACGGAGGCACCATGATGGTGCCGCCGCCGGCGCGCACGGTCTCCAGGATTACCTGCACAAAGCTGCGCGAGTTTGCCTCGGCGAGGTTCGCCTGCGCCACGGTGTTGCCGGGATTGGCTTGAATTGCTTTCTCGAAACACTCCTCGGCGCCGGGTTTCTTCGCTTTGAGCAGCGCGATCCCGAGGTGGTTCCAGGCCTCGCTGTAGCTTGGCTTGACGTCGGTGGCCTTGCGCAGCCAGAATTCGGCCTGATCGAGGCGCTCCTGGTAGAGGAAAGCGGTGCCCTTGCCGTAAAGCGCTTCCGGATGGGCCGGGCTTACAGCGAGCGCCTGATCGTACCATTCGATCGCCTCGGGGTAGCGCTTAAGCCCTGAGAGGGCCCAAGCCCGGTTGCTGAGCGCCACGGGATCCTTCGGCTGGATGGCAAGAGCCCGGTCGTTCCAGCGGATCGCCTCATCCCAGCGTTCCGCGAATCCAAAGGACAGTGCCAAGGTGCTGATGGCATCGTAGAGGTCCGGTTCCAGGCTGAGGGCCTCCTGGCAGAGCCTGATTGCGTCGCTGGCACGCCCCATCCGGCCCAGCGTTTTCGCCTTCTCCACCAGCAGAGAGGCTTTCGAAACCCGTTCACTCCCGTGAAACCGCTCGCCCGACTTTGCGATCTGGAGGAACAACTTCATGGCCCGATCCCACTCGCGCAATGCCTCGTCGAAGCGGCCCGCGTGTTCGAGGGCGATCGCGCGGTTGTGGACAACCCCATATTGAAGGTGGGTAGAAGCCGGACCCTTAATCAGCCGTTCGGCTTCCGCGTAAAACTGGAGGGCTTCATTGGGCTTGCCCAACGAGTCCAGCGAGGTACCCCGATTGATCAACTCTTCGGTTTTGTTCATCATGACCGCTCCAACTCTGCCTTGACTTCGCGAAAGTTCTGCGGGCGTTTGCGCGGGTCCTTTTCCAGGCAGGCCGCCACGAGTGTTCGGAGGCGACCCGGCACCTTCGGATAGGCATCCAGCGAAGGCGGCGCCCGCCGTTGATGCGCTTCTTGCCACTCGCTCTCCCCGGAGACCTCGAACACCTGTCGCCCGACCAGCATCTCGTACAAAACGCAACCGAAGGAGTATATGTCCGATCGACGATCGACGTTACCGTCCGGCAGCCATTGTTCGGGCGCCATATAGGGAGGTGTGCCAGCGATGCCGTGCCGGTTCGCCCTCCAGAGATCGCTCTGCTGCACCGAGATGGCTAGGCCGAAATCCGTCACTTTGGCGACGCCGCGTTCGTTGAGCAGTATATTCGACGGTTTGATGTCGCGGTGCGCGAAGCCTGCCGCCGCCGCTCCCAGCCGCTCGGAGATATGAAGGAATCCCTTGCAGACATCCACGCCGATTCGAACCGCGTCGCCGACCCGCAGCGTGCCCGTACGTATCCAATCCGCCACGCCGGCTCTCCACGCATCTCCCGCGCCACAGAAAGCGGCGAGTGGGGTGATATCCAACTGCTCACGCGCCGCCTGGATGTCGACTGTGCAGCAGAGATCGAACTGCTGAATGGTCCTCCGCGCGGCGGCCACCGCAGTCTGGAAGTCCGTGCGTGCGAGCGGCTTTCCCTTGTTTCTTCCCTCGGCGAACCCGGTGCACTCCACGACCTCGAGCGCATGCGGCACCAGGGCACAGAGGTCGGCTTTCGACCGCCAGACTGGGAGCCGGTGCGATGGCGGTTGAATCCACCATCCGGCGAGCGCGTGCTGAGCTTCGCCGCGGCGGAGCACGATGACGAGCGGCCGCAGGTAGGCGCGCTCCAGACAACTGGCAAATGCCAGGGCCAGATCCAGGCAGGTACCCTCCAGGTCCTTCCACACCGTGTCCGGGTCCCTGATCTTCTGGCCATCCGTTTCGAACGACGGTGGCTCGTACTCGTATCGCCAGCGATAGTGGCTGCGGATGCACTCGTAGATCTGCCGGGCCGAACGGGTCCAAGAGTTCGCCGGAGCGCCCTTCGTCAGTTCGTCATTCCCCCGTTCGAACACGTCCTGGTAGCCGCCCGCGAGCCCCGGTGCCGCCGCGCCGAGGATGTCCCTGGCCGCGGCACTATTGGGCTCGACGAATGCCGCGAGCGCCGCCTCCGCACCGCTGACCCAAGTCCACTCGTTAGCCGCGAGCGCCACGACATCGCTGCGATGGATCAGGTCGGCGCCGTGGCGCACGTCCCAGGTCAGTCGCTGCCGCTCGGTGAGTTTGCCCAGCGCGGCTAGGTCCAGGAGGGGCACGGTCCGTCGGCCTGACGGGTAGGACTGTCCCGGCCGAAGGGCCGGTACGGGCAGCACGTGCGGGCGCGCGAGGGCTGACCACGCTACCTCCAGCAAGGACGGTCCGGTCGCCGTGGTGCCGCAACTCCGGATTGCGATGCGGTCCCAGGAGTCGAGGCCCGCATGATGGATGGCGTAGTTGAACTTCACCGACGCTGGAAGATTCTCGACCGTCAGCATGCAGGTTATCAATAGATTCTAGCTGCACTCTCCGCTCAGGACAATCTCCCTGGTCCGCTGTTCAACAGGTTCCGAATCGTCCACATTTGTTATCAATCGATTAGATAGGGCCGGAGATTGGCATTTTGAACAGGGTTCGGGTTGGTCTGAGATCCCCAAGAGGAACCCATCTCCGTAATGGATTTGGAGAATCGGGTTTCGAGGCGACGCTAACCGGTAGCAAACGCGTCAAGTTGTTGCCGAGCAGGCAACCTATGGGCTTCAGTTTTCAAAGACCGGACAGCGACTCTCAGCATACTGGAGTTGGAACCCCCGATTGGATGGAGACGGTCGGCCGCGCCAGGGGTGGCTCCCCAAGTGAAACAAAGGGTGTTCTGGGGAGAAGAGACACTGGCAAAGCCATTGATTCTAAATTTATTACTCAAATTTGCGGTTGCTGCCATCCCAGGAATCAGGACGTGACTCTACAAGTCCAGCCCCTTTAGGTACTCCAAGAACTTTTCACGGAGGTCCGGCCGACGCAGCGCGAGACCAACAGTCGCCTTTAGGAAACCCAATTTGTCGCCGGCATCGTAGCGAGTACCCTCGAAGCGATAAGCGTAAACCGGGGAATCCGAGAGCAATCGCTTAAGCGCATCCGTCAACTGAATCTCCCCACCCGATCCAGGCTCAGTGACAGCCAGCGCGTCAAATATCTGAGGCGTCAATACATATCGGCCAATGATCGCCAAGTTGGACGGTGCTTCTGACGGACTGGGCTTCTCGATCATGTCCCGTATCCGGAACAGCCGATCTCGGGTCCCGCCGTATTCGATTGGGTCTGCTGCGACAATACCGTAGGACGCAACCTCATCGCGGGGAACTTCGAGAACGGCGATCACCGGTGCAGCGACGCTGTCATGAACTTCCAGGAGTTGCCGAAGGCAAGGTTTGTCCGAATCGATTACATCGTCGGAGAGTACGACCGCAAAGGGTTCGGCGCGAACCAGGTGTCGCGTTCGCAGGATCGCATGACCTAGACCAAGCGCCTCCTTCTGCCGGATGTAGCAGAGTTCGAAGGTATTGGAGATGCGATGAACAATGGACAGGAGGTCCTTCTTGCCCCTTTCCTGCAGTAAATGCTCCAACTCAAAGCTGACGTCGAAATGGTCCTCGATCGCTGACTTACCACGGCCAGTGACAATAATGATGTTCTCGATGCCAGATTCGACAGCCTCCTCAACACCGTACTGAATCAACGGCTTGTCGATCAGCGGCAACATCTCCTTCGGCTGGGCTTTCGTCGCTGGAAGGAAACGGGTGCCGAGGCCAGCGGCCGGGAACACGGCGATGCGTACTCCAGCAAGCATACTTTGTTTAGCATCCGCCATGGGGGGCCTCCCGCGCAAGCGGGGGACCCGAGAAGCATCGTGCTCCTCGAAGGACCTCTACAGGCACGTGCATGGGGATGCAAATTGACGAATTGACAAAAACTGGCTGTTGTGAGATACTGATCTTGTCTTGGCAATGGCCGACTTCTCCAAGTCGTTATCCTCCGAGCGCGAGCGACGCGGACTCAGTCGAGAGGAACTCGCTGCGCGGGCAAGTTTAAACCCGAGCCACATCTACCGACTGGAGACGGGGGCTCGACGTCCGAGCCGCGAAACGGTGTTGGCGCTTGCCGACGCGCTTGAAGTTGATAATGCCACCCTTGAGTTGTGGCTCGCGAAGGTGGGTTACGCTCCGCTTGACCTCGCTGTGAACTTCAGGCCTGTCGTTCGGGTCCGCGGTGCGACTTTACGCTCGGGACGGAACGTCGGCCCGGCTAGCAGTTTAGATACGGCCACCGTGGCTCGCCAACTCGAGGCCATAGGCCTCAAGGAGTCGACGGTTCGGCGCCTAGTGGAAGCATTGGCCTCAAGTGGTCTTGCCACACAACGCCGTGTCTCGACCGCGCTCTCGTCAACTTTCTCTCGTGCCCTGGCGGTGGTGGACTGCCCCGTACGGACTGCGGTCATCCCCGCCGCGGGGGGTCAGCATCGTCTGTTGGCTCCGGACCTGATGCAGCGCCTGCTGGTTTCATCGATTCGTGAAGCGGCCGATTGCGGGATCATCGACGTCGTTCTAGTCTTGGCCCCTGGCACGGCTGATACCCTCTATTCGACCATTCGCAATGCGATGAACATCGCCGCAGGCCCAATGCTCCACTTGACGTACTGCGAACAAGGAAAGCCAGACGGACTAGGCGATGCCGTTCTGCGGGCCGAAGAAGCCGTAGGAACTGAGCCGTTTGCCGTTCTGTTGCCGGACGATACGGCCCTTCAGGGCCTGGGCAGGAAGGTGCAAGCTCTCCTGGGCCAAATGATCGCTGTCAGTCAACAGTACCAAGGCTCCCATCTGCTAGCAGTCACGAGTGTCCCAAGGACCAAAATGGCACATTGTGGGGTTGTTAAGGTCCAGACGGCGGCCGAGCAACAGGTGGCCGCCAGAATCCTTCACTTAGCGGAAAAGCCTAGTCCAACTGATCAGCACATCTCCGCGGATCGAGATTTGTTGGGAATAGTGGGTCGATATATCCTCCAGCCGTCGGTTTTCGGCCCACTTCGGAGCCTGAGGGCGCAGGGTCGCCGACCGGTGGAATTGACGGATGCGCTCGAGCAGATCCGCCGCGAGGGGGGGGATCTTTGGGCCTGCGAACTGAAGGGTAACCGCCACGACGTCGGGGAACTGGTTAGCCGGACAGGCCGAATGATCGAGGAATGGGAGGAATATAATCTGAAACGAGGTGAAACCTATGTCAAAAGAGATTGACCAGCAGGAGGTTAGCTTCTGGGTGCAACGCCTGACTGCCGGCAGTGGCCAGGAAAAAGCGCGGGCCGCTTCCGAACTCAGCAAAGCTTCAGTGAGGGTGAGAGGCACTGTCAGGGTACGCGGCACCATGGCACGCCCAGCCCCGCGAGAGTTGTCCCAAGATGCGATGAGCATGGTTCTCTCTGAACTACGCAACCAAGACGCGTCAGTCCGGAAGGAGGTCGCTTTTGCCGTGGGCGAGTGGGGCGGCGCCGAAGCAGCTGAGATCTTGGCCCGTATGTTGGTCGGCGATGACAAAGACGGCGACGAATCTGTTCGGAGGTCCATCGTGGGAGCGCTTCATAGGATACACGGTACTGGAAATCGAGCACATCCTGCCCGATACGCCGAGTAGCGCCCTGCTGTTAGCATTTGTGACCGCTAACCCAAATGCCCGCTACGACGATTGCAAGAACAAGCTGGGCAACCTGACGCTGCTTGAAAAGCCGATCAATATTGTAGCCAGCAACGACTTCTTTGACGCGAAGAAAGATGAGTACCGCAAATGCAAGTATTACCTGACCAGCAGTATCGCTGAGATCGTCGCGGTCGGACAGAACACGACAATAAGCCGGATTAACGAGAAGCTGCGGGCATTCGATGACTGGACCGCAACCAGCATTGATAAGCGGCATGAACTGCTGATGGGATTGGCGCGCGACGTCTGGAAGGCTGTGCCAATGCCCACTCAATGAACTCCCCATGGATCTCCTAACTGCTTGCCCGAGGACCTTGATTCTGCAACCATCTACGCCACCTCCACGAGTTCCAGCCCCTGCACGTTCGTCCGCGCGATGTCCGTGGCCTGCGCCCAGTTGCCGCGAAACATCACCGTCACGCGCCCCTGGGTATTGTTGCCAGTGGGATCGTAGTTGCTGCCAATCTGCTGGCCCGACGCCACGTCGAATGGGTTGTAGAAAGCGAACGGCGTCAGGCCAGCGTTCTGGGACACCCAGAAGCTATACAGCGCCGAGAGCACCGATGCGCTCAATCGCTTGCTGAGCCGGAACGTCCGGCGCGAGGTCTGGGCAAGTTGCGACCGCTGAACCGTGCCGTCGTGATACTGGTTCTGGAGCTGCAGGTACTCGCGCAACTCCGTGAACGCGGTGCAGAGCGACGCCGGCATCACCCCGTTGGGGGCGGATTGTACGAGATTGCCTGGCAATTTGAATCACGCCACCGTCAGTCCGGGCAACTGCATGTTGGCCGACTGCTGCGTCCGTCCGTAGCTCGAATACTGCGCTGCCATCGCCTGGTCGGTCACGAACTGCGGCGTGACGAACTGGCCGGTCATGAAGTTCGCGGCGTCGTTCCCGCTGATATTCAGCGAGAGGTAGGTCGCGCCGCTGCCGCCAGCCGTGTTCGGGGCACCGGGAGTGGGATAGGTTCCGGTCGTGATACCGCCGAGCGTCGGAATGTTCGAGGCGTATGCGTGAGCCTGGCCATCCTGGTAGCTGGCCTGTTGATAGAGCTTGCCGCCCTGCTCCACCAGGCTCCCCGCGTACGGCGTCGTGGCCGACAGCGGCATCTTCTGGCCGGTGGCTTCCGAGTACAACATCACAAGCTGCCGAACGCTGGGGGATCGCACCGCCACCGCGATCTGGCCGCCGAACTGCGACTGCGCGATCTGGACTACCTGCTTGATCGTGCCGCTGTTCTGGGGAATATCGACACCGTAGATGCTCTTGATGTCGTCGTGTGCCTCCCTCTGCGGCGACTTGACGCCGGCTATCATCTCTCCGATGCCAATGCCGAAACCGGCGGCGCCGCCAATCAGCGCGCCCAACGGGCCTCCCATCTGGAACCCGATCGCCGCCCCGCCGGCCGTCCCTTCCGCTGTGCCCGTCCACGTGCCACGGCTGCTCCCGAGCAGCCCTTGTTGCGCCAGCATCGTGCCGCCCGCCAGGAGCGCGGCCCCGGCCACGCCACCCACACCCGTGATCTTGCCGCCGGAATCTCCGGTCTGGACGTCGTTGCCGTTTTCATCCGTGCCGTAGGTCGGATTAGACGGGCTCCTGTTGAATCTGCCCCAGTTCGTTCTCTTGAGGTTACTGACGATTCCCGCCAGACCGCTCGGCCCGCTCCCACCAGCCGCGCCGCCGCGCGCCCCGCCGCCGAACAGCATCGACAGCGGATTGAATCCGCCCGTCCCGCCTTGCGCCCGGTTCAACGTCGGCATCCCCGCCGATGCGCCGGACCAATCTCCGCCGCCAGCAGCCCAAGGAGCGGGAGTATAACCGCCGGTGGCCGCGCCCGACCAAGAGTGATCCGTCCCCACGGCCCCCGCTCCACCGCCAACCGCTCCGGAGCCGCTGCCCGTGGCACTGCTAAACAGCATTGCCATCGGGTTGAATCCGGTGCCGCTGGAGCTCCAAGGAGCGGGGGACATCTTGGCCGGCGCTGAGATCGATGGAATGGAAATTCCTAAAACGCCAGCAGCACCGGCGGCGCCACTCTGCAAGGATGGAGCCGCCACTCCCATGCTTGCGGCCAGGATAGCCGTCAGCGCCGCCATGACAGCACTGTTCTGCATGGTCGCGGCGGTGTTCTGGTCGGTGGACACGCGCACCGGGTCCTGCTTGCCGCCCTTGAACACACCAGCGAGCCCGCCCTGCCCATCCGCGCCGTAGATGATCGGATGGAGGACGTTCGCCGCCATCCCGCCCAGCGTATCGGTCACCGGCTTGAGCACCGCGGCGTGGACTGTGCTCAGCAGATCCTTGCCGAAGTTCTTGGGCTTGGTGAACAGAACGTCGATCAGCTTTTCTGCCTGCTTCTGGAGGCTGTCGAACTGCGACTGGATCTCCTGCTGGCGTTTCTGTTGGATCTGCGCCTGCTTTTCCTCGAGTTGGTCCGGCGCCTGTGCGATTTCCGTGTACAGATCCTTCTGCGCCTGCGCCGCCAGCACGGAGCGCTTGGCCGCGTTCTCCTCTTTCGATATCCGTTCCGCTTCGATCCCCGCCAACTGGACGGCCAGATCGAGCCGGATCTGGTAGGCCTGCTGCGCTGCTGCCTCTTCCTTTCGCGCCGACAACTCCCGCTTTTCCGCCTCAGACATGGCCATCGGCGTTTCCTGGCCGGCGGTCAGTTCCGCCATGCGCGAGGATCGCGCAGCGCGCCGCCGCAATTCATCGCGCTGCGCCTGGACGCCGATGTCCTCAATCCGTTCCTGCGCAGCGAAGCCTTCCTCCCACTCCTTCATCTGCTCTTTGCTCGGCATCATGAGGGCGAGCATTTTCTTCTGCTGCTCGGCCGCTTGCTTGTCGGCGTACTTTTGGAACTCCTCCCATGCCTTTTTCGAGAGCACGGCAGCCTGCTCGTCCGCCGCCTTGCGGATCGCCGCAATCTCCGATTCCGAAGCCTTAACCTTCGCGGCCTGCTGCAGAAGCTGGTCGCGCTGGTAGTAGATTTTGCCGATGGCATCGAGCTCGCCTTCATCGCCCTTCTTTTCGAACTCGGCCGCCTGGCGGCGGAAATCCTTGAGCTGCTCCGCGCCTTTTGCCACCGCGTCCAATGCCGCCTTGCGGCGCGCTTCGGTGGCTTCAGCGACGTGGAGTTGTTGGCCCAGATCCTGTGCCTGAGCCTTCGTCAACGGTTTGTCGGGTTCGAGCAGTTGCTTCTGGAGCCGCTCAACATCCTTCTTGGCGTCGGCGTAAGCTTTCTCCATGCCGTCGTGCGTGCCGAAGAACCGGGCGCGAATGCGATCCGTCTCTTCCTTGCCTGCACGGAGGTCTGTCCGCTTGGTGGCTGCCTCGGCATCCGCCAGCATCTTCTGCAACTGCTGGATCTGGTCCTGGATTTCGCTCGCGCGCTTCGCTCGGGCCTCCTCGTCGCGGGTGGGCGCAATCGCTTGCAGGATGCCGAAATCGCCGACCAGCCCTTGCTGTTGGGCCCGCAAATCCTCGATGCGCTTCAGCGTGGCATCGCGGTTCTTCATGATCTCCGGCGCTTGTCGCTCCATGTCAGCGACCTGTTGACGATGGCCAGAGATCGACATCTTCGCCCCAATGCCGCCCGCGGCGCGAATGGAGGCAGCATCCTGCATCGCCTGTTCCTCTTCGCGGTGTTCCCGTTCATCGTCTCCAGCGGTGCTGATGTTGTTGAGGAACCAATCGACGCCCTTCCCGACCCACGTGATGGTGACGACCAACCCCTCCTTGAACTTGCGGACCAGCGCGTCCCACTTGGTTTCGAGCACCGTCACTTCACGCTGGTATTCGGCGAAGCGGCGGATGTCCTCCTCGGTCGGCCCGAAGCCCTGCTCGTGGGCGACGCGCAGGTTCTCGTTGAGTTCCGTCATGAACGGAATAGCCTCCACGCCCACCTTTTTGAACAGGTCCATGGCGGCGGCGTCTCGCTGAAGCCCTTCCGGAAGCTTGTTCAGGCCCTCGGAGATTTCCGTCAGAATCTCGGAGGTGGGTTTCATCTCTCCGGTGGCGGTGTGGAAATCGATGCCCATCCCGCGCAAGGTAGCCCGCGCCTTCTCGCCTTCCCTGGAATTGTCGTCGGCTGCCTGGGACAAACCACGCATCAGGCGTTCGACAATCGAAATGTCCTGTCCGACCGCTTGCGCCGCGAAGCCAAACTGGCCGACTTCCTTCGCGGTCAAGCCGGTGCGCAGCTCCGCGTCCTTCACGCGCGTGCCATATTCCCCCAAGCTCTTCGCCGCCTCGAATGCGGACGCCGCAATGGTGCCCAATACAGCAGCACCAGCCGTGACGGCAATGCCAAAGGGACCAAGAGCGGAAAGCACCGACGAGAGAGCGCCCTTCGCCCCCTGGAGCGGGTTCTCCATGAACTGGCTGACACGCTCGCCGAACGAAGTGATGGCTTCGGACTGCTTCCGCAATGCCTCTTCGGCTTCCTTCGCCGCCTTAACCGCGAGAGCTTCGCGCGCGGCCTTCTCCTCCATGGCGATCATCTTTTCGTAGGATCTGGTGATCGCGTCGATGGCCTGCGGCTCGCGGTTGTATCGCTGGAGAAGCTGGTCCCGCTGAGTGATCAGCCGGTCGACACCGCTCTTGCCGTAAGTCTCGGCCTGCTTTTCGAGGGAGGCGATGAGCCGCTGGACCGAGGACCGGGTCTGATCCGAAATCCGGATGACCTTGCCGTGCGACGATTCCGCTTTCTTCTCGAAGCCGTCGAGGGCGGCGTTGGCCTTGTCCGTTATTGGTGTGACCTGGTCCTCGGCTTCGAGGATAACGCGTTCCGCTTGGTCTGCCATTTACGCTGCCTTGAGCATCACGAAGGGGCGAGCCTGAAATGCGGCGAGCACGGCCTGGCGGTCGCGCGGCGATACACCCCACTGCGCCTCGCGCCGGTTGTTGAAGGCGGCGATCTGCGAGGCGGTCTGCCGCCGGCCAGGAAGGGACTCGTCGAGAAACCCGATCGCCGCGCGGTTCTCATTCGCGGTCAGCACTTTGAGACATCGGAGGGTGTGGCCGCTCCACGTCCAGTCGCGGATCGGCTGGAGGCCGCGCGCCGCCTTATAGTCGGGGTATCCGCGCCGGCCCGGCAGTCCCGGTTTCAGTGGCGCGGCGGCTTGGTCGTAGATGTTCCGCCCGCTCTGAATGCGCGCCCGGATCGAATCCGCCAACACCTGCGCGAAGCCCTGCATCTCGGTGGCGGTGTAGGGCGAATAGACGAAGCGGGCGTGTTTGATGACTGTTTGAAACCTGGGCATGGCCAAACTGGACTACTGTAGAACTTGGCGGCGCTTCAGTATTAGAGATGTGGGTTTCACGTCAACTGACTCCGTTGGTCCCCTCCCGCCCGGTGAGTCGGATCCAACACCGCGCCGCCGGACGGCGGTGATTCGCCTGCTGGAGAGCCGCAACGGTTCATTGCTACGGCCTGTCGTATGCGAGGGAAGAGGACAGATCGCGGTAGGCCTCGGTCTGCTGCTGAAGCGTTGCAGCCACCTGTTCTGCCGTGCTGACAGCATCTGCGCCGGCAATGAAACGGCGCGGTGGTTTTTCCTGATTTGAAATTGTAATCAATGCCTGTGCGAGCTTGGCGGGGTCGCCGGACTGCTGACCGTTGTAGCCTTTCCAAAATTCCATTTGCTTCGCTCTGCGCTCGTTGTAGTCCTCGATCGTCCCCTCGGCGAAATTTGTGGATTCCTCAGTCAGAAGCTCAGTGCGAAAGAAGCCCGGATTGACAGTGATGGTGTCGATACCAAACGGTTCGATCTCGGCCTGCAGCGACTGCATCCATCCCTCAAGGCCAAATTTCGACGCAGCGTAGGCGGTACCGAATTCAAACCCGATCAGGCCCGCAGTTGAGGAGATTGTGATTATCAGGCCAGAACGCTGCTTTCTCATAACAGGCAGGACGGCGCGGGTGACATTCATCGGCCCGACAAGACTGGTGGACAGTTGACGTTCCATCTGCTCCGGCGACAGCTCTTCGAAAAAGCCCGCATAAAAG
>Ga0209698_10005537_pt1 | contig 13644 bp, 7 predicted proteins | sample LitLauG_LLR_2012_FD_187203 | JGI IMG/M metagenome (GOLD analysis project Ga0209698, IMG submission 187203) | Freshwater sediment microbial communities from Pennsylvania, USA - Little Laurel Run_MetaG_LLR_2012 (SPAdes) (version 2) | ecosystem: Environmental > Aquatic > Freshwater > Creek >... | reverse complement strand
AATTCGAATGGACCTATTGCAGACGCTGGAAATACTCCTCTGCGGTGATCGGCTTGTCCGCCCAGAAATTTTCTTCGAAGCGCATGCGCTCTACGGGCTTGAGGGAAAGATAGGTCTTCTTCTCTTTGGCAGTGATAATGGGAGCTACCGAATCCAGCCAACTGGCCGAATGCCGCTTGGAGTACCGCGGCCCGCAATGACCGAAATCGGCAACCAGCACACAATCCTGACTCTCGCGTACAACTTGTATCTCCCGTGTTGGTAGCAATAGTCATCACGAACAGGCAACCGATGTTACGATCGTGCGCCGCCCAGCGCTACCGGGAGTCAGTCCGCTTGCTGGATTTCGAAGCGTAAGTATCCTCCAGAAGTTCATTCAAATCAAACAGGCGGCCGTTGGCAACTACGCGCTTTACGTGATGCGCGTTAGCAATGTTCTCAAGTGGATTTCCTTCGACGATCACGATGTCGGCTAGTTTCCCGGCTTCAATGCTGCCGGCGTCGAGGCCGAGCGCCTTCGATGGATTCACGGTGGCGGCGCGAAGCGCCTGGTATGGCGTCATGCCGGCCATCACATAGGCTTCCAGTTCTCCGTGAAGATTAAAGCCGTTCGGGGTGTCGGTGCCGGCTACGACCAATCCGCCGGCGTTCATTACGTCCATGACCATTTTGCCGCTGCCGCTTCCGTCCCCAAAGAAGTTGCGGATCGCCGCGTTTTGGGAAGCCCTCGGCTGCGCAACCTGATCCCGCATCCATTGCGGATACAGATTGAACCGCGGGTCCTGACGCATCGAAGGCTCCATCTCGAATAGCTTATTGGCGCCGAGCGGGGAGATCATCGGGCAAAACACCCTGCCGGATTTCCCGAAGATCTGAATGACATCTTCGTAGCTGCGCTGGAGTGTTGCGATCTTCGGCGAGTAGCCGCGGCGACTGGTGCCGCTGGTGTGTTCCGTGCTATCCACTCCAAGCAATGCGGCCGGATAGACTTCATGCGTGGCCACGGGAATACCGATGTTATGCGCGAACTCCACCATGCGCTTCTGCTGGAGATCCGGCAGCCGTACATAGCTCTTCAACAGATCGAGATCTAAGTCCTTGGCGCGCTGCAGTTCCATCTCAAAATGAGCCGGACTGGAAATGGCGACACCCATTTTGTAATAGGTGCGCTGCCATTCAAATAACCAGCCAGACCCATAGACTCGTGGGCCGGGGCGCACTCCGGCGGCATTGGCTTCGCGATCCTCGGCGGCTTCATAGGGAGTGTTGCCGGGGCTGCGCACAGTAGTGATCCCGAACGCGAGCCATGCGCGGCCTTGAGCTTCGCCGAAATCCTTTTGCAAGTGCGAGTGGTATTCGATGAGGCCCGGCAGCGCGTACAGATTGGGGGCAGTCGCGTCAACCACCGTCGCGCCTTCGGTGTTGAGGTTTGCGGAATGCGGAGCAACGCTCTTGATGCGGTTGCCCTCGATGACAATGTCCATGTTCGCGCGAGCGGTTGGGCTGGTTCCGTCAAACAGGTGGCCGGCACGAATGACGATACGGCCCCGTGGAACGGCGGGCGTGTATTTCAAATTGAGCGCGATCGTCTTCACCTCGCCGGTCTCGATATCGATCGACTTGAGCTGATTGGCCGGCGCCTGATAAAGAATCCGTTTCGAGTCGCCGAACCAGCTCGGCGCATGGGCGCTCTCGGCAGTGACGCGGCGTGGCGGGCCCAGGGGTTCGCCTTCCAGCGAAACCGGCCACACCGCGAGCACGCCTTCATAGATCGCCGCCATCTTGGTGCCGTCCGGCGACCAGACCGGGCCGCACTCCCCGCGCGAGTCGATCGAAAGGGCCGGGACCGGCGCGTACCACTTGTAATTGCCGCCGCCGGCCGGCATCGTCAGCACCTGGTTGGTCCCTTCCCGGAAGCGCTTGGAGTAAGGCGCTATCATCGCGATAGCCACGGTTTTGCTATCGGCCGACCAGGTTGGTGTTCCAGGTCCGAACATCGACTCGTGAACTCGCGTGACCTCGCCGCTCGCGACGTCGACCACCGACACATTCGCCGCTCGCCACATCGCATCCACGGCGAAGAAGGCGATCTTCTTGCCGTCGGGCGACCATGTTGCTCCCTGGGGCTGCGTCGTCATGTGGGTGAGTTGGCGCTCGCGGCCGGTCTTCATGTCGCGGATCCATAACTGGAGGAAGCCGCCGCCCTTGTCGGAGGAATAGACCAATTGGCTGCCAGCCGGCGACCATGCCGGATCGGTGTCCAGATATTTGTCCTTGGTGATGTTTTCAGGCTTTCCGCCCACAGGCATGACATAGATATCGCCTACGGCAGCGAAGGCGACTTTCGTGCCATCGGGCGAGATCACCGGCCGGACGATGCCGACCGCCTGGCGGGGTGCAGTGGAATCGAAGTCGCGTTTATGCGTGTAGAGGGTGGGCGTCACTGCGAGCGTGGCCGTGAACTCGATGGTTTGCGCTTCACCGCCGTTCACCGACCGCTTGCGGATCTTGCCGTCGGAAACGTAATAAAAGTCGGTAGGAGACGCCCAGGACGCGCGGAATGCGAACGCGTTCTCATTGCCCGTAAAAGGCTTACCATCCACTTCGAGACGGCTCTGGCGATCGATATTGAGGTTATAGACAATCCGGCCGCCCGGGCCCCAGGAAGGCGAATCTACGCGGCCGGCAGTCGTGGCCACGCGGCGTTCCTTGGCGCTGGAAACGTTGACCGCCCACAGGTGGTGCCCCTCATCGCGAGTGGAAGCGAAAGCAATCTCCCGATCGTCCGGGGACCAACTGGGCATATAGTCTTCCGCCGGGTCCGTGGTCAGTTGTTTGAACTCTCCGGTCTTCAGGTCAAGCACCCAGATGTTGTAGTCGCTGCCAAGGGGATTGCCGCGGTCGGACGAAAAAGCGATCTTGGTTCCATCGTGAGAGTACACCGGCTCGCGATCATCGAACGGGCCCCAGGTCAACTTGTGTTGCTGGCTGCCGTCCGGCGCGATGGCCCAGAGGCCGTAGCCGCCGTCGCGATAGCCGAAGTAGGTGATCCATTTCCCGTCGGGCGACCACATCGGTTGCCGGGCGTCGTTATAGATATCGGTGATGCGCTTGGCTGTTCCGCCCTTGGCCGGCAGAATCCAGATGCTGCCCTGCAGATCGATCGCCAGGGTCTGGCCGTCCGGTGAGACCGCTACCGACATGGACGTGCCTTCACTGACGGTCACGTTGACCTGCGGTTTGCCATTTTGAGCGGCAAGCGTAAGTGCCGCCAGGGGAATCGCGGCGAACAACAAAGTCTTCGTCATCAGAAACTCCTTGGCTGAATCCGTGATTCTAGCGCGCGGCGGCGTCTATCGCTGCCGCATCAGGGCTCGGTAACTCTCCAAAACTCAAATCGCCCTGCAAATTGCAGCATGCGCGGAAAATACGGCAGGTCCGTTACCTGTGCGGGTTGGCCGAACGAGGCGATGTCGACATTCAACTGATAGTTTCTGAAATTCGCATGGTTGAACAGGTTAAAGGCCTCAACCATCGGGGTGAAATGGAACCGGGGCGAACCCGTTCGCTGGCGTCGCGCGGGCGCGGGTGCCGGCGAGATCGCGACGTCGCTGCGGCCCGCGCGAGCGCTGTGGGGCTGTCGGGCCTGACCATGACGCGCGTGCTCGCCGCGGGCGCCGTCTCACGCAGGTGCTCGTCGCGGGTCCACCTCTCCTCTATGTGCTCGCCGCCGGGCGACCGATTTGCAAAGGCAGCGAAACCGAGTCGACCCCGCGCTTGCTGGGCGGCAAAGGGCTAAACCGGGTCGCCGCGGCTGCCCGTCTCCCGCCGGTGCTCGCCCTCGGGCGCCCGAGGCGCCGTGGAGCGACTGCGTCTCGTTGAGCGCGCGACTTCACCGGGCTCGCCGTGGGCGTCGCGCGCACTCGCACGAGCCGTTCACCGCCTACGTCGCCTGGGCGCGCGTGCCGGCGGGATCGAGGAGTCGCGTGAGGCTTAGCACCCGACGCTGCGTTTAACACACCCGCCCGACGCCGTCGTCGACCCCGGTGGACCACGACGCGCGGCTGGCCGCCGGCGCCCTCTCCTGCAGAGCACGCCAGCGCGGCTCGCTTCTCGGGGATGCGCGGCTTACCAGCCTCGCCGCGGGCGTCGCACCTGCGTGCGTTTCGAGGAGGCGCCCACGTGGAGACTCGACCCGTTCGTTGCTGCGGGCGCGTGGGCGCGTGTGCAGGCGGGATCGAGGAGGCGGGTGCCAGAGAGTCTGTTTCGAGCATTGAGGAGCGCACCGCAGGTCACCGTAGGGTGGCCCAGCGGACATTGCGCACAGCTTGCAACACGCTGGATTAGTGTTACTTAGCGCTCCAACTACGTGTAGCCCTTGACGCCCGCGGTATCCTAGCCTTCGAAAGAAAGGGCCGGATGCGCTCAAGCAATGGGTGGTAACTATCATCCATCGACTCCGGATCGCATATCCTCCTGGGAGTGGGAAATGACGAGACCAAACACTCCCTACTGGCGCGCCAGCAGGCGCGGGTGATTCTTCCGGGCGGCGGGCCGCTCCGCCGACCTCAAGGAATTCTGTGCGCAACACCGGCCCGCTCGCCCGCATATTACGGCCTCGTCTCCCGGAATTCGCTGCTCAAGATCGCAGTCGGTTGCTTTGTCCGCGAGCGCGGGGCTTCACCGGCCTCGCCTTGAGCGCCCGACGCGAGGGCACTGGAGCGCAGCCACCTCGGCGGACTGCAGGAGCAACCGGGTCGGGCGCGATGGGTCGATTTATGTTGCCGAAACACGAACCAAGCGGGTCGTCAAGCTCCGCCCAGTGAAGTAGGAGCACTGCTATTTGTTCGGTTCGCGGCCACCGTTCCACGTATCGGGTTTGGGCGTGTCCCCAGGCCAATACCCCTTGGGATCTTCGCGCCAACGCTTACCGCACAAACCCGAGATCACACTCCATTCGGCGGCGCCCAGATTCAGATCAGGATGATAGATGAAGCGTTTGAGGCCGGCGCTCTGCGATGCGGTGAGAATGCGGTAAAGGTCGTGCGCCGGCATGGGATCGCCGGCATGGGGATTTCGCCCCGTCGAAACCCAGGCGATCACTTTGCCGGGATCGCCCACGGCATCCAGCGCGCGCCGCGTCTCCGAGGAAACCACTTCCGAGAAAAACTCATCCGGGAATCCTTTGTCGTCCAGGTCCGCTAGCGATTTCACTCCTGGCAGTTTCAGCCCAAGCCAACACTGGACGGCGGCAAAACAATCCGGTTCGCTCAGCCCGGGATTCCAATCGCCGAGAGTTCGAACCCATCGGCCAATGGTGCCGTACATGCCGTCGAAGCCGCGATTCCAGAAGTAATGCTTGTGGAAAAGATAATCGAAATAGGGATGGATTCGTTGGTAGTCCTGCGTTGTCAGCAGCGAGAAAGTGGTGGCGCGCGTGATCGTACCGAGCTTCGCCTTGCGTTCGAGCCCGTCTATCTGCTTACGGTATGCCACGGCAGTTTGCATGGTGACTTCCTGGCGCGCGCGGAGCCAAAACAGCGCGTCTTCGTTCAGGTCGAACAGATCCAGCCCACCCATCATCCCGCCGGCGGCATAATAACGAACCATCGCCGGTGTGAGGTGATGCAACCGGTCGCGCAAATGGGCGATCCCGCGCTCCATGCGTCCGATATCCAGGGCCAGATGCTGCAGCAGCGGCTTCTCGCCATCGCGGATCTCCAGCAGTTCCCCGCCGTGATGAAATGCCAATTCGTAATGGTGCTCGCCACCGCCGTCAATCACCACGCCCTTGGCCTGCGGGAACGCGCGCATGGTGTCCTCAATCCCCGCCGCTAACGACAGCGCGCCAAAGGGATCCTGCTCGAAGGAACGCCGCCGGCCCGACTGGCCCGGTCCGAAGAACAGCACATCCCAGCCGCGGGCGGCGGCATTGGCCACCAGACCTTGTAGCTGCTTTTCCTTCTTCAAATCGCGTGCCGCCGCGGCGGGCGGCTCCAGCCCGTACTTCTGATAGATCTTCGGCTCGGCCGCGAAGGTTGGAAGCTTCTCGCCCGGCCGCGCATAAGTGAAATCGAAACGCGGCACCTCCTTGAAGAAGACCAGCGGACCAATCACTAACCCCCTGACGCCGCCTTCTTCCCAGGCATCCAGCGTACGCACATAATCGTCGAGCCATTGCTCGATTGGGTAGATCATGTACATCCAGGCGACCAGTTTTTGGGCTGGCTGCGCCAGCAGCGGAGCCGATGCCGCACCCAGCCCCGCGCCGAGAAATCCCCGGCGGCTTATACCGCAGTCACTCATCCGGCACTCTCCTCGCCGTGATTACCAGATCACCTTCAAACCTAACTGCAACGTACGCATAGGCCCCGTCAAACTGAGGACTTGACCCTGGTTCGGAGAGTTCGGTGTGATCGAGGTGGTGTTGACAAACCCGATCCCAACCGGAGTCCCAAACCACGGATGGTTGAAAGCGTTGAAGGCTTCCGCCCGGAACTGTACCCTCATCGACTCCCTCACGCGGAAGTTCTTGGTCATGGAGAAATCCAGGTTCCGCGCCGAGGGTGCGGTCAATATATTCGGGCCGGCGTTACCCCAATGGCACAAATCCGGGCGGCTGGGAATGTTGCAGGTGACTCTTTGAAATGCCAACGGGTTGTACCACTGCTGTAGGGTTGGACTGGAAAGGATCGGGTTTCCGACCACATCCGGACGTACCTGCCCGCCATCCTGGCTCTTTCCCGAATTGACATCGTCACCCTGCGTGATGCTGTAGGGTAAGCCGGTGGCGAAGGTGGCAATCCCGCCGGCTTGCCATCCTCCCAGGAAGAATCCAACGGCTCCTTTCCCGTCGCGGCGGAACGGGATTTCATAGACGAAGTTGGCTATCGTCCGGTTCCTCTGATTGAAGACAAGAGGGCCCTTGGAATCGGCCAGGTTCTGGGGATTTTCCCCGTTGGTGTTGTCCTGCGGACCGTTGCTCGCTCCATTCGCCAGGCTATAGGTGTAGTTGATTCCGAACGCCAGCCCGTTCGAATAGCGCTTGTCGAGCGAGATAGTCGCCCCCTCATAGAAGTTGTTCAGCCCGTCGATAATCATTTGGATCGTGCCGACCTGCTGAATCTGGTTGACCGCCAAAGGGTCGTAGAAGAACCCGATGGGGCGCCGAGCCTGGAAGTTGGTGTTGGACGAGGGCTGAGCGGCGTTCCAGTACGCCATGATAGCGGAGCCATTGGACGTCTTGCTGCCCACGTAGCTGATGGTGAGCGCCGTGCCAAGCGGCAACTCGCGTTGGATATCGGCGCTCCACTGCCAGTGGCTGTCGTTCCTGCGGTTCTGCTGTACGGAATAGAGCAGTAACGGCGCCGTCTTCGCGGGTCCATTAAAAAGATTCGGACCCATTTGAAGGACAAAACTTCCGGGCGTGAAGATGCGCGTGTTGGCGCTCGCCGACTGTGTAATCGCCGAGAATTGCGACCCGGCGGAATAAGGCGGCGTCAGATTCATAATCGTGTAGACGTTGAAGTGCGCGGAGTTGTCGAACCAGCCGCTGCCGGCGCGGAAGACCCACTGACCCATCCGGTACGCGATGCCCACCCTGGGCAGAAACTTCCCTTCGCGGTTGCTGAACAGCGGAACCGCCGCCGCCGAGCCCAGAGACGTCGGAACCAGCGTGGGAATCTGGTTGCCCGCCGGCGTGGTGTAAGGTTGGCTGAAACTGAGGGTTCTCCAATAACCGCCGCGGTCGTACGGGATGCCGATGTGATCGTATCGAATTCCAAGATTCACGGTGAGCCTGGGAGTGACTTTCCAATCGTCCAGGATATAGCCCGCCCACAAATTCTGCACCGGAATGGTCAACGGATATCCTTCCGGAGTTTCTGCTGTATCGACATAGCCCAGCAAAAACGAGGCGAAGCCGTTCCCGGACTCGTTGGAGGAGAAATTGAGCTGGCCGCCGGGATAGTTGGCAGCCCTCCGGGTCATCGCGCTGCGATGAAACTCGCCGCCCATCTTGAAGGCGTGATGGTTGCGCACAATTGAGACATGGTCCGAAAGATCGTAGAGCATCGATGAATCGATTCCCAACCCATAAATGTCTCCAAAGGATGTGATGCCGGTGCCGCCGATCGGAGGAATGCGGTTTTCCACCGAGTTTAGGGGACGAAGCCCAGTCGGGGAGTTCACCTGGAAGGTGCCGATTCCCAGGCTGTTCTCGTCGAAATTCGAGTTAGAGCGCTTATTCTGGTCCTGGGTCTGGGTGTCCAGAAAGCCGTATCGAAACTCGTTCAGGATGGTCGGGGAGAAGATGTGGGTCCACGCCAGAGCCAAGCTTTTCGGATAGTTGAAGTAGGTCTCTCCAAAGTTCGGGTTGATGGTCGGCACCGCCCAGTCCTGGTGATCCCAGGCAAGGCGCGCGAAGGCTCTGTCCTTGCTCGAGATATTGTGATCGAACCGCATGAACCAGGCGCTTTGCGAAATCGTGTTGGCGATGTTCACCCGGTTGGTGAAAGACAGAGGATCGGCCTGCTGGAACTGGGGTGCAATCAAATACTTCATCAGGGTCTGCGCGCCGGCATTCATGCGGCTGGCTGGGATGATGTTGTTGGGGAAGGGTGTGCCGGTCACCGGGTCGAAAATCGTCACCGCGCCCTGCGTCCGCGTAAGCAGCGTGGAAAAATCCCCTGCCTTCATCGCGTCGCTTGGAAACCATCCGGTAGTCGGGACATCGCTGATCTCGCGCCGGCCCTCGTAATTGTAGGAAAAGAAGGTGCGGTTCTTGCCATGGTAGAGTTTGGGAATGATCACCGGCCCGCCCACATACACTCCGAACACATTGCGATGCAGCGCGTTCTTAGGATTGCGCGCCCGCCCCGGCGCCAGGTTGTAGTTCAGGAAATAATCTTCCGCGTCCAGCGCGTTATTGCGGATGAATTCATATACGCTCCCATGCAGCGCATTGGTGCCGGACTTCATCGAGATCTGGATCTGTGCGCCGCCGGAGAACCCGTATTCGGAGGAATAAGTCGCCGTTTGCACTTTGAATTCTTCGATCGCGTCTATGGAAGGCTGCAGGGTCAGCCGGTTGTAGCGGGGTTCCTTGACGTCGACTCCGTCGAGCGAAACTCCCTGGGTTTGCGATGGCTGACCGTAGGCGACCAGATCCACGGTGGCGCCCTGGGGGGACGTGCGCGCCCCGTTTCCGAGGGCGCCCGACTGCTCGCCGAACGATACGCCGGGCATCGTGACTGCCAGGAAACCCACCTGCCGGTAGCCAACGGGCAGTTCCACAACGCGCTTTTGCTCCAGGGCCTGGCCTACCGCCGCGTCCTCGGTGTTCAGCAGGCGGGCTTCCGCGGTTACCTGCACGGTCTGGTTCAATTGCCCGACCTCCAACGTGACGTCCATGCGGGCCCGTTGTTGGAATATCACGTTGAGGTTGTTGACTGTAGTGGCCTTGAAACCAGCCGCTTTCACATCGAGGCGATAGGTACTTGGGTCAATCAGGGGGAAAACATAAACTCCCGCCTGATTGGTCAGTTCCTGGCGCACCTCCGCCGTGTCGATACGAGTGAGCGTGACGGCTGCTTTGTAGACCGGCAGCCCGCTCGAATCGTAAACAATTCCGGTTACTTCCGTCGATGTCGTTTGTCCCCTGAGATTAGGAATCCGCAACCCGACCAAAACGCCTGCCAAAATCAGACCAGAAGCGACTTTGTTCAACACCTGTGCCTCCTGTTCGCAAACCAAGGGTCCAAGGGTTCGAAACTTTATATTGGCCTAGTATGCGCCCACTCGTATCCGCGATGCAAGTGGTTGGCAATGGCCAGGCTGGGTAGCGGACAGCCGGCGCCTTCCGATGCTAGCTGGCCTAGCTAGCCCGTCCGCAAAATCGTAAAACGTGAGAGGAATCTGACGTCCAGGTGCGCCTTGTAGACTCGTATGGCCGTCGCCTAGTCGAGCGAGTAGACGCTGTATTTCTGGGCGCATTGCGGCACCCGAAAGCCGCGGCATCCGTCGGCGAAGGAGGCGCACGTCATCGTCGAACTCGCGGGGAAGCGGATGGGTGCGATAGGAATAATGTAGGCGCCGAATTTCGGCGACCAGAAAATCCAGGTCGTAGTTCCAGCCCTCTTCGCGAGAAACGGATCGTTTGGGGGCTAGGCCCGCGAGCTTTCGAAACCCGTCATCACTGCGCCAGGCCGCAAATGACTCGTCGAAGGCAATTCGGGGCCGGTTCTCTAACGGAATCGCGAGTGCTTTTTCCAACCATGCGAGAGTTTGATTTCTGTCACCGGCGTTCGCGTAAAGGCTGGCGATCCGATAGGCGATGGAACTTGGGTACTCGCCGCCATGCGCTAGCGCCCGTGAGTACGCCTCCGCGGCCCCTCGGGACTGGTTCGCCTCAGCACGGGCATTGCCGAGTCTGATCCAGATTTCAGCATCGTCCTGATAAGACTCGGTAAGGCGTTCATACGTGGAGGCCGCCTCTTCGAATTTCCCTTCTTTCGCAAGGTCTTGTGCTCGCGTGAATTGCTTGTAGTACTCCGCGCCGCGGCCTGCCGTCGGCACCGTTTTCTTCGATGGTGGAGACTCTGCACAAGCAAATAAACTCAAACCAAGCAAACAAGAAACCATCGCTTCTCGGCTCATCCCTGGTGAGTCAGGAGAGCGTCGGAATCCGCGATTGGAGTGTCGAAAACCCGCAAACATGTACGTTTAGACGTGATCATCGGACTTTCGTGCGGGTACTGTTGACGCGCCATGCGTGAAAGTTGGGCTATCGGGTCAACTTGCCAGGAAACGCCAGCCACCGATTTGGGTTAGAACAGCGATTCAAGCACTGGCACGTTACAGGCCCGTCGCAAAGAGCGCGATGCTCGGTCGTTGGCCAGTCGGGCTGCATTTTCCCTATGCTTTCTTGCTTCGGGAAATCGCGCGTGTAAAGCGCATTCCTGACGGACGCCCGAAGGGAACCCGCCTTGACGAAAGACCACCGATTTGACGCGCTCGATCCCCGAGGGGTAAGATGAGGTCCTACTCTCCGGGGTGCTTCGGCACACCGGCTGCTGGAATCCGCGACTTAGTGGATTCAACTACGAACTTTCGGGCTCTTGGAGATGCGGACTTGCGCGAAGCGCTGCAAAAGCGGCGCGATGGGCCTGGTCGCAACTCTCTCGGCGCGAATAGTAATCCCTGGCCCGGCCAGGCCTCACGGCCTGCCCGGGCTTAAAGAGGTTATGAAGGTCAGGCAATGCTGGGTCACGTTTCTTGAATCGTACCCGGTGCCTCGCTTCGCCCTACCTGATGCCGCCACACCCGCCTTCCGCTTTTTGGCCAGCCATTCATCCGATGATTCCTCCGCCACTCTCACAGTCCTGCCTGGGCTGGGCAAAGTGACGCGGATTGGTCGTGCCGAGCGACAGGGAACCCTCAAGAAAAAAGGTGTCGAGCGAATCTGGAAGTGTCTCCACCCGTATCTGCCGGTCCAGTGTGTTCCGCAACTGAACCTCACCGCCGAACGAACTGGGGTGGCATTTCGCCACGCCGCTCTCCGCGTTGACATTCACACGCTGGGCCTGGTGTCGATGCTCTCCGGGCGCCTCGAATTCGAGCAGGAAGTCGACGGATACACGCTCGCCAAAGTGCTGGACAGCCTGGAAAATCAAAAGTGGCTGAGGAACCGCTGCGGTCGGCTGAAGTCCGCGCGCAACGTTGTCCAACTTTTCAGCGCGCTGAGGGATCAAATTATCGCCGAGGTCCTGGCGCCGCACGATGCGCCGGTGGCGCCGGACGCGCCCATGCGGCCGTTTTGCGTTCTGGCATTGGATACCACTCAACCATGGCCCGGCGCCAAGGAACTTGCCGCGGACGAGGCCGGCAAGTGGGAGCTTCTTTGCGCTCTCCAACGTTATACCTCCCAGAAGTACGTCCCCGCCGCGGGGAGCACTCCGCCGGCTCTTGGCAATCGTATGTTCGTCAACCCAGGCAAGAAGTCCGAGACTGGGGTTCTCTCCGGCTGGATGTTCGGCACCCGCGACGGTGTGGCGGCAACTATCTCGCCCGGAGATACTGCCGATCAGGCTGCCCGCGCGCTGCTGTGCCACAGCCGGAACATTGCGAAGCTGATCGGTTTCTATCGGCTTTATCAGGGGTATGTGGCCTCGGTACCGGCCACCGGAAAGGATCCGGCCCCGCGAGCCATCGTGGAATACGCGGTGAACGCCCTGGACCTGATGCGGGTTGCCTACTCGCGATGGTGGCTGAGTTGGGCGGCGGGACATCTGCACCTTGACAAGGTATCCAGCGTGGCCGCCTCGCAGTACAATCTGGACCGCCCCTTCCCGCCCCATGCGAATGTGCAGGCACAACTCTCAGGAAACGAGGCCAAGACAATTCGCGTGTTCATCAGCTACACCCATGACGGCCCCGATCACGAGGCCAAAGTCCGCCAAGTCGCCGATCGTCTCCGCGAGGACGGAATCGACGCCATGATCGACCAGTATGAACCGGCGCCCACGATCCCGTGGCCCCAGTGGATGTTCCAACAGTTGGCGCTGGCAGACTTTGTCCTGATGGTGTTCACCCGGACGTACAAACAGCGTTTCCTAGGCCTGGAAAAGCCTGGCGTGGGACTGGGCGGAACCTGGGAGGGCGCCTACATTAGCAGCGAGCTCTACCGCGATAGCCTGCGCAACAAACGCTTTATTCCAGTAATCTTCGGCGCGGCCGACAAAGCGCAGATTCCATCGCCGCTCGACTACACCTATTACGATCTTGGGGCGGATTCCGCTTATACGAGCCTGCTTCGCCATGTTACCAGGCAGCCTGAGATCGTGAAGCCCGAACTCGGGGTCAGGCCATCACTTCCACCGTTGACACCTCGGCCAGACTCTGGGCCCGGAACACCTCTCAATCAGTGAAAACTCGTTCCTAAGTGAAGATGCGGCTCTGTCGGCCTTCGCCTTGATTGCTGGCAATGAGTTGAACACATTCCCCAGTCAACAAAGGGGAAGCAGCGATGCCCAGATCTGGACCCTTCCTTGTTGCAAAATCCCTTCAATTCCCTGAAAACTCGCGCGGCGTTTCGGCATTTTGCTTGAGGTCGTCGCGGCTCGGAGGTAATGTTCACATGGCTACCGATATTGCCCACTAACGGACGCTCACCCCAGCTTGCCAACCCTAGGCCAGGGGAAGTTGGAGTCTTTTCGACGAGACGGAATGCGGAAACGCCGCACATCCAGTTGATGAGCGGGCAAGCACGCGACAACCCAATGCGCCACGCCCTACTCCGAAGCTATTTTTCCTAGGCGTGAGTTGGTTCCCGATTTCTCTTCCCGGTTTTCGCATCTGAAACAAGCCGCGAGATACGCTTCTGAGTCTTGGCTTCCCTCAGTTGTACGCGAACGTCAAGGTTTAATCTCACTGCGAACTGGATGAGTTTGCCAGTGCTAAATTTCGAAATCTTGCCTCTCAAGAGATTGCTCACGTCGGGCTGATAAACCTTAAGAGTCTTTTGCAGGTACGCCTGATCAAAGCCTCGCCGTTCGATGTGAACCAGAAGATCCCGCCAAAGATCTGACTTAACTTTTGCCTCAATTGTCTCTTGTGGAGAGAACCCAAGATCTTCGAGAATATCGC
>Ga0209698_10005536_pt1 | contig 13647 bp, 16 predicted proteins | sample LitLauG_LLR_2012_FD_187203 | JGI IMG/M metagenome (GOLD analysis project Ga0209698, IMG submission 187203) | Freshwater sediment microbial communities from Pennsylvania, USA - Little Laurel Run_MetaG_LLR_2012 (SPAdes) (version 2) | ecosystem: Environmental > Aquatic > Freshwater > Creek >... | reverse complement strand
GCATTACAACATGGGCGGCATCCCCACGAACTACCACGGCGAAGTGCTGACCAAAGTCGGCGACAATCCCGATAGCGTCGTGCCCGGACTGATGGCGATCGGCGAGGCCGCGTGCGTCAGTGTGCACGGCGCCAACCGGCTGGGCTCGAACAGCTTGATCGACCTCGTCGTGTTCGGCAAGGCGGCGGCCGAGCGCGCGGCGGAGCTGGTCAAGCCCGGCGAGCGCCAGCCCGAACTGCCCAAGGATTCCGCCGATCTCGCGCTTGGCCGGCTCGACCGCTTGCGCAACGCCAACGGCGGCTCGACGACCTATCAATTGCGCGACAATATGCAGCGCGCGATGCAGGCCAATTGCGCGGTGTTCCGCACCGGCGAGGTGCTGGCCGAAGGCAAGACCAAAATCGAAGCCGCCTGGCGCGCCGGCGCCGACATCCGCATCACCGACCGGAGCTTGATCTGGAACTCCGACCTGATCGAAGCGATGGAATACGAAAACCTGATCGTCCAGGCCGTGGTGACGATGGAGAGCGCGCTCAACCGGCAAGAAAGCCGAGGCGCCCACGCCCGCGAGGATTTCCCGTCGCGCGACGACGCCAACTGGATGAAGCATACGCTGGCGTGGATTGATGAGAGCGCGAAGACCGTGAAGCTCGATTACCGGCCGGTGCATACGTACACGATGAGCGACGAGGTGGCGTACGTGGAGCCGAAGGCGCGGGTGTATTGAGGGAAGGCTTCCCCTTCTCCCGCAAGGGGAGAAGCGAACCGCGCCACCTCACAAGGCCTCGACCCGCGCCCGCACCCCCGCCGCCCGCGCGATGCGGCCGTCGCAGGTGATCAACGGCGCCGGCAAAGCTTCGGCCAAGGCGACGTAGACGGCGTCATAGGCGGTGAGATTGTCGCGCAACTCCCACGCGCGCTCCAGCAGCCAATCGTGCGCGTGGCGGCGGATGGGCATGTCGGCGAAATCCGCCAGCGCTTCGACGCCGCGCCGTGCGGAAATCGCCCCCGCGAGCGCGTAACGGCGCAGCACTTGCGCAACTTCGACGTCGATCAGGTGCGGCGCGTGCCAGGTTTCGCCGACTTGGAACAGGCGCCGCTCGACCGCCGCCGCTTTGGGCGTGCGCAGCAGCGCCTCAAGGACGGCCGACGCATCGACGACGATCAACGCTCGTCCCGCTCGGCGCGCAATGCGTCACCCGGAGCGAGCGGCAAGGCCACGCTTTCGCGCGCCGCCAACCGTGCGCGCAATTCGTCGAGCGTCGGCCGCTCCGCGACTTGGCGGATTTCGTCCAAGAGGTAGTCGGACAGAGACTTGCCCTCGAGCGCCGCGCGAGACTTGAGGCGACGGTGGACGGGATCGGGTACATTGCGGATTTGGATCATCGTTGACATGTTAAATTGATATTTGCATGCGCATCACATGTCAAGGCTATCCTGGTCCCCTACCCCTCCGGGGCCTCCAGCGGCTGGCGCATGATCATGTCGAGCGCGATCATGTAGCCAAAGATCACCGTGAAGAAGTCGACCGTGATCCCGCTGACGTAAATCGCGCCCGCATGCGGCGGATCGGCGAGGACGCCGGCGAGCGTCGCCAGCGTCGCGACGGCGCCCAGCACGACGAACACGGCGTAGATCGGCAATGGCGGCGCCTGGCCGATCACTTTGCGGCGGCGATAGGGATAGCTTACCTGCAGCGCCAGCATCGGCGGCGCGAATAGCACGACGGAGAGCCGCCAGATCGTCGGTTCCGGCAGGTCATAGAGCGCCAGCAGCGTCGGCAGCAGCGCGCCCGCCATCAGGACGAAGATGTGGGTCATGATCGTCTTGGCGAGGTATTTGTCGAGCAGCGACGATTTCGCCCCCGCCGCGGGCCGGACCGCCAACAGCAGCGCCGAGAATCCGGCGAACGTGATCATCAGCCCCGCCAGGGCGTATAAGAGCGCCGCGCCTTTGATCTCCATCTGCGTCTCCCCTCAGGCTTTCGCGCGAAACGGCCAATCCACCACGCCGCCGCAATAGAGCGCCCACCACACCAAGACCGGCTGCGCCGCGAGCCGAGGCGCGTGATACCACCAGCTCGAGGACAGCCCTGCGACGCTCACGCCCTCGAAGGCGTGTTTGATGTTGGCGGGGAAAACGCAGACGGCATAGAGCGCCAGCGCCACTCCCGCCGCGCGCCGCAAGCGCGCGGTCAACAGCCCGAATGCGCCAAATAGTTCGCAGACCCCAGTCGCCAGCACGACGAGGCGGGGCTCGGGAACCCAATCGGGCACGATCGGCAAAAAGGCGTCGGGAGCGGTGAGATGGACGATTCCGGCGGCGGCGTAAAACAGCGCCATCGCCAGGCGCATCGCGGTTCTCATGTCTAGGCCCAGCGTCGTCATGGCCGTGCTTAACGCATCGATGTCTTGAAATATGTAGCGCGCCGCGCTACATATGCGGTGACGCTCGGGGAACGGGGCTTGATCCAAGGTTGGAAGACGGAGGCGGCGCGGCTCGTTTTCGAAGGCGGTTCGCCAAAACGGTTTCCGTCGGATTTGCTGAGGGCGGTCCGCCGGCGGCTGTTTCAAATCAACGCGGCGACGCGCGTCGAGGATTTGCGCTCTCCCCCCGGAAACCGGCTGCATCCCTTGACCGGAGACCGAAGCGGCCAGTGGTCGATCAGCGTCAACGACCAATTCGGGATTTGTTTCGTGTGGACGGATAGAGGGCCCGACGAGATCGAGTTTTTGGACTATCACTGACCGCGTCTGAAGGCGCGGCGGAAACGTAAGGAGGGCGATCGTGCCCACAGTCGATTTTTCCACGTTCCAATCCCCGGCCCCACACCCGGGCGAGCACCTTCGCGAGGAATTCTTGCCCGGCTATGGCCTCACGGCCGGCGCCTTGGCCAAAGCAATGGGGCTAAAAGACCGCACGCGCATCGAACGCCTCGTGCGCGAACAACAGCCCGTCACCGCCGACACGGCGCTGCGGCTGGCAAAAGTGTTCGGAACGAGCGCCCAATTTTGGATCAACCTGCAAACCGACCACGATTTGTCGAAAGCGGCCATCGCCATGCACGACGAATTGGCGAAGATCCAGCGGGTGGCGGCGGCTTAGAACGGTTCACCCCGACAGCCGATCTTGCAGCCTCAGCAATGCGATCTTGTCGATCTGGCGCAGCGCCTCGTCGAATTCGGCGGCGGGCTCGCTCTTCACCCGCGCCTCGAACGCGCTGAGAATCCGCGCCTTGTCGAGGCCTTTGACGGCGACGATGAAGGGGAAGCCGAACTTGGCGCGGTACGTGTCGTTGAGCGCGGTGAACTTGGCGAGTTCGTCGGGGGTGAGCGTATCGAGCCCAGCCGAGCCCTGCTCCTTCAAGCTGTCGGCGGTGAGTTTTTTGGCGAGCGCGAGGCGCCCGGCGAGGTCGGGATGGGCGAGGATCAACGCGCGTTTTTCCTCGGCCGACCCCGCGTTCATCGCCGCGGACATCGCGCGATGCAGGCCGGTCGCGGTATCGGCCTCCGCCGTCAGGCCCTTGGCGTGCGCCCGCTCGGCGATCTCTGGCGTGTGTTCGTAAACGTCGCCGAATTTCTCCAGGAATAACGTGCGCCCGAGTTTTGACGGCTTCCAGCCGCCGGGCGGAGCGTGCTTGGCGATCCAATGCCTGGCGATATCGAGCCGGGTCGCCACCCACACGCGCTCGTGCCCTCGGACGCAATCGAGAAAGCGCGCCAGCGCGGCCGCGCGCCCGGGTCGCCCGACCAGACGGCAATGCAGGCCGATCGACAACATCTTCGGCGCCCGATCGCCCTCAGCATAGAGCGTGTCGAACGAATCCTTGAGATAGGCGAAGAACTGATCGCCCGAATTAAAACCTTGGGGCGTGGCGAAGCGCATGTCGTTGCAATCGAGCGTATAGGGCACGATCAATTGCGGGCCTTTGGGCCCCTCGACGTAATAGGGAAGGTCGTCGGCATAGGTGTCGGCGCAATAGACGAAGCCGCCTTCCTCCATGCCGAGCGGAATGGTGTTGATCGACGAGCGGCCTTGATAGAAGCCGAGCGGCCGCCGGCCCGCGACTTCCGTGTGGATGCGGATCGCCTCGGCGATGTGCTCAGCTTCTTTCTCGCGGGGAACGTCACGGTAGTCGATCCATTTGAGGCCGTGGGTGGCGATCTCCCAGCCGGCTTCGTTCATCGCGGCGACCACCTCGGGCACGCGCGCCATCGCGGTGGCGACGCCATAGACGGTGACCGGCAAATCGCGCTCGGTGAACATGCGCCATAGCCGCCAGAAACCGGCGCGCGACCCATATTCGTAGATCGATTCCATGTTCATGTGGCGCTGGCCGGGCCAGGGCGCGGCGCCGACGATTTCGGACAGGAACGCCTCGGACGCCGCGTCGCCGTGGAGAATGTTGTTCTCGCCGCCCTCTTCGTAATTGACGACGAATTGCAGGGCGATTCGGGCGTTTCCCGGCCAAGCGGCGTCGGGCGGATTGCGGCCGTAGCCGACCATGTCCCGGGGATAGGCGGCGTCGCTCAAAACTCTAGCTCCCGCGATAAGTCGAATAGCTCCACGGCGTCATCACCAACGGCACGTGGAAATTGGCGTTCGGGTCGGCGACATGGAAGCGCAATGGCACGATGTCGAGGAAGGGCGGGTCGCTGATTTCCGCGCCCTGCGCTTTGAAATATTCGCCGACGGAAAAGCTCAAGATATAGGAACCGGCGACGAAGGCCTCGCCCGACAGCAGCGGCTCGTCCGTGCGCCCGTCCGCGTTGGTGCGGACGGTTTTGAGCGAACGCCAGGCGCCGCCCGCCTCCAGCCGCAGCACCTCGACCGCGACGCCCGCCCCGGGCCGCCCTCGCGTCGTGTCCAGCACATGGGTCGACAGCCGCCCCATCCAAGCCCCCAAATTCCCCAGACCATCTGCGGCTGGCGCCCGATTTGCGTGGGAGCCATGATCGTCTATGCAGGGGCACCATATCGCCAGAGCCGACGGGACGGCAATGCGCGAGGGGGCTTTTGCCGCGTCGGCGGCTTTCGCGGGGGTCCATGTTTCCGGTCTATTGGGAATGGCTGAGTCTGGCTTTGCGCTGGACACACATCATCACCGGCATCGCCTGGGTCGGCGCCTCGTTCTATTTCGTGCATCTGGACGCGCATTTGCGCGCGGTCCCCGACATCGCCAAGGGGGGCGAGGCTTGGGAGGTGCATGGCGGCGGCTTCTATCAGGTGCGCAAATATCTGGTCGCGCCGGAGCGGATGCCCGACGAATTGATGTGGCACAAGTGGCAGGCCTACATGACTTGGGTCTCGGGCTTTTGCCTGCTCGGGCTGGTCTATTACGCCAACGCAGACCTGTTCCTCATCAACCCCGCCGTGCGCGCGCTGGCGCCGTGGCAAGCCACGCTCATCGGCGTGGCCTCGTTGGCGCTCGGCTGGGTGGTCTATGACCAACTGATGAAATCGCCGCTCGCCAAGCACGAAGCCGCTTTGGTGACGATCGGCTTTCTCTATGTCGTCGGCATGGCCTATTTTTACCAGCACATGTTTTCCGGGCGCGGCGCGCTCATCCACACCGGCGCGCTGATGGCGACGATGATGGCGGGCAACGTCGCCATGAACATCATGCCCAACCAACGCAAGGTGATCGCCGACCTGATCGCGGGCAAGGCGCCCAACCCTGAATTCGGCCAACAGGCGAAGCTGCGCTCGACCCACAATAACTACCTCACGCTGCCCGTGCTGTTCATGATGCTGTCGAGCCATTTCCCGCTGACCTATTCGAGCCCCTACTCCTTCGTGATCGTGGCTTTGATGCTGGTGGCGGGCGCGGTGATCCGCGTGTTCTACAACGTGCGCCATTCCGGCGGGGGCGATCTCTGGTGGACCTGGTTCGTCGCCGGGGTGTGCTTCTGGCTGGCGATCTGGATTTCGGCGCCCGCCACCGCAGGCGGGCGCGCGGCGCTCGGCCTCGCCGACCCCGCCGCCTCCAACGATTTCGCCGGCGGAGCGTCGGCGCCCAGCGCGGTCGCCGAAATCGTCTCGGCGCGCTGTTCGATGTGCCACGCGGCGACGCCCGTGTGGGACGGCATAGCCATCGCGCCCAAGGGCGTCTTGCTGGACACGCCCGAGGCGGTCGAGCGCGCCAAGGACCGCGTTCGGCTCTACGCCGCGCTGACCCAAGCGATGCCGCCCAACAACATCACCGGGATCACGCCGCAAGAGCGCCTCGTGTTGGCCCACTGGGGCGCGACGCCGTGACCGCCTATCCCTACGGCGACGCGATCACCGCCGGCATCGACGACCTCGCCCATTTCACCGACGGCGGGCGGCTGACGCGGCTCTATCTCACCCCGCCCCATCGCCAGGCGGCGGAGCGGGTGATGGCCTGGATGCGGGAGGCCGGCATGAGCGCGCGCGTCGACGCCGCCGGCTCGGTCGTTGGCCGCTATGAGGGCGCGACGCCCGGCGCGCCCGCGTTGCTGCTGGGCTCGCACATCGACACCGTGCGCGACGCCGGGCGGTTCGACGGCAATCTCGGCGTGTTGCTGGCGCTGGCGGTCGTGCAAAAGCTCAACCGCGACAAAAGGCGCCTGCCCTTCGCCGTCGAAGTCCTCGCCTTCGGCGACGAGGAGGGCGTGCGCTTTCCCTCGACGCTGGGTGGCTCGCGCGCGATCGCCGGGCGGTTCGACCCGGCGATTTTGGACGAAAAGGACACGGCCGGGATCACCCGCCGCCGCGCTTTGGAAGACTTCGGCTGCGATCCCTCGCGCATCGCCGCCGAAGCGCGTCGCCCGGAGAAAGTGCTGGGCTATGTCGAGGCGCATATCGAGCAGGGGCCCGTGCTGGAAGCCGAGAACCTGCCGGTCGCCGTCGTCACCGCGATCAACGGCGCAAGCCGGGGCATGGTCACGATTTCAGGCGAAGCGGGCCACGCCGGCACCGTGCCGATGGGCTTACGGCGCGACGCGCTGGCGGCGGCGGCGGAAATGATCGTCGCGATAGAGCGCCGCGCCCAATACGAACCCGATCTCGTGGCCACGGTCGGCCGCCTGATCCTGCAAAGCCCGGCCACCAACACCATCGCGGGGCAAGCGACGTTCTCCATCGACCTGCGCGCGCCCTCAAACGAGGCCCGCCTCGCCGCGCTCGCCGACATCAAGAGCGAGATCGGCAAAATCGCCAAAAAGCGCGGCGTCGCCGCGACCGCCGATTTCACTTATGACGCGCCCGCCGCGCGTTGCGACGCGGCCCTCAGCGACGCGCTCGGCGCGGCGATCTCGCGCCTGGGTCTGCCGGTGCGTCGCCTGCCCAGCGGCGCCGGGCACGACGGCATGGCGCTTAGCGGCGCGTTCCCAATCGCGATGCTGTTCGTGCGCTGCAAGGGCGGCATCAGCCACAACCCCGCGGAATATGCGAGCCCGCAGGACATCGACCTCGCCGCGCGCGCGCTGATCGATTTCGTCGAGAATTTTCAACCCCGTCCATCCTAAGGAGCGAACATGGCGAAGAAGCAAAAGAAAACGAAGGGCGTGATCGTCAAGACCGGCGGCTTCACCTTCCGCGGCCATTTCGAGCTGGAAGCGGCGCCCAAAACCTGCGCCGCCTTCCTCAAGCACATGCCGTTCAAGAGCCAGATCATGCACGTGCGCTGGAGCGGCGAAGGCGTGTGGGCGCCGTTGGGCGACCTCGACTTCGGCGTCGGCTTCGAAAACAACACGCGCCATCCCGCGCCCGGACAGGTCATCCTCTATCCCGGCGGGCTGAGCGAAACCGAATTGCTGATCGCTTACGGCCCCGTCGCTTTCTCCTCGAAGGCGGGGCCGCTGTCGGGCAACCATTTCCTCACGCTGACCGAGGGCTTGGAGAACATCCATCCGCTCGGGCGCAAGACGCTGTTGAAAGGCGTGCAGGACATCGTGTTCGAGATGGAGGACTGAGAGACGCCGTCATCGCGAGGAGCCAAAAGGCGACGCAGCGATCGAGGGGCCCCGGTCTCTAGGCTTGCGGCCCCTAGATCGCCACGTCGCTTCGCTCCTCGCGATGACGGAAAGGGTTACGCCCGCCATGCTCAAATTCGCCGCCAATCTCTCGACCATGTTCGGCGAGGCCGATTTCCTCGACCGCTTCGCGCTCGCCCGCGCGGCGGGCTTTCGCGCGGTCGAATGCCAATGGCCTTATGACCACGGCCTCGACGCGGTGGCTCGCAAATTGGAGGAGAACGGGCTGGAGCTTGTGCTCTTCAACCTGCCCGCCGGCGACGTGGCGGCGGGCGAGCGGGGTCTGGCGAGCTTGCCCGAGCGCAGCGCAGAATTCGCGGCGAGCGTCGAACAAGGTCTGGCCTGGGCGGCGCGGCTCGGCTGCAAGCAGCTTAACTGCCTTGTCGGCGCGCCGCCGCCCGACGCCGATGCGATAGCCGCCCGCACCGCGCTCGTCGCCAATCTGCGATTTGCCGCGAGCGCGTTCAAAACGCGACGGGTCAGACTGCTGGTCGAGCCGCTCAACGCCTATGACGTCCCGCGCTTTGCCGTGCATTCGAGCGCCGAGGCGATCGCGCTGTTCGACGAGGTGGGCGGGGAAAACCTTTGGCTGCAATATGACGTCTACCATATGCAACGCGGCGAGGGAGAACTGGCCGCGACCATCGCGCGCCTCCTGCCGCGCATCGGCCACATCCAGATCTCCGACAATCCCGGACGGGGCGAGCCCGGCACCGGCGAAATCAACTTTGAGTTCCTGCTGCGCCACATCGACGCCCTCGGCTATGTCGGCTGGATCGGCTGCGAGTATTTTCCCACGCGCCCCACGGCGGAAAGCCTTGGTTGGATGCGGGCGCTCGGCTAGACACGCTTCCTAGGGAACGAAACGTCTGACAAGGTGAGGCCGAGCCCCGTGAACGTCCATGAATTGTCGTCGGCCTTTGAACGCGCCTACCGCCGCCGCCCGCACGTGAGCCGCGCGCCGGGCCGCGTCAATTTGATCGGCGAACACACCGACTACAACGACGGTTTCGTCATGCCCGCCGCCTTGGAGTTCCGCGCCCTCGCCGCCGCCGCGCCGCGCCATGACCGCAAAATCGTCGCGCGGCTCGCCAGCGGCGGCGAGGCGCATCATTTCGATCTCGACGCGCCCTCAGGCCCCAGCCATACCTGGGCCGACTACGTCTTCGGCGTCGCGTTGGCGTTGGAGCAAGGCGGCGCGAAACTGCGCGGGATCGACCTGATGATCGACGGCGACGTGCCGCTGGGCTCGGGCCTCAGCTCGTCGGCGGCGCTCGAAGTCTCGGCGGGCCACGCCATGCTGCAAGCCGCCGGCCTGCCGCTCGACCGCGTCGCGCTGGCAAAAACCTGCCAACGCGCCGAGAACGAGTTCGTGGGCATGCGCTGCGGCATCATGGACCAGTACATCTCGTGCTGCGGCGTCGCGGGCCACGCGCTGCTGATCGACTGCCGCTCGCTGGAGGCGCGCACGGTCGCGGTGCCGCGCGGCGCGAAGATCGTGGTCGCCAATTCCATGGTCAAGCACCAGCACGCCGGGGGCGAATACAATTCGCGCCGCGACGCTTGCGAAGAAGGCGTCGCGGCGCTCAAGGCGACGCTCGGCCCGATCAAGGCGCTGCGCGACGTGACGATGGCCGATTTGGACGGCGCGCGCGGCGCGCTCTCCGACCTCGTCTATCGCCGCTGCAAGCACGTGATCGCCGAAAACGCCCGCGTGTTGGCGGCGGAGGCTGCGCTGTCCAAGGGCGACCTCCCTGCCGCAGGACGGCTAATGAACGAGTCGCACGTCTCGATGCGCGACGATTACGAAATCTCGTGCAAGGAGATCGACCAACTCGTCGCGCTCGCACAGAAAATTCCCGGAATCTACGGCTCGCGCATGACGGGAGGCGGCTTTGGCGGCTGCACGGTGAGCCTGGTCGATGCCGACCAAGCCGAGGCCGCGATGGCGGCGATCAAAGCGGGATATCGCGCGGCCACCGGCATCGAGGCGAATGTGTTCGCCTGCGCGCCCGGCGCCGGCGTTTCGGACGCATGACGATGGCCGATCTTCCCCGCTCCTTACGCGAAACCTCGCACCGCCGCTTCAATCCGCTGCGCGGCGATTGGACCCTGGTGTCGCCGCACCGCAATCTGCGCCCCTGGCAGGGCCAGCAGGAGAAGGCCCCCGCGCCCGTCGGCCTGAAGCACGACCCCGCGTGCTATCTCTGCGCGGGCAATCTGCGCGCCAACGGCGAGCGCAATCCGAACTACCAAGCCACCTTCGTCTTCGACAACGACTTCGCCGCGCTGAAACCCGACGCGCCCGACACGCGCTTCGAGGACGGGCTGATGGTCGCCGAGGGCGAGTCCGGAACCTGCCGCGTCATTTGCTTTTCGCCGCGCCACGATTTGACGCTCGCGCGCATGAGCGTGGGCGAGATCGTCCCCGTCATCGAGACCTGGATTGCCCTAGCCAAGGAACTCGGCGCGCGCGAGGACATCGCTTCGGTGCAGATTTTCGAGAACCGCGGCGCGATCATGGGCTGCTCCAATCCGCACCCCCACGGGCAGGTGTGGGCGAGCCGGCATCCGCCCAACGAGATGATCTTGGAAAGCGCGACTCAGACCGCCTATTTCGCCAAGCATGGACGGCCGATGCTCGCCGATTATTTGGCCCGCGAATTGGCGCTCAAAGAGCGGATCGTGTTCGAGAACGAGCACTTTGCCGCGCTCGTGCCGTTCTGGGCGGTGTGGCCGTTCGAGACGATGCTGCTCCCCAAGCGCGCGATTGCGGGATTCGACGAAATAGCGGCGAACGAAGTGGCGTCGCTGGCGGCGGCGTTCTCTCAAATGGCGATCCGCTACGACAATTTGTTCGAGACGTCGTTCCCCTATTCCATGGGCTTCCATCAGCGCCCGACGGACGGCCAGGCGCATCCCGAATGGATTTTGCACGCGCATTTCTACCCGCCGCTGCTGCGCTCGGCGTCGGTGAAGAAATTCATGGTCGGCTTTGAAATGCTCGGCACGCCGCAGCGCGACATCACCCCCGAGAGCGCGGCCGAGCGGCTGCGCGCGGCGCCGACGCGGCATTATTTGGATCGGTGAGATTTCCTTCTCCCCGTTTCACGGGGAGAAGGGATTGGACGCGCACAGATCGGCGATGACGCACTTTCCGCACTCCGGCTTGAGCGCTTTGCAAACGTAGCGCCCGTGCAGGATCAGCCAATGGTGCGCGTGGCGCATGAAGCGCTCGGGAATGACTTTCAACAAACCCAGTTCCACCGCCAACGGCGTCGCGCCGCGCGCCAGCGGGATGCGGTTGGACACGCGAAAGACATGCGTGTCGACCGCGATGGTCGGCTGGCCGAAGGCGATGTTGAGGACGACGTTGGCGGTCTTGCGCCCGACCCCAGGCAGCGCCTCCAAGGCCTCGCGCGTCTCGGGCACGCGCCCGCCGTGCTCGGCGACCAACTTGCGCGAGAGCGCGATCACGTTCTTCGCCTTGGCGCGGAACAGGCCGATGGTCTTGACGCGCTCGATCAAGGCCGCCTCGCCAAGGGCGACCATTTTCTCCGGCGTGTCGACCTTAGCGAACAGAGCCCGCGTCGCTTTGTTGACGCCGACGTCGGTCGCCTGCGCCGACAGCACCACCGCCACCAGCAACTGGTAGGCATTGCCGTATTCCAACTCGCCCTTGGGTTCGGGGTTGGCGACGGCCAGGCGCGAAAAGACGGATTCGGCCAATTCCTTGCGCGCGGCGAGGCTCGCGCCGGAAGCGCGCGGCGATTTGGTCCCTTTGTGCGTGGCCATCGCCCGGTTATAGTGGTTCGCATTCTCTCGTCGAGGGTCGGATATGGCGGATGTCGAAGGTGACGACGGGGCGCTGCTCGATCTGACGCTCCGCCCGCGCCGCTCGTTGACGCCGCGCGGCTTTCGCGCCCTGATGATCGCCTTCGCCGCCGCCAGCGCGCTCTACAGCCTGCCCTTCTTTTTGCTGCGCGCTTGGCCCGTGGTCGGCTTTTTCGGGCTCGACGTCGCGCTGGTCTATTGGGCGTTTCGCGCCAATTTCAACGGCGCGCGCGCTTTCGAGCGGCTGCGGGTCGGCTATTTCGAGCTTAACTTCGCCAGGGTGAGCGCGCGCGGCGAGCGGCGCGAATGGCGTTTCAATCCGGCCTGGGTGCGCTTGGAGCGGTTCGACGACGATGAATACGGGCTGCTCAGGCTTTGGCTGCGGGCGCGCGAGCGGCGCTGGGAGATCGGCGGATTTTTGGGGCCCGAACAGCGCGAGGACGCCGCCAAGGCGCTGACGCGGGCGCTGGCCGACGCGCGGCGGGGACCCGACCGATCGGGGTGAGCGGCCCGCGCCCCTGGTGACGCGCTCCCCACCATATTCGTGGCGGCTTCGCCGCCGACACGAGCCGGTATCGCCTCCATCCCGCGCTCGACGCCGCGGTGAAATATAAGGTCTAGGCCGGCGCGAACAGCCGCCGGTCGCGCCCGACGCTCTCGGCCAAAAACTCGCTCAACGCCCGGACGCGCCCCAAGCCGCGCGTGTCCTCGTGCGTCACGAGCCAATAGGCGCGCGTCGCGCGGCGTTCGGGCAGCACGCGTTTCAAATCCTTGAAGCGCCGGGCGATGTAATCATGCACGACGCCCAGCCCGACGCCGGCGCGAAGCGCCTCCAATTGCGTCACCGCGCTGGCGCATTCGAACGCCGTCGGCGCGCCGCCAAAGAGGTCGCGGACATAGTCGAGCGCGGTCGAGAACGCGTGCTCTTCGACATAGCCGATCAGCCGATGATCGTTTAGCGCCTCGACGTCGCCAGGCGTTCCGCGCGCCGCCAAATAGTCGGCGCTGGCGTAGATGCCGAGCGAATAATCGGTGAGCTTGCGCGCCAGGAACCGCCCGCTCTCGGGCTTGTCGAGCCCGACCACCAGATCGACCTCGCGCCGCGCCAGCGGCGTGAGCTGCGGCAGGGGCGCGAGCTGCAGACGCAGCTTGGGATGCTTTTCGACGAAGGGTTTTAGCGCCGCCGCGAGATAATAGGTCGAAAATCCGTCGGGCGCGCCGATGCGAACGTCGCCTGCCAACTCGACGTCGATGTCGGAGACTTCGCCCTGGGCGTGAAGAAACGCGCTTTCCATCTCCTCGGCGGCCTTGAGGAAGCGCTCGCCGGCGCTGGTGAGTTTGGCGCCGCTGGTGCGCCGCTCGAAAAGCTTCGCCCTGAGCGCCGCCTCCAACGCGGCGACGCGGCGGCTGACCGTGGCGTGGTCGAGCTTCAGCGTGCGCGCGGCGGCGACGAACTGCCCGGCTCTGGCGACGGCGAGAAAGACGCGGACGTTGTCCCAATCCATGCTTGTCGCCTTAGCACGACGGACTGGTCTGGGAAGCGCTAAGCCGCCCGCGCTTCTTCCTCCGCGCGATCAAAATCCGCCCGCGCGGCGCGGATCGCCGCGTGGTTCGACTCGGCCCAGGCGGTAAGAGCCGCCAGCGGAGCGATCATCGAGCGGCCCAGCGGCGTGAGGGAATATTCGACGCCGGGCGGCACGGTCGGAAACACTTCGCGCGCCACCAAGCCGGTGCGGCGCAGGTCGCGCAGCGTCTGCGTCAACATCCGCTGCGAAATGTCGGGCAGCGCCCGGCGCAATTCGCCAAAGCGGTGGGC
>Ga0209698_10005535_pt1 | contig 13647 bp, 10 predicted proteins | sample LitLauG_LLR_2012_FD_187203 | JGI IMG/M metagenome (GOLD analysis project Ga0209698, IMG submission 187203) | Freshwater sediment microbial communities from Pennsylvania, USA - Little Laurel Run_MetaG_LLR_2012 (SPAdes) (version 2) | ecosystem: Environmental > Aquatic > Freshwater > Creek >... | reverse complement strand
CGACGACCCCGATACTGTCGCCTTCGTGGCCGACTCATGATGGGCATCCGACCGACCTCCCGGCCGCCGGTCGAGGGCGGCGAGGTGCTGGGCCCGGTGGGCGTCGGCAACGGGCCGGCCGCCGTGATCCGGGAACTGGCCCGCGACCTGCTGCGCCAGCGGCGCCTGGAGGTGAGCGAAGCCGGCCGCGTCGAGGTTGCGCTGCGCGACCATGATTGGGCCACCGTCCGAACCTACATCGAACTGGCGCTTGGCCGTGGCCCCGGCGCGGAGCCCGCCCTGCCTGCCCCGTCAGCGGCTCCTGCGGCCTTGGCAGCGGCGGCTGGCACGCCACCGGCCGAATCCGCCCCGCCCGCCCTACGGGATAATGACGAAGCCGCGGCCGGCCTGCTGCGGATACTGCTGCAGCTGTGCGATTCGCTGCCGAAGCTGCTGGTCCACGACCCCGATATCGCCGATCGCCTGGGCCCGATCCGCGCGCTGCTGACTGCGCGGCCCACGCGGGAGCGCCTGGAGGAAGTCGAGGCACGGCTCGCCGCTGTCCTGGACCAGCAGATCGCGCTGCAGGCCAATATGCAGGATGCGCGGTCCTCCATCAAGGACATGCTGGGCCTGCTGGTTCAACGCCTGGGCAGCATCGGAACCAGCACGGAGCGGTTCCAGGAGCAGGTCGGCTCCTACCAGAAGGAGCTGGAAGGCAATCCCGCCCCGGAGGCGCTGGAGCGCGTCGTTGACGGCCTGCTGCGCGACACCCGGACCGTTTCGCTTGCCATCCGCCAGTCGCAGCAGGAACTCGCCGATGCGCGCCGCAAGGTGGAAGCCTACGAAATGCGGGTGCGGGCCCTCGAGCAGGAACTGGCGCAAACCTCCCGAATGGTCCAGAACGACCCGCTCACCCACGCCCTGAACCGGCGTGGACTCGATGAAGTCTTCCGCATCGAGGTTTCGCGGGCGGTGCGCTACCAGGTCCCGCTCACCGTGGTCATGATCGACCTGGACGATTTCAAGGCGATCAACGACACGCTGGGACACGCGGCGGGCGACCGCGCGCTCATCCATTTCGTGACCACCGCCCAGGCCTGCCTGCGCTCCACCGAGCTCATCGCCCGCACCGGCGGCGAGGAATTCGTCGTGGCATTTCCCGCCACGCCGGTGGAGAGCGCTGTCGAGGCGGCGCGCCGGCTGCAGCGCGAACTGGCGCGCAACGAATTCGTCCATGACGGAAACTCGCGCGTCATGACCTTCTCTGGTGGCGCAACCACCTGGGTCGACGGCGAGTCGCTGGCCCAGACCCTGCAGCGTGCCGACGCGGCGATGTACGCGGCCAAGCGGGCGGGCAAGAACCGGGTCGTGATAGCGGGATGAGAAGAGCGGGGTCTACTCCACCAGGCTGTGCTTGATGGCGTAGTGCGTGAGCTCGGCATTGTTTCCCATGCTCATCTTTTCCAGTATGCGCGCGCGGTATACGCTCACCGTCTTGGGACTCAGGGCGAGGGCCTCGGCGATGTCGGACAGCCTGTGGCCGGTCGCGATCAGCTTGAGGGTCTGGAACTCGCGGTCCGACAGGCGTTCATGCGGCGCTCCCTGCTCGGGCGTGATGATGTTCTCGATGAGCGCCTGGGCGATCTCCGGGGTTACGTACTTCTTCCCGGCGATGATCTGTTCCACCGCGTCGAGCAGCTTCTCCGGTGCGCCTGCCTTGTTCAGGTAGCCGGCGGCCCCCGCGCGGAAGGCGCGCACGGCATATTGCTCCTCGGGATACATGCTCACGACCAGCACCTTGAGGCGCGGCATCTCGGCCAGCAGCGTCTTGAGTATGTCGATCCCGTCCTTGCCGGGCAGATTGACGTCGATCACCAGCAGGTCAATTTCGCCGACACGCCGCAGCAGCGTGCGCAGCTGGCCGTAATCGCCGGCCTCGCCGGCCAGCTCGATGCCGGCGTGTTCGGAAAGTATCTGCACGATGCCGCGCCGTACGATGGCGTGGTCGTCGACAACGATGGTTTTCAGTGCCATGGTGGTTGCGCCGGTCGGGTTGCGATAGCTTCGGAATGGTATTTGCGGACGGCGGCCTACTGCCGCGTGGACGGCACCGCGCCGTCCAGGCTCGGCGCCACTACGCCGGTTTCGGCAACGCCGGCCGGAACGGAAAACATCACCGTGGTGCCGCGACCCGGTGCCGAGCTGATCTCGGCCCAGCCGCCAAAGCCGCGGGCGCGTTCTATCAGTCCGCGCAGGCCGAACCCCGGCGTCGCGTGGAGCATTCCGGGATCGAAACCGACCCCATCGTCGCTGATTTCCAGGGTGACCTCGCCGGCGCCTGCAAACAGTTGCACGCTGATATTTTGCGCCTGCGCGTACTTGGAGATGTTCGCCAGCGATTCCTGCGCCACCCGGTACATCGCGGCCGCGCATTCGGCGGGCAGGGGCAGGTCTTCGCGGTTGGTCTCGAAGGTGGCGCCGATTGCCGTCCGCGAGGCGAAACTGCGAACCAGCCATTGCAGCGCCGCGACCAGGCCGGCGTCGAGCACCGGCGGACGCAGATTGTGCTGTATGCGGTGACTGGCCGCCACGGCCTGCTCGAGCAGGCCCAGCATCGCCGCGAGCCGCGGCGCCTGCTCGGGGTGATTCTGCCCCTGCCGCGCCAGACCCACGAGTTCGAAGCGCAGGGCGGTGAGGGTAGCGCCGATGTCATCGTGGATTTCCCGGGCAATGCGGTGACGCTCCTCCTCCTTGATGGTTTCCAGGTGGCGGGTGAGGGCGCGCAGGCGCGTTTCGCTTTCCTCGAGCGCGGCGGCCGCCGCCCGGCCGGCACGCCGCTCGCGGGCCGCCTGCAGGCTGCGCGTGATTGCCGGCCCGGCGCGGAAAAGCCGGGATTTGAGGATGAAGTCGTCGGCACCGGCACGCAGCACGGAAACAGCCAGATCTTCCGACATCTCCCCTGATACGACGATAACCGGCAGATCCGGGTCGTGCGACTTGGCCACGGCCAGGGCCGCCAGGGAGTCAAAGCGCGGCATGTTGTGGTCGGTAACGACCACGTCGACCGGTCCGTCCTGGAAAACAGCTCTCATTGCTGCCTCGTCTTCGACCCTGCGGGCGCGCACCGGCTGCCCGCCGCGCGCCAAAAGCGCAAGGAGCAGGTCGTAATCGAGTTCCGAGTCCTCCACGACCAGGAGCTGGATGGCGGGATTGTCAATGGCGGGCAGCATTTTCCGGGAATTCTGGCGCAATTTTGTCCGTCATGGGCTGGTTCGAAGTGCCCATTATTCGCGGCCCTTTTTCATCTATTGGACGCCGGGTCCGTCGCCGAAACTTGCCCATGCACGATTCCCCAATTCCGGGGACCGAAACAACTATGACACAGAACCCGACTGGCGAACCCCCACTCCCCGATTCCGGCCGTGATGCCGCGCAGGAGTGCGCCGCGATCGAGGCCGATCTCGAGCGCCTCAAGACGATCGTCAACGACGCTGCCGGGCGGCTGCTGGGCAGTTTCAACGAGTTTGTCGAGCTCGAACAGCAAGCGAATCGCAACTCGGAAGAGCGCGAGCGCATCGCATCGGCCATCGGCACGGCCGTGACGGCCTTGCAGTTCCAGGATATGGCTACCCAGCTGACAGGGCATGCCCAGCGCCGGCTCGCTGCGTTGGAGTCCTGCCTGCGTTCACTCTACGGCGACGGTGTCGGCGCGGGGTATTTCGAACATTCACAACCGGTCCGGCAGTCGGAGATGAGCGCCGGTTCCATTGATCTTTTTTAGGCAGTAACCCGGAAAGCCGTACAGGCAAGGGAGTTGGCAATGCACTCGATTCTAGCGGTGGATGACTCGGCATCAATGCGGCAGATGGTGGCCTTCACGCTCAAGGGCGCGGGCTACAACGTCATCGAGGCTGCCGACGGCCAGGAGGCCCTGGACAAGGCGCGGGGCGAGACGGTCGACCTGGTGCTGACCGACCAGAACATGCCCCGCATGGACGGCATAACACTGGTCCAGAACCTGCGCGGACTGGCCACCTACGCGGCGACGCCGATCCTGATCCTCACCACCGAGTCGAGCGACGAGATGAAGGCCAAGGGCAAGGCGGCGGGCGCCACCGGATGGCTGGTCAAGCCCTTTGACCCGGGCAAGCTGCTCGACGTCGTGCGCAAGGTCATCCGATAAGCCGGGACAGACGGTAACAACGGCACGGCACCGGACCGCGGACACACACCGGCACGCCGCCATCAACAGAACAGCCGAACAGACAAGGCAGGCAGCGATCATGGGCGAGGTAAGCAACCAGGGACTACAGGGCGGGGAATTCGACCTGACCCAGTTCTACGCCGTCTTCTTCGAGGAGGCCGGCGAGAATCTCGCGAACATGGAGTCGCTGCTCATCGACATCGACATCGATGCCCCCAGCGACGAGGATCTCAATGCCGTGTTTCGCGTGGCCCATTCGATCAAGGGTGGTGCCGCGACTTTCGGGTTCTCCGACGTCACCAATCTCACCCACGAACTCGAGACGCTGCTCGATCGCGTTCGCCGCCACGAACTCACGCTCAACAGCAGCATGGTCGACGTGCTCCTGGAAGCTGGCGACGTCGTGCGTGCCCAGCTGGCGCGCCACCAGGGAAGCACTACCGATATTCCCGAGACCAGCGACCTCGTGGGGCGCATCAAGCTGCTGGCCAGCGGTGCGGCGCTCGAGCCCCGCAAGGCGGCTCCCGCGGCGGCGCCCGCGCCTGCTGACCTCGCGCCATTGCCTGCCGGATCGCGCCGCCTTGCGGTGCGCGTGGGCCCGCTGGCCGACGGCAAGGTTGCCGACAACCTCGCCGAACTGTTTCGCGACATTCCCTCCCTGGGCACCATCGCGCCTGCCGACGGTGGCAACCTCGACCCAGGCGGCTTCCGCCGCTTCGTGGTGGAGACGCCGTCGCCCGACTCCGAGCTGATCGAGCTCTTTTCGTTCCATGTCGCCCGCGAGCAGGTGTTCATCGAGCCGTACACGGCCGCCGCGGCTACTGTCCAGGTGCCGGCGTCCCCCGCACCCGCGCAGGACGACGGCTTCGGCTTTTTCGTCGATATCGCCGCGCTGCCCCCGCGCGCTGCCGCGGAAACCGCTGCCCCCGCGACTGCGGCAACCGCCGCGGCGCCCGGCCCGGCGGCCCCGGCGCCAGCCAGGCCGGCCGAGGCTAAGCAGCGCGCCGACAAGTCCGGTGCCGCCAACCTCGATTCCAACACCCTGCGCGTATCCGTCGAGCGGGTCGACCAGCTCATCAATCTGGTCGGCGAACTGGTGATCACCCAGGCTATGCTCACCCAGCAGGTCAAGGACCTGGATCCGGCGCAGTTCCGTCCGCTGCTGGGCGGCGTCACCGACCTGGAGCGCAATACGCGGCATCTGCAGGAAGCCGTGATGTCGATCCGCATGATCCCGATGTCGTTCGTGTTCAACCGCTTCCCGCGGCTGATCCGCGATCTGGCCGCCAAGCTCGACAAGAAAATCGAGCTCAAGATGGTCGGCGAGGCCACCGAACTGGACAAGGGCCTTATCGAAAAGATCATCGATCCCCTGACCCACCTCGTGCGCAACAGCGCCGACCATGGCCTGGAGACTGCAGCCAAGCGCCTGGCGGCCGGCAAGTCCGAGACCGGCACGATCACGCTGTCGGCATCCCACCAGGGCGGCTCGATACTCATCGAAGTGCGCGACGACGGAGCCGGCCTGAACCGGGAGCGCATCCTGGCAAAGGCGGCCGAGCGCGGCCTGCCGGTGCGCGACGACATGACCGATGCCGAAGTCTGGGCCCTGATCTGGGAAGCCGGTTTCTCCACCGCCGACACGGTGAGCGACGTTTCGGGACGCGGCGTGGGCATGGACGTGGTCCGGCGCAATATCGCGGCGCTGGGCGGCACGGCGGAGCTCGACTCGGTGCAGGGCCAGGGAACGCGGGTCTGCGTGCGCCTGCCGCTGACGCTGGCCATCATGGACGGCATGTCCATCGGCGTGGGCGGCGAGACCTACATCCTGCCGCTGGCCTCGGTCATCGAGTCGTTCCAGGTCGAGCCGGGGATGATCCAGACCGTCGGCTCCAACGGCCGCGTCGTGAAGGTGCGCGACGAATACATGCCCGTGGTTTCGCTGGGCGAGGAATTCAACGTGCCGCAACTGGCCAGCGAAGAATCGGGCAAGCCGCCCAACGAGATCCTGGTGATCATCGAAGCCGAGGGCAAGCGCCTGGCGGCCATCGTCGACGAGCTTCTGGGCCAGCACCAGGTCGTGGTCAAGAACCTGGAGTCCAATTACCGGCGCGTGCGCGACATTTCCGGCGCGACGATCCTGGGCGATGGTCACGTCGCGCTGATCATCGACGTATCGAGCCTCGTGAAGCGGGCGCGCCACTGAACGACATGCGGGACCGCAGGCCGGAATGATCCGGGCGCCGGCGGGAGTCACAGGCGCCGAAATGAAAGGCGCCAGCTAGCAACGGGAGCTGTTATGGGAATGATGGAGCAGTTTGCTGAAACGGCCGTGAAGCCGAGCGAATACCTGACGTTCCGTCTGGGCAACGAGGAATACGGCATCGACATACTCAAGGTCCAGGAGATCCGCGGCTATGACGCGGTGACGCGCATCGCCGGCGCGCCCGACTTTCTCAAGGGCGTCATCAACCTGCGCGGCGTCATCGTCCCCATCGTCGACCTGCGCCTCAAGTTCCAGCTGGGCGAGGTGCGCTACGACGAGTTCACCGTGGTGGTCATCCTCAACGTCGCGGGCCGCATCGTCGGCGCGGTGGTCGATTCGGTAAGCGATGTGCTGGAACTGAGCGCCGAGCAGATCCGCGTCGCGCCGGAGTTCAACTCCCTGCTGGACGCCAATTTCATCACCGGCCTGGGAACGGTGGGCTCCGAGGAGCGCGCCCGCATGCTGATACTGCTGGACATCGAGAAGCTCATGACCAGCGCCGAAATGGGCATCGTCGCCGAAGAGGAGACGCTGGCGGCTGCCTGATGGCCACGCCCGGCCCGTGCTGCACACGCAGCCGGGGCCGCTGACGGCCACCGCAGTCCTGGGCGAATTCCATGGGCGCAAGAGATTCGCTTCCGGTAGTAACCCTGCCGCTGCGCGCAAAGGCGGACGATACACGCGAGTACGAGTTTCAGGACAGGGACTTCGAGCGCGTGCGGCGGCTCATCTACAAGCGGGCCGGCATCAATCTGAGCGAGCACAAGCAGAACATGGTGTACAGCCGCCTGTCGCGCCGCCTGCGCGTGCATGCGATGCAGACTTTTGGCGAGTACCTGGACCGCTTCGAGAACGACGCCGCCTTCGGATCCGCCGAAGAGCAGGAGTTCATCAACGCCCTCACGACCAACCTGACCTCCTTCTACCGGGAATCGCACCACTTTCCGGTGTTCGAGGAATTCCTGCGCTCCCTGCCGGCGGGAACCGCCCCCAAGATCTGGTGCGCCGCCGCCTCTACCGGCGAGGAGCCGTACACGATCGCCATCACGATGGCCGAAGCGGCCGCGGGCCGCCCAGCCGGGGCGCTGCTGGCAACCGATATCGACACCAATGTGCTGGCGACGGCGGGGCGCGCCACGTACCGCCTGGAAGCCGCCCAGGCGTGCGGCGATGCGCGGCTCAAGCGCTACTTCCTGCGCGGCAAGGGCGACAACGACGGCATGGTGCGCGTGCGCCCGGAGATCACGCAGCTGGTCCGCTTCGCCCAGCTCAATCTGCTGGACGAGAACTATTCGCTGGTGAGCAACTTCGCCAGCCAGCTCGATGCGGTCTTCTGCCGCAACGTGATGATCTATTTCGACCGCAAGACCCAGAAGGAAATCCTGGGGCGCATCGTGCGCCTCCTGCGGCCCGGCGGCATGCTGATCGTTGGTCATTCCGAGAACTTCACCGACTGCAATGAATCGCTTGTCCTGCGGGGCAAGACGGTCTACATGAGGAAATGACGTGGCAGCAGCAGATCCGGCATCGATGCCCAAGCCCGTCCCTTCCGGCGCACCCGGCGAGGCCCGCACCTACTATTTCGAGCGCGACTTCGCCCGCAACGCGGTGAAGGTGATGCCCGGGGAGTTCTTCGTCGGCCGCGAGGACATCGTCATCTCGACCGTGCTGGGCTCATGCGTGGCCGCCTGCATATGGGACCGCACCGCCAAGGTGGGCGGCATGAACCACTTCATGCTTCCCGGCGGCCAGGGCAACGATGCCGCCCTTAGCGACCTTACCGCGGCCTCGGGCCGCTATGGCGTGTTCGCCATGGAACAGCTTATAAACGAACTCATCAAGCACGGCGCACGCAAGTCCAACCTGGAGGCCAAGGTCTTCGGCGGGGGCGCGGTGCTGCGCAAGTTCTCCACGCTCAACGTCGGCGAGCGCAATGCCGCCTTCGTCCTCGACTTCCTCAAGACCGAGGGCATCCGCGTCATATCCCAGGACCTGATGGATATCTACCCGCGGCGGGTGGCCTTCTTTCCGGCCTCCGGGCGCGCCCTGTGCAAGAAGCTCACCAGCACCGACAGCTCGCTGGTCACAGCCGAACAGCAATACACGGCCAAGATCAACACGACGGAAGTTGCCGGCGACATTGAACTGTTCTGACCGACGCGCTAATACAAAGCATGCCGCGGGCGGCCTGTTGCGGCTGCGGCACTGGAAAGGAAGACCATGGCCAAGACACGGGTCCTGATAATCGACGATTCGGCGCTGATCCGCAGCCTGCTTACCGAGATCATCGGCAAGCAGCCTGACCTGGAGGTGATAGGGGCGGCGCCGGATCCGCTGGTGGCGCGCGAGATGATCCGCGCGATGAACCCGGACGTCCTGACCCTGGACGTGGAAATGCCGCGCATGGACGGACTGGACTTCCTCGAGAAGCTCATGCGGCTGCGGCCGATGCCCGTGGTGATGGTGTCCACGCTGACCGAGCGCGGCGCCGAGGTCACCCTGCGCGCGCTGGAACTGGGCGCCATCGATTTCGTCGCCAAGCCTAAGCTGGGCATTTCCAGCGGCATGAAGGAGCTGGCCGCGGAAATCTGCGACAAAATCCGCGTGGCCGCGCAGGCCAAGCTGCACCGCCATGTGACCTCGCGGACCGCGGCGGCAACCGCCGCGCCGGGCGCCCCCGCGGCCAAGACCGTGCCGGATCGGTATTCGCGCATGTCCACTGAAAAGATCATCGCCATAGGCGCCTCGACGGGCGGCACCGAAGCCATCCGCGAAGTGCTCGTGCGCCTGCCGCCCGACTGCCCCGGCGTGCTCATCACCCAGCATATGCCCGCCGGATTCACGCGCAGCTTTGCCGCCCGTATGAACACCCTCAGCCGCATCGCGGTCAGCGAGGCCAACGATGGCGAGCGGGTGCTGCCGGGGCACGCCTACATCGCGCCCGGCGACCGCCACATGCGCCTGGCCAAGAGCGGATCCAACTACATCATCGCTCTGGACGACACCGAACCGGTAAACCGCCACCGGCCCTCGGTGGAGGTGCTGTTCCGGTCGGTCGCCGCCGTGGCCGGACGCAACGCCCTGGGCGTGATGCTGACGGGCATGGGCCGCGACGGCGCCACGGCCATGCTGGAAATGCGCAATGCGGGCAGTTTCAATATTGCGCAGGACGAAGCCAGCTGCGTGGTGTTCGGCATGCCCCGTGAAGCGATTGCCGCAGGTGCCGTGGACGAGATCCTGCCGGTCACCGCGATTGCGGAACGGCTGCTCCAGGAACTAGCCCACGTGGGTGTTGCGCACCGCGTCTAGCAACAGCCGCTCACCCCACCTCATTGCGGCCCGTCAAGGGCCGCTTTCACGTCTGCCGGTTGCCGTCCGGCCCCTGAAGCGGCCGCGGCAGCGTCTTTCGACGCCGCCGTGGGCGACGCTAGTACCGGATGCTAATTATTGCGGCACGACCCGCCAGTTGACATGGCGCAGGGTCGAGGTGGTTGCGGAGGTATTGAGGCCAGTCGTGACCTGGTTGCCGTTTGACAGGGTCGAGATGATCTTGACGGCGCCGTTGGGCAGTTGCACCACGATATTGCCCACGGTCATCGAGGCCGTCGTTTCGGTTGCGACCGCTGTGGTTCCGACACCACTGCCATTGGCGTAGCCAAACTGGTAGAGGTAGCTGGCGCCGCCGGCAGCGCAGGGGCTGCTGGTGGGGATGTTGGAACTCACGACCAGCGTGCCCAGGACCAGCTGCGGGTCCACGTTGACCCGTTCGCCACTGGTGAGAAAGTCCACGTACCAGCCGATGTTGCTCGGGATGCTCACCGGATTGCTGGTGATGGTCAGCACGGTCGTGCCGCTCAGCACCTGCTTGACGATGGTGGACTGGTTCCGCGGGTTGCCCAGGTTGGTGCCGTTGTCGACCAGGGCGTAGACCGATCCCAGGTAGGACCAGTTTCCGGGTGGCGTGCTTTGCAGGTCGGACGCGCCCAGCAGTCGGCCGGTGCCGACGTAGACCACCGTGCTGCCATTGACGATGCCGACCTCCGGCCGGGTCGTGATCGATTGCGGCACGCCGCTGGCATCCTTGAGGGTAGCGACCAGCGAGGCCACCGGCGGGTTGACGGTCATGTTGAAGCGCCACAGGTTGCCCTGCAGATCGCCGGCATACACCGTCTTGGCAGTGTTGTCGGTGCTCGGATTGTTCACCAGTGCCGTGATGCGCCCCAGTCCGGACGGGGTGGTGGCCGAGCCGACGGCGGTCGAAGTTGCCGTCAGCTCCGCGCCGGTGAACGGGTCCAACGCATAAAGGTAACCGACGCCGTTGCCGGTTGAGCCGGCGCTGTTGGTGGCATTGTTGTTGTATCCGGAGGTCACCAGCACCACCCACTTGCCGTCGACCGCCCGCTTCGTGACCACGGGATTGCCGAACGAGCGTCCCATATTGGGCTCGGAGTTGCTGCACAGCACCGGATCGGAACAGAACTCCCAGAGGAAGATCGGCGCTGCCGGATTGGTTACGTCCAGTGCGAAATAACCCTGGCCACCCTCATTGAGGCCGGCGACCAGGATGCTGTGCCAGTATCCCTGCGAATCCATGATGTCGACCACCTCGGGCGAACCATCGACGTAGAACTGGTGCTGGGTGGGATAGGAAAGATCGGCAAGCTTGTACAGGTTCGGGATCAGCATGCGCGGAATGTAGGCCCAGAGCTCGGTGCCGTCGCTGACCCGAAAGGCGTGCAGCATGCCATCGTTGCCGCCCACGAATACCACCGGCGTGCGGCCGGCGATGGTCGAGCTGCTGGCCCACGCTCCGTAAGTCTGGTTGGCGGGGGCAACCGGCGCGTCGGCGTAGTTGCGCAGCGGCGTCGCCACGACCGTCGGCCGCGAATCGACCAGATCGCCCAGTACGTGATCGCGCTGGCGCCACAGCTTGCCGTCCGCGTACTGGCTCTGGCCGCTGAGATAGGCCACCAGGTTGGGGCCGCTGTTGACGGTGGTCAAATCGGTGCCCGCGAGGTTGATGCACTGTGTCCAGGAATTGGAGTTGCACAGGTTGCTGAGCCAAGCCTGCTCCGCGGTATCCAGGCTGGTCGTGAAGGTGGCGCTGGAAAAGGCAACCAGCGCCCCGGCCGAGGACGTGTAGATGGTGCGGGGCGTTGACCCGGTGGCGCCGGCTGCCTGCTGGTCAAGCACGTTCTGGGCGCCGGTCACCCCGGTCACGGGGTCCTTCCAGGTGTAGCTCTGGTTCACCACGCCGGTCGATACATTGATGGTCTGCGCCTGCAGTTGCCCCACCCAGGTGGCGGTCTGGAACGTGGTGTTGAAAATGGCGTCGTTCGTGGCAGTGATGTTGGGTGTGCTGGTGGCGGCTGCCGCGGCCGCGCCGGTCTGGGCCGTGATGCGGGCCAGATCGCCGGTCAGGCCCAGGTAGAACGCGGTCGGATTCTTGGCGCTGAGGTAAGAGCCATGGCCGTTGACGGCCGCATGCCACAGATCGTCGTCCTTGGAGGGATCGTCGCCCATTCCGCTGCCGCCCGGAACCTGCGGCCAGTTGCAGGTCAGGCCCGGCGCCCAGGTGCAGTTGGTATCGCCGTTGACGATATGCATGAAGTCGATGCTGCCGTAGGTGCCGCCCGAATCGTAGGTGAGGTAGCCGTCCACGCCCAGGCCTATGGTGTAGGTGACCATGTGCTGCTTGGGATTCATGTCCACGGTCGAGACCGTCGGCACCTGGGGGTTGGGCAGACCGGCACTGGTGAGGTCGTCGGTGCTTACGTCCACCCCGGTGTTGTAGTTCTTGCTGCCGGCGGGTCGCAGGTCGGTCTTGTAGTAATACATGGCCGTGTCGGCCAGCGTGCCGATCGAGGTGTAGGTTATCGCGCTACTGCTACCGCCACCACCACCACCACCATTGTTGTTTTTATTGTTCTTGCCACCCTGGTTGCCCTTGCCGCCGCCGCTGCTCGTCGCCACGCTGCTGTCAGCCAGGCCGCCGTCGTAATAGCCGCCCGGGCCGTATACCGAATTGCCCAGCGCGGTGGTCGGCTTGCGGTAGATGTAGGGATTGCTCAGGTCGCCGTCCTGCTCGCCCTGCGGGTACGACGACAGCGGATCTTCGATGAGATTGCCTTGCAGGTCCTGGCCGGGATTGCCGTTCCAGTAACCGTCGGTGGTCATGATGGTGAAGTTCTGCTGGCACGAATACTGGACGGGGTCCTGGTATGTGGTGGTGGTGCCGGACAGGATCATCCCTGCCGACAGTCCGGTCGTCTTGCCGGCGTAGTACCAGCCCACCCGCGACAGTGCCTCGCGCAGCGGCGTGCTGTTGCCGGCTGTCAGTTTGTAGAACGTGTTGTAAAAAGTGGCCTTCTGGGTGGCATTGAAAGTACCCAGCGGCACGAACTTCGTTGTATCCAGCGTCCCGCTTCCGCCGCCGCCACCACCGCCGCCGCCGCCATAGGCATTGATCGTGAGCATGCCCACGCGATAGCTGCTGGTAAGGGAATTGAATGCGAGGCCTACGGCAGCCTTGGCCATCTGGATGCGCGTGTGGTAATAGGCGAACCAGTTGGCGAAATTGGTCATCTCCTGGGCGTAAGTGCAGATGGAAGTCGCCAGGCCGTTCGCGTCCACGGGCCCCGGACTGCAATCGCTGCGGGCGCCGCCCCGGTTGTACGTGGCGGTGCCGGGCACGATGTCATTGCGGAAAAACTTGCCGTAGCGCGGCAGTGTGTAGCCCAGCGCCAGGTTGTACTTTTTCTGGCAGCGCGGCGATACCGCCCCGCCCGTGGTGAAAGTGGTGGTGCCGGTGACCGCGGTCGTGCTCATCTGGTCGGACTGCAGCACACAAAAGCGCAGCGGTGCCGCAAAGGTGTAGCTGCCGCCTTTGCCGATCTGGCAGTTGACCAGGGAGGAGATGGGCAGGAAAGAGCCGGGATTGTTGGGATCGGGATCACCCTCGCAGTATTCGACCGCCTGCACGTCGTAGTAATACGGGTTGCTCCCCAGCGTGGAGGGATTGATGTAGGTGCCGGCAGTTACCGTGACCGTCGTTCCGCTGATGGTGGCCTTGTCGTCCGGATACGCGTTGGGCAGGCTGCCATTGGTGCCGAAGTTGTACGCAAAGGGATTGCCGGTGTCGCTGGTGCCATTGCGCTTGCACGTGGTCGAAGGAAAGGTGAGGGCGGTGTACGTG
>Ga0209698_10005533_pt1 | contig 13647 bp, 16 predicted proteins | sample LitLauG_LLR_2012_FD_187203 | JGI IMG/M metagenome (GOLD analysis project Ga0209698, IMG submission 187203) | Freshwater sediment microbial communities from Pennsylvania, USA - Little Laurel Run_MetaG_LLR_2012 (SPAdes) (version 2) | ecosystem: Environmental > Aquatic > Freshwater > Creek >... | reverse complement strand
CTCCCGGGCAGGTCGTCGGGCCGCCTGACGATGATATACTTGCGCTAGCAAGCAAATGTCGTGACGCGAGGCTGGTATCGAGCTCGGCCCGCGTACCGCGAACGAAAGGCCGCCGTGGAAATCGGTCCGAGCACCGTCGAGCAGACCCTCCCCGAAGCTCTGAATGAGGACCGCATCGCCTACGGCGCGGTGCACCTTGATGTGATCGACCTCGACGCCTCCATCGCCTTCTGGCGCGACCTCGTGGGCCTACGGGAGCTGCACTCCTCTGCGGGCGAGACCAGCCTGGGCGTCGATCTGCGCGCGCTCGTCGTGCTTCATGCGGGTGCCGCGCGCCCGGTGGGCCGCGGCCACGCGGGCCTCTATCACCTCGCGATCCATCTCCCCGATGACGTCGAGTTCGCGCGTGCGCTGGTTCGCCTCGGAAGCGCTCGCGTGCCCCAATCGCCGACGGACCACACCTTCTCCAAGGCGACCTATGTCCACGACCCGAACGGCATCATGCTCGAGCTGACGCTGGAGACGCCCGAGCGCTGCGGCTCGATCGAGATCGGGCCGCATGCAGTCTCGGTGCTCGATCGCGAGGGTCGTCGCCGTGGAGCCAGCGAGCCGCTGGATGTCGCGGCGGCGATCGCGCCGCTCGGCGACGGCGACATCGACTTGCCACTCGCGTCGGGCAGCTATGTGGGCCACGTGCACCTGCACGTCCCCGACCTGGAGGCGGCGCACAGCTTCTACCGCGACGTGGTCGGCTTCCGCGAGCACGCATACATGGCCCCTATCGGGATGGCGGATCTGAGCGCCGGCGGGCGCTTCCCGCACCGCATGGCGATCAACACGTGGCAGGGCGCGGGTGCGCGTCAGGCGCCGCCGGGCGCCGCCGGGATGCGGCGCTACGAGCTGATCCTGCGCGGCGACCGAGGGCTCGGGGAGCTCGCCCAGCGAGCGGCGCAGGCGGGCGTCGCGCTCGCGCGCGGCGAGGACGGCTGCGCCTCGCTACACGATCCCGCGGGCAACGAGATCACGCTGGCAGAGGCGCACGCATGAGCGAGCGAGTCCTCGACGAACGCGTCGGCGCGGGCGCTGCAATGCGCTCGAGCGAAACCGCGGCCGCGCATGTGGCGGCTCGCGCGAACCACATGATGGGCTGCGATGTCGCGTTGTGGTCGGCCGGTGGGCAGGCGATCGCGTGGGAGGGGCTCCTGGAGGTCGCCCGGCGGCTGCGTCGGGGCGCTGAGGAGGTCCTCGTCGAGGGGTTCGAGCTGACCATCAGCATGCTCGGAGTCACCGGACGGCTGTCGCTCGCGCCCGAGCGCACACTGCGCCAGACAGCGGTCGCGGACGCGATGGGCCTCAGCCTGAGTCGCGTCTCACGAGTGATCGACCTGCTCGAGCAGCGCAACCTCGTCGCGCGAGGAAACTGCCCTGCTGACGCACGCGCCACGAACGTGACCCTCACCCGACAGGGAGCCGACCTCACGGCGCGCGCGCAGCGCGAGCTGTTCGCCTTCGTGCAGTCCAACTTCTTCGATCACCTCGACCAGGACGAGGTGCAGTCGCTCGCAACGACCTTCACGCACCTGCTGAACCGCTCCCCGCCAGTACCTTTACGAGCGCGCTGACCGTCAGCGCGAGGCCCGCCGGCGAGACCGGGTGGTGCAGGTGGTCCGGTCCCCGGTGCGACAGCGCGGCCGGTGGTCTCTGGAGCTGCCCGGGATGGCGAGAGGCAGGGCACGCTTGGCTCTGGCTGCTCCTCCGGCCGGCTCGCTAGATTCCAGCGCATGGCACACGTGGCAGCGTCTCCCCACGCTCTCCCGGGAGATCTGGGCGGGAGCGTGCCTGCGGCGGCGGTCGAGCGCCCGGACTTCCAGATCGTCCCGCGAGCGGGGCTTCCCGTGATCGCGGTCGTGCTCTTGCTCCTCATCGTCGCGATCGCGGTCAACGAGACGTGGCCCCTGATGTTTCTGCATGTCGTGGCAGGCGCCGCCTGGACGATCATCGACCTGTTCCTCGGGTTCGTGATCGGGCCGATCCTCGGAAGACTCTCAATCCCAGCACGGGTCGAGCTCACCACCCGGCTGATGCCGAAGATGGTTCTGATCATGCCCACGGTGGTAGCCGCCACACTTGCGGCGGGCTGGCAGCTGGCAACCAAGCTCGACTACACCCTCACGAGCTATCACTACCACGGCTGGGTGGTGGCGAGCTTCATAGTGGTGGGAGGGATGGCGGTGATCGCGCTCGGCCTGCTCGAGCCCGCGAACATCGCGGTGCTCACCGAGATCAAGAAGCCCACTCCCGATCCCGAGGTGATCCAGCGGCTGATGAAGCGCTTCATCTACACGGCTGGGGCGACCGGCTTGATGCAGGTGGCAACGCTGGTGATCATGACCCGGCTGGCGACCGGATGAGCGAAGAGCGTCGTCTACCGCCGGTCACGCAGCTCGGCATGCTGTCGCTGTCCCTGATAGTCGCCGCGGTGATCTACCTCTCCGCGCACCTTCCCAAACACGTACCGCTCGGCCCCGCGATCGCGCTGCTGTCGGTTTCCGGACTGCTGCTGGTTGGCAACGTGGCGTCCCTGCGGCGTGCGGAGAGCTTCGCATGGGGACGCTTCCTGGAGGTCGCACGCTGGGCGCTGCTCGCGTACGCGATCATCGCCGGGCTGATCGAGTACGTGTTCCTGCGCAACAGCACGAGCGGCGGTCCGCTGATCGTCCTGACGCTCTCTCTCGTGGTTTTCGCGCTGACCGTGCCCGTGCTCATCGCCTTCACGGTCGCCCGCTATGACCTCGCACCCTCCGCGCGGGACGGCTCAACCTAGAGCCGTTGCCGCTCGGGCGTAGACCCGCCCGTGCCCGCTGGGCCGCGCGGACTGCGGCGCCGGCCCCGATCGGCGATCAATGCGGGCGGCCCGCGGCGCGCGGCCCGCTCGGAGCGCCGGCAGCGCCCGCGCGCGCCGCGGTCATGCGGGGACCTCGATCCACACCGCGCGCGCGACCGCGTGGAGCTCGCCCTCCGCGGAGAAGAGCGCGGAGCCGGTCGACATCTTGCGGGCACTCCTACCGATCGTCCACGATGCGAGCGCATACTCCCCGTCTCCCGGGACCGCGCGCAGGAGATCGACCGCGAGCCTGCCGAGCAGAATCCGCCCCGCAGGTTTGAACGTGTTGGTGACCAGCCCACTTGGACAATCGAGTGCCGCCCAGACGAACTCGGGGCGCACCTGCCCTCGCAGGTCGATGAGCGAGTCGTCGGGGCGCCACGGCGCGCCGTAGAGCTCGCGGCCGGACACGGGGCCGGGGAATATCCGCATGCCGTCGCGCGCGCTGCGTGAGGGCCCGCAGACGAAGCAGTTCGGGTAGGGGTGATCGCCCGGCCGTGCCCACTCGTACTGCTCCGCGCCCAGACGGGCTTCGCGTAGCGTCAGCGGCGCGGGCACCTCACGATCGACGGCGGCCGCGACGCCTTCGGCGATGAGTTCATCCCCGTCGAGCAGGCCGACCGTGGAGTCCGGACTCAACTGGACCGTCAGCGGCCGATCCAGCGGCGGCGGCTTTCGCAACGTGACCTGGGCGGGCCCCTCGATGAAGCTCGCGATCAGACCGCACGTGTAGCCACCATTGGCGCTGTCGGAGGGCCCGCAGAAACGCTCCGCGATGATGACCTCGGGCACCCGGCGATTGTATTGGCAGCGGCGACCGCCCCCGACAGGATCAGCGCGGCCGCAGGGCGATCCTCGGAGGCGAGCTTGGTCGCCGCGCGCGCGCCGCTCCGGTGGCGGGAGCCCCTCGCGTCAGCGACGGCGGCCTCGGCTGGTGGGGTAGGATCGCCGCACGCCCAAGACGACTACGGAGAGGATGCGACGTGAGCGTCACCAGTCAAGAGCAGACGCCGCTCGATCAGGTGCGCGTCGGCGATCGAGAGCACTTCCTGGACGGCCCCCCGCACGAGCTGTTCCGACGAATGCGTGCGGAATGCCCGGTTCACTGGACCGACGCCTTCACCGAATACCCGGACGAGGACGGCTTCTGGTCGGTGACGACGGCAGACGACGTGTTCGAGGTCAGCCGCGACTGGGAGACCTTCTCCTCTGAAGTCGGTGGCTTCACAGGCCTCAAGAACGCGATCCTGCCGCTCGAGTTGCAGCAGGCGATGTTCATCGGCATGGACCCGCCCAAGCACGATCGCATCAAGGCGCTCTTTCAGCGGGGCTTCACGCCGAAGCGGATCGCCGAGCACGAGCAGGCGATCCGCGCGATCGCGATCGAGGTGCTCGAGCGGCTCGAGGGCCGCGAGTCCTGCGATCTGGTCGGCGATGTCGCCCAGCCGGTGGTTGCGCGGGTGATCGGGAGCTTCATGGGCCTCTCACCCGAGGACGACCGGGTGTGGGCGAACCTCATGAACGCGATCCTCGGTGCCGGCGATCCCGACATGACGCCCGAGGGCACCCAGGCCGTGATGGAACGCCACGTGCCCGAGGTCTTCGAGCGCTGCGGCAAGCTGATCGCCGAGCGCCGTGAGAGCCCGACCGACGATCTGACGAGCGTGCTCGTTCACGCCGAGATCGAGGGCGAGCGGCTTGAGGACCACGAGATCGTGATGGGGTTCCTGCTGTTGATGGCGGCCGGCAACGACAGCACCAAGGCGACCTACTGCAGCGGGATGCGGGCGCTGATGGAAAGCCCCGCGCAGCGCCGCCAGGTCATCGAGGACCCCTCGCTCGTGCCGGCCGTCGTCGAGGAGTCGCTGCGGATGTTCCCCGCCTTTGCGCACTTCGCCCGTACCGCGACCCGCGACACCGAACTGCACGGGCAGAGGATCCGCAAGGGCGAGAAGGTCGTCATGTGGTACCCCTCCTCCAATCGCGACGAGACGCGATACGAGGACGCCGATCGCTTCGATGTGACCCGCAATCCCGAGCACCAGGCGTTCGGGGCGGGCGGCCGCCACTTCTGCCTCGGCGCCGCGCTCGCACGGCTCGAGCTGCGAGTCCTCTTCGAGGAGACGCTCGCACGCTTCCCCGAAATGGAGATCGCAGACCCGCCGAGGTACGTCGAGTCGGGGTTCGCCAACCAGCTGAAGACGCTGCGGGTCCGGCTGCGTCCCTAGCGTCGGGTCGGCAGCGCTCGACCTTTCCGCATCCCACCCAGGCTCAGGACGTGGTCGGCTGCTCCTCTCCGGAGCGCAGGTCGAGCTGGCGGACGAGCCCGCCGACTTGAGTGTGTCGCTGCAGGTAGGAGTCGCTCAGGGGGTTCAGCAGCCCACGCAGCGAGGAGACCGCGCTCCAGCGGCGTGGCAACACCACGCTCGCGCGGCGACCTTCGATGCCGTCGGCGATCGCCCGCGCTGCATCCTCGGGAGGGACCCGCTTGCGAAGCGGGGCCGGGAACAACGCGAGCATCTGAGTGGCCAGCGGGTCTGTGTCGAGCGCCCTGTGCAGCATGTCGGTGTCGATGAACCCGAGGTAGGCCACGCCGGCGCTCGCACCGTGGGGCGCCAGCTCCACTCGCAGCGCGCGCCCGAACTGCTCGATCGCCGCCTTGGCCATCGCGTAGGGGATGTTGCCCACGCCGTTGACGAACGCGTAGACCGACGAGACGACCGTGACATGTCCGCGTGTGCGGAGGATCTCAGGCAATGCGGCCTTGACCGTCCGGCACACGCCCATCAGGTCGACGTCGAGGACCCGTTCGAGGTTCTCGCTCGACATCGCCTGGAAGGTCGCCACCCGCGAGGCGATTCCGGCGTTCGCCACCACCACGTCGATCGCTCCGAAGCGCTCGACCGTCGCGGCAGCAGCTGACTCCATGGCGGATCGATCGGTCACGTCCGCCACAATGCCGAGCACGCTCTCGGAATCCAGTTGGGCGCGAGCCGCCTCGACCGCGTCCGGATTATGGCCGACGATCACGACTCGCGCTCGGCGTGCGGACAAGGTCCGCGCCGTCGCGAGTCCGATGCCGCGGTCGCCGCCGGTGAGGAGGACGACCTTGCCGGAGAGCTCATACGTCGACATGGCGGCACCATACCCCTACGAGGGGGCCCCGAGTCCGGTCGCAGCGCCACCGCGCGGCGCCCGTCGAGGTTCCGCGAGCGTCGGCGCACGATGTATGTAGTCTGCGACGGGGCGAATCCACACTCGGAGGATTGGAGGAAGGTATGGCTGACTACACGGTCAAGCGCTTCGACGAGATGGAGCCGATCCTGGGCGGCTTCTTCCTGCGCGCGCGCGCGTCGCTCGGCGCGAGCTCGTTTGGGATGCAGATCCTGCAGATGCCCCCCAACGGGGGCGACTTCTACCCGAACCACGACCATGCGGACACCGGCTGCGAGGAGGTCTACGTCGTGCTCGACGGAGAGGCCGACTTCGACGTCGAGGGCGAGCGCGTGCACATGGGGCCGGAGGCGGCGATCCGCGTCGGAGCGGAGACGCACCGGAAGATCCTCCCGGGGCCCGAGGGCGTGAGGATCCTGGTCATCGGAGGGGTCCCGGGCGTAGCCTACTCACCCCCTGCATTCACGGAACTCGGCGGGCCCGACCCCGTGCCTGATCCCGCACGTATCGCCTGATCTCCGGCTGATCGATCGCGGACCGCCCGGCGGGTGACCCTCTCTGGTTGACGTCGTTCGGTGCGCCGGGATGTGTCGGGCATCCGGAGCGCGAAGCCGGCCGCGAGGGCTTGCGCGGGGGTGAGCGTGCCACGCGGGCGGTGCCGAACCAGCATTTCGGTGCTCTGAGCTCGCTTGCCGGTTGCGCCGAAACCGGCGGCGTGGCGACCGTGCGCCGCGACTTCGACACCGATGCCCGCAACATGGTCTTCTTCGCCGATCCCGATAGAACAGCGCCCATGCCGCATCACGCGACGCTCACGCGCCTTCCAGCGCTCAGCTTGAGGATCACGCGATTCGCGGTGCTCGCCGGGACGGTGCTGATGCTCGCCTCGTGCGGCGCCCGCACACAGGGAGCTCGCGCTGCGCGCGCGAGAACCGGCTCGAGCACCGCGGCCCGGCCGGGACGCTCCAACCCGACGCAGCCCAAGTCGAGGCCGACCTCGCGAGACGCCCCGGCGACCGCGCTCGGCAGGCCGCTCACGCCGCTCGGGAGACCGCCGAACGTCACTCCCTTCAGGCGATCCAGGACTCGCGCGGAAGGAGTGTGGCGGCCCGCCGGGCGCCGCGTCGAAGGCGTGAGGGCTGTCTATGAGACCGCGCTGATCCCGCCGGGCGGCTCGCGGCCTGCGGGAATCGCGTGGATGGACACGAGCTTGCTCTCGGCCCGGCTCTACTCGGGCTCGGAGAGCCCGGGGGGTGGCCCGCACCGGTACACGGCACCCATCCAGCCAGCCGGCGCGCGCTCGCTGGTCGCCGCATTCAACGGCGGCTTCATCATGAGCGCCGCGAAAGGCGGCTACTACACGGAAGGCCGGATAGTCGATCCGTTGCGCGCGGGAGCGGCCTCGCTCGTCATCTATGTCGATGGCTCCGTCGACGTTGGAGCGTGGGGCCGCGATGTGAGAATGACCCCGAGCGTTGTCGCCGTGCGCCAGAACCTGGTGGCGCTCGTAGCGGAAGGTCGTCCGACGGTGCGCGCAGCCAGCGCCGACTGGAAGCAATGGGGCGCGACCTGCGGCGCGAGCTCGTGCGCCTCCAGCGTGCCCGGCATCGAGCACCAGTGGCGCTCCGGCGTGGGCGTGACGGCGAACGGCGCGCTCGTGTACGCCCAAGGTCCAGCGCTCGATCCTCTACAGCTCGCGAGCCTGTTGGCGCGCGCCGGCGTCGTGAGAGGCATGCAGCTGGACATCAACCCCGACTGGCCCATATTCGCGACATACGACCCGCCACGTGCCAACGGTCCCGCCTCGGCGTCCTGCGGCCGTAAGCTGCTCGCCGGGACGGTCCGGGCTCCGGGAATCTTCTTCGAAGCGTGGTGGGCACGCGATTTCATCACCATGTCGGCTCGTCACGCCGCCTCCGGGTGAGGCGTAGCGACGCGCCAGCCGGCGCCGAGCATGTCGGGCACACGGTCGACACCGGCTCGCGGGCTCATGAGCGATCGGGTGGTGGGTCACCCGACGACGCGATCGGCGAGTCCTGTCGCGACGTCGTAGACGAGCCCCGTGATCGTCAGCCCGACTGGCAGGAACGGATTGGCTCTCAAGGCGGCGACGTCGGCCTCGACGGTTGCGTGTGGATCGGTCACCGAGGCGGGATCGAAGTCAGATGGGTCGATCCCGAGGTGGCTCGCGAGCAGCTCCGGCTGTGCTGTCAGATGGTTGATGCCGCAGTCGGTGTGGTGGAGGACGATCAGGCTCCAGCCCGGGCCCGGGGAGGCGCCTTCCGCTTCGGCGATCATCCGGAGCATCGCGATCGATTGAAGCGTGGCGGGCGTGATGCGTCCGGCGATGTTGCGAATGATCACGGCGTCTCCGAGTTCGAGGCCGAGGACGTGCGCCGGGTCGACACGCGGATCGACGCAGCCGACGACGATCGTCTTGAGTGCGGGCATCATCCTCGGGCCCTCGTAGGCGCCGGTCGCGGCGAAGTCGGCGTTGCGACGGGCGAGTGTTTCGATGGTGGTCATTCTTGGCTCCTTTCAGAGGTGCGTTCGTCGTAGTCCCTTCGCGGTCGCCGGGCGACCGCGAAGGGCTGGGGGAGAGCCGAGCTCCGCTTCGAGCCAGGCTCGTTGTTCATGCCGCCTGGAGTTCGCGGGCGAGAACCGGCTCCGCCGGCAGGATGTCTGCGACCCGCGCGACCGGCGCGGCCGGGTGCGACGGCAGCAGTGCGGCCGCGACGACGGCGCCGAGTGCGGCGACCGCTCCCGCGACGAGCGAGCCGGCGCTGACGCCTGCGACCAGCGCCTGCGAGGCGGCGTGCTCGATCCCGTCGGCGAGCGCCGTGTGGCCGGTCGCGGCTAGGTGGCCGGCGAGGACGAATGCGGCGTCTGCCGATGAGCGTGCGGTCTCGCTCACATGGGCGGGCAGGTGCCGGGAGACGCCGCTGGCGAGCTGGTGGCCATAGACGGAGGCGTACACGCTTCCGATCACTGCGACCCCGAGGGTGCCCCCGAGCAGTCGCGTGGCGTCGTTGATCGCTGATCCGATTCCTGCCTTCGCGCTCGGTACGACACCCATGATCGCCTCGGTGGCAGGTGCGCTGGTGAGACCCATCCCGATGCCGTAGAGGACCATCTGGGCCGCCAGAGTGCTGTAGCCCGTGGTCGTCGAGACGACGCTGGAGACCCATACGTAGAAGCCGGTGATCATCGTCAGGCCCGCGGCGACCACGAGCTTGGTGCCGAAGCGGACCGCGAGCTTCGTGCCCACCACCGACGCCACGCCGACCGACAGCGCCACCGGCAGCAGATGGACGCCGGTCGACAGCGGGTCGTAGTGCTTGATCAGCTGGAAGTACTGCGTGATCACGAAGATGAAGCCGAGCAGGGTGAAGAAAGAGACGGTGACCGAGAAGCTCGCGGCGCTGAAGCGCAGGTTGCGGAACAGCCCGACGTCGAGCATCGGGTGTGCGGTCCGGCGCTCCCATGCGACAAAGCCGGCGAAGAGTGCCGCGGCGACGGCGAACCCGGCCACGCTGCGGGTGCTGGCCCAACCGTATTGAGGGCCCTCGATGATCGTGAAGACGAGCAGCGACAGCGCCGCTGTGGAGAGGGCGAAGCCGCTGCGGTCGAGCGGTTGGGCCTGCGGGTCACGGGAGGTCGGCACGTAGCGCGCAACAAACCAGCCGCCGACGGCTGCTACGGGGGCCATCGCAAAGAAGATGCTCGCCCAGGAGAAGTGCCCGAGCAGCCACCCGCCCACGATTGGCCCGAGGGCGATCGCCATCCCGGCGGTGGCCCCCCAAAGGCCGATCGCGCGGGCGCGCTCCGTCCGCTCGGTGAACAGGTTCGAGATCAAAGACAGTGTCGCCGGGAAGACCATCGCCGCGCCGAGGCCCATGAACGAGCGCGCCAGGATCAGTTGCCCGGAGTCCGCCGCGAGCCCGCCCGCGAGGCTGGCGGTCCCGAACAGGGCGAGCCCGGAAAGCAGCATGCCCTTGCGCCCAACGCGGTCCGAGAGGCTGCCGGCTGCGAGCAGGACGGATGCGAAGACGAGGTTGTAGGCGTCCACGACCCACTGCAGCTGGCTGTTGGATGCGTGCAGCTCGCGGGCCAGTGTAGGAAGGGCGACGTTCACGATCGTCGTGTCGAGGTTGATCGCAAAGGCCGCGAGTAGCAGCGCGAAGAGTGCGATGCCCTTGTGGGTCGCCTTCGCGCTGCCGTCTTCGCCCGCGTTCTGGGGCCGCGCCGCGCGGCGGACGCCCATCCCGGGGCTGGCGGGCGCGTTGCTGGCTTGGGGGTGCTGCCTGATCGGTCTCATCGTGTCTCCTTCGGGCGAAAATAATCTTGTAGATACAAGATAACACCGGCTGACGATCTCGTCAAGCGCGCAAAGCTCCCCGGCGAGGGCGTACGGGTCTTGTAGCTACAATGGGATCATGGCGCCAGCACCTCGGACAGCCCAGGGCCCGCGCGGGAGCCGAATCGCAGAGGAGTGCCTTGCCGTGCGCGTGAGGCTGCTCAGCCGGCGGCTGAGCAGGATCTACGACGCGGCGCTACGGCCGCACGGAATCACGGTCGCCCAGCTGAACCTGCTTACGCTCATCCAAAGCGTCGGACGCGCACCCTCCGGGCGTATCGCCGATCTGCTCTCGATGGAGATCTCGACGCTCAGCCGCAACGCACGCATCATGGAGAAGGAGGGCTGGTTGACCATCGAGCACGCAGAGCGTGGCAACGGGCGCCTGCTCGGTCTCACGCCGGCCGGTGCGGCCAAGTTGGAGGAGTGTCTGCCGGCATGGGAGCACGCTCAAGACGTGGCGAAAGACCTGCTGGGCGCGGCCGGAACCGGCGACCTGAAGCGGCTCGGCGATGAACTCTGGTCTCGGCAGCCGATCGAGCCCTGAGTCGCAGCACGACGAAGCCGTGCGAGGTCGACAGCTGGCGGGGTCGTTCCCTTCGCCCCTCATCGGCCAGCGCTGGCACTGGATGAGTGGCGCCCCGGATTCAGGCGGTGCCGCGTTTCCGGCCCGCGAGACTCGCTGCCGTGGCACACTTGTGGCATAATAGTGGCATGGCAAGAGCACGGGTGAGCACGACCGTCGACGAGGAGCTATTGGCGAGCGCACGTCTCGCGCTCGCGCCCATGACGGATGCCGCCGTGTTGGACGCTGCCCTCGCGGCGCTACTGGATCGGCGGCGGGCAGCTGAGATCGACGCGACGTACATCGCCTATGAGCAGCATCCGCTGCAGGAGCGCGACGAGTGGGGTGACCTGGACTCATTCCGGGTCGCCGCAGCCGAATCGTGAAAGGCGGATCCCTCCCCGCGCGCGGCGAGGTGTGGTGGTGTGAACTGCCCGACATCGGCCGGCGACCGGTGGTCGTGCTCTCGCGCAATGCGGCCATCCCATGGCTCAGGCGCACGGTGATCGCGCCATGCACGACGACGGTCCGTGGCCTTGCGAGCGAGGTCGTACTGGAGGGTGACGATGATCCGGTCCCTCTCCGCTGCGCGGTCAACCTCGACTCGGTGGAGAGCGTGTCCGTCACGGTATTGGTCGAGCGTCTCGGACGGCTGAGTGACGACCGAATGCGCGAGGTCTGTGCGGCCTTGGAGGTCGCCGTCGAATGCTCTGGCTAGAGGGGCTGGCGATTCTCTCGTGCCCGGCCTCGAATTGATGTGGGCGCCACGTGGTCCGCGGAGAGGATGAACTACCAGGTCCCCGCGCACGGGACCGCGTCCACTGCCGTGATAGACTAAGTCCGTGACTAAGTCTGTTGGAGTTCATGAAGCGAAGACGCACCTCTCCAGGCTGTTGGAGCGCGTGTCAGCCGGCGAGGAGATCACAATCACACGCCGCGGGGAAGACGTGGCGCGGCTTGTCCCGGCGCCGGCCGCTCGAGCACGACGCATCGGGGTCGATGTGGGGCGCTTCGAGGTCTCGGATGACTTCGACGCGCCTCTGCCGACGGAGGTGCTCGGCGCGTTTGATGCATGAAGCTACTGCTAGACACCCACGTCTTCCTCTGGCTCCAGACCGCGCCTGAGCGCCTCGGGGAGCACGCCGCCCTGGTGAGGGACGCGAGCAACGAGCTCGTGGTCTCCGCCGCGAGCTCGTGGGAGATAGCGATCAAGCACGAGATTGGAACGCTGCAGCTCCCGGAAGCACCGGACCGATACGTGCCTAGTCGCATCCGAATGATTGGCGCGCGAGCCCTACCGATCGAGCACTCGCACGCGCTTGCGGTGGCGACGCTCCCGCTGTTTCATCGCGATCCGTTCGACCGGATGCTCGTCGCACAGGCTCAGCTGGAAGGCCTGACGTTGCTCACCGCCGATGAGGCCGTCGCGCGGTATCCGGTGGCATCACTCCTCATCTGAGCCCACGTGGTCGATTGCGCTCGAGCTGTTCCGTCTCAAGCGCGCCTCACTGTCTCTGAACCTGCCGATTCGCAGGCGCTGCGCATGCGCCCGAGTGGACTCGAACCACCACGGGGAAATTTCCCCACAAGGCCCTCAACCTTGCGCGTCTACCAATTCCGCCACGGGCGCAGAGGTGGCGAGTATAGCCCCGGCGCCGTGCCGCGGGGCCGGCTTCGTCGGCGTGGCGCGCTGAGGAGCTTGTGTTCGTCCTGCGCGGACGCTAGATTGGCGAACACATGTTCGTCAATGCTCGTCCCCGATATCGCGGAGGCCGCCCAGCATGGATCTGACCAAGCGCCAGCAGGAGATCTTCGACTTCATACGCAAGTACTCCGCGAAGTACGGGTATCCACCGACCGTGCGCGACATCGGCAAAGCGGTGGGACTCGCGTCGTCCTCGACGGTGCATGCGCACCTGGCGAACCTCGAGAAGATCGGGCTGCTGCGCCGCGACCCCTCCAAGCCGCGCGCGATCGAGCTCCTCGACCGCGCTGTCGGGAGTGCGGTGGACAGCGTGCGCGGGATCGTTCGCGATGAGCGCCTGCCGCTGCTGGGCTCGGTCGCGGCCGGTCAGCCGATCCTCGCCGAGGAGAACATCGAGGAGTACATCTCCGTGCCCGAGATCGCGGGCGGCGCGGACGGCGACTATCTGCTGCGCATCCGCGGCGAATCGATGAAGGACGCCGGGATACTCGAGGGTGACTACGTCGTCGTGCGGCCCCAGGACACGGCCGGCGACGGCGACGTCGTCGTGGCGCTGCTGGGCGAGGACGCGACCGTCAAGCGCTTCTTCCGCGAACCGGACCACGTGAGGCTGCAGCCGGAGAACGACGCGATGGAGCCGATCCGCAGCAAGGAGGTCAAGGTGCTCGGTCGCGTAGTGGGTTTGCTCAGGCGCGTGTGAGGCGAGCGCGGTGCGCGCGCGGCGCCGCGAGCGTGCTCGCGCGTTCGGCTCGGCGCGAGCACGGGAGATCGCGTGGCGCTACCATCGCTGTGCAGGCCAGGCAGTCGCGGGGGCGTTGCGCCCTCGAGGAAAGTCCGGACATCGCAGAGCAGGGTGGTCGAGCTATCGACCCGGGGAAACCCGCGGGAAAGTGCCACAGAAACAAACCGCCTACGTCCGCCGTCCCACGTGAACGGCGGGCCGGCAAGGGTGAAATGGTGCG
>Ga0209698_10005532_pt1 | contig 13648 bp, 11 predicted proteins | sample LitLauG_LLR_2012_FD_187203 | JGI IMG/M metagenome (GOLD analysis project Ga0209698, IMG submission 187203) | Freshwater sediment microbial communities from Pennsylvania, USA - Little Laurel Run_MetaG_LLR_2012 (SPAdes) (version 2) | ecosystem: Environmental > Aquatic > Freshwater > Creek >... | reverse complement strand
CGCCCGCGCCACGCGTGCCAGGCGGCGCATCTTGGCCTCGCCGACGATCTCGTTGGCGATCAGGACGTCGTTGACGTTGCCGGCCAGCATTACCTCGGCCTCGCCGAGTTTGGCGCAACAGACGCCGACGGCGCCGGCCTCCACCTGCTGGCGCGCCAGTTCCGCGCATTTGTGTGTCTTGGCATGGGGCCGCACCCGCACGCCGGTGCCGGAAACGGCTGCCATGAGCAGGGCCGCATTGGCCTCGCATTTGTCCAGGTCGACGATCAGCGCCGGTGTGTCGATTTCCTTGAGCAGGTCGCCGGGCTGCGCGGGAATCCAGTCCGTCGGCACGGTGCGCCGCGGACGGAATTCCTTGAGCACACTGCTCTGCTCGGCGGCGGTCCAGTCGATTGCCATGTTTGCATCAAGACCCGAGAAATCTCCAAGCACTGCCCTGCGGTGCCCCCGCAACGGGTTTTGTATCCGACAATCGGCGTATGCGCAAGTCGCGGCTTTGTTGCGTTGGCATCGGCAACACGGCCGAATCGCCCGTCGGAGCCGCGCCCGGTCCCGGGCGCCGGCTGCCGGCAACGGCCGGGCGGATGCCCGTGCCGTAAAATCGCCGGCTTCGCCAAGGAAAATGCAATGACCATCAAGAGTGACCGCTGGATCCGCCGGATGGCCGCGCAGGGCATGATCGAACCCTTCGAGCCCGGCCAGGTACGCACGGTCGATGGCCAGCGCATCGTCTCCTACGGCACTTCAAGCTACGGGTACGACATCCGCTGCGCGGCCGAATTCAAGATCTTCACGAACATCAACAGCACCATCGTCGATCCTAAGGCCTTCGACCCGGCATCGTTCGTCGATGTCGCGGGCGACGTCTGCATCATCCCGCCCAACTCCTTCGCGCTGGCGCGCACGGTCGAGTACTTCCGGATCCCGCGCAACGTCCTCACCATCTGCCTGGGCAAGAGCACCTACGCCCGCTGCGGCATCATCGTCAACGTCACGCCGCTGGAGCCCGAATGGGAAGGCCACGTGACCCTGGAATTCTCCAACACCACGCCCCTGCCGGCCAAGATCTATGCAAACGAGGGCTGTGCGCAGGTCATCTTCATCGAGTCGGACGAAATTTGCGAAACTTCGTACCGGGACCGCGGCGGCAAGTACCAGAGCCAGACGGGCGTCACGCTGCCCAGGACCTGAAGACGGCCGGATCCGCCAGATGCTCAAGCGCACCCCCCTGTTCGAATTGCACGGCGCCGCCGGTGCTCGCCTGGTTGACTTCGGCGGCTGGGAAATGCCGCTCAACTATGGCTCGCAGATCGCGGAGCACCACGCGGTGCGCCGCGACTGCGGCATGTTCGATGTCTCTCACATGCGGGTCATCGATCTGGCCGGGGGCGCCAGCCGGGAATTCCTGCGCCACCTGCTCGCCAACGACATCGACCGCCTTGCCCCCGGGAAAGCGCTCTACAGCTGCCTGCTGCGTCCCGATGGCGGGGTGATCGACGACCTCATCGCCTATCGCCTGGGTGCCGAAACCGGCCTGCCGGGCATCGCGTACCGCCTGGTCGTCAATGCCTCGACCGCAGAGAAAGATCTCGCCTGGATGGAGCAGGTGCGCGCGGCGAGCGGTACGGCCGCAGAACTCGAATTGCGCCCGCGCGCCGACCTGGCGCTGATCGCCATCCAGGGGCCGCAGGCGCGCGCGCGCGTCGCGCAGGCGGCGCCGCAGCTGGCTGCCGTGTTGGGCGGCCTGGGTGTTTTCCAGGCCGCTGCCGTGGACCAATGGTTCGTCGCCCGCACCGGCTATACCGGCGAGGATGGCTGCGAGATCGCCCTGCCTGCCGCCCAGGCGCCCGCGTTCTGGCGGGCACTGGCGGCGGCAGGTGTGGCTGCCTGCGGCCTGGGCGCGCGCGACACCCTGCGACTGGAGGCCGGCATGAATCTCTACGGCAATGACATGGACGAGACCGTATCGCCCCTCGAAGCCGGACTTGCCTGGACCGTCGATACCCGCGCCCCGCGCGACTTCATCGGTCGCGCGGCCCTGGAGGGCCAACGGGCGGCCGGCGGGCTGCGCCAGTTCTTCGGCCTGCGGCTGCTCGGTCGCGGCGTGCTGCGCTCGCACCAGGAGGTGCAGACGCCGCAGGGCCGCGGGGAAATCACCAGCGGCACCTTCTCGCCCACCCTGCAGGCATCTATCGGACTGGCGCGACTGCCCGCGGGCGTGCAGCCGGGCGACGAGGTTGCCGTGACGCTGCGCAGCGGGCCCACGCCGGCCCGGGTGTGCCGCCTGCCCTTCGTGCGCCACGGCAAGGCGCTGGCCGATGCGGCATGAGCGTCCACATCCTTGATCGCATTTCCTCAACCAGATTTTATCAACTATCGCGCCACGGGAGGCAAGCATGACGGTTCCGGCAGATCTGCGTTACACCGAGTCGCACGAGTGGGTGCGCGCCGAGGCTGACGGCAGCGTGCTCGTGGGCATCACGGACTTCGCTCAGGATGCCCTGGGCGACCTCGTCTATATCGAGCTGCCCGAGCCGGGCCGGGACTACGCCGCCGGCCAGGTCATCGCGGTGGTCGAATCCGTCAAGGCGGCCTCCGATATCTACGCCCCGGTAGCCGGCACGGTGGTCGCGGTCAATGAAACCTTGAAGGACGCGCCGGAGGGCCTCAATCAGGATGCCTTCGCCGCCTGGCTTTTTCGCCTCAAGCCGGCCAATGCCGCCGACGCCGCGGGCCTGCTCGACGCAGCCGGATATCAAAAGCAGATCGACTCGGAGAAATAATGGACGGCAGGCCCGCTATGGCGCCCGAGGGCGCGGTGCCCGCGATGGCCGATGACGCCGGCGCGCAATCACTGCCGCTGACCGCATTGGAAAACAGCGGTGAATTCATCGGCCGGCATATCGGCCCCGATGCCGCCGAAACCGCGGCCATGCTGGCCTTGCTGGGACACGCCAGCCTCGAATCGCTGGTTGCCGCCATTGTTCCGCCCGCCATACGCCTCGCCGCGCCGCTGGCGCTGGGCGCTCCCATGAGCGAAGCCCGGGCGCTGGAGCGCATCGGCGAGCTGGCCGGCGCCAACCAGGTCCTGCGCAGCTTCATCGGCATGGGCTATTACGGCACGCGCATGCCGGCGGTCATCGCCCGCAATGTGCTGGAGAACCCGGCCTGGTATACGGCTTACACGCCCTACCAGGCGGAGATTTCCCAGGGCCGCCTCGAGGCCATCCTGAATTTCCAGACCCTGGTCGCCGATCTCACGGCCATGCCCATCGCCAATGCCTCGCTGCTCGACGAGGCCACCGCGGCAGCCGAAGCCATGATGCTGGCGCGGCGGTCGTCGCGCAGCACCTCGGCGCGCTTCCTGGTGGCGCGCGATTGCCATCCGCAGACCCTTGCGGTGGTGCGCACGCGCGCCGAACCCCTGGGCATCGAGGTGGTGACCGTGGACGACCCGGCGGCGGCGGGCGCAGCCTTCGGCGCCCTGCTGCAATATCCGGCCTCCACGGGCGAAGTGCGCGACCATTCCACGGTGGTCGAATCGCTGCATGCCGCCGGTGTCGTCGTCACCGTGGCGACCGACCTGCTGGCGCTCACGCTGCTGGAGCCGCCCGGACGCTGGGGCGCGGACATCGTCATCGGCAGCGCCCAGCGCTTCGGCGTTCCCATGGGATTTGGCGGTCCGCACGCCGGCTTCCTGGCCTGCCGCGAGGACTTCAAGCGCTCCATGCCCGGCCGCCTGGTCGGGGTATCGGTCGATGCCCAGGGAAATCCGGCGCTGCGGCTGGCACTGCAGACCCGCGAGCAGCATATCCGCCGCGAGAAGGCCACCTCCAACATCTGCACGGCGCAGGTGCTGCTGGCCGTGATCGCCGCCATGTATGCGGTCTACCATGGCCCCGAGGGGCTGCGGCGCATCGCGCTGCGCGTGCATCGGCTGGCCACGCTTTTCGCTGGCGGCCTGCGCGGCGCGGGCGTGGCGCTGGGAGAAAGCTATTTCGATACCTTGCGCGTTCCCGTGGCCGACGCGCATCGCGTGCACGCCGCGGCGCGCGCTCGCGGCATCAATCTGCGCGATCTGGGCCCCGGCGCGGTCGGCGTGTCGTTCGACGAGACGTCGACGCGCGACGACGTCGCGGCGCTCTGGGCAGTGTTCGGCGTAACGGCCGATTTCGCCGCCCTGGAGCGCGCGCCGGCCTGCGCCCTGCCGGCGGCGTTGCGGCGGCCGCAGGACTATCTTGCCCATCCGGTATTCCACGCCCACCAGTCCGAGACGCAGATGCTGCGCTACCTGCGTGAGCTCGCCGACCGCGACCTGGCGCTCGACCGCACCATGATTCCGCTGGGCTCGTGCACGATGAAGCTCAATGCCACTGCCGAAATGCTGCCGGTGAGCTGGCCGCAGTTTGCCCAGTTGCATCCCTATGCGCCGGCCGACCAGGCTGCCGGCTACCACGCGCTCATCAGGTCGCTGGAGACCATGCTGGCCGAATGCACGGGCTACGACCGCGTCAGCCTGCAGCCCAATTCCGGCGCCCAGGGCGAGTTTGCCGGCCTGCTGGCCATACGCGCCTACCATCGCGCCAACGGCCAGGGCCAGCGCACCGTGTGCCTGATTCCCGAAAGCGCGCACGGCACCAACCCCGCGTCGGCCGCCCTGGCCGGCATGCAGGTTGTGGTGGTGCGCTGTGACGCGCAGGGCAACATCGATGTGGCCGACCTGGAAAAGAAGGCGCAGGAGAACGCCGCCCGGCTTGCCGCGCTGATGGTCACCTATCCGTCGACGCACGGCGTGTTCGAGGAGGCCATCCGCGAGATATGCGCCATCGTCCATCGTCATGGCGGACAGGTCTACACCGACGGCGCCAACCTCAATGCCCTGGTTGGACTGGCACGTCCGGGAGATTTCGGCAGCGACGTATCGCACCTCAACCTGCACAAGACTTTCTGCATACCGCACGGTGGCGGCGGCCCCGGGGTGGGCCCGGTCGCCGTCAAGGCGCACCTCGCGCCATTCCTGCCGGGCAGTCTGGAAGCCCCGGGTACGGTCGGCATGGTCAGCGCGGCAAACTACGGATCCGCGTCCATCCTGCCCATTTCGTGGATGTATCTCACCATGATGGGTGCGGAGGGTGTCACTCGCGCAACGCAACTGGCATTGCTCAATGCCAATTACCTGGCCCGCCGGCTGTCCGCGCATTACCCCATCCTCTATACCGGGCGCAATGGCTATGTTGCGCATGAATGCATCCTCGACCTTCGGCCCATCAAGGATGCCTGCGGCGTCAGTGCCGAGGATGTGGCCAAGCGCCTCATGGACTACGGCTTTCACGCCCCTACGCTGTCATTCCCGGTGCCCGGCACGCTCATGATCGAGCCCACGGAATCGGAGTCGCGCGTTGAGCTCGACCGCTTTGTCGACGCGATGGCGCACATCCGCGCCGAGATTGCCGCCGTCGCCGACGGCACCTCTGACCGCGACGACAACCCGCTGCGCAACGCGCCCCATACCGCCGCGATGGTCATGGCCGACCGCTGGGACCACGCCTATTCGCGCGAAGTCGCCGCCTTTCCCACGCCCGCGCTGCGGCGGCACAAGTACTGGCCGCCGGTGGCCCGGGTCGACAACGTGCACGGCGACCGCAACCTCGTGTGCTCCTGTCCGCCGCTGTCCGACTGGGCGCAGCCGCCGCAAGCGTGAACGGCATCCGGCCGGCCATCGGCCACGGTCCGGATTGCCCGCACGATGCATGTTCAGGGCGAAGCGTGCGGCGGCGCGCCGGAGGCCGGGTGCGCGGACTTGCGTTCGCGCCACAATTGCATGGCCAGGTAGGCCACGATGGCCAGGTTGGCGATCAGCACCACCGCGCCGGTAATGGTGGGCCGCAGGACGAGGTGCTGCGCCTCGAAGGGCACGTACACGGCGCCCGACAGCGCTGCCAGCCACTGGCCCCAGATCGTTTCGTGCCACAAGCCGTAGGCCTCCGCGGACCGCACGGTCACGTACGCGATGGCCAGCAGCGCCAGCGTCCGCCGGTTGGTGTCCTCGACGAGGTCCGCGTAATGCAGCAGCAGGGCCGGGTAGTGGTCGCCGGGACTCAGTCCGAAATGCCCGATGAGCGTTGCAGCCAGGTGATGCAGGTCATGGTGCAGGAGGCTGAACAGGCCCAGCGTGGCGGCGATGGCCAGCGCGCCCTTGAAACCCTCGAAGACCGCGATGAGCGCATTGCGCGGCGGTTGCCGGCTGACAGCGCAGGGGCCGCCCGCGCCGCGCCTCCGGGACCAGCCGGCGTCATGTTTTCCCTGACCATCCTGACCGCCCCCCGCTGCCGGCATCCGTCTGCTCCCGACCATACCTGCAGTTGCGGCCCCTGACAACGCAGGCCGGGGCGCGCTCCCGGGCTTTCTGTAAGCTATGCGTCTTCCGAGCGAGGGCACTATCCATGCAATACGTGTACACCATGCGGCGGGTCGGCAAGATCGTGCCGCCCAAGCGCCATATCCTCAAGGACATTTCCCTGTCGTTCTTTCCCGGCGCCAAGATCGGCGTGCTGGGCGTGAACGGCTCGGGCAAGTCGACCCTGCTCAAGATCATGGCCGGCGAGGATCCGAATTTCGAGGGCGAAGCCGTGCCCATGCCCAACATGAAGATCGGCTACCTGCCCCAGGAGCCGCAGCTTGATCCGGCCATGACGGTGCGCCAGGCCGTGGAGCAGGGGCTGGGCGACCTCATCACCGCCCGCGCCCGGCTCGAGGAGATCTACGCCGCGTATGCCGAGCCGGACGCCGACTTCGACACGCTCGCGGCCGAGCAGGCGAAGTACGAGGCGATCATCGCCGCCAGCGGCAGCGATGTCGAGCACCAGCTCGAAATCGCCGCGGACGCCCTGCGTCTGCCCGCCTGGGACGCGACCATCGACCGCCTTTCCGGCGGCGAGAAGCGCCGCGTCGCCCTCTGCCGCCTGCTGCTGTCCAAGCCGGACATGCTGCTGCTCGACGAGCCTACCAACCACCTCGATGCCGAAAGCGTGGAGTGGCTCGAGCAGTTCCTGCAGCGCTTCCCCGGAACGGTCGTGGGCATCACCCACGACCGTTATTTCCTGGACAATGCCTGCGCCTGGATACTCGAACTCGACCGCGGCCACGGCATACCCTGGGAAGGCAACTACAGCAGCTGGCTGGCGCAAAAAGAGCAGCGCCTCGCCGTCGAATCGCGCCAGGAGGCCTCGCGCATCCGCAGCATCAAGCAGGAGCTCGAATGGGTGCGCCAGAACCCCAAGGGACGCCAGGCCAAGAGCAAGGCGCGCATGGCCCGGTTCGAGGAGCTCAATTCGCACGAATACCAGCAGCGCAATGAAACCCAGGAGATCTTCATCCCGGTGGCAGAACGCCTGGGCGCCGAGGTCTTCGAGTTCAAGGAGGTCAGCAAGGGTTTCGGCGACCGACTGCTGATCGACAAGCTGTCGTTCCGCGTTCCCGCCGGCGCCATCGTGGGCATCATCGGCCCCAACGGCGCCGGCAAATCCACGCTGTTTCGCATGCTCACCGGGCAGGAACAGCCCGACAGCGGTGAAGTCGTGCGCGGCGCCACGGTCAAGCTGGCCTATGTCGACCAGTCGCGCGACGCGCTGGCGGCCAACAAGACCGTCTGGGAGGAAATATCCGGCGGCGCCGATATCCTCACGGTGGGCCGCTTCGAAATGCCCTCGCGCGCCTATCTTGGCCGCTTCAACTTCAAGGGTGCCGACCAGCAGAAGATCGTCGGACAGCTCTCGGGCGGGGAGCGCGGCCGCCTGCATCTGGCCAAGACCCTGCTCGAGGGCGGCAACGTGCTGCTGCTCGACGAGCCGTCCAACGACCTCGACGTCGAGACGCTGCGCGCGCTCGAAGACGCCCTGCTGGAATTTGCCGGCAGCGTCCTGGTGATATCGCACGACCGCTGGTTCCTCGACCGCATCGCCAGCCACATCCTGGCCTGCGAGGGCGATTCGCAGTGGGTATTCTTCTCCGGCAACTACCAGGAATACGAGGAAGACAAGCGCAAGCGCCTGGGCGAGGACGGCGCCCGCCCGCACCGGCTGCGGTACAAGCCCTTGCGCTGACCCCGCAATTCGCGATTTGCGCTTTATGTTTTGCGCTGCAGACGGCGCCGGCGCAAAGGGGGGGGGCTTTTTCGGCCGACGGCGGCGGGGCGCCAGACCTGCCGGCGGGTACTACATGCCCAACAGCGCCATGGCTCCGAATCCCACGCCCGCGACCGCGACCAGTCCCACCCCATAGAGCAGCCAGGTCTTGCGCGACAGCAGCGCGATGGCCGATAGCGCGATGGCGATCTGCATGGCCGTGGCCCCCAGCGCCCAGCGGTGGTGCTCGTGCATCTGCTCTTCGCTGCGCTTGTCCCAGTCGTCGACCTCAGCCTCCAGGGCTTCGGCCTTGGCTTTGATCTCGGCCTGTTCCTTCTTGTAGCGCTCGGCCTCGCCCTTGAAGTTCTCGGCATGCTCCGGCTTGCTCGCCATGAGGGCGCCGAACTCGGCCAGGTTGCGCTTCACGCCCTTGGCCTGGTAGTAGTTCCACTGGTCGTTGGCCTTGGTCTTGGTGATGGCCGCAGTGTTCTTGTAGAGCTGCGCCTTGGCCTGGGTATCGCCGCCCTGGAAACCCATGACGGCGCCCAGCGTGGCCAGGATCGCCGACAGTACCGCGATGCGGCCCGGCAGCGAGTCGCCGCCACCGTGCCCGGCCGCGTGCTCGACGGCGTGGTCGTGGGCGCCATGCACGTGAAATTCATCACCGGACATCGGGTATTCCTCCTGGGTGGTTGGCCATGCCGCCGGGCGCACTTGCCGCGGCAGCCTCGTAGTGGACAAAGTCGAAGGCGTAGGGGCGCTGCCCGGTGGCCGCGACGTGCTGGCGCGAGCGTTCGCGCCAGCGGCCCGCTTCCAGCGGCGCGAAGCGCGCATCGCCGTCGAAGTCGGCGTCGATCTCGGTAAGGTGGATGCTCGCGACATGCCGCCGCAGGGCCTCGGCGTAGAGCTCGGCGCCGCCGATCACGAAGACATCGCCCGTATCGCACAACGCCAGCGCGGCATCCAGGCTGGACGCGGCCTCCACGCCGGCTGCCTGCCATTGCGGATTGCGGGTGACGACGATATTGCGTCGCCCCGGCAGCGGCCGGCCGATCGAATCCCAGGTCTTGCGGCCCATTACGACACAGTGCCCGAGCGTGGTGCGTTTGAAATGGGCCAGGTCCTCGGGCAGGTGCCATGGCATGGCGCCACGGTTGCCGATGACCCCGTTGCGGGCGCGCGCGACGATGAGATGCAGGCGAGGCACAGTGCTATACCGCCACCGGCGCCTTGATGTGCGGATGCGCCTGGTAGTCGAGGATTTCGAAATCCTCGAAGCGGTAGTCGAAGAGGGAATCGGGCCGGCGGCCGATGCGCAGCCGCGGATACGGATAGGGCTCGCGCGCAAGCTGCTGGCGCACCTGCTCGAAGTGGTTGCAGTAGATGTGGCAGTCGCCGCCCGTCCAGACGAAATCGCCCGGCGCCAGGTCGCACTGCTGGGCCACCATGTGGGTGAGCAGGGCATAGCTGGCGATGTTGAACGGCACCCCCAGGAAGATGTCGCAGCTGCGCTGGTAGAGCTGGCAGCTCAGCTTGCCCTGCGCCACGTAGAACTGGAACAGCAGATGGCACGGCGGCAGGCGCATGCGGGGAACGTCCCCAACATTCCAGGCCGAGACGATGAGACGGCGCGAATCCGGGTTGCGGCGGATCTCCTCGACGATCTGGCCGATCTGGTCGATGTGGCCACCGTCGGGCGTCGGCCAGGAGCGCCACTGTACGCCGTAGACCGGCCCCAGTTCGCCCTGCGCGTCGGCCCATTCGTCCCAGATGGTGACCCCGTTCTCGCGAAGGTAGGCCACGTTGCTCGACCCCTGCAGGAACCAGAGCAGTTCATGGATGATGGAGCGCAGGTGCAGCTTCTTCGTGGTGACCAGGGGGAAGCCGCCGGCCAGGTCGAAGCGCAGCTGATGGCCGAACACCGAGCGCGTGCCTGTGCCGGTGCGGTCGCTCTTGTCGACGCCATGGTCCAACACATGGCGCATGAAATCTTCGTATTGACGCATGAGGATTGCGGCAGGCCAGCGGAAAAAACAAGAATGCCGCCCGGACTCCGATTCCGTTGGACGGGCAGCCGACAGTATAACGACGCGCCGGCGTTGTCCGGCGGACGCGCCGCGACAATACTGCATCGCAGGCTTCCCGCCGGCCCCACCGCCTAGCGGGTGAACTGCAGTGCCGCCAGCCGCGCGTACAGGCCGCCCTGCTCAAGGAGCTCGGCGTGCCGACCCTGGCCGACGATGACGCCCTGGTCGAGGACGAAGATCCGGTCGGCGCGCTGCACCGTTGCCAGCCGGTGGGCGATGACGATGGTGGTGCGGCCGCGCATCGCCACGTCCAGCGCCAGCTGCACCGCCCGTTCGCTCTCGGCGTCCAGGCTGCTGGTGGCCTCGTCGAGCAGCAGCAGGGGCGCATCCTTGAGTATGGCCCGGGCGATGGCCAGCCGCTGGCGCTGGCCGCCCGACAGCCGCAGGCCGCGCTCGCCCACCAGCGTCGCATACCGTTCGGGCAGCCGCTCGACGAATTCGTCCACGTGCGCCGCCCGCGCCGCCGCCAGGATCTCGTCCTGGCTGGCACTGCTGCGCCCGTAGCGGATGTTTTCCAGCACGGTTCCCGAAAAGATTACCGGCTCCTGGGGCACCAGGGCGATATGCCCCCGCAGGTCCCCCAACGCAAGTTCGCGCACCGGGATGCCCCCCACGCGGATCTGGCCGCCGTCGATGTCGTAAAAGCGCTGCAGCAGCTGGAAGACGGTTGTCTTGCCCGCGCCGGATGGGCCCACCAGCGCCACGGTCTGCCCCGCGTCGATGGTCAGCGACAGTTCCTTCAATACCGGATTGGCCGGCCGCGATGGGTAGTGAAAGATGACGGCGTCGAACTGCACCGATACCGCGCGCTGCGCCCCGTGCGAAGCCAGAACGCGTGGCTGTGGCGGATCGGCAATGTCCGACTCCATGCCCAGCAGTTCCATCAGCCGCTCGGTGGCGCCCGCCGCCCGCAGCAGGTCGCCCCACACCTCGGCAAGCACCCCCACGCTGGACGCCACGAGCATGATGTAGAGCGAGGTCTGGCTCAGTTCCCCCGCGCTGATGCGGCCGGCGAGCACGCCGGCCACGCCGCCGTGCAGGCCGTAAAGTAGCGAACCGAAGACGCCGATGATGATGAAGGCGGTGAAGGCGGCGCGGGTGGTGATGCGGCGCACCGAAGTGGAGAAGGCCGATTCGTTGGCGGTGGAAAATCGCGCCGCCTCTGCGGCCTCCTGCGTGTAGCTCTGCACCACCGGCACCGCGTTGAGCACCTCGCCGGCGATGCCGCTGGTGTCGGCGATGCGGTCCTGGCTGGCCCGTGACAGCCGCCGCACCCGTCCGCCGATCCACAGCGCGGGCGCCACCACCAGCGCGATGATGCCCACCACCGTGAGCATCAGCAGCGGGTTGCTGGCAATCAGCAGCGCGATGGCCCCCAGGCACATCACCATGCTGCGCAGGCCCATGGAGATGCTCGAGCCGACGGCATTTTGTATCACGGTCGTGTCGGTGGTCAGGCGCGAGAGGATCTCCCCGGTCTTGAGCGACTCGAAGAAGCGCGGACTCTGGCGCAGCACATGGGCATACACGGCCTGGCGCAGGTCGGTGGTGACGCGCTCGCCGATCCAGCTCACGGTGTAGAAACGCGCGGCGGTGAAGAGCGCCAGCAGCACCGCGACGCCGAAGAGGTCGAGGAAGTAGCCGTGCACGGCCACCATGCGGGCGCCCAGATCCACCGTGGATGGCTGGGCCAGGCCGCGGTCCACCAGCACCCGCACCGCGGCGGGCAGCCCCAGCGTGGCGCCGGCGGCCAGCACGAGGAATACCAGCGCCAGCAATACCTGCCGCCGATAGGGGCGAACGAAAGGAATCAGCGCGCGCAGCGGTCCTATCTTGGAGCCGCGCGGCCGGTTGGGCCGTGTGTTCATCGTTGTGCGTTCCGGTCTGCGGCGGGCGGCGCGGCGCGCCGCCTACAAGCCGGTTCCGGAGGTCAGTGCGCGCAACAGGCCAAGCGCGGCGTCGGCCATCAGCACGACGATGGCAAGAAACGATATCCCGAAGCCCGCGCTGCGCTTGGCCGGGTCCTTGAGGTAGGTCAGCGCGTAAATGATGCGCCCCGCGATCCAGGCGCCGCCGGCCACCTCGACCACGCTGGCGCCGCCCCAGCGTGCCGCCAGCCACAGCGCCGGCAGGAACAGGATGGCGCTCTCTATCGTGTTCATCTGCACCCGAAAGGCGCGCTCGAAATGCGGATCACCGGTGGTCGCTGGCGCCTTGATGTTGTACTTCTTCCGGTAGTGCCCGACGATGAAGGACACCCAGATGAGCACCACCAGGGCAAGCAGGGTGATGACCGAGGGCCAGGTTTGCGACGCCATGTAAAGCTCCAGTCACGATGGTAGGAGGACGATCGGGAGGATCCCGCAGGCGGATGCTACGGCATGCCGCGCCGGGCCCGTGCGCGGGCGGCCTTTCAGGCGCCGTCGCCCGCCGACGGCGTCGCGGTATCGCCCAGCCGCACGATGCGATCGACGCTGCGTACCGTGTCGGGCCGGTGACTGACGATGACTATGGCCAGGCCCAGCTTGCGCAGCCGCTCGCTGATCTCCTGTTCGCGCGCCAGGTCGAGCTGGTCGAATGCCTCGTCCAGGAACAGCACCTGGGGCTTGCGGTACAGGGCGCGCGCCAGCAGCACGCGCTGCTTCTGGCCGCCCGAGAGTGCCACGCCCAGGCTGCCGACGATGGTGTTGTACTGCATCGGCATGGCCATGATGTCGGCATCGATGCCCGCCACCGTGGCCGCGGCGCGGACCAGCTGCGGCTGGTGCCGGGGATCGAAGAAGCTGATGTTGTCCTCGATGGAGCCCACGAACAGCGGATCGTCCTGCATCACCACGCCCAGTCTCCCGCGGTACGCGGCCACGTCCCAGTCGCGGATATCGCGTCCGTTGGCCTCCAGGCTGCCCTCGGTGCGGTCGAGCAGCCCGATCAGCACCTTGACCATGGTGGTCTTGCCGGCGCCAGACGGGCCGACGATGGCGACCATCTCCCCGGGGCGCACGGAGAAGTCGGCATTGCGGAAGGCAAAACCCTCGATGCCGTAGGCAAAGCCCAGGCCGCGCGCACTGATCGTGAGCGGCCCCTCGGGCGGGGGCGCGGCGGGCGGCCGCAGCTGCTCGATCGGGGCCAGAGCGATGTCGGCAATGCGCTCGGCGTGCAGGTCGAGCATGCGGAATTCGATCAACTTGTCGACCAGGTTGTTCACGCGGGTCAGAAACAGCAGCTTGAACGACAGGAAGCCGAAGAGCATGCCCACCGAGAAGCTGCCGTGCAGCACCTGCTGCGCGGCCAGCCAGACCACCGCCACGTTCTCCGTGCCGAAGATCAGGCCGTAGGCGGCGCGGTTGAGTATCGTGAGCCGCTGCACCAGCACGCCGGCGTTGGTCTGGTCGATGACCAGGTTCTGGTAGGCGGAGCGTCGCTCGGGCTCGCGCAGGT
>Ga0209698_10005530_pt1 | contig 13650 bp, 12 predicted proteins | sample LitLauG_LLR_2012_FD_187203 | JGI IMG/M metagenome (GOLD analysis project Ga0209698, IMG submission 187203) | Freshwater sediment microbial communities from Pennsylvania, USA - Little Laurel Run_MetaG_LLR_2012 (SPAdes) (version 2) | ecosystem: Environmental > Aquatic > Freshwater > Creek >... | reverse complement strand
CGTCTGTCCCGCCGAGCGCCGCGCCTCGAACTCCTGATGTCGCGCCAACACCTCGCGATCGCCCAGGACCCGGACCGTGGCGAGCGTCGGCGTCCGAGCCGCGTCGAGGATGAGCGGGATCGTGTTCCGTCCCATGTCCAGCGGCACGTAGAGCTCGCCCGGCTTGAAGCCGATTCCGTTGAGAGTCGTAATTCCACCGGCAAGGCTGATTCGAGACCTCGTCAAGTGATCCGCATAGAGAAGACTCGCCTGGTAAGCGTAGTCAGGCCGCCCGTCACCGCGATAATCCGCGATTCCAACTCGATACGTATCGGCGGTTGCGAATTGCGCGTCGAGGCGTGTCATCGCCCAGGTTGTCGAATTGAATGCTGAGGGCGTCGATGCCGGGGCCGGGTTGCCGCTCTGATCGCTCAGCTGCCAGATGCCGATCACGGGCCGCAATTTGCTTTCGGTCGGCTGTCCGGTTTCGTCAATTGCCGTCACCGACACCGAAGCCGTGCGATTGGCCTGCGCCGCAAACTGAAAAAAATCAGCGTTTCCATAGCCGGATATCCACGATCCCCACGAGCCGCCCGCCGGAAGAACTGCTGGTGTCGTGTAAGTCGAGCCGCTGCCAGGATGCGCCTCCACCATTGCATCCTGCAGCATGAGAATGTCGCGCTCCGCGTTCGATCCACTCGCAACAGTCACCACCACGGGAGCGAACGTTCCCGAAGGAGCGACCTGCCACGGAGCATAGGGTTCGACTCCGAGCGACCAGCTCGCATCCACCGCCTCCACGCTCAACTGATACTGCGCGATATTCTGCCCGTTCGGAATCATCAGCTGCCCGAGATCATAAAATCCCTCCAGCGACGTATCGTTCGATCCCCAGCGGTCAAAACGGAGGCCGTTTGCGTCCACGTAGCCGTCAATCATGTTCCCGGCGTCGCCGTGAAACAAGAATCCGGAGACGGAAGTGACCACATACTGCCGCGATGGCGTGCCCGACACCAGCAGCCGTGCGACCACGTTGACACCTTGCATCTCTTGCAGCGCGTTTCCTGAAGAGTCCGTGAAATAGACGCTGCCATAAACTCTTCCCGTCGCCTGCGGGTTGACACTCGCTGGATACAGCCGCGTCAGCGCGGTCGTGTCATCCATCTTCGGCGCCGATGCATTCGGATAGCAGACGCTGATGGGCACGCAGCTGATCGGATCGGCAAAGTGCATTATAGGGAAGCCCGCGAAATCGCCGCTTGTGGGAACGGGATTGCGCGTTAGCACGTTGACGTTGGCCTGCGACCATCCCAGGCCAAGCGTGCGGCCAAGCACCCGCACCAGCCGGTATTGAACGTCGGGCAGCTGCGTAGTCTGCGCCGCACAGACGCCGTTGATAACAACCAGCGCATGCACGATGTTTCCGCCAGTCGAGAAATTGTCTGGCCCACCGTAAACAGCGTTGGTAAAGCAAAGTTCCGCGCCGCCCGCGCCTTGACCTAGAATGGCGTCGGTGACCGTTCCGTCATAGTCGTAAACGACTCCCACTGGAGTGCTCGTCGCAGAGGACGTAATGTCAGCGGGACCTGTCACGTTGCCGTGCCCATCGGTGGCGATGTTGTTGCCGTTCACGTCTTCGGCGAGGTGCCCGGCTTGTGACGCGGTAAGAGCCACGCCCGGAATGCCGGTCCAGGCTGCGAATGCCGTGGCCACAAACCCGTCGGCCTGCGCACCGGGCAGAATTGGACTGAGGTCTCCCTGATCCGTGAAGTACTGCACCGATCCACTCGCCCAGAGGAGCGGCTGTCCTTCTACCCCCGCGTTGTAGCCGGACCCCGCAACAAAGGCGGGGCCCCCGGCGTGTCCGGCAACCGCAATACAAAACAGAAGTGCAATGCAGATCAGTGTTGCACGCATAGCTATTCCTTTCGGGCGCCGCGGATCGCCCGCTCCAGTTGGTCGACGCTTAAGGTCCGTGGCGGTTCGGAAATTCCATAGGGTACGTTCTGCAGCAAGCTCGCTGCATTTCGCCGCAAGAATTCGTCCTGCGACACGTACTCTCCCCTCGAATCGAGCAAGATCTGCCCCGCCGGCCCGCCAACCGGGCTGGTGAGGCCTAGCCGGCTGGGTGCATATAAAAGGAGAAGCAGGTGCTGGCCACCGACCATCGGACGCTGCAGGGATAACGCGCCCGCCCATTCGTGAATGGTGACAATCTGCCCGCGCTCCACACCCGCAATCGCATGATCGACGCGAAATCGAAATTGCACCGAAAACGGCATCGCCCCGGCGGCCACTGGTTCAGCGCCCGGCAAGGCGTCGTTCAAAACCGTGCCGGCGAAAATCATTCCCGCCCGCCGCGAAAGCTGCAACCATTGGGGACCAAGGAGACGTTGCGCAACTGCCTGGTCTGAGGATTGAAACGAGATTGAAGATTGGGCGAAGGTCACCGCCGGCGGGCACAGACTCAAAGAAACAAAGGAAGCCACCACCAATAGGCGTCGGGACACACGCATGACACGTCTCTTTTCTGGAGGGAACCGGCCGCGAGAAGGCCTTGGGAGTAAATTCAGGGTAACGCGGAAAGGTTTAGAGCGATGTGCGGGCCGTCACTGTGGATTTGTGACAAATCGGTGAGCCCGAAAACTACTGCCGGTGGAGGTTGCGGTTGGCTTTCTTCGTCGCCTTTCGTTGCGATTTCATCGCTTTCTTCATGGCCTTGCCCTGTTTCTTGTTGGTCTTCTTCAACATCTTCTGCTGCTGCTTCGCCGCCTTGCTCGACCGCCGCGCATTTTCTTCTGGGGTGATCCGCTGTGCCTGAACCGGAACGGATGCTGCACAACCTAAAATGATCGACAACAAGAAAGCAGCAATTCGTTTCATGGCGTCTCCAGACCTTCGGCCTTGCAGACATCTTAACCCGAAAGCCTGCCTCGAACGAACAGCCTCAGCATTACTTCTGTAATCCGGCTGCCAGCTGCTCGAAACCAGCTAGTGAATCGTCTTCGTCTTCCGCGACATGTAATCCATCAACAGGTACTGCCCAAGTGTGTAAGGAGTAGTGAAGTAGGCCTTGCCGCGGCACATCTCCGTCACCTTCTGGACAAACTGCACCAGCCCATAATCCGACGCGAGCATGAACGTATTGATCAACACGCCGGCTCGCTTGCACTTCGACACTTCCTCAAGCGTTTGGCTGACAACCAGCGGGTCGAGGCCAAAGGCGTTCTTGTAGATCCGCCCGTCTTCGAGCGTCAGCGCCGATGGCTTGCCGTCGGTGATCATCACAATCTGCTTCATGTCCTTCCGTTGCCGCTGCAGAATGCGTTGCGCCATGCGCAACCCCTCGCGTGTATTCGTGTAATACGGTCCTACCTTGACCCGCGCCAACTGCGACAGAGGCACTTCCTCCGCCGAATCGTGGAACAACACGAGCGACAACGAGTCTCCCGGATACTGTGTCCGAATCAGCTGCGACAATGCCATGGCAACTTTTTTCGCCGGAGTAAAGCGGTCTTCGCCGTACAGAATCATCGAATGGGAACAATCGAGCATCAACACCGTCGCACACGACGATTGATACTCGCACTGATGCACCTGAAGATCGTTGTATTCAAGATTGAGTGGAAGCCCGAGCCCTTCGCGCTGAATTGCGGACGAAAGCGTCGCCGTAATGTCGAGATTTAGCGTGTCGCCAAATTCATAATGTTTCGACGCGCCGCTGGCCTCGATACCAGTCGCCATGTCGCGCGTGTCATGACGTCCAAAGCTCGACTTGCCGAGAGAGCCCAGCAAGTCACGCAGCGCTTTGAATCCAAGAAAATCGAGGCTCTTGTCGGTAATCTCGAACCTCGTCTGCTGCGCCTCGCCAACTTGTCCGCCGATGCTCGACTGCTTCGAAGGGTCATGCGGCTGATCAATCGAAATGTAATCTTCCTGCTGCAGGCGCTCGATGAGGCGTTCGATCAACTCTTCCATCTCGCCGTTCATCTGCATTTCCTGCAAGCGCTCGCGCATTTCTTCGTCAAACATTTCCCCGTCGAGCAGCGCTTGCTCCAGCGCGCGCTTCAGTTCGTCGAGGGTCTGCTCGCCTTCCGGCAGTTCGTACCAGAAATTGTCGTTGAACCCGCTCTGCAGAAGATAATCCGAAAGCGCACCAAGCAGATCCTCCATGCTCATCTCGCTCGCTGGGTCGGGGACGTACTTGGAGTAACGGATGCGTTTCATGAACAGCTCTCAGTCATCAGCCTTCAGCCATCAGCTACCTCTTGTTCAGATGCGACCTGCTTTACCTGATAGCTGACGGCAGAAAGCTAATTAAAGCTCCTCTTCCTTCCAAACCCCGGCTCTTCCGGTTCGTACACGCGTTCTTGTTTCTTGGGCGGCTTTTCCCCGGCGCTGAACACTCTCTCCTCATTGCGCCCAATCTTCTTATGCGCGTGCAGTCCCTCCAGGACAAACTCAGCAGCAGAGACCTGAATTTCAGTCGCATCCTTGGGTCCAACATTCAGTTTGGTGAGTTTGTCCATCAGACCTTGAATCTCTCTTAGACCCGCCAACACTTCTTCCGCTCCTGCATTGTCACCGAGTTGGATTTCGCCGCCGAGGTCGAACCACTGCACCACCTGATTCAGATTCGCGCCGTGCATATGAGTATCGAACGCCTTGGCCACCGCCGTTCGGATCAACTCACGACTCACGTGATCGGCGCCCTTCATCTCGCCCTCGTACTCGAGTTCAAGCTTTCCGGTGATTGCTGGCAGCGCCGCGTAGATGTCGCTGATTCGCGGAACGATTAACTTCTCCTGATGAGTCAGGGCGCGGCGCTCGGCATTCGACACCACATTCTCGATCGCCGAAATTGGCAGCCGCTGGCTCACGCCCGAACGCTTGTCAATTTTCTTGTCGTCGCGCGCCGCAAACGCAATCCGCTCGATCACTTCCTGCACATACTTTGGAATATGCAGCCGCGTGCCTTCGCGTTCGGTCACCCGGTCAAGCCACGCTTCCTGCGCGGTAATCGCAATTCCCTCTTCCACCGTCGCCGGATAGTGCGTGCGGATCTCCGACCCGATACGATCTTTCAGCGGTGTGATGATCTTGCCGCGTGCCGTGTAATCTTCCGGGTTGGCGCTGAACACAATCGCCACATCCAGTGGCAGCCGGATCGGGTAACCCTTAATCTGCACATCGCCTTCCTGCATGATGTTGAAGAGCCCGACCTGAATCTTTCCGGCCAGGTCAGGCAACTCGTTAATCGCAAAAATCCCGCGATTCGCCCGTGGCAGCAGGCCATAATGCACCGTGAATTCGCTGGAGAGTTCGTGCCCTCCCCGCGCCGCCTTGATCGGATCGATGTCACCAATCAGATCGGCAATCGTTACGTCAGGCGTGGCCAATTTTTCAACATAACGATGCTCAGGAGTCAGCCAGGCAATCAGCGTCGCATCCCCCTCTTTGGCAATCAACTCTCGGCAGCGCCGGCAAATCGGAGCGTAGGGATTGTCATGAATTTCGCAACCAGCAACGTAAGGCATCTGCGGATCCAGCAGTGATGTCAGCGCGCGCAGAATTCGGCTCTTCGCTTGCCCCCGTAATCCGAGAAGAATGAAATTATGGCGCGACAGAATTGCGTTTACGATCTGCGGCACGACGGTGTCGTCGTAGCCGACAATGCCCGGAAAAATCGCGCTGCCTTCCCGCAGCCGCGACATCAGGTTCTCGCGCAATTCATCCTTGACCCGTCGTGATCCGAGACGCTGCGCCGAGAAAGGACTTTGGCGCAATTCGCCTAGAGTCCGGGCAACACTCATGGTGGGAACCCCCGAAGGAAAAAGCCTTGAGTCGGATTATACGCCGCGTGAAGAAGCTGTCAGGCATCAGCTCGTCTAGGTTCTCAGCCCAAAATGAGTCATCATTTCCCGGCGCCCAAGCCTTGTAATGCTCAAAGATCGACTGTCGATATCCTGGAGCAACCATTTTCTCCCCACAGCGACGGTCAGGAACGCTGCTCCCAACGCCCCTCCGAGATGAGGCCGCCGCTCACTCCAGTCGACACATGTATATGCAAAACGACGGCGTTGCGCCCGAATCGTCTCAAGGTGAATGCCCAGAGATTCGAACGCCTTCGTTCCACTTGGCGTGAGGTCACAGGCATTGTCGCCGGTCGCTGGGTCTGCGGTGAACCAGCGCAGTGCCTGGAAGCGGTCATGCAGAGAAACACCCAGCGTGCCCGCGATGTGATCGTAGCAAGTCCGGGCAGCGCGCAACCGGCTCGGCGTTCTTGGCACGAATGCAGTGCTCGTGCCTCCAGCAAGCACGCTCAAGGATTCTAGCGCCGCCGCCACGTTCGCGTTTTCAAGACTGTAGTAGCGATGCTTTCCCTGTGCGAGCACTTTTACCAATCGTTCCGTCTTCAGCCTCTGCAGATGCACACTGGCAGTGGACGGAGAGACTTCCGCGACCACTGCCAGTTCGGTGCTCGTTCGCGAGCGGCCATCCAGTAGGCAGTAGAGCATGCGGGCGCGCGCCGGCTCTCCAATGGCCGCCGCGATTCTGGACGCCCCTGCTTCCGCAGAGTGATCGACATTCATAGTTTGATCTTAGACGAAGCGTGAATGCACTACAACTGCCATAGTGTTCAACGTGCATCCAACCGACGCCCCACGAACCCAGATAACCCGTCGCGAAGCCATCGAGGTCATCGCGACGGCCAGTATGGCGATATCGATGGGCTGCCCCAATTCGGCGTCGACTCCAGCCCTGGCTGACCAGAGGATACCCATGACGATCACCTGCTTTATCCGCTACCAGATCGACCCATTCCAACGGGACGAATTCAAGAAATATGCCGAGAATTGGGGCCGTATCATTCCGCGATGTGGCGGCCACCTCCTCGGATACTTCCTTCCTCATGAAGGCACCAACGATGTGGCTTGGGGCTTGATTGCATTCGATAGTCTCGCTGCTTACGAAGCCTACCGGGCAAGATTGAAATCAGACAAGGAAGCGCTCGAGAACTTCGCCATGGCACAGGCTAAGCGTTTGATACTTCGAGAAGAGAGGAATTTCGTTGAAGTAGTCGACGGAACGCTCGGTCTTCCTTCGACACTTTAGGGAATCCGGACTGAGTTCAGTTCCACCGCGCTTTGGCCGCTCGCCTTAGGCCGGGGAGAACGGCCTCTAGGTATCCGACCACCGCCTCTAGTCGCTTGGCTTCGGAGAGAGTCGACAGCAGAGTCTGCTTGAAGTCGAGATCGAGTGGCAGCGATCCCGCTAACAGAAAGGAAAGATTGCCGGCGTGCTCGTCCGGGCCGGAGATATTTGCGCCTGCCAACTTTGCAATCTCGGCGTGCAGCCGCACCGCTTGCGTCACCATTTGTGCCGGAGGGCTCTCCGGTTCGTCTTCCACCACCGAAATTTCCGCGCGAAGAAATGCGCGTTCATCATCCACGTGGATCACTTCAAAACGTTCCACACCGCGCGTCAGAATATCCATGCGGCCGTCGTCATACTTTTTGGTCACCGACATGATCTCGGCCGTGCAGCCAATGTCGGCAACTCCCTCGTCCGACGCTCGCACTACTCCGAATGGCTTCTTCTGCTCCAGGCATTCCGCGATCATCTCCTTGTAGCGTGGCTCGAAAATATGCAGCGGCAGCGGCGTTCCCGGCAACAGCACCAGATCAAGCGGAAAGATGGGCAACAGCAGACTCAAGGAACCTCCGTCCTGCCACGATTTTACGCCAGTACTGCAGCCGTCAGCTCACAGCCATCAGCCTTCAGTAAGAACTACGCGTCGATTGGATTTACTGATGGCTGACAGCTGAGAGCTGTTCTCATTTGACTTGTCGCGTTCCCCGCGATACAAGAATCGCCATGGAAATGGACGGAAAAGTCGTCGTCATCACTGGCGCTTCCATGGGAATCGGTGAAGAGATCGCCAAAATCTTTGTGAACAAGGGCGCTAGCGTTGTGCTGCTATCGCGCGATGCCAGCCGCGCCGAAGCGGCCCGTCACCGCATCGGACACACCGATCGCACGCTGGCCATGGCCTGCGACGTGCGCAACCGCGAAGAGATCGAACGCGCCCTCGCCCTTACGCTCCATCATTTTGACCGTGTCGACGTTTGGGTAAACAACGCGGGTGTCGGCATCCGTGACGCCGTCGCTGAAATGGAGTCACAGGCAGTCCGCGAATTGTTCGAAACTAACTTCTTCGGCGCAGTCTCCTGCATCCAGGCCGTCGTGCCCGCCATGCGCGAAACAGGTGGAGGCGCCATCATCAACATTTCCAGCGTTGCCGGACACATCCCGGTTCCGTTCATGAGTCTCTACTGTGCCAGCAAATTCGCTCTCAACGCGATTGGCAAAGGCGCTCGAATCGAGCTGAAGCGGGACCACATTAACGTTTTGACGGTCTGTCCGGGCTACGTGCGCACGGATTTCGGAACTCACATGGTCGCCAGTCGCAAGGGAAACATCCGTCCGCAATCGGTGCGCGGTATCACTGCCGAAAGAGTAGCGCAGGCGGCGTATCGCGGATATCGCCAAGGCAAACGCGAGGTGATCGTCCCATGGACGATGATTCCGATGATCAAGCTCTACCAACTGTTCCCCGGTCTGGTGGAGTGGGGAATGGGAAGAATGATGAAGTAAAGCCATGTTTCAAGGTTTCAGAGTTTCAAGCTTTCAAAGACTTTGGAGCCTGACACTTCCGCCGCTGAGGTCTCTTTGAAACTCTGAAACCTTGAAACTTTGAAACCTGCTCTTAGTAAAGAATCGTAAATCCAGCAAACCTTCTTCCCCCTGGTGCATCCAATTTGTTAGGCAGAACTGCAGTCTTCCACTCCCTGCAAAAGGACCGTTGCACGGCGGCCTGGGGGGTGGGGACTGCTGTTAATTTCTTAATGCTCCCTTTTCGTTAGAATAAGACTTATGACATTACGTGCGCGGCCCTCGCAGATCGCTAGCCAGTTTATGGTTTTCCTGACAACGGTCTTTGTCTTTGTTTTGCCCGTCCTCACTCTGTCATCGGCCGTGGCCGCGCAACAAGGGCCGCTCGATACCTCCCAGCCCAAGGGAATTACGGTCGAAGAAATCATCAAACGATTTGCCGCCAAGGAAAAAGAATTCAAAGAGGCGCGCGACCAGTACACCTTCCGCCAGGACGTCAAGGTGATGACGCTCGACGGCGAAACGCCCGACGGAATGTATCAGCAGGTCTTCGACGTCAGCTTCGACGACAAGGGACACAAGATCAAGAACGTGGTCTTCGCACCCCAGCCCACCCTGGAGCGCATCATGATGACTGAAGAAGATTTCGACGACATCGAAAACCGGCTGCCGTTCGTGCTGACTTCCGATGAAATCGGCGAATACGACATCCTCTACGTCGGCCAGCAAAAGCAGGACGAACTGAACACGTACGTTTTCGACGTGGCTCCTAAACAGATCGTCGGCAAGAAACGGTATTTTCAGGGCCGCCTCTGGGTTGACGACCATGATTTTCAGATCGTCGAAACCTACGGCAAGACCGTACCTGACATCCGTAAGAAAAAGGGCAACGAAAATCTGTTCCCCAAGTTCACCACCTGGCGGGAACAGATCGATGGCAAATACTGGTTCCCTACCTACACCCGCGCCGAAGACACTTTGAAGTTTTCGATGCAGGACGTGAAGATCCGCGAAATCATCAAGTACACCAACTATCGTCGCTTCGGATCCAAGTCGAAGATCACCTTCGAGGGTCAGGAAGTCGAGAAGACCCAGCCGAAGCCGGAAGATCAGAAACCGCAGGAGCCACCAAAGCCGCAGTAGAGGCAGGTTTCAGAGTTTCAAGGTCTCAAGGTGAAAACCGTTTGGGTCACGCTGTCTTTTTGTTCAAGGAGTTGAGCAGGCGATCGATCAGTCCGAGTACTTGGTACGATTCTCGCTCCAAAGCGTCATATGCGGGCCGCTCAAGAAAACCCAGGTCCAAGGCAATCGCCATCTGCGTTTCCGCTTCCAGCAGTGAACCTCGAGCTTGACCAAGAAAATGCCGAAACTCGCCAGCGGTGAGCCGCCCTTGCCCCTCAGCGATGTTTGACACCACAGAAACTACAGCCCGCCGAATCTGAGAAGTGAGACCGAAGGCTTCGACGCGCGGGAAATTCGCACTGGCCTCGTAGGTATGAACGGCAAGAGCTTTCGCCTTCTGCCAAACCAATAAGTCACGATAGGAACGAGCCACAAGATTTCACCCTGAGCGAATATTCAGTGACAAAGCTGGAGACCGCAAGGCCACGAACGAAGTGGCCACTTTAGTGGAAAGAACCGGCGGGGAGTCTTTGAAACCTTGAAACTCTGAAACTTTGAAACCTCAATAAAACAAATACTTCCTCCACTTATCGTCACTATGCCCCATCAACCGCATAATGTGCCGGCTCGTGTGGAGGTTGAACGATCGTGGCTCGCGGTTAGGCTTCATGTTGGCTTCGTGAGGAAGTTGATTGCCCTTGCGCCGATTGCAGGGGTGGCAGCAGGCAACAAGGTTCTCCCAGGTCGAGAGGCCTCCGCGCGAGCGCGGAATCACGTGATCAAGCGTGAGTTCGCCCGAAGGCAGCGTGACGCTGCAATACTGGCAAGTGTTGCGGTCACGCAGCAGAATATTCTTGCGCGATAAGGCCCGCGACTGATGCGGAATCCGGCGATACTCCAGCAGACGGATCACGGAAGGCACGCGCAGCGCCACGCGGGCGGCGTGTAGAAAATGTCCGTTTTCTTCTTCCGTCATCGCGACGCCCTTCAGTACCAGCACGATCGCCCGCCGCGCCGCACAAACGTTGATCGGCTCATACGATGCATTCAGTACCAGCACCGGCTGATGGAGTGCGTGCCCGTCGCCATCCTGATGTGCACCCATGGCGAGCATCGACGGCGGGAGATACGACCGTATGCCGCCGTTGAAATTGTGCAATCGCAGTGACATATTCTTTACCCGTGAGCCGACGCGCTCACGCTTTCTGCACTCCCTTCTTCCGTGACGCTCGCTTGCGCCAGGTCGCCGGAGAAATTTTCCGCCAAATTCACCTCGTCATACATCTTCAGCGTCCGCGCCACCGTGGCCACCCAGACTCGCGCCGCTCCGGCGCGGCGGAGAACCCGCGCACATTCGGATGCAGTCGTCCCAGTGGTGAACACATCGTCCACCAGTAGGATGTCTCGATTTACGATTCGCGTTGGATCACTCACTGCAAATGCGCCCCGCAGATTCTCGCGCCGCTGATGGCGGGTCAGTCCGATCTGGCTTCCCGTCTCGCGCCGCCGCTGCAGAACGCCGCTGCACAGCTCAAATCTCTTCGGCAGCCCAAGCCGTTTCAGTGCCGCCCGAACAATCATCTCCGCCTGGTTGAATCCACGTTGACTTCGCTTCCGCTTATGCAATGGAACGGGAACGACCGCAATCGTTCCGCTGGGCATCGTCTGCTCCAACCTGGCCATCGTCTCTGCCAGCATGCGCCCTAGAACCGCAGCCGCGGGCCGAACCTGTTGAAACTTGAGAACGTGGATCAGATCGCGCAACCCCGCGTCGTAACTGCCGAATGCCACGGCGCGCTCGTACGGAGGCTCCGCGCGCTGGCAAAGCAGGCAGCGTCTTTCTTCATCATCCACTGCTGGATCGAATCCGGGCGGCGTGTGCAGCGCCTCGCCGCAAACGTAGCAGAACGTCCCATGCAGCGGCCGAACGGCTTGCAGGCAATTCTGACAAACGGGAATCCGGGAAACTTCAATGAGAGGAGAACTGCAGATACGGCAATCGGCGGGGAAAAAGGTGAAAAACAAACTGGCAGCCGCGTGCTTGACTAAGCCGACGACCCCATGGTCCGCCAAAACTTGCCCGGACGAATCAGGTTCCGCCGCTTGGCCCTGGGTAGCCCGTATTCGAAACCCAGTACTGCTGAAGACGGCCTCCCGCGCCCGGCAGCCCACGCTTCGCCGGGCTCACACGACGCCAGTATAGTCGCACCAAGCGCCCTACGCAATGCGAGTGCTTGGTTTGGAATTCCCTTGGCGTTGACTTTCGGGAATCTTGCGCTCGATTTGTTTACGCTCGAGCACAGCTATCGTCCTCAGAATGTAGCAGCGATGGAAACACCGCTCGCACCGGACGGGTTGCAACAAGAACAACGGAAGCAGGTATCTTTCAAAGAAATTGCGAGCGCGGGAGCGATACGCCTCATCGCCTCCACATTCCCGGCAATGAAATTCCTCGAAGAAACTGCCCCAAGAAGGCTCAGCATCGGGGGACATGGGATGCCTCCTGAGTTGTTTATAGTTTAACCCCAAATTCGACGCGAAGTTGTGCTCAAAAGTTGCAGCGGATTGTCCTATCACGCAATCCTCGCCCGATGCGCACGCACCAGGGGAGACTCCCGCACTTGTAATGCCCCTATTCGGCATGGTAAGGTGCGCCGTCGCGACTACTGTTAATTTGCAATGAAATCTAGCTTTACGAGGACCCCATGAGCCCTTCAGCGGCGAATAACGAAGCCCCCCCCAAGCACCGTCCCTACGTTCCGGAAACGATGGAAATGAAGGAGTTTACCTTCCGGGCCGTTCTGATCGGCCTGGTCATGACGGGCATTCTGGGATCGGCAAACGCCTACCTAGGCCTGAAGGCCGGAATGACCATTGCTGCGACCTATCCGGCGGCCGTGATTGGCATGGCGCTCCTCCGGCTCATGAAGGGGTCCCTGCTTGAAGAAAATATCGCGCGAACCGTAGGTTCCATCGGCGAATCAGTAGCCGCCGGAGCTGTGTTCACCATTCCAGCTTTCGTTATGGCGGGCCTGTGGCCCGGACTCACTAAAGACCAATACTGGAAGTCAGTCGCTTTAATGGTGATCGGCGGCACGCTCGGCATTTTGTTCGTAACTCTGCTCCGGCGCGTGATGGTCGAGGATCCCGATCTCCCCTACCCCGAATCGGTTGCCGCATCGGAGATTCACAAAGCCGGACAACAAGGCTCAAAAGCCGCCAAGATTCTTTTCGCCAACATGGGTTTCGGCGGATTCATGTACCTGCTGGGCGCGGTCAACCTGTTCAATCCCAGCAACACCTTCCACGTAAAAATCAGTGAGATGGGCAAGAGGCTGCTCCTGCGCACCGGCACCAACCCGAATGTGGCGTACACGATGACTGGCGGTGCAACCATGTTCAACGCGCCCGACGTCAGCCCCGCCTACCTGGGTGTCGGTTACATTATCGGCCCAAGACTGGCCGCGCTGAACTTTGCCGGAGGCGTTCTGGCCTGGGGACTCATGGTTCCGCTCCTGACATTCCTCGTGGGTCCGTATGTCCAGGCCGCGCAGCCAGCCGGGCAAGCTCTCTCCTGGGATTTGCTGGCCGGTGCCATCTACTACTCGATTGTCCGCCCCATCGCAGTCGGCGGAATGCTCGTGGGCGCGTCCTACACTCTCTTCAAAATGCGCAAGCAGCTTGGCCTCGGAATGGCCCGCGCCGTCTCCGACCTGAAGAAGTCGGCGTCAGTCCAGGCGGCCACTAATCGCACCGAACGCGACCTGAGTTCCAAGGTAGTCTTCGCTGGAATAGGGTTGGTCTTCATCGCCATGATCGTGCTGTATCACTACTTCATCAGCGGAGCCGGAAACCTCTCCAGTTCCACTATTC
>Ga0209698_10005529_pt1 | contig 13650 bp, 11 predicted proteins | sample LitLauG_LLR_2012_FD_187203 | JGI IMG/M metagenome (GOLD analysis project Ga0209698, IMG submission 187203) | Freshwater sediment microbial communities from Pennsylvania, USA - Little Laurel Run_MetaG_LLR_2012 (SPAdes) (version 2) | ecosystem: Environmental > Aquatic > Freshwater > Creek >... | reverse complement strand
TCTCGTCGGTCATCGCGAGTGTCATGGACCAGTTGGACCGATTCCCCGACGACCGATTCGATGATGCCGAGGCATTGTTCTCGCGCGTCGCGCTCGACGAAGAGTTCCTCCCCTTCCTCACCACCCCGGGTTACGAGCAGTACCTCCACTAGGACGTCGCGAGGCACCACTGCGCGCCCGGCGGCTCCTCGCGACAGGCTCTACGCTGGCCTTCGGCGGCCACGACGGTTCCCACCACGTCCAACATGAGTGGCGCACGAGTTTGGAGGGTCACTTGATGGACGGTCTGACGGGGGTCGCCGACATCGGCGAGTTGACCGCGCTCGAGCGCCGACTCGACGCTGCCGCCCGCACTTCGCCGGAGGAACAGCACTACGGCCTCATCTTGGTGGACCTCCTCGGACTGCGCACGATCAACTCGACGTACGAACGAGCGACCGGCGACCAGATTCTCGTGTCGTTGGCCCATCGATTGAGGGACCTCTGCCCGCGGGGTATGACGGCGAGGGTCGAGGCCGACAAGTTCGCGGTTCTGATCGACGGGTTGAACCAGGACCGTGCCACCGCCGAGGGGTACCGACTGAACAACGAGTTGCGAGGTATGCCCTGGCGAATGAAGGGGGAGGACAACCCCGTCCAACTTCGTTTCACGTGCGTCTCGGGACCCTCCCCATTTGGGGGAGAGTCGAATCTGCTCTGGGAGGCACAACGCATCAATCGTGCGAAGTCGCTCTGGGAGCTCAAGGAGAAATTGAAGGACCTCGAGAATGTCGCCCGCCTCAATGATGTGCGGGCCCAGTTGGGAAATCTCCAAGCCCAGATGGCGATCTCCCTCTCGCGACACGATCCTCTGACGGGGGCACTCAACCGTCGGGGCTTCAGGGATCTGCAGTCCAAATTGAGAGCGCCCTACGCCCTCGCGTTCGTGGACGTCGACAATTTGAAGGTCCTCAACGGGACCGAGGATGAGAACTGGGATGCGGGCGACCACGCCCTCTGTGGCGTGAAGGAGAGGCTCGAGAGCATCTCACCGACGGGAGTGGTAGTGCGCTGGGGCGGAGACGAATTCCTCCTCTGTCTTCCCGAATTCACCGCGACCCAGACATTCGAAACTCTGACCTCGCTCTTGGACGATCCCGTCGAGCAATTGCGGATCGGAAACGAATACGTCACCTTTTCGGGCGGTGTGGCGATGGTCAACTCGAGCGAAGAACGTCAAGAGGCGATGAAGCAGGCCCAGCAATGCGCCAATGATGCAAAGAGGGCGGGGCGATCTCGCTTCATCGTCGCTCGATAACGTCTAATCCGCCCCGAACCACGCAAATCGACCGAGACGGGGACCTTGGAGGACGTCAATTCAACCCGGGTAAGCACGATGAGTGAGATACGCGAAGGTGTCTCTTCTCTTTCACTTGACGTTAGGTGGAATCGCGGTTCCCGATAACCCATTTCACCTGTCGCTGTAATGACCTCTACCGATCTGACGTCCAATTTCAATTCCGCGCCTTCGAGGATCCCCTGCTTGTCGACAGGCAAATACGTGTGGGCCGCAGGCGAGGATCGGTCGCGCTAGCTGTGGCCCGCTGCAAGCAGTTTCAATGTCATCACCGCAGGTGTCGAATTTGGCAATGACAGACGCCAAACGCATCGCGGTTCCCTCAGCACTGCCCAACGTGCTGCTTGCGAAAGCTTCATTCAGGTGAATCGCTAGTGATGTCAAACCTTGACGGACAAAGCGACGCCCGATCTCTAACATCTGTTAGCCAGCGCCGTCTCGAAACCACCGCTCGATCCTCAATTTCATTCGCGGACAGGGGCGTGGGCACTGGTCGCAACACCGCTCTGGTCGTGGGTGAAATTCAACCAAAAAGAATCTTGACCCGGGCCCGGCTCGCCTCGCGGATTAGATAATGCCGCCTCCTGAAGTTACAACGAGGAACGAATTGAGGTGACTGATACCCGGAGCTTCTCGTCCGACTGCCTCACGGCAGTCGGACGAGAAGAGGGCGATCAATTGCTGAATTGCTGGGTCGCCCAGTTAGCAATGTAGTTAAATACTTCACTCACCGTGTCACCAAACGTGCTCGGATCTCCCGAGCAAGCGGTGCATGGACTAAAACTGTGACTCGCTCCTTCCACATAGACCAGTGTCTTGCTAGAGGAGTTCTTGGCCGCGTTGTAGTACATCTCAGAGGCGACCACCCAAGTGTGTCCGGTCATGCCCATGATCAAAATGGGGGACTTAATTCCTCTGACGTTGAGAATCGTCGAGGTATTTGATGAACCCCAATCAACGCCGGTGATCGAATCAGCCGTGACCTTGAAATCCGGAGCCCGGATTGCAGCAGTGGATAAGAACGTCGATGCGGTATATCCGCCGTCGGTCTGGTCCCACTGTGAATTTGCAACCGGATCAGCACCCGGCGGGCGGATGGAATCGACGATTTGCGGCGGGCTGCCGTTGGGGTATTGGGGTGAGATCAGCGGCCATTTCCCAACTGTGTGTGAGATTAGGTTCACGTCTGCATCCCACGGACGTGCGTTCACAGCTCCCACCAGCATTGGCGAATCATCTGAATATTGTCCCTTGCCCTCTTTAACCAACTTCAAGAGATTCTGTGCCTCTTTGATGAGTCGATTCATCCGCGCGCCTTGGGCCTCGGTATAACGATTCACGAAGGCCGTCGTGTAGTTCGATGAGCCATTCGGGTTATATCCGTTTGTCGGCGAGAACATATTTAATGATGAGTTGCGGATATTGAGGTTCTTCTCATTGACCACCGAAGGATCCAAGGTCGAAAGACCAGAGAGCGCGCCAGGGATCGAATCGAGCAGAATCACTCCGTCGGCGGGAGGCATATTCGCGAGATCACTTCCACATGGGTCCAGGCGCTCCGGTTCCTGACACGTGGCGATACCATTCTGTGCGACGTTCTGGTAGTAGGCAACATCGGGACCACCAGCGCTGTAACCGACGAGTATGACGTGCTTGACGTTACCAAGGCTGCGCAGTTCTGTGATACCGCTCGCGATATCGAGGGCCAGCGCGTCCCACGTGACTTCTGCGTAGTCCACAAATTCCGACTTGACGCACAAAACTGTGTAGCCTCGCTGGGCCAGTTGAGTACAAGCGGTCGTTCCGATCAAGTTCGCCGTGTCATGGCTGAACAAGAATGCGGTCGCCTCCTGTGGATCCGGCACCTTCGGCTGGTATAACGCGCCGATCGCACCATTGGAGCCAACCAGAACCGCGCTGACGTTGTAGGCGACGCCGATCGACGATGGCCCTGCGGCAGCGATTGGCGTCGTGGCGACACTTACTGCCATCAACGTTGCCGCCACCGCAGCCACGCCTATGGTCCATCTTTGGTTCAATTTTCTACGCTGTCGTAGGATTAATCTCTGCATTTCCCCCCCCTAAATGGATTGTCAATAGTTAGGGATGAAATCGATTGAAAACTTTTCACCCCGGCGAAGTGTTGCACCATTTTTTGTCAAAGTCAACAAATTGCGACAGGAAATTTCCATTCAATAGCACCATATTCGTGACTGAAACCTCTCATCGCTCTGCGAAAATGATCACATGTTCGAAGGTGAGAGCACGGATTTTCACCGTCAATGCCCTTAATCGAGAGACGATGGAGGGAATGCATTGTCGGCACTCTCGGGAAGGAATCTGACGTCGCCACCTGTCGAATACGAGACTGGTAGGCATCTGATTGTCCCATGTACTGAGCAAATTCCGTAAGAAACTTGAGGATCGCTAACAGCTTCAATGCTGATCTTCGTTAGTGTCATCTCGCGTAACCGCCAAGGCTGCTTCGAAAGCCTGGTCGCGCCGATTGGGTCGGGCGACGTCGCCGTCACTTATCAACGGTGGTGGTCCGGCTCGGGTGACTTCCAAGGACTAGCAAATTCGAGTACAAGTGGAACGACCTTCGGCGAGTTCGCGAGGAATGCCGCCGTCTCCTCGTGGGAAGTGCTTGATAAATTCTGCTCTTATGACAAGCCCGCGCGTACGTGACGCGAGGCTAGGGCAGGCGGACGGACGTCCGTCCGTTCTTTCAAGTCCGTCGTGCCATGGCGCCACGACCCCACCCAGAATGTTTCACATCGATGCGTGACCGCGGCTTGACCCGGTGGCAGCGAGGACTGGGTGAACTAGGAATCCTGTCGGGCTGGTGGGCTTGGATCCCCATTTCCGTTTTGATCCTCTTCTACGTCGGCTGGTTCTCTACTGAATCGCTCAGAATGTACGCCACCTATGAGTACCCGCCCTTCGACCTGGCCATCTACGACCAGGGGTTGTGGCTGCTCAGTCACTTCCACGTCCCCTTCGACACGATCATGGGACGCAACCTCTTCGGCGACCATTCGGTCTTCATCTTGTACCTCGTCGCCCCGCTCTACCGATTGGTCCCCGAGCCCCAGGGCATTCTGATCCTCCAAGCCGTGGTCCTGGGCGCCACCGCGTTGCCGATCTTCGCGATCGCGCGCAAGATGACCGGCAGCGTCGTCATCGCCACGACGATCGGGACGACGTACCTGCTCAACCCCGCCGTGCAACAGGCGAACCTCGAGCAGTTCCATCCCGAGAGCCTCCAGGTACTCATCTTCGCCCTCGCCATCTACGCCGCCATCGAGTCGCGCATGTGGCTGCTGGGCGTCACCGTCGCCCTGACGCTTCTGACGAAGGAGGACGCGGCCATCGTGGTCATCCCCCTGGGGATCTGGTTCGCCGTTCGTCGTCAGCGCCTCGCGGGCCTGGTGATCGTGGGGGCCGCCACGGGATACGCCCTGGTGGTGAATGAACTGGTCATTCCCGCGCTGCTCGGTGGACCCTCGCTCTACACCGGACGCATCCCCTTCGGGGGCGTGTCGGGGTTCCTCGCCACGCTGGTGCGCCGTCCCACTCAGGTGTGGGACTTCGTGCGCAGCCAGGGTCGCCCGTTCTATCTGTGGCAGATGGGCGTCTCGGTCGGATGGGGATTCCTCCTCGCACCCGAGTTCGCCCTCCTCGCTCTGCTGGTGCTTCTTGAGAACATCCTGAGCGTCGATCCCTACATGCACCAGATCATCTACCACTACTCCATGCGGGCCGTTCCCGCGCTGGCCATCGCAGTGGCGTGGGCGATCAGTCGCCAGCGTCGCCGGAGCGTGCGCTACGTGGTGACGGCCACCACGTTCGTCTGCGCACTATGGTCGTGCATCCTTTGGGGGCTCGCCCCCTTCTCCCTGCACCCCGAGCCCATCGAAACCGCCGCAGCCTCGCAGATCACCCCCGCCTTGGGTTACCTCGAACAGGTGATACCGGCCAACGCCTCGGTCTCGGCGCTGGACTACTGGGACTCGCACCTGGATCACCGCACCCATATATATGTCTGGCCCGCGCCGTTCATCCCCTCGAACTGGGGCCTGCCGAGCAACGCCACCGCCACCTTGCCCCCCGCGCAGAGCGTGACATACCTGGTGTTGCCCACGCACCTGAGCCCCGCGCAGAACGCCGACGTCTTCGCGCGCATCAAGGCGGACTATCGAGTTCTACGACAAGCCGACGACATCACGCTCTACGAACGCATCAAATGAGGGCGGCCGACGACGTCGCGGTGGCGCAGTCCAGCCATCGTTCCATCCCCATGACGTCGGGCATCGATCGTCACCTCGTTCGCCGTCGCCACGACGCCTCCGACGAGAGGTTCGCCCTCGAGGCGAGAACGCTGACGCGAGGGGCGTCGTCAGGTCGAGTCGGCGCGTCCGAGGCGACGGGGACTATGAGGGTGAGGATGTCATCTCGATGATCTGATCGAGCACCGACTGGTCCGGGAGCGCCAGAGGTCCCAGTGACGGCAACTCTCGGAATCGAGAGAACGCCTGCTCGATGAAGGGTCCCTCGATCACTGGGCTGTGGCACGAGGCGATGGTGGTGATGTCCAGGTCCTGCGTGCGACTGACGTAGGCGCCGTACTTGTCGTGATCCACCAGCGAGATCCACGGGCTGACGGCGCCGAGCGCGAACATCGCGAGCGCCTCACGCCAGAACTGCGGATCGAGGTCGGCGACCGCGGCGTGGGCGTCGGGCAGGGGTGTCGCGAAGGAGTCGACCGCCCAATAGACCTTCGTCGTCGGGTCGTAGAGGCCACGCGTCGTCGGCGAGTCGTAGGCGGGCGGACGAATGGCGAGCAGGGTACGGTCCCCCACGTCGAAGGACTCCCCGTCCATCACCCAGCGACAACGCCGAAGGGGGAAATCGAAGCAGTTCGAGTAGCGCTCGACCAGGGCCCAATTGCAGACCAGCTGCGCGTGCGGGCAGGCCGACAGCACCTCATCGAGGTTGCCCGTGTGGTCCACGTCGTCGTGCGAGATGAAGATCCAGCGCACGTCGTCGGGTGCGACCAGCGAGAAGACGTCCTCGAGCCACTGGCGACGGTTGGCCGGCGACCCGGTGTCCACGATCACCGGTTCGGCGCCGAGGATCACCATCGAATTGATGTAGACGAACAGCGGTTGTCCCAGCGCCTCTTGCACCTGATGGATCAGGTAGGTATCACGCGCGATCTTGGTCGGCGCGACTCGCAGGGTCGGAAGCAGTGGTGTGAACGTCATAGCCCCCCCGAGCATCAGCCGCCTATGGACCCGTCAGCCGTGGGCCGACGAGCATGCGCACTGTCTATCAGGTTTGGCGTCGCCTCGCGCCTCGAGCTTCGCGCACGCTTCGAGCGACCGGTCACCGAGTTGACGGTGCGCCAGCGACGCGCGCCCTCGTCGCGTGGGTACGCCAGTCGCACCCGTCCTCACGGGGTTGAGTGCAGTCGGTACGTCACGACGCCCCTGGCCGTGAGACCAGGGGCGTCGTGGGGTTTCTTCGGATCACGCGGCGGGTGACGATGTCCGTCCCGCGCGCGTCGTTGCCGCTAGGGGCGAGTTCCGCACGAACCGGAGTGCGAGGACTCCATGTTGTGGGACCGCACGAAGCCGTGACCGTGGTCACAACTGGGGTTCGTGGGGGTGAAGGACACGCCGCGCAGGACCTCACCGAAGTTCGCCGCGTCAACGGTCGAGAACGTCTCGGTCCCCGGCGTCGTGGCCGACGGCGAGTCGGTGATCGACACCACCTTGTTGGGGTCAGCACCCTGGTCACCGCTGCCACTGACCGTCGAGGTCACCGCGTAGACCGTGACGGTCCCGTCGCGGTTGACGCGTCCGGTGATGTTGCGCAGTCCCTCAGTGGCCGGAGCCCAGGGCAGGCCCGTCGCCGAGTTGAGGCCGGTCGGGTAACCCGCCACGGTGTAGGGCACGCCGAGGGCGAGTCCGTTCTGCAAGGTGTAGGCCAGTGTCCAGGACTGGGTCGCGGCGTTGAAGACCCACTTCTGGAGTCCGGCCGTGGTCTGCGCCGCGGCGGCCGTGTAGGTGCCGTTGGCGTAGGTGGTCGTGCCGTTGCCCTCGTCGGCCACGTAGAGCGTGGTCGGGTTGGCGAACCAGAGGCCGAAGGGGAATGACGTCTTGGACTTCAGCGCCGTCGGGAAGCCCTTCAAGATGCACATGTTGCTCGGCAGTCCACTGCCCACCAGCGTCGCGGGGTTGTACGCGAGAGGTGAGGTGGGAAGCGTCGCGCCCGCCACGGGCAAGCCGGTGCCATTCGGACACGCCGTGCCGGTTGTGTCGAGGAAGTAGACAGTGTTCACGCCGTTACCACCGCTGCCCTTGGTGTAGTAGATCACGTTGTTGTACACCGTCAAGCCGCGGAAGTTGTCATCCTTGCCGATCTTGTCGGCCGCGTCGCCCAGCTGGGTGATGTTGAAACTCCCCACCGGGGTCGGCGTAGTGGGAGTCTGGTACTTCTCGGGCTTGTTCGACGGCGTCAGGATCTGCGCCCCGGCGCCGAGCAGGATCCCGGCCGGCTCAGGGTTCGATCCGTTGCCGGCGTTACCCGAGGTGTAGACGACGTTGTTGCCGTTGACGTCGTTCAAGATTGCCGCCCGGCCATTGTTGCCGCTGTAGGCGTTGGTGAGCGTGTAGCTCAACTTCCCGTTGGCGCCGAGTTCGGCCACCACGCGGTAGTACGAGCTCGACACCGGGTTCGTCGGGTCGATCGCGCCGGGGGTGTTGGAGTTGGACACGTCGACCGCGCCCACCGGGGCCTCGTAGCCCATGAAGGTCACCTTCTGACCGCTCAACGAGAGGTTGAGGGCTAGCTCGGACTTCGAGGAGAAGCTCGTGACCATCTGGTTGCCATCCGAGTCATCACCGAAGCTCAGGTTATTGGGGATCGCGATCGTGCTGACGAGCTTTCCCGTCGGCGTCAATTGGTCGATGAAGGCCGGTGACGTGATGCCGAAGCTGCCGTCGACTGGCGCATTGTTGAATACGTAGGGGTACGTCCCGTCGTTGACCGCGCTCACGCAACCAGTGGTGCACCCCGGGGGCAGCGTGGTGCCGACGGCGATGCCGCTAACGTTCTCGTAGACGCTACGGCTGATCAGTAGGTTGCCGGGCTCGAGCGCGTGCGAGTCGTGGGGCTGGGGACTGCCACTGGCGGACGAGACCGCCAGAGCGGTCAGTGACAGTGATGCGACTGCTGCCGCGGCGGCCACGCGAGCGAACGCTCGCGTCGCGACGCGAGGCGATCGCGTCGATAATTCTCTGGTACGAGACGACATGGTTCCTCCAAGAGATGAGATGGTTGGGTGTGGTCGGACCTCCGACGACGAGGCCCAACGTACCGAGCGCGAATGAACCCGCCGTGACCGGAGCGCGGAGCGCGTGTAGCGGTTTCTCGACGTTTCGCGCCCCCCTCTCGCTCAGCCCCCGTGCGGCCGCCACCGTCACCACCGAGGTTGTGGCCACCGTCCCCCGGCGGCGAGAAGGCTCGCCCGCAGGATGTCGTTGGGTCCGCGAGTTTGCCGCCAGAAGTTCCTCGGCACATCCATCGAAGTTCCGGGGCGACCCCGCAATGACGTCGCGTCCCACCGGTCGCGACAGCTTCAATCCACGTCGCTCGAGGACTCGATCGCGACGTCCACCTCGGCGATCCGCGACGAACCCCTCACGGCCAGCTACGGACCCTCACCCGTCAACCCGTCACCGTGCTCGACTCACCGTCGACGTGATCGGGTACGCGGCGCGGACCGCGCCCCACGCGCGGCGAGGGTCAGCCATTCGACCATGAGATCGTCGTCAGCAAGATCATCGTCGCTGAAGACGACGTAGGAGACGCTCTCGGGTTGGTCCTCGCGATGGCGCAGGCGGCGAGCACCAGTCCGGTCCATGGCCGCCGCGTGCGCATCGCCCAAGAGTTTGACGCCCAGTCCCCCGCCCGAGAGGGAGGCGAAGACCTTGCCGTCGGCGTAGGCCACGTAGCCGCCCATCATCCTGCGCGTGGTGACGACGAACGGCAACTGTCTGGCAAGACTGTCGAATCTCACTAGCAACTCGCCCGGGTTGTGGGTCACGGGGCCGCTTTCTTCGTTGGGCGCATCAGCGACCCTATGGTAGGGGGTATGACACTCAACCTGCAGGGACTACGTACCGTCATCTACCCCTCACCCGACCTCGACGCGGCGAAGGCGTGGTGGAGTGAGGTGCTGGGCGAACCGCCGTACTTCGATGAGCCGTTCTACGTGGGTTTCAACGTGGCGGGTTACGAACTCGGACTGCTCCCGGACGGCGACGCTGAGGACGGTCCCCTGGTCTACTGGGGCGTCGACGACATGCAAGTGGCCTTCGACGAGGCACTCGAGGCCGGGGCCGGGATCCACGAGGCACCCGAGGACGTGGGCGGCGGCATCATCACCGGGAGCGTGATTTCGCCCCACGGCACCGTCATCGGCTTCATCTTCAACCCGAACGCGGCCGAGGGGTAGCAACTCGCCACGACGTCCTTGCACCGGGCACTTGACGTGGCGGCACGGGGTCGACTACGACGAGATCGGGATCGCCGCGGCGACCTCCTCGGCGTTGTCGCATCCCACGAGGATCTCGTCGAAGTCCGTCCCTTCGAGCAAGATCCTCACGCCACGATGCTGGCCGTGGTGGATTGCGCCGAAGATCCGAGCGGTCTTGGAGGTGAAGGTACCCACGGCGGTGGTAGCCGGGATGCCGGTCCCCACCCGCAGGCCGTGCACGAACGTCATCAGGTTCTCCGTCACCTCGACCGAGCGCACCGACGACAGCGGCACCGCGACCTCGCCGTGGACGGCCTCGAGTCTCTCCGCCGTGCTCAGACGCACGATCAATTGGTCGCCACTGACCACACATTCCGCCATCGCCGCCTCCCTTTTCCCCGTCCTGATTTTCATTATGCCAGAGGTCCGGCGCGCGACGACCGACGGCGCTGGTTCCTCACGCCGGAATCACCTTGCCCCCCTCTTCGATGGGGGGCGCTCAGCGGGTCGAGGGCGTGCGCTCGTCGAGCGCCCACGGGGCCCCGTGGGAGTTCACCAGGTCGAGGAACGGCTCGGAGGGGAGCGCTTCGGGACCGAGGACTCCCGAACCGGACCAGGCGCCGGAGTCGAGCAACTCCAGGGCGATGATCGGGTTCATCGCGGTTTGCCAGACGACGGCCTGCGAGCCGAACTCCGACATGCTCCAGGAGTTGTCGATCACGTGGTACAGGTACACCTCGCGCGCGGCCCCGTCGACACCGGTGCCGGTCACCCACGTGCCCGCGCAGGTCAGTCCCGACATGCGCTCGCCGAGCTGGGCCGGGTCGGGCAGGCACGCGGCGACCAGATCGCGCGGGGAGACGTCCGCGCCGCCCACCCGGACCGGGACGGTCGAGTCGAGACCCAACTTGTGCAGCACCGAGAGCACCTCGATGAACTCGTTGCCCAGTCCGTACTTGAAGGTGACGCGATTCGCGTCCACCCAGCGCGGGATCAGGAGCACTTCCTCGTGCTCGACGTTCACGCACTCGACCGGACCGATGCCCGCGGGGAAGTTGAAGGTCTCGGGCTCCGAGAACGGCGCCGTCGTGAACCACTCGCGACCCTTCTCCCAGATGATGGGGGGGTTGAGACATTCCTCGATGGTCGTCCAGATGGAGAACGACGGGGCGAAGTCGTATCCCTCGACGACGAGATTGGCGCCGTCGCGCACTCCGATCTCATCGATGCTGGTGAAGAGCTTGTCCGCGGCGTAGCGCGCGAAGATGTCCGAGAGCCCGGGCTCGATGCCGATGCCGCACAGGGCGAGCAGGCCGCGCTCCTTCCACTGATCGGACATCGCGAACTGCTCGTCACCGAGCATCACGCCGGTCAATGAGTAGGGGTCGGTGGGGTGCGGGTGCGAGAGCGACATGGCCATGTCGAGATACGTCACGCCAGCGGCGAAGGCGGCCCGAAAGACCGGCATGACGAAGCGCGGGTCGAGCGCGTTGACGACGGCCTCCACCCGCTCGGCGCGGATCAGTTCGATCATGGCCGATTCGTCACGTCCGTCGAGTTGGAACGCCGCGAAACGCTCCCCCGCTCCCTCGATGGCACGCCGGGCCCGCGACTCGTCGTAGTCGGCGATGGCCACGTACTCGAAGAGGTTCCACTTCGCCGCCGTGCGCGCCATGGCGGTTCCCACTCCACCGGCCCCGATGATCAATACCCGCATCCCTACCCCACTCTCGTCGGTCGACGGAGACTGGACGCGCCGTCGGCGTCCCTGGCTCCCTCGCCATCCAACCACACCTTCGAGGACGTCGACGCGGCCCCAGCGCCGCCAAGGGATTCGGACGACGCGACATCACTCACCATTGGGTGGCGACGTTCTGTGACGCGGCGAGCCGTCGTAACATGATGTCGTCCGGGAACGTCCCGGACCTCGACGAACAGGTGTCTCCTTGGGTCCGGGCCGACTCCACGCGCTGATCGACGGTGTCTTCGCGATCGCTCTCACGTTGCTGGTGCTCGACCTCCCTCGGCCAGCCTCGTCGAATGACCTACTGCGCGCGCTACAAGGCCACTGGCCGACCTACTGCGCGTACCTGATCTCCTTCGCCACCATCGCGATCATCTGGATCGAGCACCACGGCATGATGGGCGCGGTGACCGCTATCGACCGTCGCTTCCTCGAACGCACCTTGGTCTTCCTCCTCTTCGTCTCAATCATCCCCTGGCCCACCGCGCTGGCCGCGGACTACGTCGACGCCGGCTCGCACGACGCCCGCACCGCGGCGGTGCTCTACGCGGCGACGATGTTGCTCATGGGACTCTCCTTCGCGTGGAGTTGGCGCTACCTCGACGCACACTCTGAATTGGTCGCGCCGCGTGCGCACGCGGCGTTCGCGGCGGGCACCCGTCGGGCCCTCCTGGGCGGCCTCGTCTACCTGGTCGCGATCGCACTGGCCGTGGTCAGCCCCCTCGCGTCCTTCGTGCTCGACGCAGTGGTCGTCGCCTATTTCGCGTTCTCCACCAGTGAGGTACCCGGACTCATCGTGGGCCCGTCACCTCACGGGTGAGACGGTGTGGCGCCCACCACCGCGATGAGGTCATCCTCGCTGGGGTGCGCGATCTGCGCGAGCGGGCCCGTGGGCAGATGAAAGAACGTGACGGCCGCCGTGACCACGCCGATCCCGGCCGCCACGAGGCAGGCCCGGTGAAAGCCCTGCATGAAGGCGTCGACCAGTGCCTGGTGGGCGTGGGCCTGCAGGGCGAGAGGCAGTCGTGCCACCACCGACGACGCGGCCTGCATCGAGCTCTGGGCCACATCGAGTGACTGCGTCGAGAGCCCGTGCGCCACGAAGGGGGCGAGCGCGTGGCGAACGGCGGGACCGAACAGCGACGAGAACACTGATCCGATCACCGCGACACCCATGGTGCCGCCCAACTCGCGATTGGTCTCGTTCACCGCCGCTCCGGCCCCGACCTGGTGGGCAGGGAGCGCTCCCATGGTCACCGCGGTCGAGGGGGCGCTGATGAGCGAGAAGCCGAGCGCGAGCATGACCATCGAACCCACCACGGGACCGACGTAGGCGCTGTGCGCGCTCTGCGTGGTCATCCACAGCAACGCGCCCGACATCAGCAGCATCCCCGTGGGCACCACGTAGCGTGCACCCACGCGCGCCGCGAGGATCGCCCCGAGGGGCGTCGTCGCCATCACGGTGCCGGCGAAGGGCAGCGTGCGAAGACCCGCCGACAGGGCGGAGTAACCGCGCACCGACTGGAAGTACTGCGTGACGAGGAAGATGAAACCCATGAGCAAGAAGTAGTTCACGACGATGCTGAGCGCACCAGCGGAGAAGGCGCGGTTCGAGAAGATGCGTACCTCGAACAACGGACTCTCGTGATGGCTCTCGTAGCGCACGAACCACGTGAGGGCTCCGGCGGCGGCCACGAAGAGACCAAGTGTCGCCGCGCTGTGCCATCCCCACGACGGGCCTTCGATGATGGCGAGCGTCACGGTGCTCACCCCGAGGGTACCCAGGACCAAGCCCACGGCGTCGAATCGGCGCGGCCGCGGAGTTCTCGACTCGGGAACGACCAGCCACAGGGCCGCAATGCTCACGATGCCGAGCGGCACGTTGACTAAGAACACCGATCCGAACCAGAAGTGGGTGATGAGTTCGCCGCCGGCGATCGGACCCACGGCGATGGCGATTCCCACGGCGGCTCCCCAGATGCCGAAGGCGACCGCGCGCTGCCTGGCGTCCTTGAAGGTGACGGT
>Ga0209698_10005527_pt1 | contig 13652 bp, 7 predicted proteins | sample LitLauG_LLR_2012_FD_187203 | JGI IMG/M metagenome (GOLD analysis project Ga0209698, IMG submission 187203) | Freshwater sediment microbial communities from Pennsylvania, USA - Little Laurel Run_MetaG_LLR_2012 (SPAdes) (version 2) | ecosystem: Environmental > Aquatic > Freshwater > Creek >... | reverse complement strand
ATTCTGATTGCCGCGTCGTTTGACTATGAGTTGATAAAGCAAGGCGCTATCGCCGGAATTCCCTTGGACTCAAATGCGGAACAACGGGCACGCGCCTCGCTGAAACAGTATCTGAGCGCTCTCGCGTCCGCCACAAACATTGATGCGTTTAACGTGGAATGGCTTCCACGGAGCATCAGTTCGGGGGATGTCGATCACTTTGCCCCGTTTCTTCGTGATCTCAAAACATCGATTGCGAAACAATTATCGCTGACTACGGGTTTCTCTACCGCGTTCAATTCGCCAGACCAGCAGAGCAAATTCTTCACTCTAGCCTTCACGAATCTGGCCGATTTTCGAGCGACTGACGGACCAACCAGCAATTTTCTAGGAGTTGTTTTCCGTCAAGCTTTTACTGGCCCACAAGCCAGCACGAAGCCCCCGTCGACAAGTGGTGATCCCGCGCAATGGAATTGGAATGACAAGGCTCAACAACTTCTAGCTATGTGGTCCCAAGGCACGACATCAGATGCACTCTCCTGGTGGATTTCCAAGGTTCAGGACAACCTGGGGATGCTTACCCTACAACCGAATAGTTCGGGCGGCATGGATGTAGTTCCCCTTTCCGCTCAACAGGCCATCCAACAAATCTCGTCAACCATCGCTCAAGTCAGCCAAAATGTTCCGGCGCCTCCAACAATGGCAGGCGCGACGTCATTCACTTCTCCGCAGTCAAGCGCCCCGCTACCACCCGGTTCAGCCATGCCACAGAACGCCGCCCCACCTTACTCTGCAGCCATGGGAACGCCGCCCTCCACAGCAACAGGCGGGTCACCCACACAGCAGTTTTTGTTAACGATACTGCAGCAGTTCACGACGCAAATGACTACAGCTTTGGCCTCCAAACTTAGCGGAACGGGCACAAACGCGAATCAATTCAACAACTACAATCCGGCCAATTTGAACTCCGGCGTTGCTGGCCAAGTTTCTCCGTATCCATCGAACACGACGCCTTATGTGACGGCACCCTACGCTCCGGGCCAAATGGCGACTCAGCCTCCATCTCAATCTCTGGGGGCACCTACCTATCCGGCTCAGCCCCAGCCATATGCAACTGGCGTTGCTACCCCGATTGCGCTCGGGCCGCAGGATATTTCGGTCGACGTCCCTAACCCCGTCCTGGGTCAGGCTGTAAACGTCATCGCGCAGGTCCACAATACGAGCCCCAATCAGGATGCTTCCGGGTTGACAGCCACCCTGGTGAATCCGGCCGGCGTCCTGCCGAATCAACCATCGCAGGGTGGAATCTATGTTCCTCGCTCTGGAACAACTCCAGTTCAGTTCAGCTGGATTGCGCCGAACTCGGGTGTTTTTCAACTGCAACTACAAGTCTCTGACAGCACTGGAGCCCAATTGGCTTCGGTTCCAGTGCCCACAATTTCTGTCGGCAATCAGGCTGTTGTCGGTGGCACTGGGACAGCGATAAGCACACAGAGCTCTGGTCCTACTACGGGTTTCACGTCTTCGACCGCAGGGAGTTCGTCCGTCCAGCCGGGGAATCCCGTTGGAGGGCAGCCGTCATCACAGACCGCCTCGTCGTCTCCTGGGCAACCACAAATTGCCTTCTTCGGAATTGTTGATAGTAGTTCGCCTGCAACAGCCGGTCAATTAGCTCCCTTGCTTCTGCAGATTGCTAACCCTTCGGCTGCGCCGCTGTCGCCTATGCAAGCTCAACTATTTATCGATGGCAATCTCACACAAAACCAGGCTCTCGGTCCTTTGCTACCGGGGCAAACTCGTTCCGCCATGTTTTCCGGCATTCCCGGGGCGCCCGGGACACACTCCGCGAGAGTCCTTGTGTTGACCGCTGATGGCGCCTCAGCTTCGGCGTCTGCCAGCGTAAACGCCGCCATCCCGGTCACTTCGAACCCTTCCGGCACAACAACGGCACAGCCTGGAGTGACTGCAGGTGTTGGCAACAATCTAGTAGGGAAGGGACCGCGTACTTGGACTCCCGCAGCATTGACACCCATTCCAGTTCCTTCTCCAGGTGCTAAGACAGCTACGAGTTTTCAAAACTACGCCGCATCGAGTCCGCAGATTTCTACAGGTAGTCCTTCGGGGTCCGCTACCTCTGCTTCCGCTACAAGTACTCCTACCATCACGCCTAGAGCCGTTGCTTCGCCGCAAGCAGCATTGGGCCGCTCCGGATCCGGTTCTGCTAATGCCTCCGGCACATCCCAAAGTGTTCCGCCAACCTCTACTTCCAGTGGAGCTGGAACGAGCCGGGGCTCCTCAAGCAATACAGTGCGAACTATCACGCCTTCGAGCCCTCCCAACTCTTCTGGCTCCTCGGGCTCTTCTGCAGCCCCAAGGTCTATCTCTGGCGGATCTGGATCGACCGGGAATTCTTCTGTCGGGCAAACCGGGCAAGTCCGCACCATCACCCCTGGAAATACTGGCGGCGCGACGGCAAATGCGAAATCAAGTGCGAAGTCCAGCTCTGGGGGGACAGCAGGTTCACCATCCAGCTCCCCCCCATCGGCGGGGTCCCAGGCACGAACGATCACACCCGGAAACACGAAGACTGCTTCCAATTCCAGTTCCAATTCAAGTTCGTCGACGCACTCCAACAAGAGCAGTTCGGCAACGAGTGGAGCTACACCATCAGCACCGGCAAAGCAGGGCGCATCTTCCACGAGCAAGCAGGGAACCATCGATCTGTCGGTATCAAGTGCAGACCTCCGTATCAATCCAAGCGCGCCTCGAGCTGGTCAGTCCATCGTCGTGACTGCTTCGATTCACAACCTTGGGACTTCGCCGGCGCAAGGTGCGTCGGTGGTTTTCCGTCTTCTTGCCGGATCCCAAGTTGTCGCGGCTTCGCAGCCCATGGTTTTCAACCTTGCAGCGCGAGGAACGTTCCAGGCGAGTTGGAGCACGGTTGTTCCGCAAGGGCGGCAGTTCGGAGTGGTCGTGGTAGTAGCGGCGAATGGCGACGTCAACACGGCGAATAATCAGGCGGGAGTGGCGTTCAATGTCGCGGCAGGTCCGCGTTAAGAGTTTTTTGCCAATGAGTACAGCTGCCAGGTTTGCGGAAAACGAAAGTTATTAATTCGGTAAGGATTTCACTTTACGGAGCCAAGAAAATGCAGAAACGTGCAGCGGTTCAAACTCGATCAAACTTGCGATTGGCGAAAGCTCGAACGCTCCTTGCTGGGTTCCTACTGTTGCACGGGACGAACCTCCCTTCCCAGAACTCGGGCCCCCAGTCGACCGCTCCTCGGCAGCCCATTCCAACCGGGCAGCAACGCGCCGGTAACAAGATTGGTACGGGAAATCAAGTGATTACAGCCTGCGCGAATGCTAAGGCGTACCCGCCGCCACCAAAGAGTTTCACGGTGACGCCAGTATCGTCGGGAACGAGCTGGGGAACAGCTACTTTCAGCTGGACACCCGTACCAAATCTAGGAAAGGACGACGGCTACATCATCACCTTTCAGATGAACGGAACCGGTCAAAGCATCGCCATCGGGAGAGATCAAAGCATCGGCATTGACGTCGGTCAAAATAGCATTCCCTCCTTGCAGCTACCCTACAACTCAAACAGCTTCACTGCTTCCAAGCTCCCCGCTTACTATATGCTCACATTCGCGATCCAAGCAGTTAAGAAGATAAATGCTGCCAGTGGCGTCGGGGCCCCGCTTCCTTGGGAATGTCTCGGAGGTCCCACAAACTCCAGCGAACTAGTAACACTTACATCTTCCGCGCCCGCACCTTATCAGCTCGGTGTCCTTCCAACCCAACCGCGGCCCGTGATTCCAGACGGCGACGACATCATTCTGTACGTTCACGGTGGGCCGGGGTCTCGTCTTGAAGAGGCCAGCGATCTGGTCAACCCACTTATCGACCTCGGACCCGCATATAGCAACGGCAAGCGATTCACGGTCATCTCGTTCGATCAGGTTAGCCAGGGATATTCGTCCATGATTGATCCTAGTGCCCTGTTTCCGGCGCACCAACCGGGCATGGACTACTACCCTGTGGTGGCCTTCAGTGAAAACTCCATCGTCGCGTTTGTAAACGCACTCAACCTCGAAAACCGGAACATTCACATAATTGGAGGAAGCACGGGCGGAGCCTTGACCCTGCGTATGGGGCACCGAGCCGAGCTTCCGTGGGTCAAGAAAATCGTGGCATGGAATCCGGCCAGTGTGTGGAACACATACCACAGAAGTGGCCCAACCGATGCCGACGGCTGGGTTAAAGGAATTGCGCTCGATGTGGCTTTTGGAAGGGCGACGTCTCCCGAAATCGAGGGTGGCAGCAATGACAGTCGCAAGTCTTACTTCGACGGCGTATTTGGCGTGCCACTTGGGAATGGTCTTCTGGATCAGTGGGTCGTAAAACAACAACCAAACCCTGAGGAGTGGTACCGAGGTGACAGAGATAGATACCCATCCAGCGGGAACACTCAAAAACCTTTTCGAGCAGAATGGCCGTGCAAATGGGATTACATCGGTGAAGCCCGGCTAGAACAGCAAGAGATCTACAATTCGAGCGGACGCCAGTGGCACTACCGGCTCGGCACGGACGTTTTGCTGTTCAGTTTCTTCAATAGTAATAGCTGGGTTGGCCCTGCCCACACTGCGTCAGGCGACGCGAGCGATCCCGCCTATTATTCAGGCATCGTCAAACCCACGATGCTGGTCGCCAGCGACGATGACGATTGGAATGAAGGGTATATACCACCAGAAGGGGTTGCCGCGCTCTCGGCCTGGCTAGGAACAGTCATGGCACCTGGACCCGGGACGGTCTTTGGAGGCGTCGCCGGGTTTTTCGGGGGCGCCATAGCCGGTCCCGTTTATCTCCAATGGGAAGATCGTTGGACGCGAACGCACGTCATGGCGCCGTTGATGACGAATACTCCCGGTTATAGCCTGTACGTGCCGGACACAGGTCATTCGATTCATAACGAACGCCCCATATTTTTCTCAGAGCAAATCCTAAAGTTTTTTTCGAACCCCGGGCCGACCGCGGGGCCGTTGCAGGCGTGGCCAGGGCAAGTGCAGTCTCCGCAGGGCGTTTTCGAGTTTGATGAGTCAAGTATGCCGGCGGAAACCAACTGCCAGCCGCAACAAGTGTTGCCGCCATCCCAGTTCCCGCTTCCGGATCAGACATTGCTCGATGCAGCGCCAAATGATGCCCGGGACGCGGTCGGGTACCTCGGCGTACCGGCGCAGTTGGGTGGCAATTTCATGAATAACGCAAGCCCTGGTACGTACGGCTTGCGACTCAGGAAGGACTTGCGTGCTGTGGCAAAAGCAGTACCCAACGCCAAGTTACATCCAGGGAATCCGATAACTTCCTTGACAATTACGCTGGCAAATTCGGCGGCGGCCTTTTATCGGGGGGACTATGTTAATGCGAATGCATTGGCCGACCTGGCCGTCACTGGCCGCTCCGCTTACAGCACTTTGCAGATTCACCAGCCAACTGCCGACGAGATTACGTTTGCTGCCGGCTTGCTTTCGATGCCGAACCCCAAGGGAGTTGAGTTTCAGAAGGCGGTGCTCCACGCACTGACTCGGGCGTATGAAGTCGCCTGGGCCCTGCGCAACCCCGATACACAAACGGCCTTTCAATATCGTCCCGGGCTGGGCTACATTGCCGTCTCCGCGGAAGACGACCCTCCGGCCCGGCCAGTGAACGTTCCTAGCGGCCTCCCGATTCTCGGGCCAGACGGCAAAACGCAAATCGCTTCCTACCCACAATACGAAGTCCAAATAAGCGTGTGCCCAGCAATTCAGCCTAACGATGTGCCACAAGAATGTGCGGCGAGTAATCATCCAAACGCCGTGCCCATCCTGATTCGGTACTCGGTTGCGTCGAGCGAGTCCGCTGCCGCCGCGACGACCGCGTCATCGCGAGTGCCGTCGGTAACCTTTTCACCAAATTCTCTGCGAGCCCCTTTGGGAGTGGCGAAGCCGACAATCATGGCGGGGAGTAGTGCAGCGCCAATCTTGTCAACATCTTCCAATCCGGCGGCTTCTGCCCAGGCTGCGCCAACAGCGTCAGCCCCCGGCGCTGGTGCACAGGCCGCGTCAACCGCAAGAGCCCCAGCAGGGGCCATGGTTGCTCAGCCTAAGTTGACTCCGGTGGCGCCAAGCCAACCGGCGATGCCAACGCAAGGTCAACAGCAAACGCATGCGCCCGTGCAAGCGCCCACGCAACCCGCAGTGCCGACACAAGCACAACTGCCCGCATTGAGCGTCTCCGTCTGCCCCAGCGTTGACGGCCGCTCGTGCTTGCGACCGGGCCAGACGAGGCCGCTTATAAACGGCTCGCGCATCATGGATCTCGTCACTGTGAACAGCGGCGGCGCTCCTGTGGCCGCAGCCACCGTTATCGTTCCCGGTCAAAACATTGCAGTCCAGACCAATCCGAACGGGATAGCCGTCGTCATCCACCAACCGTGCGTAACCCGAACCACACCTCCGTCAGCGGTTGCTTGTGGAGCGTCGGTCAGCAAGTCCGGATACCAGCCGTTCACTTTAGCTTTGCCTTAGCAACCGCAACCAAACGCCACAGCTGCAGATCGAAAAAGAGGAGAGGAGAGGACCATGCATAACTTTTCACGCCGCGAGTTCCTGAAATGGATTCGTTATTCGTCAGCGGGATTGGTGACTTGTGGAGCGGCCTTGCCGAAACTGTTCGGCGAACAGCAGGGGCCTCCGCGCAATCCGATACCGCGGACTATCCCGATACCCACTCAGCCAATTCAGGTCGTCGGGCTGGCGCGCAATTCCTTCAACATGATTGCATTGGGCGATTCCATCATGTGGGGCCAGGGTCTGCCGGACAGTATGAAATTCCGCAATACGGTGGCGAACTGGATCGAAGCGCAATTCCAGGGGACCCGCAAAGTAAATCAGGTCTGCCGGGCACACTCCGGAGCGAGGACGGGCTGGGGAGCTTATCCAGCCGACACGAACGGCGCCGACCCGGACACGTTTTACGTGAGCAGGAATGGGTACCCTTACCAGGGCGAAGTGCCCTTTGGGTATCCGAGTGTGTCATTCCAAATCGGCAAGGCCGTCGCCGATTTCCAAGCAAGAGGCATCGGACCTGCAGATGTCGATTTGGTTCTGCTTGGCTCCGGAGCCAATGACATTTCCATCTCGAATATTCTGGACGTAGCAAAGGTGGAAACCAATCTGGGAAAAGGAGAGCTTGCGAACGGGCCAAACTGGGTAAGGACAAACACAAATTCGATGGTAGTGGGACACATGAAAAATCTGCTCCCCCAGGTCATGAGTCAATTCCCAAACGCAGCGATTGTCATGACTGGCTACTATCCACCTGTTTCGGAAAGCAGCGATCTCCTGCTTCTCACCGCGTACTTGGCCATTCTTGGGCTGCCGGCAGGCATCGCAGGCGGATTGATAGGACTCGGTCCCGACGTTTTGGCGGACATCGGTTTTGTCCTGAAAGGCAGCATCCTCGTGGCTCCCGCTTTGAGGAGCGCCTTAGCCCTACGCTCACAAGCCTTTGCGCAGACCGCCCTTAACGGCTTCAGTGATCTTGTAAACCAAGCCAATCAAGGTCTGGCGTCCCCTCGTGTGGCGTTGGCTTGGCCACAATTCTACGACGACAACTGTTACGGGGCGCCCAACCGTTACCTTTTTGCAGCTGCTGAATACCTGGGCGATGAAATGCGTGGTCGCCGCGGGCAAGCTCCTGCTGGAGACTGGTCGACTAAATCAGGAATCGCGTATTACCGAAGTGAGGAGTGTTCAAAGTATTTTCCTTCAGATCCAACTTGTTATGACGCTTCCATAGGTCACCCGAACGAGCTAGGAGCCGCCGCTTACGCCGCTGCAATCACCGGCCAATTGCAAACGACGCTGCAAGTCAAACTCGGTTTGCCTGTGCCCAGGTCCATGACGCTGAGGATCGTTCAGAGCGGAACGGAGCAACTTCCATCGAGATCATCCAACAATCGTCTGCTAACTTGGCATTGGGTCGTGGTTTCCGCGGCCGATGCTCAGACAGGTGCTCCCGTTGCAGGGGCTTCGGTGTTCGTCAACAGCCCAGGAGGACAAGACCTCGGGCCTGCGAATCTTTCTTACCACTGGTATACCGGGCCCACGGGACAAAAAATTTTTTACATTTGCAATCCCTCGCAGGCGCCGGCCAGGAATCTCCCAGGGAGTCCGGCAATGGTCGGCGCAGGCCCTCAAGCAGGTGCGATTCCCTGCGCCCTGTTCGTTACCGCACCTGGCTATAACTCTAAAAGTTTGACTTCGCCTTGAGGCCGAGGATGCGAGGTTTCATTTCAGCTTCCCGCGGTCAGATTTCAGAGTTTTTAATCCGCCAGGGAAAACGAAGACTGGCAACTTCCAATGGGCTTACTTAATCGCTGCGAGGATTATATGAAGACGAATCGTTCATTTCTTTCCTGCATGGCCATGCTTCTTGGGATCGGCGGGGGTTTCATTTCCTCGCCGCTCCTTTTACGAGCCGCACCGAGGGCGCACGAGCAGGATTCCACCGCGCCAGCAAACGAAGTACGCTTCCCGGTAGCTCACGCGCACAAGAATTCTTCGTGGTGCATGGGCTACTTGTATATCTCCCATGACAAGATTCGCTACGCGGTAGTGCGGCCCGATAAATCTAAGAATCATAGTTTTGAGATTCCTCGCTCCGCATTGAAATCCATCGGAAAATGGGTGCCCACAGAATCAACGGCGCCAGCCACGGAAATTAAGACCAACGACGCCGTATATCATTTTTGGTGGATGCCCAACGAGGACGATCTCCAGCCTGGAAACCCATCCAGGTTTAAACCAAATGACGCCGCAGCCCCGGCGACTCTAATCAACGCTCTAAGACATCCGGCTACGGTACTTGGCGGAAAGAGCGAGTCGGCCAAGCACGAGGAAGGAGACGCTACTCTCATCGGCACTTGGTCAGGCCAACATAGCCATGCCAAGTTCACTCTGGTCCTGAACTCCGACAATACTGGGTCTCTAAATAGTCTCCAAGTCCATTGGAAGATTTCCGGCAAGACACTGACTCTTGCTTCTTCCAAAGGCACTTACCGTTATGGCATTTTAGTTTCCGCCGACTCTCTCTCTCTCACGGGCAACGACCTCAAGGAACCAATGGTGTTGGAGCGCGCTGATCATAACAAACTCCCCGGCCTCTTCACGCCCGAGGCAAAAGCTGACCCAGAGTTGCCTATTCCTGGAAATCCGCCTTTGACTCAGGCTCTTGTCGATCAAGGAATCCAGTTCTTCGAATGGCTGCTTGACGCCCCTCTCACGCAGGAACAACGCGTTCAATTTCGTGACTCTCTTGTGGGTTCCTGGAAAGGCCATCGCCAAAATGAGATTGATTCGACGATGAACGTTTTTAAGTTTCAAGAGCAGCTCAACTCAAGATCTCCAGAGGAAAGAGAGATAGTCAGGGCGAGCCTGTGTCAAAAGTTTCTCGAGGGAATGCGTCAAACTCCGAATGAGGTGCTCTCGAAATGGATCCTCAACATTTATGACTCGGCCCACAAGCCGATCGCCAAAGGCAATCCTCCTCTCACTTCGCAGGTTGCCGATGCGTATGCCGAAGTCGTCGCCTTTATGATTCGTGAATGCCTGGGGAAGCAGGCGTTGAATGCAAACCGGCAATTCAAGGACATGCTCGCGAAGAGCCTTGCGGCGCAGTATAGCGGATACTCCAACGATCAGCAGAAGCAGTTTTCCCAAATGCCCGTTCTCTGGAAAGTGCTGCGCTCCAAATGGCCACAACTTTCCAAGCCTGAGAAGCAGGAGTTTCGCAAACAATGGACTCCTGCCGCCCAGAATCTGTTGGCGAGTGTTTCAGGTCAAACTTCATCAACCCAGGAGCAGGACTCGTCGGACGGTTGCAGCTCTCCGGAATTGAGTTGCAGCAGCGAGTACAGCGAACACCAATTCGTAAAAAACATGGCCAGCAGTTCTTTTGCGTCGACGATCAGCTTGCACATGTCCGTCTTCAGATAGGTGAAAGAACTGAGTTCGGTGATCAGCGCCAACTTGCCCTGTTCAGCTTCTGGCGGCAGGTGTCAAGGCGGCGACGGACATCATCAGGACTTACCGCAGCAAAGCCTTCTGGGCTGTAGCCGCTGTGGTTCTGAATCCGTCGCGTAGCTTCGAGGCTCTTCTGATACCAAGAAGCAGCATTCTTCCAATGAGAGTTTCGCTCCGATGGCACCTTTCCCTGAGTGGCCTGCCCCACTTCGACTTCCCCAAGCCCGGAATAGGCATCTTCCAAAACGTAAAGCGATAGAGGGTTTGGCGGATCCTGGGAGGCCAAAGATTCAGTGAACTCGATGGCCTTCTGAAAATCTTCTTTCGCTCCTTGCATATCTTTCAACGCGAATCGTGCCCGGCCGATTTTGGCATGAGCGCTGCCTCGGTCACACTTCGTCTTTGGGGTCGGCGCCGCTTTTGCGACTTCTTCCAAGTTGGGAAGAGATCTTTGATAACTCTTCAGAGCTGCGGGGAATTCTCCCAGGCGCATCAACAAATCCCCTCGCCACAGTGAAATCTGGCCCACCAGCGCCGGCAGATCCTGGTAGAGTGGATCCTTCGCTCGTAGCTCGTCGTACATGCTGAGCGATTTATCAAAGCTGGCAAGGCCCTCGCGCAGCTTACCTTCAGCCTCGAAAGCCAAGCCAATCCCTGCAGTCGAACCTGCAAGATCCGCGAGAAGGACAGTATTCGCCGCGTCTCCTTTCTGCATCTCTTCCGTAATCGCATGAGATCTTTGAAAATCCGCGAGAGCCTCGTCAGCATCGCCATTACTCAAGAGAATGTTGCTTCGGAAGAAGAGCGACACTGCCAGCTCTCTTTTAGCCGTAGCAAGGTGTGGGTCTTTTGCCGCAGTTTCATACCACTCCACACCAGACTGGCTCAACTCCAAAGCTTCATCCCGCGCTCCCAAGGTTGCCAAGGCATTGGCGATCTTGACCTTGTCCATGGCTATCCCGTGGTATAGATATTCGGTCCGCGATGAAGTCTTGGTGAGGCCTTGCAGAGTAGCGATGCCATTGCGAAGCGCTTGAACAGAGTTGTTATAGTCCCCGTCGTCTTCATAGTCGGCGGAGATCCATTGATATTCGAGCGCCCTTTCGCGCAATAACAGCTCATCTGTAGGTGCCGTCTTCAATAGCTTCTCGGAAAGCGCCATCGCTTGCTCTAATTGCCCTCGCGCGCCGGGCTGCGCCGCGTTCTGATACATCATTGAGAGGATGCGGTGGCCCTTGACGACGTTGATTTGGTCGGGAAGATTGCCTGGATTTCTCTTGGCTATGTCCTCCCACAGAGCCATTGCTTTCTGGGAACTCTCCAGTGCGCCTTTTGTGTCTCCGACATTTGCTCCATTGGAGCTACCCTGTATCTGGCCAACTCGCTGGTATGCGGTTGCCAGTTCGCGCCTCAGTGTTACGTCGCCGGTCGATTCCTTGGCTAGACTGTCTAAGTACTGTAGAGCTTTGTCGACGATAGCTTTGCGAGCCGCAGTGGCGCCAGGCAAGTCCTGAATGGAATCGTGGATGTCAAAAATCAACGAATTGGCTAGAGTGCGAACGTCGTTGAATCGGCGTTCGGCGCGTTGGCGTTCGGCTCTTGCAATGCGCGCCTGCCAGAGCGTGGCAATCAGCCCACCAGCAAGGCTAAGAACTAACAGCGCAGCCGCAGCCACTCCCAGTTTGTGCCTGCTAACAAACTTGTAGGTACGGTAGCCGACCGTGTCCTTATGCGCGATTACCGGCAATCCGGTTAGATAACGGCGAATATCTTCGGAGAACTGCTCGACCGTGGCATAACGCCTCTGCGGTTCTTTCTTCAAGGCCTTCAGGACAATGTTGTCCAGGTCTCCGGCCAGAATTTTGCGAAGCTTGTCCGTCTTCGCCCGACCTGTTTGCGTTTTTCTGGGGGAAGAGGCTGGATCAGTCGCGCAGACATCTTGAGAAGCCATACGGCCCGCGGCCGTGCTCGGCTTCTCCGGCTCCGTATCACAAATGGCGTTCATCATTTCCTGCGGTGAATCGGTCTTCACTCGATAGGGGATTTGGCCAGTCAGTAACAAATAGAGAATGACTCCTAGCGAATACACATCACTGGCGGTAGAGATAGGTTGGTTGCGCACCTGCTCGGGACTGGCATAGTCCGGCGTCAGCATGCGCATGATTGTCACGGTCTGCGGGAGACCCTCTTCGCTGCTATGCGGGTTCAAAATCTTGGCAATGCCGAAATCGAGGAGTTTGGGTACACCTTGGCTGGTCACCAGGATGTTGCTTGGCTTCAAATCTCTATGGATAACCAGGTTCTGGTGGGCGTACTGCACAGCAGAACACACCGTGCGAAACAGTTCCAGGCGCTTAGAAACGTCAAGGTCGTTGTTTTTGCAGAACTCATCGATGGGTTGTCCTTGGATATACTCCATGACCAGGTAGGGCAATCCTTCTTCGGTGGTGCCACCGTCAAGCAGCCGCGCAATGTTGGGATGGTCAAGCGTGGCAAGAATCTGGCGTTCGTTCTGGAATCTCGCCAGAAAGAAGTCCGTGCTTCGGGCGCCCTGGATGACCTTAACAGCGACTTGTTTGTCAAAGGTGCCGTCAGCACGCACGGCCCGAAAAACGTCTCCCATTCCTCCGCTGGCCACTTTTTCAATGATGCGATAAGGAGGAATTAGCTTTCCGATAAGTCTGGAAGTTTCTCCAGCAGTGGCGTCTTCAGCCGCCAACTCCAATGCGGCTACGTCCATTGCACGGACTTCAATAAAACTCTCAGCCGTCTTTCGATGAGCCAGCAAAGACTCTACTTCACGTCGCAAATCCACGTCGGTTCCACAGGCCGAGTCAAGAAACGTTGACTGTTGTGCCAGATCCCGCTCCAGCGCAGCCTGGCACAATTGCTCGACGCGCGTCCAGCGTTCAGGCTCCATCTCGGTTCTCCGCACCCATCTCACGCAACAGCCAGAGTTTGGCCAACCTCCAGTCCCGCTTCACCGTTTCGTCTGAGACGCCTAAAACTGAAGCCGTATCCTTTACGCCGAGGCCGCCGAAGAAGCGCAACTCAACAACATCACTCTTCCTTTTGTCTACCTTAGAGAGTCCTTCCAGAGCGTGGTCCAAGGCTACAAGGTCAGCCCTTGGCTCAGACGTGACAAACAGGTTTTCGTCAAAAGTAATCTTGCGCACGGCTCCGCCACGCTTCAAGTACTGCCGAGACCGCGCAAAATCGGTAAGAATACGGCGCATGAGCCGTGCGCAAACGGCAAAGAAATGGTTGCGGTCCTGCCAGCTTACGCTGTCGCAATCCACCAGCCGGAGGTAGACCTCGTCGATCAAGGCCGTAGCTTGAAGCGTGTGATCAGGACGTTCCAGCGCCATGTATCGCCGCGCCGTCCGGTGCAGCTCTTGGTAAACAAGGGGGGTTAACTTCTCTAGAGCCTGATTGTCACCGGCGCTCCATGCCTGGAGCAACTGCGTAATTTCATGGGCCGAGGGCATGTGTGGACACTCTCCCTGTGCGCGGACAGTTCCCTCAGTCCGACAGAGCCTACCATACATCTTCGACCGCATTCTACCGCTGCCTGTTGCGATTCAGGCTTCTGCTGGCTGGTTTTGCGCT
>Ga0209698_10005526_pt1 | contig 13652 bp, 8 predicted proteins | sample LitLauG_LLR_2012_FD_187203 | JGI IMG/M metagenome (GOLD analysis project Ga0209698, IMG submission 187203) | Freshwater sediment microbial communities from Pennsylvania, USA - Little Laurel Run_MetaG_LLR_2012 (SPAdes) (version 2) | ecosystem: Environmental > Aquatic > Freshwater > Creek >... | reverse complement strand
CTCGGTTCTCTCGCATTGTTGGCGATCCTGTTCGTGGCGCCCCTGGTGGGCCGGCGGAAGCGGCATGCCTGAGCGGGCGCTGGTCATCATCCCGACCAGATAGCCGCACGAAGACAGGAAGGCGAGCAGTTCGGTCTGTGGCGCTTTGCAAAGAAACACGCCCAGCAGTCCCGCCGCTGCGATGACAGGGAAAACAAATCCCCAGGGCGCCTCACCGAACCGCTGGCTCAGATGCGGCTGGATCGCGAAACTGCCCGCGGTGATTGTCACGGTGGCAGCCGCGACTCCCCACCATAGGCGGCGGGCGAGTAAAGCCGCTCGTTCGCGGACGGGACCGAGACACTTCAGCGCCACCCACAATGCACCGTGCATGGTAAGCGCCACCAGAGCGGCGGCCCCAGTGAGAATCGTGTACCAGTCGAGAATTCCCGCGTCAGGACCGGCGCGGAAATCGGTCCAGAGCGGCAGGAAGAAATAGCCGCTGGAATCGAGAGGAACGCCGCGAACGACGTTGCCGAGCGCGGCCCCGTAAAAAATGGCGAGCAGAAGGCTGGCAAAAGCAAAACCGGAGTCCCAGACGGGCGTCCAGACAGGCGAAATAATGTGATTCCGGAACTCGATGGAAATGCCGCGCACGATCAGCAGCCAGAGGACGATTATAAGCGGCAGATAGAAGCCGCTGAAACTCGCTGCGTAGAGCGCGGGGAAAGCGAAATACAGGGTGCCACCGCCTGCCACCAGCCAGACTTCGTTGCCGTCCCATACAGGCGCGATCGAAGCGAGCACGGTGCGTCTCTCTTCATCCGAACGCGTCACGAAGAGATGCACAATTCCGGCGCCGAGGTCGAAGCCATCGAGAACGACATAGCCGGTAATCATGACCGCGACAAGACTGAACCAGAGAGTTTCCATCACGCTGTCTCCGGGCCCTGCTCAATCTCATGCCAGACCAGAAACAGGAACAGAATCCCCAGCACCATGTAGAGACCCATGAACCCGAGCAGCGTAAACAGCCCGTTGCCCGAAGATACATGCGGGGACATACCTGCCGCCGTCCGCACCAACCCGTATATGAGCCAGGGCTGCCGGCCCAGCTCCGCCGTCATCCATCCGGCCGTGGTCGCAATATAGGGGAAAGGCGTCATAAACAGCAACAGCCACAGAGCGGCGCGGTTTGGGTACAACCGGCCTCGCGCGAGCAGCCAGACGGACAGCGACATCACGGCCACCAGAATCGTTCCCAGACCCACCATGATGTGATAGCTGTAATACAACAACGGAATGTTGTCCGGCCATGCGTTTAGGGGGAAAGCGTCGAGGCCCTTGACCTCGGCAGACCAGCGACGATATGTCAGGAGGCTGAGAGCGTAGGGAACCGTAATCGGATTGTCGAGTGTTCCTTTGTTCGTGTCGGGCTGGCCAACAAGCGCGATGGGGGCGCCCTGAGTGGTTTGGAACAGGCCCTCCATGGCAGCGAGCGTGACGGGTTGATTTTCGGTGACCATCCTGCCCTGTTGATCGCCAGCGGGTACGATCAGCAATACAACAGCGACGAAACCTGCTGTTACGCCGACGCGGACAAACGTGCGCGCATAACCCTGGTGACGCCCTGAGAGCAGATAAAAGGCGCCCAGCGCGGCGACGACGAAGCTCGCCGTGACTACCGACGCAATCATGTTGTGAACGTATTGCCATATGGCCCAGGGATTCAGCAGCAGGTCCCGGATACTGGTGAGTTCGATCATGCCATTGGGCGCGGTCCGGTAACCCACCGGATGCTGCATCCACGCGTCCGTCACGATGATGAAATATCCCGAAAGCCACGAACCGGCGAACAAAGCGAGGGACGAAAACCAGTGCCAGAGCGGACCCAGGCGCTTCTCGCCGTAGATGAGCATGCCGACGAAGGTCGATTCGAGGAAGAACGAGTAAACGCCTTCGAGGGCCAAAGGCTGGCCGATCACCCCTCCGGCGATGCGCGAAAACTGCGCCCAGTTGGTGCCGAACTGAAACTCCATGGGAATTCCGGTGACCACGCCGGTCGCGAAATTGATGGCAAAGATTTTGATCCAGAAGCGTGCGGCACAGTTGTAATGCACGCGGCGCTGTTCGTCGGCGGTGCGCAACGCGATAGTCTTCAGGACCAGGATGAGCAGCGCAAGACCCATTGTCAGCTGCGGGAAGAGGTAATGGAACGTAATTGTGAAAGCGAATTGCAACCGGTCAATGCTCAGGGCGGAACTCATTTAGTCCTCCAAACTATTTGTAGTCTCCCAGGACAGGTGCAGTTCATATTTTCCATCCTGAGGCAAAGAGCCGGCCATCCCGCAGTCCTTGCTTGCCCGGCAGCTGGCGCTGCTCATGCCCCCGCGGCTACTGCTCCGGCCATGGCTCGCGAGTTTTGAAAAGCATAGATTCCCAGCCGGTTCATCTTGGAAAGCAGGGTCGTCCGCGGCAGTCCCAACCGGGCCGCGGCGCCATTCGGGCCACCGACCACGCCAGCTGTCTGATCGAGAGTATGGAGAATGTGCGAGCGCTCTGCCTCTTCCAGCGTGACGGGCGCGGATACCCTCGGCGAACAGGTGTGGGCCGGAAGCGGGCCGCTTAACACAGGCCCTCGGGAGAGAATTACCGAACGTTCTATGAAGTTCTGCAATTCCCGGACGTTGCCCGGCCAGGTGTAACGCGCAAGAGCCGTCATGAAGTCGTCTGAAATGCCTGTAATGACCTTACCCGTCCGAGCAGCGTAGTCCATCGCAAAGTGCTCTGCTAACAAGCGGATATCTTCGGGGCGCTGTCGTAGCGGCGGTAGTTCAATGGGGAACACGCTGAGCCGATAGAACAGATCGGCGCGAAATTCCCGGACTTCGATCATCTCAGCGAGATTTCGATGCGTGGCGCAGATCACGCGTACGTCGGCATGTATCGTGGCGGTGCCGCCGAGGCGCTCGAACTGTCTTTCCTGCATGACCCGAAGAATCTTGGGCTGTAACTCCAGCGGAAGGTCGCCGATTTCATCGAGGAACAGGGTACCCTTGTGGGCGCGCTCGAATCGACCCACACCTCGCGTGACCGCACCGGTGTAAGCGCCACGCTCGTGACCGAACAACTCGCTTTCCAGCAAGCCTGCAGGGATTGCGGCGCAGTTCACCTTCACAAACGGGCCGATTGATCGGCTGCTGCACTTGTGAATGGCCTCGGCAATCAGTTCCTTGCCTGTTCCGGTTTCCCCGTTGATCAACACGGTGGCGTCAGTTGGGGCCACAACCCGCACCATGCCGAGTACACGCCGGAGTGCGTCGCTGTTACCCACGATGCGAGGCAGCGCGCTGCCCGTGAGTTCGCCGTTGTCAAGTGCGGTTTTCGACGTCGGGTCTTCGAGTTGAGAGTTTGCGCTGCAGCTGGTTGCTGGTGACTCCATTGCCCACGTTGCGTTTTCTGCCATTTTCTGACTCCTTTCCGTCTCGGGGTCTGTCGTTGGTATACAGAGTGATTGTGGAACCGATCCCGTCTGCCGCCAACCCTAATTAGCATGAAGGCTGGCTGGCTATATCGTCGGGGGCGCGGCTCGTTAGATCCTGCGATCCGGCGCTACCACTTTAAGGGGAGAGAAAAATGGCTCTAGCGTTCCGGAAAATCGATATGCTTCCGGCCGAAGAGCCGGGCATCGACGGACCAAGCCCCAGGCCCGACCATCGCCAGAGTGGCGCCGAGCACAGCCATCGCGAGGGGAGTCCATGGATCGCCGGAATGCGCAAAAAACCGCGAGGCAGCGATCGACACTTTAGCGATGGCGGCCAGCGTTCCCGCGACCGGCGTCCACAAACCAACCAGAAGAAGCGTCCCCGTGCCGATCACGACGATCTGCAGGACGATTGTCGCCGGCGGGGGTGACGCCAGCATGCCGGTGATCGCGAAATAAAGCAGCGCAGAGGCGGTAAGCAACCTCAGGAGCAACAGTCCTATGCCAGGCAAACCGTCAGCGAACGTGGAAAATAGCCGTTGCAAAACACACCTGTTCCAAGCGTATGTAATTCACAACTGAATCGAAAGGCTGGAAAGTCGGGTCTCACTATCCCCCATTCAGGGGGGCTTTAAAGCTCGATAATTCCGCGCTTTAGCGCTGTCGTGACGGCATGCGTCCGGTCGTTGGCACCGAGCTTGGCGAGAATATTCGTGACGTGGCTCTTGACCGTCTCCTCCGCGATGCCGAGGCGGCCGGCGATCTGTTTGTTCGCGTTCCCGCCCGCGATCAGCCGGAGGACATCGATCTCCCGTGAGCTCAACTCGTCTTCGGCGGCATGACCCGCCAGTTCAGCGGCTACATCGGGGGGGATTCGCTTCTGACCCCCGTGGACCGCACGGATCGTCTCCAGAAGTTCTCTGTGCACCTGTCCTTTTAATATGTAGGCCCGCGCGCCAGCCCTTAGCGCGCGCAACACCTGAACATCGCCTGTATAGGTCGTCAGGACGATGATTCGGGCATTGGGAAATTCGCTGCGAATGCCGATGATTGCCTCGATTCCGCTCAAAGCCGGCATCTGGAGATCCATTAACGTTACATCGGGCCGATGCAGTCGAAATTTCTCGATTGCGTCCTGCCCGTTGCAGGCTTCTCCGACCAGCTTCATATCGGATTCGGCGTTGATCAGGGCTGCGATTCCTTCGCGGAGCAGAGGATGGTCGTCGACAGTGAGAATCCGAATACCCCGCGAATCAGCGGCCATGTGTCCCCATCTTCCTCCGAAACAGCCTGAATCCGACGGCATCGTTGCCGGAACCATTGGGAGCCTTCGCATAGGCAATGGAGGCCGGTACACTTAGCTCAACCTCGGTGCCCGCTCCGGTTTCGCTCCAGAGATCCAGGCGTGCGCCGATTTGCTTCGCGCGTTCCCGGATTCCTGGCAACCCCCAGTGTCCAGCACGCCCGCCATCCTGCAGAACTTTCGGGTCGATGCCCTTTCCGTCGTCGCGAATGCGCAAGCGAAGCCGGGTGTGATCATATCGAATCTCGGCTTCGATCTGGTGTGCATCGGCGTGTCTGAAAGCGTTTCGTAGTAACTCGCGGGCAATCCGGTAGACCTCGTCCTGCAGAATCGGAGACAATGTTTGTCCCTCCCCCTCTTCGGTCACGCGAAATGCCGGCGAACGCCCTTTCTGATCCACTTTCTCATCGAGGTTCGCCTCCGTTGAGCCACTCGCCAGTTCCAGGCCCGTCGCCGTCAGCAGGTGCGCAAGATCTCCGCCGGCGGCAGGCTCGGGACGTAAGCCCTGAATGGCGCCGCGACCCTCCGCGATTGCTTCCTCCGCCCGGGTGATTGCGGTATCGAGAACCTGAATGGCCTCATCGGGCCGCCTGGGAAGCATGTTGCGAGCCGCCTGGAAGCGAAACAACAATCCGTGGAAAGACTGCAACAGCGTGTCGTGCAGTTCGCGGGCGATGCGCGTCCGTTCGCCCACTCGTTCTTCCAAACGCATGTTGAATTCCTGCGCGATCTGATGGAGCCGCAACTGGTACGCAGACCACAGCAATATCAGAATTAAGAACCCGCAACCCGACAGGAACCACCAGGTTGCCCAGAATGGGGGGAGGATCTCGATACGTACCGAAGCGCCGGGCTCGTTCCAGGCGCCTCGGCTAACCGCACCCTGCGCACGAAAAGTGTAAGTGCCCGAGGGCAAAGTCGTGTATGTGACTACACGCTCGTCGCTTCCCACTTCGTGCCATGTATCGTCCAGTCCTTCAAGCATGTAGCGATACCGGTTGGTCGCCGGACTGAAATAGCTGAGAGCGGAGAAGGCCAGTGAGAAAATGGGTTGCCCGTGAGAGAGCGTCAACTGAGTCGTATAGGAAATGGGCTTGCTTAGCGGCGAACCATCCCCAATCTCAACCGTTTTGCCCGACAGCCGGAATTCCGTAAGCACCACGGGCGGCTTATATGAATCGTCTTCGACCATCTCCGGATGAAAAGCGACAGCACCCGAGAATCCGCCAAAAAACATTTTCCCGCTTAGGCTCCTGAAGCAGGACGACCAGCCACTCAAATCGGTTCCCCGAAGGCCATCGAATGTGGAGTAGTTCTTAAACGTTTGGGCCGACGGATCGAAACTCGATATTCCTTTGTTGGTGCTCATCCAGAGCGCGCCTTTGGAATCCTGCAGGACGCACGCGACAGCATTGCCCTGAAGGCCGTTGCGTTGGTCGTATACAGTGAACGTGCCTGTGCCCGGCTCGAATTTATTCAGTCCGTTCTGGGTGGCAACCCATAGCGCACCCGAGGGTGCCGGATATACGGAAGGCACCATGTTGTCACTAAGAGTTCCTGGACTATTTGGTTTAGACTTGTAGACCGTGATCTGGCCCGTTGCCGGATCAAGTCGATGGAGACCGGAATAGTGAGTGCCGAGCCAGAGCACTCCCCGCTTGTCCTCGGCCACAGATACGTAGCTTTGGCTGCGCCGGCTCTGCCAGTCAACCTTGTAAACCTTGAAGCGGCCGGTGGCCGGGTCAAGCCTGTCGAGACCGTCATCAGTCGCCACCCAGAGAGTTCCGCCATGATCGACGAAAAGCCGATGTACCTCATCGTTGCTCAGGCTGGAAGCATCGGCCGGATTGTGGACGTAGGTCCTGAAACGTCCGCTCCCCCGGTCGAACCGAATCAACCCATGCCCAAAGGTGCCGATCCAGAGCACCCCTGAATGGTCCTCCACTATGGTAATGACCATCGGCTTCGCGCCCAGCCCGGCATTGAAGAAGGTATAGCGGCCCGTTTTCCGGTCGATTCGTATGAGACCGTTGTCATTGCCAATCCAGAGAACCCCTTCGTGATCCTCAAAAATGGCGTTGACAAAGTCCACGTCCAGGCTGTTGGCGTTTCCAGGCTCATGCCGGAACGTTTCAACGGGCACCGTTTTCGGGGCAAAGTGATTCAGCCCCATCGAATGCAAACTGACCCAGACGTTCCCTTCGCGATCCTCGTACAGTCCAATTACCTTATCCTCGGCCAGGCTTTCCGGGTCGCCGGAATTACTGGGGTATCGAATGAACCTGTGGCGCTCTCGATCGAAACGGAGCAAGCCAACTCCGGGTGAGCCGAGCCAAAGATTTCCCTCGCGATCTTCCAGCATGCCCATCACGCCGGTCAATGCACCGTTCGGAGGCTCTCGTCGATAGAAAGAATAGCGAGTGAGATGATTTGTCTTTCGGTCCAGAACCGCCAATCCGCTGCCGGAGGCATACAGAATCCAGAACACGCCAAAGCGGTCCTCGTAAAACGAGCTCTGCACTCCCTCTTCAAGGGGAACGTGGAGAGTGACCTTGCCCGTATTTCGATCGAACGCATTAATGCCATGACTCGTAGCGACCCAAAACGCGCCCGACTTATCTTCTCCTGTCCATTTAATGTCGTTTGTGCTGAGGCCTGAGGGGTCGTCGGGATTTTGATGGAAGTGCTTAGTGCGCCCGGTGGCGGGGTCGAAACTGTGCAACCCGCTCCCCGTAGACAGCCACAACATCCCGGTGTGGTCTTGAGAGATATGAACTACGGTACCTCCCAGGTCTTCCGAACCCCCGGGCTCAACCCGGTAATGGGTGAAGGTCTCCGTGGCAGCGTCGAATCTCTCCAGAACCTGATCGCAGCCGACCCATAGCCTGCCGGATCGATCCTTAAACAATGCGGTAATAAATGCACAGCCAAGACTATCCGGGCGCCGCGGATCATGCACGAAGACTTTGAATCCATAGCCGTCATACCGGTTTAGCCCGTACTGCGTGCCAAACCACATGAATCCCTGATCGTCCTGGACCATCTGGGCGACCCTCGTTTGCGATAACCCGTCAGCGGTGGAAATTCGCGTGAACCGAATACCTTTGCCGTCGACCATCGGCAAGCGGACTACCTGAGCGTCAATGTCCGCCTGCCGGACCGCTGCCGCAAGCGTTGAAACAAACAGGGCGAGGCACACTATCAGTCTGCGCGCCAAACGGTTTCCCGTGGGCGGCTCAATAGGGTGAACAGGACCCGGGAGTTCTACGGTCCGCAGCGCAGGCGCCTCTCGCATTCTAATCTATCACGCAGAATCCGATTCCTCAGAACAGAACCTTCAGCGACAATTGCACCTGCCGTGGCGTATTGCGGGTCGAGTTGATCGTGCCAAAGCTCGGAGCGTTGAGGACCCTGTTCGGCTGTCCGAAGATCGCCGTGTTTGTCAGGTTAAATGCCTCTGCCCGGAATTCAAGTGTCACTTTGCGGCTAATGGGAAAACGCCGAAACAGCGAAAGATCCAGATTCCTGGTCCAGTCCGTGCGGAGCGAGTTTCGACCGAGGTTCCCGAAGGTATAGTCCGGGGGAACCGCGAAAGCCGCTGGATTCAGCCATCGGTTCGGACCCCTGTTGGGCAGGTACGGATCTTTCAAAACAAGATTTGCGCGCTCGAGAATGTTTCCCGTGTTTGCTATGTCTCCATTAACTGTTACGTCAAACGGCACGCCGGAGTAAAGACTTAAGACGCCATTCAGTTGCCAGTTCGCGGCTGCGTACGTCAGGAATGAACTACCCGCACCGTGACGCGGGCCTCTTCTAAATGGGATTTCCCAGTTCCAGCTCGCGTTGAAGTTTTGCGGAAGGTCGAAACCGGACACACTCCGATCCGCATTGATGTCGTAGGGATTCTGTAACTCGCAGCCCTCAACGCCGAAGCTTCCAGAGCATGCCACGTCAATCGATTTCGACCAGGTATAGTTGACCAGGTAAGCGAGGCCACCCGAAAACCTGTGTTCGAGACGAAACTCCAGCGCATCGAACTTGCTTTGGCCAATGCTCTGGTCGTAATTCGTTGGGTTGATGTAAGGGTACGGCCGGCGTGACGCAACTGTGGCCGCGTCGCCGGGTCCCGAGGTTTGCGCCACGTTCTGGTAACCTCCCAGATCGAGATGTAGCGAATGAGCGCCGACGCAGGTTGCCGAAACAAGGGTCTGCCTCCCGAGCGACCGCTCAAAACCAAAATTCCACTGGTCGGAGTACGGTATCCTGAATGCCGTCGGGTTGACAAAAAATGCGACCTGGCTGAATGGATTCGGCGCCGGGGACTGCACCGCGCCCGACCCGAGATGGAACGGATCGCCAATCCCCACGGTGGGATCGGTCTGGTTCAGGTTATTCACTGTCAATTGTCCGACGTCGGGCCACGTACCTCCATAGTTCTGCGCTAACTGGAGCACTGAGTTCCAGTTGTCGTAAAACCGGCCATAGCCACCCCGCACGACTGTATTGTCCGTGAGCCTCCAGGCGAAACCAAAGCGTCCTTGCCAGTTGTCGTATGAATTATGGAGAATCGCTCCGTTCTGCTGGCCGGACATCACAACGTGCGCCGGCAGCACGCCGCCAGGGATGCAGGGGAACCCTGCAGTGGAAGAGCAAGCGGCCGGAACATTGGCCAGAATGTAGGTTCCGTTGTTGAGATTGAGATCTCCTACGTACGAATCCGGCGTGCCCCTCGTTCCGTAGATCGGCCATAACGTCACGTCCCAGCGAACGCCGAAGTTCAGCGTGAGGCGATTGCTCACCTTCCACTGGTCCTGCACGTACGAGCCGTCCACCCATCCGCCGTGGGTCGTTACAAGCACGTTGCGACGCTGCGCGCTGTCAGGAACCCCCAGGAGAAACGATGCTAACGCATTTCCCGTATTTCCGGGATTTTCAAGGTTGGCAGTCTCGTAGCTGGTGAAGTTCACATTCGAGTAATAGATCGGGGAACGTGTGTTGTTCGTTGCGAAATCCGCGCCCATCTTGATTGTGTGGCGACCGACGAGTTCAGTAAAGTCGCCACCGAATTCCCACATATCCGACAGGCGAGTATCCTGAATATGTTGTCCGGCGCTCGCATAGCCGCTAATCCCCACAGTCGGAATGTAGGGTCCCGCTCCTCCCCGGTAGTCCGAAATGAAGTTAGTGGCAAAACCGGAACTAATAAGGTCGTTGGCGAAGCTGGCCCGAGCTGTGGGAACGCTTCCCGTATTCCGGTCATCTCCCCAGTTGCGCGCGAAGTGCAAGTCCAGGACATCTGAAGGGCCAAAGCTGTGGGATTCGTGAATGGCTCCGTTCCAGCCTTTCAAGTCGGATTCGTTGAGCGCCCCGGGCAATCCGCCGCTGCTCAGCCATGGCTCGCCAAGCGCGGCAGTCTCGGTCTGAGTGTAGTAAGAAATGCGGGCGAACAGGACATCGTGAGTCCTGAAGACTTCGTCAACACGCATCTGGTAGCTGTCTTGATTAGTGTGTTCGGGGGTCGTGTTTGTCGCATTGTAGCCGGCGAGCGTTGACGAGCCCGGCGGCGGGAACAGTTTTGCCCACTCCAATGCTACCGGGTTCAACATGGTCGGCGGAATGATTTTGCCCGAAAACCCAGTTCGAAGGTAGCTTCCTGGATTGTTTGGGTCGGGCCGGGTGGTGAACGGGTTATAGATGATGGAGCTGTCGCCGCTGAAATCACCCGTCAGCTCTTTCTGGGTCGGCACCAGGATGGGTGTAGATGACGCCTGACTCTGACGATATCCCTCGTAGCCACCATAGAAAAACGTTCTGTTCGTTTCCTTATAAACTTTGGGTATCCGGACCGGACCGCCAGCGGCCAGACCAAACTGGCTCTGGCGTAACGGGTCTCGAATCGCCGCAAAGAAATCCCGCGCGTCGAGTCGTTCGTTTCTCAGGAACTCCCAGACACTGCCGTGGTAACTATTCGTACCCGCTTTGCTGACTACGTTGACAATACCTCCCGCCACTTGACCGAATTCCGCTTCATCGTTGTGCGATTGCATCTTAAACTCCTGAACGGCGTCGACGATCGGGGCAAAATTATAGTTGCCGATGAAGGAACCGAGATCGTTTACACCGTCGAGAAGAAACATGTTGCTCCGGTTGCGTTGTCCGTTCACGGCCGGGAAGGTGAACGAACCGATCGCATTACCCGCGAATGCGCCACCACCTCTGGCGTTTTGAGCTACGCTGATCGGACTGGCGCCTGGCGTTAAGGGAAGTAACTGCGTGAAGTTGCGGCCATTCAGCGGAAGATCGTTCACCGCCTCCTGCGACAAGACCGTTCCGAGTTCAGCCGTTGACGACTCAATGCCCGCAGCTTTCGCGGCGACCGTTATCGTTTCCTGCTTCGTTCCGATGGCGAGATGAAAATCATGCGTCGCGGTCTGGTCGACGAAAACCTCGAAGTCGGATTGCGATGCCGAAGTGAAGCCTTCTTTAACGACCTTCAACGCATACCTTGCGGGCGGGACGTTGACAAAAACATAAATCCCGGCTTCATTGCTTATAGTCGTTCGAACCACATTCGTATCGAGAGCCGTTAACGCGATGGCCGCTCCGGCCACGACAGAGCCGGCGGGATCGCTGATGACACCGTTAATCGAAGCCGATGCCTGCTGCGCCGAAACTCTGCCCGCGTGGAGAAGAATGATGGAAGCGAGCATCAGCGGCGGCAACAGAGCTGCGCAACGTCGCGGCCGGATTCCGTCCCTCGACTGCGGAAAGGATTTCTGCCCATGCATATTTGTTGATGAACGCTCGACAAGGCCCGCATCCTCGGCATTTCGGCAAAAACACACGTAGTTCGCCCGGCGATTGCCAAGGGTCTCAAATACCCGTAAGGCTCTTCACCCTACGGCACCGCGTATGAATTCGCGTCCGCGGAAGCCATTGCGTTCAGCAGAAGGATGCTGGCATTCGCTATTCCGACGTCGGGACCGACGCTGCTATCGGCGCTGGTAACGCTGCTCCTGACTCCTTTCGGCCGTTGCGCATCTCAGTCTTTATTTCGTATGACTGATTGTGGGACAAGTCCCGCTTGCGGACAACCCACAATGGTCGGACGGCGGGTTGGTTAGATGGTGCCACGTGCGACTACCACTAAGGTGGGAGAAAGACCTCACCTGCGTTCGGGAAAACGGACCAGCTTCCTGCCGTAGAGCCGGCCATCGATGGACAAGGCGCCAGGTCCAACCATAGCCGCAATGGCGCCGAGGAGCGCTTCCAGGAACGGAATCCATGGATCGCCGGAGTGCGAGAAATACCGCGATAAAGCGAATCGTGACCGCTGCCCCTGACACCATGGCGCCAGAGAAATCGGAAACAGTTCCGCGAATCGCCCCTCCCGATGTCTGGGCAGAAGCTGTCGCTGCCGCCACAAATGTCAACAGGGTCGAAACCAGGGGGATTCGGTTCGGAGAAAGGCGGTGCATATTGTCCGGCCTGTCAGATTTCCTGCATTTTACTCCGTTCCGAGGCGTGAAATCTGTGATCGAACACACGAACAGCCGCCGCACCCTTCAGGCAGCTCAGGCCCCGTTGTTCGAGCAGACCACTGCTTCGAGGTGTCTCAATAACGTCGATACGCGTCGAAATATCGACATGTATCGATCCGTTTTCAAAACGACGAGCGTGGCAACTGCTGGAAAACTCGATGCGCTGTAAGTCGCCTTTCGATGGCCTCCTGATTGCTTCCCCGATCCAACGTAACGTAGATTTCCATGGCGGGGTGGACGGTCATTACTCCGGTGTAAACCCGGGGTCCTGCCGTTCGAAGTTGGCGGAGAGAAGCAGATACAAAAGGTGGTTGAGGTGATTCACATGAACGTAACAAGAAGGACGTTTATAAGAACTGCCAGCGGAGCGATTGTGGCCTCTACCCTGGGCTTCGATGTTCGCTCCGCCTACGCCCAGGCGCAGGAACTCAAGATCTCTAAAACCACCGAAACCCGCTCCACCTGCCCCTATTGTGCGGTGGCCTGTGGCGTCATCATTCATACGCTCGGCGACAAAGCCAAAAACGTCACCGCGCAGGTAGTTCACGTCGAAGGCGATCCCGATTGCCCCACCAATCGCGGCACACTTTGTCCCAAAGGATCGTCTCTCTATCACGACATTCTCAATGACCGCCGCCTGCTAAGGCCTGAAGTCCGCCGCCCCGGCTCAGATCGTTGGGAACCCATCCCATGGGATCGGGCGTTCGAAGAAATCGGGCGCCATATCAAGACCGCTCGCGACGAATCGTTCGTCGCCACTGACGCTCGTGGGCGTACCGTCAACCGCTGCGAAAACATCGCCTGGATCGGCGGCTGCACCGATACCAACGAGTTCAATTACCTGGTCGTCAAGACGATGCGCAGCCTGGGGCTGGCATTCATAGAAAATCAGGCCAGGGTTTGACACGGCCCCACGGTCTCCAGTTTGGGGGCCACGTTTGGACGCGGCGCCATGACGAATGGCTGGGTCGACATCAAAAACACGGACATGATGTTGATCATGGGCGGCAATCCGGCTGAAAACCACCCGTGCGGTTTTAAGTGGGCGATTGAAGCAAAGCGCGAGCGCAACGCCAAAATGATCGTTGTAGATCCGCGGCATACGCGCACTGCCGCCACCGCGGATATGCATGTGCAGATCCGCGCCGGCGCCGATATTGCGTTCCTCGGCGGCGTGATTCGTTACGCCATTGAGAATCAGCGTATCGCCAAAGAGTACCTCGCGAATTTCACCAACGCGGCCTTTCTCGTGCAGGAGGGATTCAAGCTCCCGGAAGACGGCCTGTACTCGGGGTTCGATGCGGCATCGAATACCTACGACCGGTCGAGCTGGAATTACGAAGCA
>Ga0209698_10005525_pt1 | contig 13654 bp, 6 predicted proteins | sample LitLauG_LLR_2012_FD_187203 | JGI IMG/M metagenome (GOLD analysis project Ga0209698, IMG submission 187203) | Freshwater sediment microbial communities from Pennsylvania, USA - Little Laurel Run_MetaG_LLR_2012 (SPAdes) (version 2) | ecosystem: Environmental > Aquatic > Freshwater > Creek >... | reverse complement strand
GGAATAAACAGCAGATTTAACGTTGTTGCCGCGATCATTCCTCCAAAAACCGTCGTGCCGACTGAATTTCTTCCCGCACGCCCTGCCCCGTGCGCCAGCACCAGCGGCAGCACGCCTAGAATGAACGCCAGTGAGGTCATCAATATTGGCCGCAGCCGGATTCGCGCTGCTTCCACCGCTGCGTCAACAACGGTCATTCCTCGTGCTCGCAATTGCTCAGCAAACTCCACAATCAGAATCGCGTTTTTACTCGACAGGCCGATCAGCATCACCAGCCCGATCTGGCAAAACACGTCATTCTGCAAACCCCGCAACCCTTGTGCACCGATGGCACCGAGCAGCGCCACTGGCACTGCCAACAACACAATGAACGGCAACACGTAACTTTCGTACTGCGCCGCGAGCGTCAGATAAACCACCACCAGCCCCAACACAAACAGCGCCACCGCTTTTCCGCCAGACTCGATCTCTTCGCGCGAAAGCCCGCTCCACTCAAAGTTCATCCCATTCGGCAGAATCTTTTTCGATAAGCCCTCGATCGCTGCGATGCCGTCCCCGGAGCTTCTTCCTGGTGCCGCGCTCCCATTGATTTCCGCTGAACGAAATAGGTTGTAGTGAGAAATCACTTGCGGGTTCGCCGTTTGCTCCACGGTAATTAGATTCCCGAGTGGGATCATTTTCCCTGCATCCGACCGCACATAATATTGTCCGATGTCCTTGGACTCGGCTCGAAACTGGCTCGAGGCTTGCACGTATACCCGGTAGGCGCGGCTGTTGAAATCGAAATCATTCACATAGACCGATCCCATGTACACCTGAAGCGCGTCCGTAATCTGGCTGAACGGTACCTGAAGACTCTTGGCTTTCTCCCGGTCAATCTTTACCAGATATTGCGGATCGTTCGCCGTAAAGGCAGTGAATAGCCCTACCACTTCATGACTCGCATTTCCGGCCGCCACCATTTTGTTCGTAGTGTCTGAAAGTGTTTGCAGTGAATTCCGTCCCAGATCTTCCAATTCATACTGGAAACCGCCAAACTGTCCTAGCCCGAACACCGCCGGCGGATTGAATGGCACTACCATTGCACCGGAAACTGCCGCCAGGCTTCCCCGCATTCGCGTAATCACCGCCAGTGCAGAGTGTGCTTCACCTTTGCGCTCATCAAAAGGAAGCAAGGTGGCGTACAGGATTGCCTGGTTGGAGGCTGCTCCCGCCGCGCCCTGGCCGATCACCGAAAATACTCCTCCGATGTCCGGGTCGCTCTCAATCAGCGCCGCTGTCTTCGCGCAGATGTCCCGCGTGTAACTCACCGAAGCCCCCTGCGGCGCCTGAACAATGAACATCAGGTAGCCCTGATCATCCTCCGGCAAAAATGCTCGTGGGACTTTCTGATAGAGCAGGTAAGTGCTCCCAAGGAGCGCAAAAAATATCACCAGCGTCGCCAGCTTCCAGTTCATCGCGGCGCGGACGCTGCTCCGGTAGAGCGCCGTCCCCGCCTCAAAAACGGAATTGAACAACTTGAAAAAGCTGCCCTTCGCGCGCTCGCGGTGCCGGCCCAAAAAAATCGCGGAAAGCGCCGGTGTCAATGTCAACGCATTAAACGCCGAAATTGAAACCGAAAACGCAATCGTCAGCGCAAATTGCCTGAACAGAATTCCCGTCGTTCCGGGGAAAAGCGCCACGGGCACGAACACCGCAACCAGCACCAGCGACGTCGCGATGACCGCGCCGGTCACTTCTTTCATCGCCACCGATGCCGCGTTGTGCGGCTCAGTGATTCCTTCCACGATGTGCCGTTCCACGTTTTCAATCACCACAATCGCGTCGTCCACCACCAGCCCTGTCGCCAGCGTGATTCCAAACATCGTCAGCGTGTTGATCGAAAATCCCAGCAGCTTCACGAACACAAACGTCCCAATCAGCGAAACCGGAATCGTCACCGCCGGAATAAACGTGCTCCGCCAGTCCTGCAAGAAAATGTAGATCACCAAAATGACCAGGAGGATTGCTTCCAGCAGTGTGTAGAGCACGTCCTTGATGGACTCCGCAATCACCGTTGTCGTATCGAAGGCAACGCCCGCTTTCAGCCCAGGCGGAAAGTTTTTCGATAAACGCAGCAGTTCCTCTTTCGCGGCCCGGTCCACGTCGAGCGCGTTCGCTCCCGGCAATTGCGTCACCGCCAGTCCCACCGCTTCGTGACCGTTGAATCGCAGGATCGAGCTATAGTCTTCGGCCCCCAATTCCGCGCGGCCGACATCTTTAACCCGAACCAGAGTTCCGTCAGTTCCAGACTTCAAAATAATGTTTTCAAACTCGGTGGTTTCGCTCAGCCGTCCCACGGCTCTCACGCTGATTTGATACGCCTGGGAGGTAGAGGATGGCGGTTGCCCAATCTGCCCCGCGGCTACCTGCACGTTCTGTTCCTGCAATGCATTCAGAACCGTCGTAGCCGAAAGGCCCCGCTCGGCCATCCTCGCCGGATCCAGCCACAACCTCATGGCATACTTCCGCTCGCCAAAGATGATCGCGTCCCCAACTCCCTTCACCCTCTTCAGCGAATCTTTCACGTACACATCCATGTAGTTGCTCAAGAACAGGCTGTCATACTGATCGCCGTCGGCATACACTCCCGCGCCGAACACGAATCCACCGATCTGTTTTGTGATGGTAATTCCTGTGTTCTTCACCTGGTTTGGCAACCGGCCCAGGGCCTGGTTCACGCGGTTCTGTACGTCCACCGACGCAAGGTCCACGCTCCGCGTCACGTCAAACGTCACCGTGATCGTGCTGGACCCGTCATTTCCGCTTGTCGAGGTGATGTATTTCATTCCCTCAACGCCGTTGATCGCCTGTTCCATGGGAATGGTGACCGCTGTTTCTACCGTCTGCGCGTTCGCGCCGATGTAGAAGCTCCTCACTACAACTTGTGGTGGCGCCAGATCAGGAAATTCCGCGATGGGCAGTGTGGGGATGGATATCGCCCCTGCCAGAATAATGAACAAAGCGCATACCGTGGCAAACACCGGCCGCCGAATGAAGAAGTCTACGAACAATGGAAAGTTCCGCCTTTACTGGAATTCAATGCGCGCACGTTTCGCTATGCCACGTTTACTTCGCCGGAGAACTCTTGTTCTCGGCTTGAATCTGTTCGCTCACCGGCATCCCGTCCTGCAAAAACTGCGTCCCCGATGTAATCAAGTGATCGCCCGGCTGCAAACCTTGAATTACCGCGAAGTCGTTCCCGACTGTGTCACCCAGAACCAGCGATTTTTGCCTCGCAAACGTGCCGTTGTTCTCTTTGGCCGCCACAAACCCGAAAAACTTTCCGTTGATTCGCACCACCGAAAGAACCGGAACCACCGGCCCCTCATGACTGCCCCAGGTAATCTGCGCGCGAATCTGCTGGGCCACCCGGAGCCGTGTCTGCGCATTCTCCACGGGCGCCTTGGCCAGCACGGTTTGTGTTTCGGGATCTACCTCAGGCGAGACGAAATTGATTCGGCTTTCGCTCACTTTATTTCCGGATTCATCCAGCAACTTTACCGGAATTCCCAGCTTTAGATTTTTCCCCTGGTCCGCGGGAATATAAATGTACGCCTCTAAAGCCCCCGGTTCGTCAACCGTCGTCAGCAAAGTTGCCACTGTCACGCGGTCGCCGGTCCGTACCGGAATGTCGCCCACAATCCCGTCCATCGGAGCCATTACCCCGTAATAATGCAACTCCACTCGCTGTTGCCTCACCTGTTCATCTAGCGCCTTCAACTGAGCCGTTGCATTTGAATAGTTCGTCTGCGCGGAATCCAGATCCTGTTTGCTGATCACTCCCGCGTCGAACAGCTTTTGTGCCCGCTCCAGCGATATTCTTGCAAACTGCAAATTCGCCTCTTGTGCCGCCCGTGCCGCTTCTTGGCTGCCCACGGTTGCTTCCTGCTTGCGCGGATCAATTTGCAAAATCTGCGTGCCCGCCGTCACCCGGTCGCCCGATTTCACGAAAATCCTTACAATTTGTCCTTCCACTTGCGGGTTGATCGTTGCCGAATGCCGCGACTTCAAGACGGACAGGTATTCTGTCGTCTCCGCAATTCTTTCGCTCCGCACAATTTGCACTTGAACCGGCATCGCCCCCATTGCCGGGCCGCCCGCTGGTCCTGCCGCTCCCTTTTCGCAGCCTCCCGCGAACCAGCCTCCTGCGAGCGCGCCCAGCACAATTGCTGTGTGTCGCCGGAGGTTGTGTCTCTGTTTTAATCCTTCTCTTGATCTGCGCACGGATGTCATCGGACCTGTCCCTGTTTGTGTGGTTTAAAAGTTTACGCTATTCGAGCACACTAACGCACTGCCCAATCAATTCGGCTACCAAATTGGACGCTCCCGCCGAGATTCCGTTACCCATTTTTTCTATAGGAAGGGATCTGCCGCACGACGCTTTGCAGCGGAGTTCCCCTGGGGTCGCCAAACTCCCGTTTGGCGCGTGGTTCGTGAACACGAAGTATTGTAGGGGTCAGACTTGCCCGGCCCGCCTAAACTGCAAGCCTGCCGCTCACTTGTTTCCAGTCCGGTTAGTAGAAATCCTCGGAATCAATCCGCTTTCCGGAAAGCCCCAACTGAAGCACATCCATCTCATTTGGCCGGTCAAACACCTTGCCCGGGAACATCTTCTTCATTACGACCCTGAATCCGCCGAACGCCACTCCCAACACCACCGTCACCACCATGAACAACATGGTCAGCGTGATGATCTTTCCCAGAATTGTCGTCCACGGCGGGTCCGTAATCGTATGCGTCGGCTCGTGCCACGTCACTTCCGTTTGATAACGCACCGCCGCCCTCAGCCCATCCGCATAGCTCGCGCTTGTCGGTCCTAGCACCATGGACAGCAACGACCCTCGTCTCTCAATCTTCGTCTTTTCCTGCTTGTCCACATCCTGCAGGATCGACTCAAGGTGCTTCAAATGCTGCATCGCTAATTGTTGTGTCGGATAGTCAATCAGCAGCACAACGCCCGAGTCTTTCCCGCTGCGGTAGTCCGCCAGCATTGCTTCTGCTTCATCACCGGTCCATCCAATTTCCTTGGAGAGACGTTGGTAATCCGACCGATGCAGAGCCCCAAGTGCTGCCTCAAACCCGGCTTGTCCATGCGCGTATCTCTGTGTTCCATCCGTGAATCCCCGCGGCAAATAGGCGCGAATCGGCGGCAGTGGAGTCCGATCTGCCCCCTTACTTACGATCTTAACTAGCTGCTCAAGCTCGGCTCTACTCGGCTTAGCTGGCGAGCGCAACTCAAGAACAAAGTTCCCAATCAGCGCAACAAACTCTTCGGCGTCAATCGCCGATGGCCCTCCCACCGTAGAAGGCTCCATATTCGGGCTTAGGAATGAAGTATAGATTTCGTACGCACTGCTTGGATCGCGATACTTCCCCAAGCAAATCGTAATCGTGTCTGGACCAGACTGGTAGGGATTGCAGGTGTATTCCAACTCACCCGCTTCTGCCGAAAGGAGCGATTGCGCTCGCCTTACCTCGCCGCTTTGTTTGTGCCATGCGCCGAACTGTTCCGGAAGAAGCGATTGCTCCGTGGCACACACCCGCTCACCAGCGCCCAGCGCAAGCACCAATCCCATGAATAGGAATCTGCTTCTCATCCCGGCTTTCATTAGACACCACAAACCTAGTCTTGGTTGCGAGATTGTTCCACGGTCGGCGCAGGAGCGCGAGGTTTCGTCCCAGCCTTTCCTGGCAGGTTCACTGTCACGCTGTTGATGCTCTGGAGGTAGCTAGCCACTCCTTGATATAAACCTTCCGCCACTTTTTGCCGCTGCTCCGGTTTCTTCAATAGCTGCTCGTCAGCAGCATTGCTCAGAAACGAGATCTCGGTCAAGATGGACGGCATGTCCGCCCCAATCAGCACTACAAACGGGGCTTTCCGCACCCCGCGGTTTTTCTCCCCTTTGCTGACCCTCTGAATCCTCTTCGCCAGCGAATCCTGTACATCCGCAGCCAGTTCGCGGGACTCATCGATCTTCTCTGTCTGCGCGATCCTCTTCACCAGGTCCTGCAGTTGGTGCACATTTTCTTGCGCCGTGGCATTTTCTCTCGCGGCCACTTCCATCGCCTCCGCCGAACCCTTCATGTTCAGGTAATACGTCTCGATCCCCCTGGCGCCATGATCGCTACTCGAATTCGCATGAATCGACAGGAACAAGTCAGCCTTTGCCTCGTTCGCTATATGCGTCCGCTCTTCCAGAGGCACAAACGTGTCATCCGACCTCGTATACATTACGTCCGCGCCCGGCAACTTCTGCTCGATCATCTTGCCCAGCCGCAGCGCCACATCCAGGCACAGATCCTTCTCCATCAAGCCTGTCGGACCAATCGTACCCGTATCGTGCCCGCCGTGTCCTGGGTCAATCACAATTCTTCCAATTTTCAATCCCAGCGTCCGCGTCAGCGTGGACTGGCCATCGCGTGTCGGTTGCGGCGCAGTTGCGGGCTGCACCAAATCGGGTTTGCCGTTTCCCTTCGCTGCTTTTGAATTCGCATTCTTCAAAGTGGGAAGGGAATTGCGAGGTGAAGGAACGCTCGCCTTGGCCGTTTGTACCGGCTGCTTCCCAGTGCTTCCGAAGAGATCAATCACGAGCTGGGTCGGATTATTTGTCAGTGATGCCGAGTAATCTTTCACACCGTTCACGTCCAGCACCACTCTCACCACGCCAGACTGGTTTTGCGCTACGCGAACCCCGGTCAGCAGCCCGCCCTCCACTTTGACGTTTCCCCGCGCCGCTTCCACGCTCAGCCGCGCCGCATGCAAATCAAAAAAGATCCGCTCGGGATTCGGAATCCGTCCGCTCGAATATTGCACACTATCCTCAAGATCAATCGTCACTCGCGTCGTATCGCCATCCGCCGCTGCGCGGATCCGTCTTACACGCGGAACTCCCGAACCATCCGCATTGCTCGGCGCCGCCCCGCCGGTTCGCAGACCCGAACTGCTGTTATCCGCTTCCTCCGCGTGATTTTCCGCTGGCTGGACTGCCGCCGCGTTCGGACCGCTTTGGGCCGCTTCGCTGTTTTGCAGCAATGCCAATTCCGCCAGCGACTCCTGCACTTCGCGTTTTTTTGCGGACCGCGGATACTTTTTCAGAAAATCTTCATACGTCTTTTTCGCTTGAGGAGAATCCCCAAGTTGATCGCGCTGCAGTTTCGCGATTCGCAGCGTCACATCCTGGCAAAAATGGTTTGTTGGATATTCGCGCAGCAAAAATTGGTAGGAATCCACCGCGGACTGAAAATAAGTTCGCCCAAACCGGTCGCCCATCTCCGTATAAAGTTCGCCCACCGCCACCAGCGAATCCGGCACTTCCGGAGCTCGCGGTGTAATCAAGGCCACGCGCCGGTAACTCGTCACCGCTTGTTTGTATTCGCTAAGTGTCCGCTTTTCGGTGGCCTTGCTGTTCAGCGCCGTGCGCAACTCCTCCGCCCGGTCATACTGCGCGGAGGCCGCCTGCTTCTTCACCGCCCGCGAAGTATCCGCCCCTGACGCGTCAGGAGATGCTGCCGCCATCGCCAGTACAAAACCCAGCGAAGCGGGGGCGAAGAGCCTGTGCAAAAGTCTTGTTCCCAATTCCATCCTGCTGCTTACCCTAACTAGAATACCCACTCCACTCAAACCATTCCACCGAAATACTAGTCCATCCCGCTCCCCCCCGCCCAACTTTTGCAATCCCTACCCTATTACTAAACACCCCCGCTCCCGTGTCCCCCATCCCCTGTGGAAAGTTCTCCACCTCGAATGCAGTACACCGCCGGTCCGCTGCTTTCCCGCCTCAAATTTTCATTTGGATTTATTCGTTCGTAAAAACAATTCGCCCGTTCGCCGTCACTTCTCTGTGGATCGCACGTGGATTTACAAACGCATCCGGCAGCCGTCCCGAGCCTGGCCGGAAATAAGCGTCCTGCACCTTCCGCACGTAACTGCGTGTCTCGCGGTAAGAAGGCACTCCGCCCGCCCGGTCCACCGCTCCTTCGCCCGCATTGTATGCTGCCAGCGCCAAGTCCAGATTCCCGCGATACCGCTCGAGCAGCGTCCGCAGATATTTCACGCCCGCATCAATATTCTGCCGCGGATTGAACACGTCATAAGCGCCAAATCGCTGCGCCGTCGTCGGAATCAGTTGCATCAACCCGCCTGCTCCCTTGTGCGAGTAAGCCCGCGGGTTCCAGTTCGACTCCGTCTCAATCACCGCTCTGATGAGTGCCGGATCCATCCGGTGCCGCTCCGCCGCTTCCTTGACCAATTTTTCCACGCCATCCCGGTCCATATTCATTGCTGGCCGGCTCGGCCCGCCAAAAGAAGTCTCCGCCGGCAAGTAAATGTTCGTCTTTTGCTTGGAAGCGCCCAGCTTTGGAAGTGCCGGAGGGTCCGCATTGACAAATTGCATCCGCCCGGACTCGTCCACCACCATCGCGATCTGCGCGCTTACCGGCTGAATGGCCGGCGCTTGACTTCCAGCTGTGGACGCGCCTGATGGTTGGAATCCGGAGGTCTGGGAGTCTGAGTTTTGCTTTGCGGGTGTTTGCGCAAGTGCTGTAGCGCCAAAGATCCCCGCCAAGCTCAAAACTCCCGCCTGGAACTTGTATCCCTTGAAGCTCTTGGTTAGAAGGCGCATTTTGGCATTAGAATGTGCAATTTAACCCCCATCTTTGGGGTTTTGCACAGCCTGCCCGGATAGGGGCCGACCTAAGCCAATTATAGCAAGGGTTCTAGCAGGGAGGCTACGCTCGCCAAGGCCGATTTTAGGCCAGCTGTGTCTTTTCCGCCAGCCTCCGCAAGGTCAGGTCGGCCACCCCCGGACCCGCCTACCTGTTTGGCCAGTGCCTGTATCAGCTTGCCGGCATGGACTTTAGCGGTCAAATCCTTTGTCACTCCCGCGATCAGCGCCACTTTTCCGTCTTCCGGCATTCCCAGAGCCACCACTCCTGAACCGAGCTTCTGCCGCAACGTATCGACAAGCTGCCTAAGCCCTTCGCGGTCAACATTTTGTACTTCTGCGGCAATCAGCTTCACACCTTTGACCATTTGCACCCGCGCCGCCAGCACATCCGCCTGACCCAGCGCGCCTTTCCGCTTTTGGGACTCCAGCTCCTTTTCGAACTGCTTCGCCGTCTGGCTCAGCTTTTCCACCTGAGCCAGCAGCCCCTCTTCACCCACATTCATCTTGCTAGCCAGTTCGCTCAAAAGCCCCGCTTGTTTCTGGTAATGCTCCAGCGCGCCAATTCCCGTCACCGCTTCAATCCGTCGCACCCCCGCCGCCACGGACTCCTCGCTCACAATCTTCAGCACTCCGATATCGCCAATCCGGTGGACGTGCGTCCCGCCGCACAACTCTTTGGAATAAAATCCCCGCGCCGCCCGCGGATCGGGAATCGTCACCACCCGCACATTGTGCTCCGGATACTTATCCCCGAAAAACGCCAGCGCCCCGGAAGCCAGCGCCTCTTCGAGCGAAGTCACATTCGTCTCTATCTCCGTGTTCAGCCGGATTTCGTCATTCACCAGCTGTTCGATGTCCCGCAACTGTTCCGCATCCACCGCCGCAAAGTGCGAAAAATCAAACCGCAGCCGCTCCACATCGTTCAGCGAACCGGCCTGCTTTACATGCGTCCCAAGAATATTTCGCAGCGCTGCATGGACCAGATGCGTCCCCGTATGATTCCGCATCACCCGCGCGCGCCGCTCCGCATCGGCCACCACCGTCACGCGGTCTCCCACGCGCAGCGTCTCTTTTGCCACCACGCGATGCGCCACCAGTCCCGCTACCGGATAAAACGCGCTCTTCACTTCCGCCAGTTGCTGCGTTTCACCCGCGTCGTAAAACGCGCCCGTGTCCGCCACCTGCCCGCCCGATTCCGCATAAATCACCGTCCGGTCCAACACCACTTCGCCGCTCTCGCCAGGATTCAGCTCTGCCACGGCCCCGAGCTTCGTCATGATTGCTTCGATCCTGCAATCCTTCGCCTTCGTCGCCTGCTCAAACTCCTTCTGATAAAATCCCGGCTCCGTCCTGAACGTCTCCGCCAACTTCGCAAACGCCGGATTCGCCGCCTCTTTTCCAGCCCCACCCTTCCACGACGCCCTCGCCCGCCTTCGCTGCTCTTCCATCGCTGTGTGGAAGCCCAATTCATCGAAGCCAAGACCCAAGTCTCTAGTTACGTCGGTGATGAAGTCGACCGGTAATCCATACGTGTCATACAGGCGAAATGCGGTGGCACCTGGCAGACCAGGGTGAGATCCGAGGACTCTGGCTATTAGGTTCGCTACGTACGAGTTGTCTGCGGCAAGGTTCGCTCCGCTTTGAGCCTGAAGGTGCTGAAGTGCTCGCTCTGCTCTGGCCAGTCCATATTGAGAGCTCGCACTAGCCGCGTTCAGCAGCCGTTGCTTGTTTGAAGGTTCCTCCGCGATGGCGGAAAGGTGACGGGCTATTTCTTCGTCTAGCCTTCTGGAACCGACAGCGAGCGTGTGAATGAATCGTTTTTCTTCGGCCGTAGCGATCTCGGGAACGCGTGCGGCTGCAGAATCGCAGAGCTCGGGGTAGGCATCACCCATCAGTTCGCCCACAGTAACAACCATCTCGGCGAGAAATGGTCTTGTCGCGCCGAGCAAACGTCCGTGCCGAATGGCGCGGCGCATGATTTTGCGGAGGACGTAACCGCGGCCTTCGTTGGAAGGCTGGACGCCATCGGTGATTAGAAATGTTGTGGCGCGGGCGTGATCGGCAATGACGCGAAGGGAAGCGGCACCGCCTTTCCCCTCCTCAATGGCCTCTTCTTTATTAAAATCGACACCGCAGATTTCAGCAGCCCGCTTCATCAGCGGAATGAACAGATCGGTGTCGTAATTGGAGATCTTGCCTTGGAGTACGGCCGCGACGCGTTCGAGCCCCATCCCCGTATCCACGCACGGCTTCGGCAGGGGAGTCAGCGTACCGCTCGCATCCCTGTTGAACTGCATGAACACCAAATTCCAGATCTCCACATACCGCCCGCAATCGCACGGAAACTTACAATCTGCATGACCCTCTTCGGACGCTGCAACTCCCATATCGTAGAAAATCTCACTGCATGGCCCGCAGGGACCGGTATCCCCCATGGCCCAGAAATTGTCTTTCAGTCCCGGAATTTCAAAAACGCGCCCCGCCGGAACGCTCTGTTCCAGCCAGAATTTTTTGGCTTCCCCGTCAACTCCCAACCTAGTGCCCGTAGGCGGCGGTTTCTGCTCGCCACTCGCCACTCGCCACTCGCCACTCCCCCCAGAAATCTCGGCTCCCCCGAAAACAGTCACGTAAAGTTTGTCTTTGGGAATGCCAAACCACTCCGGCGAAGTAATCAGCTCCCACGCATACGCAATCGCATCCTTCTTGAAATAATCCCCAAACGAAAAATTCCCCATCATCTCGAAAAACGTGTGATGGCGCTTCGTAAATCCCACATTTTCCAGATCGTTGTGCTTCCCGCCCGCACGCACGCATTTCTGCGCCGTCGTCGCCCGTTTGTACTCGCGCTGTTCCAATCCAAGAAACACGTCCTTGAACTGGTTCATCCCAGCATTCGTGAACAGCAGCGTGGAATCCCCATGCGGCACCAGCGAAGAACTCCTCACGCGCCGGTGCCCCTGCCCGTCCGCACCTTTCTTCCCCTCAAAAAATTGCAGAAACTTTTCCCGTATCTCGTTTCCGCTCAGGAACTTCTTGCCTTCACTGTCACCCGTCACGTAGCCCTCATTCAAAAACAAATTTCATAGTAAAAGTATCACAGTGCCTCTCCCTTGCCTTCCCTATCCCTCCTCCACCTCCGGCACTTCTTCCCGGGTCATTCTCTTCAACTCCTTCCGCACCACATCCGAAGAGAAACCCGCCCGCAGCAAACTCCCATACAGGGACGCCAATTTCTTTTCATCTATCTCCCCGCGGAAAAGTCTCAGCTTCCGTTCGATTCGCTGTCGCACCATCGCGCCTTCATCGTTATTCTGCGCCGCTTCTTCCAGCGCCGCGTCAATCTGCTTGTCTGGGATTCCGCGTCCGCGCAAATCCCGCGCAATGCGGTATTTCCCCTGTTTGCGATTTTCCGTCCGCTGCCGCGCGAACTGTTTCGCATATCGCGCGTCATCAATCATTCCATTTTCTTTCAGCCGCGCCATCACCACTTGCACCAGCAATTTATTGTCGCTGCGCCGCTCCAGTTTCCGCTTCATTTCCTGGACCGATTGCGCGCGCCGCATCAACATTTTCACCGCGGACTCATACATCTCCGCTTCGGTTTCCAACTGCCTCGGTCTCTTGAACATGCTGGAAGCATAGAAGCAGGGAACTCCCGAAGCAAGAGGTGACAGCGAAGAGGGAAGCAATAGATCAGAAAGGACTCAGCAAGTTAGCAAGGAAAAAGTTGGCTTATGCAGGCTGTGAAGATGTTTGGAATTGCTGTCGACTGTCAGCTTTATTTTCTACCGAACCGCTCGAAGTCGGCCATCTGTGAAGCCATCTCTTCGCGCGCGGTATCCGCGGAAGAACGAATGCCCTGGATGCGCAGTTTGAACTCGTCCGGATTCGATGCGCGCGTCAGCGCTTCATCCAGCGTGATCAGTTGCTTGCTGTAGAGATCGTAGAGCGATTGATCGAAAGTCTGCATGCCGTACTGGCTCGTGCCCGCGGCAATCGCATCATGAATCAACCGTGTCTTGTCCGCGTTGATGATGCAATCGCGAATGTAAGCCGTCGCGATCATGATTTCGACAGCAGGGACGCGGCCTTTGTCGTCGGCGCGGCGCACCAGGCGTTGTGAAATCACGGCCTTGAGCGTCGCCGCAAGCTGCAAGCGAATCTGTTTTTGCTCCGGCGGAGGAAACACCGCGATGATGCGCTGAATCGTTTCCGTCGCATCCAAAGTATGCAGCGTGGAGAGCACCATGTGGCCCGTTTCCGCTGCAAGCAATGCCGTTGAAATTGTTTCCAGGTCGCGCATTTCGCCGACCAAAATCACGTCCGGGTCCTGACGCAAAGCAGCGCGCAATGCCGTTGAAAAATTGGCCGTATCCACTTCCACTTCGCGCTGGTTGATGAAACTCTTCTTGTCGCGGTGGAGGAATTCGATCGGATCTTCAATCGTCATCAGGTGATCCGCGCGCGTCGCATTGATGCGGTCAATCATTGCCGCAAGGGAAGTGGACTTGCCGGAACCGGTCGTCCCCGTCACGAGCACCAACCCGCGCTGCTCTTCGCAAACTCTGTTCACAACCGCCGGAAGATTCAGTTCGTCGATAGTGCGAATCTTCGTAGGAATTACGCGCAGCACCATGCCGACGTTTCCGCGCTGCTGGAATACGTTTACGCGGAACCGCCCCAGTCCCGCAACGCCGTAAGCCATATCCAATTCCGCGGTCTCTTTGAATTTCTGTTTCTGGCGGTTTGTCATCATGCTGAACGCCATCGAAAGCATTTCTTCAGGAGTGACGCGGGGAACATCGGTGAGCGGGGCGAGCAAGCCGTCTACGCGGAGATACGGGTGGTTGCCAACTTTCAGATGCAAGTCCGACGCTTTATTTTCGACCGCGCGCCGCAGTAAATCGTCAACGTTTATCGCCATTTGCCGTACACCCCGCAGACGT
>Ga0209698_10005524_pt1 | contig 13659 bp, 8 predicted proteins | sample LitLauG_LLR_2012_FD_187203 | JGI IMG/M metagenome (GOLD analysis project Ga0209698, IMG submission 187203) | Freshwater sediment microbial communities from Pennsylvania, USA - Little Laurel Run_MetaG_LLR_2012 (SPAdes) (version 2) | ecosystem: Environmental > Aquatic > Freshwater > Creek >... | reverse complement strand
GCGCTCGAAACTTCGGATGGAATCACGCTCGATATGACATGCTGATCTACGTTGACGACGACACGCGTTTCGGACCGGATTTCGTTTCGTCTCATGTGGATGCGATGAAAGAGCCTGGGGTCGGGCTTGTCGCGGGCGCGGTGGATACGATCTCGGGACGGGTGGATGCGAGCGCGACTCCGGGCGTTTACCGGCGATGGACGGCGACACCGCTTCGAGGGTTCGCGGCCGAAATTCGTCGCGAAGCCGATCACGCCGCGGGTTGCAACTTCTCGGTAAGACGATCGGCGATGGAAAAGGCGGGCGGCTTCGACGAGCGTCTCTCGACGGGTCCCGCGCTTTATGAGGAAACGGATCTTTGCTTGCGAGTGAAAAGCGCCGGTTATCGCATCGTTTTCGACGGTCGAGCCCGGCTCACGCATCTTGTGGCACCGGGTGGAGGCTGCCGTGTCGACAAGGTGCGTGATTACGTGAAGGCGCTCTCGCATAATCGCGCAATGATGATACGACGACATGGGCGATGGTTTCACGCACCCGTCGCGCTTGGCCGGCTTGCGGGTCTGGGCCTGTCGTATGCGCGCCACTATCGTCGACCCGCGGCGGTGGTTGATTGTGTGGTCGGCGGAATTCTTGGGTTGATCGAAGGGGGTCGAGATCCGTTTCGTCAGGCTGATGCAGGGACCTCATTATGAGGAAATTGTGGTTATATTACACGCCCTTGCTCTTTCTGCCGAACTTGGGGTTCGGTGGTGATACGAGCGTAGGCGCAGTGGAACTTTCCGACATTCTTATTGGACCTTATCTTGTGCTTCTCGTGCTCGCGATCAAAAATCGCGGACGCAGGAATGTCGCGGTGGTTGGCCTGGTGATGTGTGGGTTTGCGCTCTGGACGTTTCTTTCGACCGTTCTGATCCGTGAACGGTATGCGTACAACACCGATATCCAGGTGGTTGCCGGCCTGGTAAAACTCGGCAGAATCATTGTCTACGGCCTTGCGGGAGTACTCGCGGCGCGTGCGATTGGAGATGACGTGAGCCGCGATCGGTTTCGGTGGTCGCTACTCGCTTCGATCGTGGTCACCGGAGCGGGATTACTTGCGTTCCGCGGAATTACCGACGAACTCCTTCCGGGCGAGATCATGGAGGGATACAAATCAAAAAACGCGGTCAGCGTACAGCTTGCCGTTTTGCTCACGTACTCGCTTGGGATCCGAATCGCCGCGCCTTGCTCTCAACGATGGCGTTCGTATACCCCTTACGCGCTGGTTTTCTCATCGTTCGGGCTGATGGCGTCTCAGGGCCGTGGAGGCTGGATTTCGGCCGGTTCGGGCCTGGCGTTTTTGTTCTACAAGCTGGGGATGAAAGGTAGAACCGTCGTCGGACTGGTGCTGACCGTGTCGCTCTTCACCGGCGCTTATCTCGGTCTGCCGGATTTCCGCGCCGAGGTTGATCGCACGGTCTGGCCTGATGTCGAGGCACTTGCGAGAGAGAAAGCCGGGTTCGCCGGATTCGACGATGGTGGTCGAATCTACAACTGGGCACATGAAGCCGAGTCGTTTTTCAAGTCCCCCCTTCTCGGAACAGGGCTCTTTCACCGCGGCTCCGTTCCCGGGCTCTGGCTTCACGGCAGTCACAATTTCTTCCTTCAAATGTTCCTGGAAACCGGCTTTCCCGGAGGTGTGCTCGTTCTGGCGGTGTTCGCGACCATGTGGATTCAAGCCTGTTCAACGGAGGCGCGACGCCAAGGGGAATCGATCCCGCTTCGGACTGCAATCATTACTGCATTTGTCGGTGGAATGACGGGTGAATATTACTACGGAGGAACGGTTTTGCTGACACTTCTCCTGGTTTACGCCCCCGTCGGCGCGTTTGGTGTTCGTCGCCGCGTTTCGGAGGTCAAACCAGCATGAGTGCCGCGCCGGTCGTTTCGATCATCATGCCGTGCTTCAACGCGGAGCAAACGCTTCCGTGGGCAATCGCCTCGCTCCAGGCCCAGACATTCGAGGACTGGGAGTGCATTGTCGTCGACGACGGCTCGACCGACGCATCAGCGGAGATCGCGCGGGCACTTGGCGATTCTCGCGTGAAGGTGATCAAACTTGAACGGAACAGAGGCCGGGGAGCGGCCAGGCAGATCGCACTTGAGCATGCTTCCGGCGAATATCTGGCAATGCTCGATGCCGATGATTGGCTCTATCCGTCGAAGCTCGCTCGACAAGTGGAAGCACTCGACTCTGAACCAAAGTTTTCGCTTGTTTCCGCGGGAATGGCAATCGTTGATGTTGATGAAATGCTTGTCGGCATACGATGTCGAGGACCGTTGTCGGGCTCCTATCGAAAGCCGGTCATGCCACCGGTGGCGTTCGGCCCGTCGATGCTTCGTATGGACATTGCTCGAAATATCGGATTTGATTCATCTCTTGGTATGAGTGAAGATATCGATTTACTGATCGCCTATTTGCTCGGCAAAGAGTATCTTCTCCTGCCCGACGTCGTCTACGCGTACAGAGAATTTGCGTCGGTGACTTTGAAAAAGGCGGTTGTCGGGTTTCAATCGCTACGCGCGATCCATCGCAAGTATCACCGACGATATCCCTTCACGAGCCTTCGAAACACGGTTCGGGAATACGCGAAAGAATCGATCTATCGGGGAGCCTTCACGGCGGGACTGGGCCGGGTTCTGGTTTCGCGACGTTCGGCTCCCGCCGCTCTCGCCGACCTGCTTGAGTATGACAACGCGCGTGAAGCCGTGGGGCTTGTCTTCGGCGGTCGGCCAAGTCCCGTCGAGGTCTCGTCATGAAACGACTTGTACTCGCACATGTGACGACCGTTCCGGAGACCCTGGAGTTCCTCCGAGCGCAGGTCGTCGCTTCAATGGAGAGGGGCGACGAGGTTCACGTCGTCTCATCTCCCGGTGAGAAGCTGGATGGATTCGCAATGGCCACCGGAGCCGCATTTCATCCTGTGTCGATGCGACGGCGGATTACACCGGTCGACGATCTTCGGTCGCTGATCAGGCTCTGGAAGCTGTTTCGTCGCATCAGGCCCGAGGTCGTTCACGCCCATACGCCGAAGGCGGGGCTGTTGGCGATGCTCGCCGCGATGGGGGCGAGAGTCCCCATTCGCGTTTATAACGTGCTTGGTCTGCCGCTGCTCACGGCCACCGGTTTTCGACGATTCGCGCTCACGTGGTCTGAACGGATCGCCTGCTTCGCGGCGATCGACGTGTTGAGCATCAGCGAGTCGATAAGTGAAGAGTTGATCCATCGACAACTTTGCCGCGCGGAGAAAGTTCGCGTGCTCGGCCAGGGAGGCTCGTTCGGGATCGACGCGGTTCGTCGTTTCAATCCCGAATCGGTCGGCATCCAGACGAGAAACATCGTTCGCCAGGAACTTGGAATACCCGAAGACGCCCCCGTCATCGGCTTTATCGGCAGGCTCGCCAGAGAAAAGGGAGTCGGCGAGCTTGTCGAAGCGTTCGACATGCTACGAGCGGGGTTTCCCTCGCTTCGACTCCTCGTTGTCGGCCCTTGGGAAGTTCACGATCCGCTTCCGACCGAGACGGTCTCCCGGCTCCGTACCGACTCGTCGATCCATCTGGTCGGCGAGGTTTCCGAGCCCGCGCGTTATCTCGCGAGCCTGGATGTGTTCACGCTTCCGAGCTATCGCGAAGGCTTTGGGACGGTCGTTCTGGAAGCGGCGTCGATGGGTTTGCCGGTGGTGGCGTCACGCGTCCCCGGGCTTGTTGATTCGGTCGAAGACGGCGTTACGGGCAGACTCGTCGCCGCCCGTGACTCGGCCTCGCTCGCGGCGGGCTTGCGGTCGTTCCTGCTCAACTCCGAGATTCGAGAATCGCAAGGCAAAGCCGGAAGGATCAGGGTCCTTCGCGACTTCCGCGATGATGCCCTGACCACCGCGACGTTTACCGAGTACGACAGGCTGAGGGCTCAGTATGTGGGGCGGACACCGTTTTTCAAGCGCGCGACGGATCTTGTCGTCGCGCTGACGGCGCTCGTCGTATTTTCGCCTGTGTTGGTCTTGATTTTAGCGCTTGTGCAAATCATGATGGGTCGCCCCGCGTTTTTCAGGCAGATCCGGGCCGGTCGGGGAGGGAAACCCTTCGTGCTCTGGAAATTCCGGACAATGAGCGATGCGCGCGATCTCGACGGTCGACTTCTGCCCGACGAACGGCGGCTCACCCCGCTCGGGCGGTTCCTTCGCCAGTTCAGCCTTGATGAACTTCCCCAGTTGTGGAATGTGATCAAGGGAGACCTCAGCCTCGTCGGGCCTCGCCCACTCTTGATGGAATACCTTCCGTTATACAGCGCGGAGCAGGCTAGGCGGCACGAGGTGACTCCCGGCATCACCGGCTGGGCACAGATCCACGGCAGGAACGAGACGACCTGGGACGATCGGCTAGAGCGCGACGTCTGGTATATCGATCACCGGTCGTTTTGTCTTGACATAAAGATTCTTTGGATGACCGCCACTCGCGTGGTGGAAGGTTCGGGCACCGGGGCGATGCCGGTGTTCACGGGGAGCGGAAGGGGCGTTCAATGATCCCTCTCTACCTCATCGGATCAAGCGGGCATGCCAAGATGGCCATCGACGCCGCGCTTGCGACAAAAAAATATGAAGTCGTCGGTCTGCTCGACGACAGCCACGAACGACTTGGCGGAACCGTGCTGGGAGTGCCCGTGGTCGGCCCGGCAACTCGCGAGACGGTCCGAGAACTCGGCGTCCGTCATGCGCTCATCGCAATCGGTTCGAATCGCGCGCGGGTCGATCTGGTCGAGCGACTGGGCGACCTTGTCACTTGGGAAACGATCCTCCATCCAACTGCGTATCTTGCCCGCGAGGTCAAAATCGGCGAAGGAACCATTGTCGCGGCGGGAGTGGTGGTGCAACCCTGCGCGACAATCGGTAAACATGCGATTCTAAACACGTCTTGCAGCGTCGATCACGATGGGGAAGTGGGCGATTTCGCTCACGTCGGTCCCGGAGTCAGGCTCGCGGGGGCTTGCCGGGTCGATCGTGGAGTTCTCCTCGGCGTCGGCGCGTGTGTCCATCCCGGCCGAATCGTCGGCAAGTGGTCGATCGTAGGCGCGGGGGGCGTCGTGATTCATGATGTTCCCGAGAAGGTCACGGCGATCGGGGTTCCCGCGCGCTGGAAGCTGATTTGAACGGGTCAGGTCTTTGATTCAGGTTGCGATACGATAAAACCCCAAGGTTCGGGCTCGAATGAGCCCGAACCTTGGGGGTTGGTATCGGGGCGTGGGTGAGATTTGTCAGGGATCAGCGAACGACCAGACCGGTCCCGGAGGCGGGGAAGCCGAATACCAGGTCGAGCGGGTGGAGCGAGCCGTCGTTGGCGATGTCGAACGCGGCGATCTGGCCGAGTCCACTGTTGAGGATGTAGATCACCTGGCCTCGGTAGACAGCGCCATCGGTCGGGGCGGAGCCGGAGCCGGTTGAGGCGGTGGTGCCTCCGTTGGGGTTGAGCAGGCTCAGACTCCCGGTTTGTTGGTTGACGCTCATGCCCGTGAGCGTGGCCGCGGGAGTATTCGACGTATAAGCGAACTTGCCGTTCGGGTCGACCGCGATCCAGCAGGCGGCCGTTTGCTGAGTGTGAAGCGATGAGGTTTCAGCGGTCAGGGTGCCGTCGGCCGCCACGGCGTAAAGCGAGACGGTGCTGCCCCCGGGATTCGCGCCGCCACCGTTGGCTTCCGAGACGACCAGCTTTCCATTTGGAGTGAAGCCGAAGCCGAACGGCGTTTTCCCGCTGGAAGGCTGAACTTTGGGTCCGACGACGGTTCCGTTGGGGTTCACCTGATAGGTGCTGATCATGTTTGTGCCGCGTTCAGTGACGACCAGCACGTTGCCGCCGTTTGAGAAGCCGATCTGGGCGGGGCCGGCCGACTTCATGCTCAATGCGCGAGACGAGTTGGGGATCGCGCGAAGACCATGACCGGTGATCCAGAACCCGGTGATCGAGTCGGTTCCCCCGTCATCACCGCCGGTATGCAGCACGTAGAGCAGATTTTCGTGGACCGTGACGCTGATCGGCAGGTGTCCTCCGGAAGGAACGGTTTGAACGAGCTTGGGCATCTTGCCTTCCAGAGAGAACGCCGAGATTGAATCGCTTCCGGGATTTACACCGAACAGGTAATCCCCGTCGGAACTCAACGCTAGCGCGCCTTCGTTGTGGAGTCCGCCACCAGTGCCCAGCCCCCCGGTCGCAACCGAGCCGACAGGGTATAAAAGTCCCCTGGCAGTACGGCCAAAGGCGAGCAGATGGTTGCCGGCTTTTTCGTTGCTCAGCGTGAAAACAGCTCCGGAATCGCGATCGTCGTCGTCGGCAACAACGTTCGGGGTCAACCCTGTCGTCAGCATCGCGGCGAACGAAAGCAGGCCGATCGCCAGGAAACCGAAACGGAACGACTTCGGTGCAATCCTCATCGAGAAATCTCCTAGGAAACGTGAAAAAGTTCCACATCCGCGGTAATGCGGGATGCGCTCGCACGAACTTGCCCGAACGAAGGTCGGGCTGAACGGATCATTGGTTCGGCGTAAACGGGAAGAAGGGGGATTCGCGATCCGTTATAACTCGGATCACTCGCCGAACCTGTCCGACAAAAGGTTGGTCGTGCCGGATCGAAAATCGTTACAACGCGTCTTCGAAAGATTTTTCGAGAAGATCTCCACGACCCGTCCCACATTTCGCGTTCAGTGAAAACAACAATCAGAGGGCGGCCTTGCCGATACTGGACTGCGACCTCGTAAAATGGCATGATAAAGTTTTGTTGAAGACGCGCTTTCCCGCCTGAATTGGATGACCGACGCGACGCGTATCGGTGTCACCCGCCCGCTTCCCGAACCCTTGACGGTGCCGACATGCCCCGGAACCGGATCCTCTTGATGTGCTTGCCCATGTTCGCCCTGGTGATGACGCCGATGGTCGTCGCCGCCGAGCCCGCCAAGCCCGATGCCGAGCAAATTCGCTTCTTCGAGTCGAAGGTACGCCCGGTTCTCGTCGAAAATTGCTTCAAATGCCATGGACCTGACAAGCAGAAGGCGGGTCTGAGGCTGGATAGCCGCGCGGCCGCGGTCGCCGGGGGAGCGCTCGGCGCGGCGGTGGTTCCGGGCAAGCCCGAGGATTCGTTGCTCGTCACCGCGGTCCGTCACACTGACGATGACCTGAAGATGCCGCCATCGAAGAAGCTCAACGCCGAGCAAGTGGCCGACCTGACGCGTTGGGTGAAGATTGGGGCTCCATGGCCCGGCGAATCGTCGAGCGCCGCGGCCCCCGTCGCCACGAAGTCGAGCGTCGGAATGCAGATCACCGATAAGGATCGAGCCCACTGGGCGTTTCAGCCGGTCAAGCGGCCCGCGATTCCAGCTGTGAGCAACGCCGCCTGGGTCAAGAATCCGATCGACGCGTTTCTGCTCGCGGGTCTCGATGCCAAAGGCTTGAAGCCGAATCCTCCCGCCTCAAAGACCGAGCTGATCCGACGCGCTTATTATGACCTGACCGGTTTGCCGCCGACTCCCGCCGAGGTCGACGCGTTCGTGAACGATCCCGCCGCCGACGCCTATGAGAAGCTCGTCGACACGTTGCTCGAATCGCCTCGCCATGGCGAGAAATGGGCCAGGCACTGGCTCGACCTGGTCCGGTACGCCGAGACCAATAGCTACGAACGCGATAACCCCAAGCCGAGTGCCTGGAGATATCGTGATTACGTCATACGTTCATTCAACGCCGACAAGCCCTACGATCGGTTCGTCCGCGAGCAGCTTGCCGGCGACGAGGTTGCTCCGGAGGACACCGATGCCAGGATCGCCACGGGCTATTATCGCCTGGGGATCTGGGACGACGAGCCGACCGACGCCGAGCAATCGCGCTACGATGGGCTCGACGACATCGTGGCCACTACCGGCCAGGTGTTCCTGGGACTGACGGTCGATTGCGCCCGTTGCCACGACCACAAGATCGACCCGATCCCGCAGAAAGACTATTACCGGCTGTTGAGCTTCTTCCGGAACGTCAACCATTTCCGGAACGGAGGCGCGACCGACGAGTATCCGATCTTCGACCGCCCCGAAAGCAAGCAAGAGTTTGAAGACAGGTCCCGCGAGATCGAAGCGAAACGCGACGACCTTCGCGAGAAGATCGCCGTGATCGAAAACGAACTCCGCTCCAACCTGAAGCAATCGCTCGGCGAGAAGAAAACGCCCGATGTCCGTCAGTTGATTCGCACGAAGGGCTTGCAGATCCTCGGCAAAGACCGCCTGAAGCAGTATCAAGACCTGCGACGGGAGCTTCAGCAGATTGAGGGGAAAAAGCCTTCCATCGAGACAGCGCTCTGCGTTACGGAAGCGGGTCCGACGGCTCCTGAAACCCACGTCCTTCTGCGAGGTAATCCACACGTTCCCGGAGACAAGGTTGAGCCGGGCTTTTTGACCGTGTTGAACTCCCCTGCCCCGGTGATTCCGTTGCCGCCCTCGGGAGCGAAGACAACCGGAAGACGGAAGATTCTGGCCGACTGGATCGTCTCGGAATCAAACCCGCTCACGGCAAGGGTGATCGCGAACCGAGTCTGGCAGTACCATTTTGGCCGAGGAATCGTCCGCTCGCCGAGCAACTTCGGCACGCAAGGCGACCGGCCGACGAACCCGCAACTGCTGGACTGGCTGGCCTCGGAAATGATCTCCGGCGGATGGCGGCTGAAGGCGTTGCATAAGACGATCATGACGTCGAACGCCTATCGGATGTCGTCACGTCCGAATGCCGAGGCACTCGCGAAAGACCCGGTCAATGACAGTTTCTGGCGGTTCGACATGCGAAGACTTTCCGCCGAGGAGATTCGCGACTCGGTACTCGCGGTGAGCGGAGAGCTGAATCCGGCGATGTTCGGCCCCGGAGTTTATCCCGAGATCCCCGCCGAGGTGATGGCGGGACAGTCGGTTCCGGGCAAAGGCTGGGGTAAGTCGACCCGCGAGCAAGCCGCGAGGCGGAGTGTATACGTCCATGTGAAGCGTTCGCTGATCACGCCGATCCTCGAAAGCTTCGACCTGGCGGAAACCGACCGATCGTCGCCCGTGCGTTTCAGTACCACGCAGCCCACGCAGGCGCTCGCGATGCTGAACGGCAAGTTCCTGAACGATCAGGCGGGGATTCTCGCGGCCAGGCTGAAGCGAGACGCCGGTGAGGATCGAAAATCGCAGGTCAGACTCGCCTTTAAACTCGCGACCAGCCGCGAGGCGACCGACGCCGAAGTGAAGCGAGGGCTCGACCTGTTCGAATCGATGTCGCAAAGCCCGGGAGTCGGAAAAGAGGAGGCGTTGCGGGCGTTCAGCCTTGTCGTTTTGAATTTGAATGAGTTCTTGTACCTTGATTGAAAATCAGCTGGAGGAACCTCCAATGACCGATAAGCCATCCACTCCACAACCTCCGACCGGCAACTTCTGCCACCGCACCCGCCGCGAGTTCCTCTGGGAAGCGGGCGGAGGATTCACGGCTCTGGGACTCGCCGATCTTCTGGGTCGGGATGGGTTCTTCGGCGGTAAGGTTTCGGCCGCGGAGGCGGTTTCGCGGACCAATCCGCTGGCTCCCAAACCTCCGCACTTCGCTCCCAAGGCGAAGAGCGTGATCTTCCTGTTCATGTACGGCGGTCCCAGCCAGGTTGACACGTTCGACTACAAGCCCGAGCTTTACAAGCTCGACGGCAAGACCATCACCGTGAAGACCTTCGGCCGAGGTGGCAAGAAGAACGAAGGACGAGTCGTCGGCCCGAAATGGGCGTTCAAGCAGTACGGTCAGTGCGGCAAATATGTCAGCGACCTCTTCCCGAACCTGGCGCGACACGTCGACGACATCGCCTTCATACATTCGATGACCGCCGATTCTCCGATCCACGGATCGGCGATGCTTCAGATGAACACAGGTAAGATTCTCTCGGGAAGCCCTTGCCTGGGTTCATGGGTGAACTACGGGCTCGGCTCTGAAAACGAGAACCTTCCCGGCTTCGTCGTGATGCTCGACCCCACCGGCGGACCGATCAGCGGCTCCAAGAACTGGTCGAGCGGCTACATGCCCGCGTCGTATCAGGCGACGCTTTTACGATCGGCGGGTCAGCCGGTTCTTGACCTGGCTCGTCCCCAAGGTCTGAGCGAAACCGATCAGCGACGGTTGATCGACACGATGAATGCGTATAACAGTGAGCATCACGCCGCTCGATCCGACAATTCGAATCTCGCCGCGCGGATCGCCAGTTACGAGATGGCCTTCTCAATGCAGCGCCATGCTCCGGAGGCCGTCGATCTTGGCAAGGAAACCGACGAAACGAAGTCGCTCTACGGGCTCGACGAGGACAAAACCCGCGATTTCGGCAAGCGCTGCCTGCTGGCTCGGCGATTGGTCGAGCGCGGGGTTCGGTTCATCCAGCTCTACTCCGGCGGAGCCCACAACGACAGCAATTGGGACGCTCACGGCGACCTCATCCAGAACCACACCTATCACGCGGGACGCACCGAGCGGCCGATTGCCGGGCTCTTGACCGACCTCAAGCGTCGCGGCCTGCTCGATGAGACCCTGGTGATCTGGGGAGGCGAATTCGGCCGCCAGCCGACTGCTGAATACCAGATGGGCACGGGTCGCGACCACAACGCGTACGGGTTCACGATGTGGATGGCGGGCGGAGGAATCAAGGGGGGGGTGACTGTCGGCGAAACCGATGAACTGGGCGCCGCGGCCATCTCCGACCGGTTCCACGTCAAACATCTTCACTCCACGGCCCTCTCCCTAATGGGCCTCAATCCCGATAAGCTGACGTACTTCTACAACGGCCTGAATCAGAAGCTCGTCGGCGTCGAAGGGGCCGAGCCGATCACGCAGATCATGGCCTGACCCGAATTCGCTCCCGGGAAAGATGGAGTCTCTCATGCGAACATGGATTTCGTTGACGGTTCTGTGTGTCGGCGCGCTTACCGCGACTGCCGCCGAACCGACCCACGGCCATAGGTTGATCGCTTCCGACAAGGGGAAAATCGCCATCGTCGAGGCCGACGGCACGATCTCTTGGGAATATCCCAATCGGTTCACGATCCACGACCTGACCCGCTTCAAGAATGGAAACCTCCTGTTCCAGACGGGACCGGCCACAGTCGTTGAAGTATCGCCAGAGAAAAAGGTCGTCTGGTCGTACACCTCGAGGGCGAAGCCTCCGTACAACGGCCCCGTTGAAGTTCACGCCTATCAGCGCTTATCTGACGGCAACACGATGATCGCCGAGACCGGCAACAAGCGAATCATTGAGGTTGACCCCAACGGCAAGATCGTCAAGGAAGTTCCGCTCCAGGTCGAGCATCCCCACCCCCACCGAGATACCCGCCAGGCGCGCAAGTTGGCCAACGGACACTACTTAGTTTGCCACGAAGGGGACGGGGTTGTCCGCGAATACGACGGCGATGGCAAGGTCGTGTGGAGCTACGTCCTCGACCTGAACGGCAAGCCGCGAACCGACGGTCACGCCGGTCACGGAACCGAATGCTTCTCCGCGCTCCGAAAGGCCGACGGCAACACGCTGATCGCCTGCGGAAACGGCAACCGGGTGATCGAAGTGAACCCTGCGGGTAAGATCGTCTGGAGTATCGAGCAGGACGACCTGCCTGGGATCAAGCTCCACTGGGTGACGACGCTCGACCTGCGACCGAACGGAAACCTGACCTTCGGTAACTGCCACGCCGGGCCGAACAACCCCCAGATCATCGAAGTCAACCGCTACAAAAAAGTCGTCTGGACGTTCAAGGACCACAAGAACTTCGGCAACGACCTGGTTTGCTCGTGGATCTTGGACGGGGATGAGGAGAACAAGTAATCGCTGATGACGGATGACGAATTGAGCATAAAACAGTTCGTCATCCGTCATTCTTGCGTCACTTCACACCGAATCCATTTCGTCGCACGCGCACGGGAAAATCGGGCCTCGGTAGTGGCTTCGGCGGGTTGGCCTTGAGCTGTTCGAGGATGATTTCGATCGCCTTGTCGAGTTGCGGGTCCTTGCCCGCGGCCACATCGGCGGGCCATTGTTCGACGTCCACGTCCGGCGGCACCCCTTCGTTCTCGACGCGCCAACCGTCTTCGTTGTAGAAGCCGAGGTCGGGGGCGGTCACCCGTCCTCCGTCCATCAGGACCGGGAAGCCGAGGATTCCTACAAGCCCTCCCCAGGTTCGCCTGCCGACGAGCGTTCCGAGCTTGAATTTGCGGAACATCCAGGGCAAGAGGTCGCCACCCGAGCCCGCGGTTTCGTCGATCAACATGACTTTCGGCCCGAGGATCGCCGAGCCAGGCGTTCGGATCGGAGCACCATAACGGGTCGCCCACCAACTGATCTCGGGTTTCCGCAGCATGTTAATATAATAATCGGCCACCTGACCGCCGCCGTTGAATCGCTCGTCGACGATGATCGCGTCTTTATCCGCCTGCGGAAAGAAATAACGTTTGAAATACTCGTGTCCGAGGTCGGCGGTGTTCGGTACGTACACATACGCAACCTTGTTGTCGGTTTTCTTGTGGACGTATCGCAGGTTGTTCTCGACCCACTCACGGTTGCGAAGCGGTACTTCCTCGGCGATCGGTTCGACGATCACCGTGCGCGCTCCATCGCCATCGGGTCTGGGGCCGACTTTCAGCTCGACACGACGTCCTACCGTGTTTTCAAAGAGCCGATAAATCTCGGTATCGGCGTTCAAGTTCTGGCCATCGACCGCCAGGAGATATTCTCCAGCCTTCACATCGACACCGGGAGCCACCAGCGGAGCCTTGAGCTTCGTATCCCAGTTCATACCCCCGTAAATCGTCTTGAATTTGTACTTCCCTTGATCGGTCTCGAAATCGGCTCCGAGCAAGCCGACGGGCACCGATTTCGGCTCGTAGAGCCGTTCCCCGCCGCCTGAATTGCTATGTCCCACGGCAAGCTCGCTGAGCATCCATCGGATGACGCGATTCAGGTCGGAGCGGGTCGGAACATCGTCAAGCAGCGGTTCATATTTTGTGCGAATCTCCGACCAATCGGCCCCGTGCATTTTGGGATCATAGAAATAATCACGATTGATCCGCCAGGCTTCATGAGCCATTTGCCGCCACTCATCGCGGGGGTCGATCTTGATCGAAACGGCTTCAAAGGCCAGTTTCCCTTGCCCCACGCTGAATTTTCCGGCATCGACGATCCCATGAACATCCTTGGCCCCGTAGAGAAAATGCTTCCGGTCCGCCGAGAGCTTGAAGCCGTTGACATTCTCGGCGAGCGTCTCTTCCTCGCGAGTCTTCAGGTCGAACTTGATGACCGACCCGGTGGCCGGCTCAGGACCCGGCGGCCCGGTTCGTTTGATGTAGTAAATCGTGCCTTCAGGACCCGCGACGAGATTGAACAGCGAACCCGAAGCGATGGGTAAGGCCACGACGCGGCGGTCGAGACCTTCCAGGTCGACTTTCGTCGACGGTTTTTCTTCCTTCTTCGGTTTATCCTTGTCGTCTTTCTCGTCCTTCTTTTTCTCCGGCTCGTCGCCTTCGTCGTCGTCTTTTTTGAGGAGTGGGTTCGGCGTTTTCTTGTCGAGTACCGCGAGAAACACCGAATAGCTCGCCTGATTGTCGGTGTTCGAC
>Ga0209698_10005523_pt1 | contig 13661 bp, 11 predicted proteins | sample LitLauG_LLR_2012_FD_187203 | JGI IMG/M metagenome (GOLD analysis project Ga0209698, IMG submission 187203) | Freshwater sediment microbial communities from Pennsylvania, USA - Little Laurel Run_MetaG_LLR_2012 (SPAdes) (version 2) | ecosystem: Environmental > Aquatic > Freshwater > Creek >... | reverse complement strand
GGGCCGAGGCGAAGGCCTCGGCGGCCGCGGCGCGGCGCCGGACGAGCCAGGGGGCACCGGGCAGGCCGGCGGCGTTCTCAGGGGTGAAAGTGGGCAGGACGGGACCTCTCGCGCATCGAGGCCCGGTGGACGAGCCTCGGTCCCCATACTACCGGGCCGGGGGCACGGCCCCGCCGGGGAGCGGACCCCGCCGCCCGGGCGCCCGGACGACCGCACCGGCCTGCCCGCCGACCGCAGCGGCGGGTGCGGACCGCGCCCTACGCTGTGCGTCCATGACCGCTCCTTCCATCGCATCCTTCACCTCCGAGGTGTTCGCCATCGAGGTCGACGACCACGTGGCCACCCTCTGGCTGGACCGCCCCGAGAAGCGCAACGCCATGGGCCCTGCGTTCTGGGACGACCTCCCCGGCGCCATGGCCGCCATCGGGGGCGACCCGTCGGTGCGGGCCGTGGTGGTGGCCGCACGCGGGCCCCACTTCTCGGTCGGGCTCGACCTGGTGTCGATGGCCGGGATCGGCGGCGGTCCGCCGGCGGGTGACGGGCCCCGTCCCTCGGTGGCCGCCCGGGCCTGGCGCGCCCGGGCCGAGATCGCCCGGCTCCAGGCGTCGATCACCGCCGTCGCCGACTGCCCGCTCCCGGTGATCGCCGCGGTGCACGGTTGGTGCATCGGGGGAGGCGTCGACCTGATCGCCGCGTGCGACATCCGCCTGGCCAGCGCGGACGCCCAGTTCTCCGTGCGGGAGACCAAGATCGCCATCGTGGCGGACGTGGGGAGCCTGCAGCGGCTGCCGGCCATCATCGGCAAGGGCCACGTGGCCGAGCTCGCCTTCACCGGCAAGGACATCGGCGCCGATCGCGCCGCGACCATCGGTCTGGTCAACCACGTCAGCGCCGATGCCGATGCGGTGCTGGCGGACGCCCGGGCCATGGCCACGGAGATCGCCGCCAACTCGCCGCTGGCCGTCCAGGGCACCAAGGCCGTGCTGGCCGCGTGTGAGGACCGGACCGTGGCGGAGGGACTCGACTACGTCGCCACCTGGAACTCGGCGTTCTTGGCCTCGGACGACCTGACCGAGGCCATGACCGCCTTCATGGAGAAGCGACCGGCCAACTTCACCGGCAATTGACCGGAGGCCGGGGCCTCAGCGCTTGCGGCGCCACCACTTCCGGCCGCTCCGCTCGTCCTCCTTGCGCACCTCGGCGAGCACGCCGGGGGCGACCGCGTTGACGATGTCCTCAGCCTGGTCGAGCAGCGCGGCCGCCTCGTCACCGGGCACGTCGGGCATGGGCTCGAGCGCCGGCTCCACCAGCGAACCGTGGGCCCATCCGACGTCGGCCAGACGGGGGACGTAGGACGGGCAGTTGTCGGGGCACTTCCACGGTGCCTCGGGGGCCAGGTCCAGCACGCAGAAGCGCGCCACCTCCCCCGAGTCGTAGGTGCGGCTCTGGAAGTGCTTGCACTCTTCACGCATCGGCAATGGGAGCTCCCTCGTCGTGTCGATGACCATTGTGGCCCGTCCGGGGAGGACCGGCGGCACGGTCCGTCCCCACCCACCGTCAGCCGATGGAGCCTTCCATCTGCAGTTCGATCAGCCGACTCCACTCGACGGCGTACTCCATCGGCAGGGTGCGGGTGATCGGCTCGATGAACCCGTTGACGATCATGCCCATGGCCTGTGTCTCGGACAGGCCCCGGCTCATCAGGTAGAAGAGCTGGTCGTCGCCGACCTTGGACACCGTGGCCTCGTGGCCGATGCGTGCGTCGCGCTCACCGACCTCCATGTACGGCTTGGTCTCCGAGACCGAGATGTCGTCGAGCAGCAGGGCGTCGCACCGGACGAAGCTCTTGGCGTTCTTGGCACCCTCGTCCACGTGCACGAGGCCCCGGTAGGTGGTGATGCCGGCATCCTTCGAGATCGACTTGGACACGATGGTCGACGTCGTCTCGGGGGCGGCGTGGACCATCTTCGCCCCGGCGTCCTGGTGCTGGCCGGCGCCGGCGTAGGCGACCGAGAGCACCTCGCCCGAAGCCTTCGGTCCCATGAGGTAGACGCTCGGGTACTTCATCGTCAGCCGCGAGCCGATGTTGCCGTCGATCCACTCCACGTGGGCCTCGGCCTCGGCCCGCGCCCGCTTCGTCACCAGGTTGTAGACGTTGTTCGACCAGTTCTGGATGGTCGTGTAGGTGATGCGGGAACCCTCGAGGGCGACGAGTTCGACCACCGCCGAGTGGAGGGAGTCGGTCGTGTACACCGGGGCCGAGCAGCCCTCGATGTAGTGCACCTGGGCGCCGACGTCGGCGATGATCAGCGTCCGCTCGAACTGGCCCATGTTCTCGGCGTTGATCCGGAAGTAGGCCTGGAGGGGCTGGTCGACCACCACGTTCGGCGGCACGTAGATGAAGGAGCCACCCGACCACACGGCCGAGTTCAGCGCGGCGAACTTGTTGTCGTTGGGCGGGATGATCGTCCCGAAGTACTTGCGGACGAGGTCCGGGTGCTCGCGCACGGCGGTGTCCATGTCGCAGAAGATGATGCCGAGCGCCTCGAGGTCCTCGCGGTTGCGGTGGAACACCACCTCGGACTCGTACTGGGCCGTGACGCCGGCGAGGTACTTCCGCTCGGCCTCGGGGATCCCCAGCTTCTCGTAGGTGTTCTTGATGGCGTCGGGCAGGTCGTTCCAGTCCTCCACCTGCCCGGACGTCGGCTTGATGTAGTAGTAGATGTCGTCGAAGTCGAGGTCGGGCATGTTGACCGCGAACCACTCCGCCATCGGTCGCTTCTCGAAACGCTGGAGTGCGCGGAGGCGGAAGTCCCGCATCCACTCGGGCTCCTTCTTCATGGCCGACATCTCGCGCACGATCGCCTCCGACAGCCCCTTCTTGGGCTTGAAGACGTAGTCCTCCTCGTCGGACCACCCGAGCTTGTACTTCCCGAGGTCGAGATCGGTGGCGGTCATGTGCGCTCCTGGTCGGTGGGTGGGGTGCAATTACCCCTATCCAGATAGTAACAACTCCTACCCGGCGACCGCACGGCCCCCGGCCGCAGCCCGGGACCGGACAGAACCCCTAGGTGGCGGTGACCGTCACGACGGACGACTGCGCGGGCAGGACGGAGCCGGAACCGCCGTAGACCGCCCGAAGCAGGTGGGTGCCCTTGGCCAGCGTCAGCGTGACCTTGGCCTTGCCCTTCACCACGGTCGCGATGGCCACCACCGTCGACCCGTCGGTGAAGGTGACCGTCCCGCCGGCGACCTTGCCCCTGCCGGTCACCGGCGAGGTGACCGTCGCCGTCACGGTGTCCTTCTTGCCACCCTTCACGGTCGCGTGCGCCGCCGCCAACGTCATCGAGGTGGTGGTGGTCACCCCCAGGGTGGCCGCCGACGTGGTGGCGGTGCCGGTGGAGTTGGTGAACACCGCCCGGAACTCGGCCCCGTCGTCACCCAGTGCCGCGGTGATCGGGTACGAGAAGGACGTGGCGCCGGGTATGGCGGACCAGGTGAGCCCCTTGTCGTCCGAGCGCTGCCACTGGGCCGTGGGTGCCGGCAGCCCGTAGGCCACCGCCATGAACGTGTAGGTGCTCCCCACGTTGATCGTCTGGGAGACGGGGGAGGACACGATGTACGGGGCGATCGTCACCGTCAGGGCGGCCGGCGCCGTCGTGGCTGTTCCCAGGCCGTTGGTGAACACGGCCTCGAACAGTGCGCCGTTGTCGCCGGCGGCGGCCGTGGCCGTGTACGTCGTGGAGGTGGCCCCGACGATCGGGGTCCAGGTGACGCCGCCGTCACCCGACCGCTGCCACTGCACGGTGGGCGCCGGGTTGCCGGCGGCGGCGGCCGTGAACGCGTAGGTGGCGCCGTTGGCCACCGAGGTGGCTGACGGCGGGGAGGTGACCACCGGGGCCTGGGTCACCGACAGTGCGACCGCCGAGGTGGTCGCCGCGCCGGAGCCGTTGGTGAACACGGCCTCGAACAGTGCGCCGTCGTCACCTGGGGCGGCCGTGGCCGAGTACGTCGTGGAGGTGGCCCCGACGATCGGGGTCCAGGTCACTCCCCCGTCGTTCGAGCGCTGCCACTGGACGGTCGGCTGGGGCGATCCGCCCCCGGTCGCCGTGAACGAGTAGGCGGTTCCGGCCGGGACCGTGGTCGGGACCGGCTGGACCAGCACGGTCGGGGCGGTCGACGGGAGTGTCACGTGGACGAGCGCCGTGTAGAGGTCGAACGTGAAGTTGGCCCCGGCCGGGTTGTCGCCGGTCGAGTTCGAGTTGTCGGCCCACACCGGGACCATGACGCCGCCCCGGAAGGCGAGGCCGGTGTAGTCGCCCCAGTTGGTGTTGCGGACGCCGACCGGCGAGGTGGCCAGGGTGGCGTTCGACGTGCCCGCGGCGATGGGGAAGTTCGGGCTCCAGGTGTCGCCGCCGTCGCTGCTGACCGAGCCGTAGTAGCGGGCGGTGACACGGGTCGGGTCGGCCCGCGTGTCGTACCATGTCGCACCCACCGCACCCGTCGTCTGGTCCACCGCGAAGCCGGGCATGAAGTGCGAGGCGCTGGTCCCGTCGTCATTGACCAGGACCGGCGTCGACCAGGTGCCGCCCCCGTCGTCCGAGTGCATGACGTAGAGCTTGGTGGCGGCCAGATCGGTCGACGGTGCGTCGAGGAAGGACAGATAGATGCGCCCGTTGTGGGGACCGCCGCTCAGGTCGACGGCCAGGTGCGCCTCGGAGTCGATCCCCCAGGTGGGCGCGGCCGGGATCAGGTCGAAGCCGGGGACGTTGGTGGGGGCCACGGGCACACAGGTGTTGAACCCGGCCGGGCCGAGGCCGTCGGGATCGATGCAGACGATGATGCCGCCGGTCGACTGGTTCGGCCCGAATGCAGCGATCACCTGGCCCTGGGGGCCGACGGCGAGGTCGCCGAACGACGAGGCGTTGCCGCCGGGCATCGCCTCGGCCGGGCCGAAGGTGCCGATGACCCCGAGTCCGGTGTCGGAGGTCCCCTGGGCGTAGTTCACGCCGCCACGGTTGTACTCGACCCACACGCTGTTGTGGCCGACCGCCACGACCGGCTGGTCGGTCAGGCTGGTCAGTGCCGTCTGGTGGGAGAAGGTGACGCCTCCGTCGGTCGAGAGCGCGAAGTCCGTGTAGGTGAAGGCGCTCGTGGACAGGTAGGTGACGAACAGGTTGCCGAAGGAGTCGAAGGCCACCGACGTGTTGCCCCAGGCCGGGGGCAGCTTGTCGGCCGAGCACACGCACGTCCCCATGACCGAGTGGGTCCAGGTGACGCCGCCGTCGCTCGACCGGGCGCCGATGAGGTTGCCCGCCTCGTTGCGACCGAGCACGAACATGCGCAGCGGGTTGGTCGGGTCGATGGCGACGGAGCCCTCGAGCTGGTTGCCGGCCTGCTGACTGAGATTGATGTTCGGGCCGACCACGGCGGTCGCCGTCGGGGTGGCCGCGCTGGCGTCGGCCGGTCGCACGGCGACCAGCGTGGTGGCTGCGACCAGGGTCAGCAGCGCGACAGTGGAGCAGCGCCTCAGCAAACTCATGTTCCTACCTCGTTGCCCAGCCGCCGACGGCCCCTGCCGCCCAGGGTACGGTACCGCGTCGCAGCCGGTCGGCGACACCGGAATTTGCGAAATCGCTGGGCCGAACGTCCCTTCTGGGTTGCAGTCCGGTTGCCGATCGCCGCCCCGCGTGACGTCCGTGTGACAGCCGCGCCGGCACCGACGCCGCGAGCCGACCGCCGGACGGTACGTCACCGGGCCACGGGTGTGCGGCACGGCACGACGGGGCGCCGTGCCATTGTGTGCCCATGGCCGACGACCACCGCCCCACCCACGTCCACCACGCACCCGTGCCGCCGGTGGCCGAACGGCGCCCGGTGACCCTCGAGGCGCACGGCGACGTGCGGACCGACGACTGGTTCTGGCTGCGGGACAAGGAGGACCCGGCCGTGCTGGCCCACCTCGAGGCCGAGAACGCGTACACCGACGCCGCCACGGCGGACACGGTCCCCCTCCAGGAGACCCTGTACGCCGAGATGGTGGCCCGGATCCAGGAGACCGACCTGTCGGTCCCGGTCCGCAAGGGCGCCTGGAGGTACTACAGCCGATCGGTCGAAGGCAGCAGCTACGGGATCCATTGCCGTCGTCCGGTGGACGGTCCCGACGACGCCGAGCAGGTCCTCCTCGACGAGAACGCCCTCGCCGAGGGGTACGACTACTTCTCGCTCGGCAACTTCGGCATCAGTCCCGACCACCGATGGCTGGTGTATTCCACCGACACCACCGGCGGCGAGCGGTACACGATGCGGTTCCGCGACCTCACGTCGGGCGAGGAGTCGGCGGAGTCGATCGAGGACACCTCGTACGGTTCGGCCTGGGCCAACGACAACGCCACCGTCTTCTACGTGCGGGTCGACGAGGCCATGCGCCCGTTCCAGCTGTGGCGTCACGTCGTCGGCACCGACCCGGCCGGCGACGTCCTGGTCATCGAGGAGCCCGACGACCACTTCTACCTGGGCGTCGGACGCACCAAGGACGACCGCTACGTCCTGTGCGGCCTCGACTCGAAGGTGACCTCGGAGGTGCGTGTCCTGGACGCCGACGACCCGACGGGCAGATTCGCCGTGGTCGAGCCCCGTCGCCACGGCATCGAGTACTCGGTGGACCACGACCGAGGCGATCCGGCCACCGGTCGGCCTGCCCGGTTCCTCGTGGTCACCAACGACGGCGCCGAGGACTTCCGGCTGATGGAGGCCCCCGAGGACGCACCCGGTCGCTCCAACTGGACCGAGGTCATCGGCGCACGCCCCGGCGTCCGGCTCGATGCAGTCGATCCGTTCGCCGGTCACCTCGCCGTGTACGAGCGCGAGGGCGGTCAGACCCGGATGCGGGTCATCGACCACGCAACCGGCGCCTCCACCGCTGTCGAGCAGCCCGAGTCGCCATCCACGGTGTGGGGCGAGTCCAACCCCGAGTACGACTCGACGGTCCTGCGCTACGGGTACACGTCGCTGGCCACCCCGCGCTCGGTCTACGACCTCGACCTGAGCGACGGGGGACTCACCCTGCTGAAGCGCCAGCCCGTGCTCGGTGACTTCGATCCGGCCCGGTACCGCACCGCACGCCAGTGGGCCACGGCCGCCGACGGCACCGAGGTGCCGATCTCCCTGGTGTACCGGCACGACCTGGTCACCGACCCGGCCGGCGCGGGCGCGGGCGCCGGCGGGGCGCCGTGTCTGCTCTACGGCTACGGCTCCTACGAGGCGTCGATGGACCCGACGTTCTCGAGCCTGCGCCTCAGCCTCCTCGACCGCGGCTTCATCTTCGCCATCGCCCACGTGCGGGGTGGGGGCGAGCTCGGACGGCACTGGTACGAGGAGGGCAAGCTCGCGGCCAAGCCGAACACGTTCTCGGACTTCGTGGCCTGCGCCCGCCATCTGGTCGACGGTGGCTGGACGTCACCGGACCGACTGGTCGCCCGGGGTGGCAGTGCCGGTGGCCTGCTGATGGGCGCGGTGGCCAACCTGGCGCCCGACCTGTTCCGCGCCATCGTCGCCGAGGTGCCGTTCGTCGACTGCCTGACCACCATCCTCGACGAGACCCTGCCGCTGACCGTGCTCGAGTGGGAGGAGTGGGGCAACCCGGTCGAGGACCCGGTCATCTACGCGGTCATGAAGTCGTACTCGCCCTACGACAACGTGGCCGCCACCGGTGCCGACGGCCGACCGGTGCGCTACCCCGACATCCTGGCCACCGCCGGGCTGTCCGATCCGCGGGTCGGGTTCTGGGAGCCGGCCAAGTGGGTGGCCAAGCTCCGGGCCGCCAACCCCGAGAACCGGGCGCTCCTGAAGACGGAGATGGGAGCCGGGCACGGCGGACCGTCGGGACGCTACGACGCGTGGAAGGACGAGGCCTTCGTGTACGCCTTCGTGCTCGACGCCCTCGACCTGGCCGGCAGCGTGCCCGTCCCCTACCCGGACACGCCCGGCGACTGACCGGGCCCGGACCCCCAGGTCCGGCGTCAGGGAACCACTGACGTGGTGGTGGTCGACGCACCGGCTGCGCCCGTGGCACCGGACGGCGCCACGGTGGTGGTCGTGGTGGGGCCTGCGGCCGCAGCAGCGGCCACCGCGGCGGCCGACGGCGCGAAGGTGGCCACGAACGGGGTGTGGAGCGGGCTGGGCAGCACCACCGGGATGTTGTCGACAGCCAGGGTGAGCGTGGGCGTCCCGAACTGCACGGTGGTCGTCCCGGACGCCTGGATGTTCTGGACGGTGCCCGCCGACAGTTCGCCGGCCCACAGTGTGGACCCGGACGCCGAGTCGACCTGGACCCAGCAGGAGCCGGTGCCGGTGGCCGTCAACTGGTAGGTGGCGTTGGGCACCGTGTAGGTGGTGGACGTCCCGGTCGACGAGGTCGTGGTGGCGGCGAACTGGGTCGGCAGCGTGGTGGGGGTGGGCCGGGTGGTCGGCGTCGGCTTGGGCCTGGTGGTGGTGGTCACCGCCCTGCCCGACGTCGCGGTCGACGTCGTCGTCGGCGCCGTCGACGGGTGGGCGGCCCGGTGCGACCGGGTGCTGCCCAGCACTGCCAGGGCGCCGAACACCACGACCACCAGCACGGCCACCGCGATCCCGGTGCCACCCCGGCGGCGGTGGTTCATCGAGTCGAGCGCCATGCGCTGGGCCCGGTCGGACCGTGGCGTCGGCTGTCCGTCGCCGATGGTGCGCGACCGGTCCAGCGGGCGGGCGTCGTCGAAGACGATCGGCGCGTCCGGGTCGGGGAACTCGTCGGTCCCCCGCACCGGCACCGGCGGGACCACACGTCCGGTCGTCCCCCCGGGGACCACCTGGCGGGCGATGGGACGCACGGTGGGCGGACCGATGCGCTCGGACAGGTGCTCGAGCGTCCCGAGGGCGTGGTTGTAGTCGCGGACCGAGTGCACGTCGTCGCCGCGGGGTCTCCGGACGAGGGCGACCGCTACGGCCACCACCACCACCAGCACCAGCACGAACGCCACGACCCACATCTGGACCATTCAACCCCGAAACCGGAGGTGGTCGCGGAGCGGCGACCCGGAACGACGTGTGGCCGGCACCCCGTGGGTACGCGTCGTACCTGGTCGCGCCCTTAGATCGCGGTCACGGCGGTCATCCCGCCGTCGACCGTCAGGTGGGCGCCGGTGATGAACGAGGCCTCCGACGAGAGCAGGAAGCGGACGGGTCGGGCGATTTCGTCAGGCGTGGAGATCCGGCCCAGTGGCGTCCGCTCCTCGATCTGCTCACGGAACCCGGGCAGGGCGAAGGCCGGCTCGAGCATGGGGGTGGCCACCGCTCCGGGGCACACCGCGTTCACCCGGAACCCCTCGGTGGCGAAGCGCTGGGCGAGCGACCGCATCACCCCGAGCACCCCGCCCTTGGACGCGCAGTAGGCGGTCAGCACCGAACTCCCGAAGAAGCCCTCGATCGAGGAGATCAGCACCACCGACGAGCCGGGACCGGCCTGGCGGAACGGGTCCAGCAGGTGCCGGCAGATCACCACGGCAGCCCGGAGGTTCACGTTGAGGGTCGCGTCCCACACCGCGTCGTCCAGATCGTCGACCTCGGCCGCCCCGGGCACCCCGGCGGCGTGGACGAAACCGCCGAGCGTCCCGAGCGCCTCGACGGCGCCCGACACGGACCCGGCGATGCCGTCCGACACCGCGACGTCGACCACGGCGGCGTGCGCCGCCACCCCCAGTGCGCGGCAGCGCGCCGCGGTCTCCTCGGCCCCGGCGCCGTCGATGTCCCACACCGCCACCGGACGCCCCACCTCGGCCACGGCCAGCGCGGTGGCCCGACCGATGCCGGATCCACCCCCGGTGACCAGGACGCCGGTGCCGGGCGAGCCGAGCGGCGAGCCGGAGGACGGGGAGGACGGAGCGGGGACGGTGGTCATTGCCGGAGTATTCCAGACCGACCCCGGGTCACGACGGGCCGGCGTGCCGGCCCCGGCCGGTCAGGTGCGCAGGCCCAGGTAGGGCTGGCGGCCGGCGGGGATGTCGGCCCGCAGCGGGTTGGCCTCGTCGCGGCCGGACAGGATCGGGTCACTCAGCCCCCAGTCCCCGGCGATGGCCGGGTCGTCCCAGGCCACGCCGAGCTCGTCCTCGGGGTTGTAGTAGCCGTCCACGAGGTACCAGAGGGTCAGGTCGGTGAGCGAGGCGAACCCGTGGGCCACGCCAGGCGGGATGAACAGTCCGCAGTCGTGGTCACCCGACAGGTCGAGGGAGAGCGTGGCCCCGTCGGTGGGCGATCCCTGCCGCAGGTCGTGCAGCACCACCCGGGCGGTGCCGGCCAGCACGTACCAGTAGTCCGACTGGTGGAGGTGGTAGTGGAGTCCGACCACCGCGCCGGCCTGCTTGGTCGACCGGTTGCCCTGGATCATCTCCCGCCCCAGCGGGAACCAGCTCCGGCGGTAGGTCTCGACGAAGCGCCCGCGCTCGTCGCCGTGGGCCTCGGGCTCCACGATGATCACGTCCTGGATCACATCGGACTCGATGATCGTCGGCATGCGTCCCATCCCTCGGTCGTGCGCCGCTCGGGCGCAGCTGCCCGTGCGCCGGTCAGGCGCCCGTGCGACGCCCCTCGGGGGCCTCGTCGTGCGACACAGTAGCGAACCGGCCCCGGGAGAACAGCAGGGGCCAGCCCTCTCCCTCGCGCACACCCAGATCCAGTACCCGACCGAGGATCAGCTCGTGGTCCCCGGCGTCGTGCACCAGCTCGACCCGGCAGTCCACCCACGCCAGGCTGCCCTCGATCACCGGCGAGCCGGTGCCGGGCGCCGGGTGCCACTCCACCCCGCGGAACTTCGGACCGCCGGACACCGCGAAGCCACGGCACAGCTCCTCCTGGTCCTCGTGGAGCACGTTGACGCAGAAGCTGCCGCTGCGGGCGATCCGGGGCCAGCTCGTCGAGGTGCGGGCCGGCGCCACGGCCACGTAGGGCGGGTCCAGGGAGAGCGACACGAAGCTCTGACAGGTGAAGCCCACCGGCTCGTCCCCGTCGACACCGGCCACGATGGTCACCCCGGTGGCGAACCGACCCATGGCGTCCTTGAACCGGGCGACGTCGAACGAGAACGCCGAGTCGCCGTCGACCTCGGCCACGGTCAGCTGCCCCGGAGCTCGAAGGACACGCCCTCCTTGGCCGCCGACACCTCGACCTTGCCCAGGGTGCCGGCGACCTTGCGCGCTGCCCGCAGCATGGTGTCGATCTGCCGGTCGGTGTGTCCCGGGTCGTGGTGGAACATGTCCAGTCGTTTCGCCCCGGACCGGGTGGCGACGAGCACGGCGTAGGCCGGGGTCGAGTGGCCCCAGTCGAACAGCTCCACGAATTCGTCCTCGGTGTACTGGGCGTCGTGGATCAGCAGGTCCACGTCGCGGCACAGGTCGAGCACCGGTTCGGCCACCGTGGTCCGGTCCAGGGGCGCCTGGTGGTCGGGCATGTAGGCGACGGCCACCCCGTCCGCCTCGATCCGGAACCCGAGGGTGTTGCCGATGTGCGGGATGGTCCGGACCTTGACCTTGACGCCGCCCAGGGCGAACTCGTCGTCGGGACCGAGGTCGTGGTAGCGCAGCTCGCCGCGGAAGTCCGACATGTGCACCGGGAAGAACGGCGGCTTGACCATGCCGGCCATGGTCTCCTGGAGCGAGTTGTCGGTCTGGGCGGGGCCGTAGATCTCGAGCAGCGCCCCCGGGTCGCGCATCGGCGGGAAGAACGGGGTGCCCAGCACGTGGTCGTAGTGGAGGTGGGTGAGCAGTGCGTTGCCCCGGAGCGGTCGCCCGGCGGCGACCAAGGGTGCGTTCAGGTGGTGGCCCAGGGCGCGCAGCCCGGTCCCCATGTCGAGGACCAGGGGTGGTTCGCCGTCCACCTCGACCAGGACGCACGAGGTGTTGCCCCCGTAGCGACGCTGCTGGTCGGCCGAGGTCGGACAGGAGCCGCGTACGCCGAAGTAGGTGATTCGCACAGGCTGACGAGGCTAGCCGCGCGGGGGTCGCCGGGCGGGGCTACCGTCCAGGGCCATGGACCGCGACCAGCCAGCCTCACCTCCGATCCGGACCGTCACGGCCAACGGCCTCGAGTTCGGCTACCTGTCCGAAGGCCCCGAGGACGGGCCGCTCGCCCTGTGCCTGCACGGGTTCCCGGACACCGCCCACACCTGGCGCCACCTCCTCCCCCGACTGGCCGACGCCGGCTACCGGGCCGTCGCCCCCTTCCTGCGGGGCTACGCCCCCACCGGGGTGCCGGCGTCGGGCGCCTACGACACCGGCTCCCTCGCCCTCGACGCCTGCGCGCTGCACGAGTCGCTCGGCGGCGGGGACGACGCAGTGCTCATCGGCCACGACTGGGGCGCGCTCCTCACCTACCCCGCCGCCGCCCACGAGCCCGACCGGTGGGCCAGGGTGGTCACCATGGCCGTCCCGCCCCCCGCCTCGATGGGCTTCGGGTTCTTCGACTACGGCCAGCTCCGCCGCAGTTGGTACGTGTTCGTCTTCCAGACGCCACTGGCCGAGTTCGCCGTCTCCTTGGAGGACCACGCCTTCATCGACCGGCTGTGGGCCGACTGGTCGCCCGGGTACGACGGGACGTGGGACGCCGCCCGGGTGAAGGAGGCGCTCGGCGACGAGGCCAACCTGTCAGCCGCCATCGGCTACTACCGGGCCATGCTGGGCGGACCGCCCGGCGACCCGGCCGCCGCCGCGGCCCAGGCGGCCGGCGAGACGATTGCGCCCCAGCCCACCCTGTACCTCCACGGCGCCGCCGACGGCTGCATGGGGATCGACATCGTGGGACCGGTCACCGACCACCTGTCACCGGGATCGGAGTTCGTCGTGGTCGACGGTGCCGGCCACTTCCTCCACCTCGAACGGCCCGACGAGGTCAACGGCCACATCCTGCGCTTCCTCGGCGCCTGACCCGACGGGTCGGGTCCGCAGCAGGCCTCCGCTACGGCTCCAGCGCCGCCCGGGACACCAGGTCCGCCACCTCGACCAGCGCGGCCGCTCGCACCGGGTCGTCGCTCGGGACGCAGCGGCCACGGGCCCGGTCGAACACGGTGCCGATGACCCCGGCGTGGTCCGTCCCGACCTGCCGCAGCCGCACCGACCAGCCGTGCCGGGCCAGTCGGTCGGCCGCCTCAGCCGACCGCTCGACCGGCACCAGGTGGTCGCCGGTGCCGTGGACCAGCAGCGCCCGACCCGGGGCGGCCGCCACGGCGGCCCCGCCCACCCCGGCGAACACGTCGTCACCGAACGGCGACCCGAAGTACGAGCCGCCCAGGCCGACGACCACGGTCGGCGCCACGCCGTCGGTCGCCTCGGGGTGCAGACCCACCCAGGCCGCGGCGTTGGCTCCGAGGGACCAGCCGGCCAGCACCAGCTGCGCCGGGTCGCCACCCAGGTCGGCGGCGGCGGTCCGGGCGTACCGGATCGAGGCCAGCAGCTGGCGCGAGCCGACGGCGAAGTCGTCGGACTGCCAGTCGGGCACCAGCGCCAGCACCCCGTGGCGTGCGAGCACCGCCGCCAACGGGGCCAGTGCATCGCGCTCGTCGGGTCCGCTGCCGTGCCAGAGCAGCACCACCGGGGCCCGTCGGCGGCCGTCGATCGGACCGTGGACGTCCAGCACCT
>Ga0209698_10005522_pt1 | contig 13662 bp, 10 predicted proteins | sample LitLauG_LLR_2012_FD_187203 | JGI IMG/M metagenome (GOLD analysis project Ga0209698, IMG submission 187203) | Freshwater sediment microbial communities from Pennsylvania, USA - Little Laurel Run_MetaG_LLR_2012 (SPAdes) (version 2) | ecosystem: Environmental > Aquatic > Freshwater > Creek >... | reverse complement strand
CGGTGAGGGCGAGTGGCAGATGACGGGCAGCGGCTCGGCCTTCTATGTCCGCTGCGGCGACCGCGAGCACGCGGTCAAAGCCGCAGCCCGGTTGCAGTGCTGGACGGCTGTGACCTGCGCCGTACCCACCTGGGCTTGAGCCGGAGCCGGCCCGACCGGACTAGCTCCGATCCGTCTCCCGCCGCGCCAGCTGGAGCGCGTAGTCGTGAGCGACGGTCTCAGCGGCGTCGTCGAGAGGGGTGAGGACCGTCGGTCCGTATCTCCGGTTGAGCGCGAGGGAGATGAGGTGATCCGCGAAGCTCGGGTTCTTCGGCAGGAGCGGCCCGTGGAGATACGTGCCGTAAGCGTTCTTGACCACGGCTCCTTCGGTACCGTCCTTCCCGTTGTTGCCGGACCCCGATTTCACCCGGCCAAGGGGCGTGGCTCCCTTGTCAAGGTAGGTGCGGCCGCCGTGGTTCTCGAAACCGACAAGCGTCTGGCCGTTCCACTCGACGACCAGGCTGCCGACCATCCGCTTCAACGCGGCGCTCCGAACATCTGTGATCTGAATCTTGTCCTCGAAAGCCCAGTGAATCGTGACTGATGGGAAGACGCCCATGCCGGGTAGGTCCTCGCCTCGAAACGGCGTGTAATGGCGCCCGAACATCTGGTAACCCGCGCAGATGAGGAGAGCGACGGCGCCATCGTCGATCGCCGCGCGGATGGCGGGACCCTTGACGTCGAGCAGGTCCCGGCCGATCAACCGCTGCTGCGAATCCGCCCCACCGCCCATGAAGAAGAGGTCGATCTCGGCGCCGGCCACCGGGGTGCCCTGCTCCAGCGGCCTCACGTCCACGTCGATCCCGCGCCAGCGGCAGCGCTGCTCCAGGCACAGCACGTTGCCGAAGTCGCCGTACTGGCTGAGGATGCTCGGATACAGGTAGCCGATAGTCAGCTTCACGGTCGTCCTTTCCTAATACGCACGTTTCATACCTCCCAGAAGGGTGCGACAAGTCCGCGACGAACGAGCTCGTTGCGGATCGCCCACATCGCGCTGTAGTTGGCGACGACGTGCAGCGTCGCGCCAGGTGGAGTGGCGCTGACACTCCCGTCAAACGCTTTGATCAAATCGGCTGTGACCGACAGTTTGGGAGCCTGGTTTCCGTCGACTTCCGCGAGCAGCGCTCCGTACTTGAGCCGCAGCACCATCTCGTCCGCGCGCATGCCCGAGACGGTGACGGAATCCAGCCGGCCCTTCAGCGCCTCCACGTCTATGTCCCAGATCCACGAGATGTCCCGGCTGTCTTGCGGATTGTTGTTGATCGCCAGCAGCAGGCGGAGGCGACCTTCGTCCCGCAGGATCAGATCGAACACCTGGTTGAATCCACTGGGGTTCTTGGCCATCTCGAGCGAGACGGTGCGGCCCTCTAGATGCAGCGATTCCATCCGACCGAACGCGACTGTCGCGTGCGAGATCGCGTCGGTGACCGCCGAAGGCGGCGCCCCCAGGGAAATCGCAGCCGCGGCGGCTGCAACCGCGTTGTAGACGTTGAAGGCGCCGGGCAGCGGAATCCGCAGCGGCCAGGTGCCGTTGGTCGTGACCAGGTCCGCTTTCGAGCCCGCAGCGCCTTGGAGCTCCACATTCGACGCGTAGATGCTTGGCGTCGGGCGCTTCCAGCCGCATGACGGGCATGAGTAGTGCCCAAGGTGTGCGTAGAAGGCGTGGGTGTACTCGAGGTCGGCGCTGCAGCGCGGGCAGCGCCGCGAGTCAGCGCTGCGTTCGAGCTGGGTCCCAGCCGGCCGCTGATCCTGGAGCCCGTAGTACACGACAGGGTTGGGCACTTCCGCACCGAGGTAGGCGACCAGCGGATCGTCGGCATTGAGCACTAGCGTGGACGCCGACGGCAGCTTGCTCATCGCTGCGGTCCAGAGGGCCGCGACAAAATCTATCTCGAAGTAACGGTCCAGCTGATCGCGAAAGAGGTTGGTGACGATGATCATCGTCGGGCTCATCTCTTCGATCGCCACCGGAAGCACGGCCTCGTCCACCTCGAACAGACCGATCAGGTCCTTGGAGTGGTCGAAGCGGCCCCTTGCGTCGGACTGGGTCAGGAGCGCGGTTGCGATGCCCTGCATCAGGTTCGCCCCTTCTCGGTTCGTCACCGTCTCGAGCCCGGACGCGCGCAGCGCCGCCGCGATCATCCGGGTGGTCGTCGTCTTGCCGTTGGTCCCGGTCACGACCGCGGAACCCTTCTCAATCCCGCGTGACATCTCGCCCACAAGCCCGCGATGGAGGGCGTTTGCCGTGCGTCCGGGCAGGGCGGTTCCACCTCGGCCGGTTGCTCGGGACACCCAGCGCACCGCCTTTCCGGCGTTCAGCGCGATCAGTCCCGAGATCGGGAGCCTGGTCGAGCTCATGGCTTCTCCCGAACCGGAATCGAGACCGGGAGCAGCTTCGAGGTCAGACGCAATGCTCGGCACAGATCTTCAGAACGCCGGCGACTGAAAGCGGTTTCGCTGATATGCGACTTCGCTCTCGCGTGAGCGTCACCCACCGGAGCGCAGGGCGCCTCGGCTCGAGCGTGAGGTTCGCCGGACCGTCCTGTGCGCGGCAGCAGCGCTCGCGTTCGCAACCACCCTCGTCCGCGAGACGCGCCTACCCTTGGAGCCGTTGGCCGACGCGGGCGGTCGCCGAGGCGTGAGAGTCTCGCGAAGCACGTCATCGATCGACTCGACCATCGCGAACTGCATCTGCTGGCGCAGGTCCGCGGGGATGTCGTCGAGGTCAGCCTCGTTGCGCTTCGGGAGCACGATGCGCCGCAGCTCTGCTCGATGCGCGCCCAGCACCTTCTCCTTGACGCCGCCGATTGGCAGCACCCGGCCCCGCAGGGTGATCTCTCCCGTCATGGCCACGTCTTCGCGCACCGGCCGGCCGGTGAGTATCGATGCCATCGCGGTCAGCACGGTGACTCCGGCCGAAGGACCCTCCTTCGGCTGCGCTCCGGCCGGCACATGCACGTGTATGTCGTTCTTCTCGAACAGATCGGGATCGATTCCGAGCTCAGCGGCGTGCGCCTTCAGATATGAGAGCGCGGCCGCGGCCGACTCCTTCATCACGTCGCCGAGCTGGCCGGTGAGCCTGAGCTCGCCCTTGCCGGGCGTCAGCGCGGCCTCCACGAAGATGATCTCTCCGCCCGTGGGTGTCCACACCATGCCCGTCGCGATGCCGGGGCGATCGATGCGCTCCGCAACGTCGTCGTAGTAGCGCCTCTTGCCAAGGGCCGCGCGCACACGTTTCGCGTCGTCTGGTGTCCGCCGCGGACGTCTGCGCGTGGCCATCTCGGCGACGTCACGCCTCATGACCGAGGCAATCTCTCGCTCCAGGTTGCGCACGCCGGCCTCGCGTGTGTACTGGCGGATGATCAGACGGATGGCGTCCTCGGAGATCTTCACCTCATCCGGCCGCAGTCCGTGGGCGGTGAGCTGCTTGGGGATCAGGAAGCGCTGGGCGATCTGGACCTTCTCGTGCTCGGTATAGCCGGAGAGGTTCAGCACCTCCATCCGATCTCGCAGCGCTGCCGGGATTGTCTCGAGGGTGTTGGCCGTGGTGATGAACATCACCTTGGACAGGTCGAAGGGCACGTCGAGGTAGTTGTCGCGGAAGTCCTTGTTCTGCTCGGGGTCGAGCACCTCGAGGAGCGCTGAGGATGGGTCGCCCCGCCAGTCGGCGCCGATCTTGTCCACCTCGTCGAGCATGAAGACCGGGTCGTTCGACTCAGCCCTGCGGATGGCCTGGAGAATTCGGCCGGGCATCGCGCCGATATAGGTCCGGCGGTGGCCGCGGATCTCGGCCTCGTCGTGCACGCCACCGAGCGATGCCCGCGCGAACTTGCGGCCCATCGCGCGCGCGATCGACTGGCCCAGCGAGGTCTTCCCGACGCCCGGCGGTCCGACGAAGCAGAGGATCGGCTCCCGCCCTCGATCGGTGAGACCGCGCTGCTGCTTGAGGCGCCGCACCGCGAGGTGCTCAACGATGCGCTGCTTCACCTTGTCGAGGTCGTAGTGATCCGCGTCCAGGATCTCGCGCGCCTTCTTGACGTCGACCTCGCTGCCGGTCGAGACCTTCCAGGGCAGCGAGACGATCAGCTCGAGGTAGGTGCGAATCACCGACGACTCGGGTGACGCGCTGGGGATGCGCTCGAGGCGAGCAATCTCGCGATCGGCTTCGCGCTTGGCCTCGGCCGGCAGGCCGGCCTTCTCGATCCGGTCACGCAGCTCGCCCAGCTCGGCGTGCTCCGAATCCAGCTCGCCGAGCTCGCGCTGGATCGCCTTGACCTGCTCCCGCAGGAAGTACTCCCGCTGGGCCTTGCCCATCTGCTCCTCGGCCTGTGACTGAATCTTGCGGCCGAGCTCGAGCACCTCCACCTCGTGAGCGACGTGGCCGAGCAGCCGCTCGAGCTTGGCCTTGGTGGAGTCCATCTCCAGGATCTCCTGACGCTGCTCGGTCGTCAGCCGGATGTGGTTGGCGATGTAGTAGGCGAGGTGGAGAGGGTCGTCGATCGCGCCCGCGGCGGCGGCGAGCTCGGCGGGCAGATGTGGCGCGAGGGTGACCAGCTGCTGGAAGGATGCCATCGCACGCTGGGTGAGGGCCTCGCGCTCGATCGAGCGGAACTCCTCGGTCGACTCGGGCAGAGCCTCGACCGAACACTTGAGGTATGGCTCCTCCGACAGCGCTGACTTCAGGCGGATCCGTCTCAGGCCGAGCACGGCGAGCTGCACGGTGCCGTCGGGCAGCTTGAGCAGGTGCTGCACGCGGACGATGGTGCCCACGTGGTGCAGGTCCTTGAATGCGACCTCCTCCGCCGACTCGTCGAGCTGCGTCGCGACCGCGATCCTTCGGTCAACGCCGGACAGCTCTTCCAGCAGCTGAAGCGATCTCTTGCGGCCGACCGAAAGCGGGATGAAGATGCGCGGAAACACCACCGTCGCCTTGAGGGGCAGCACGGGGAGGCTTGCCGGGATGCTCAAATCGTGGCCCGGCTCGGGCGCGTCGCTCACAGAGGCGATGCTACCGCCTCACGCAGCATTGGGCCGGCGCGCTTCAAGCTGGCATAATTTCGGCAGCCCTCGAAGGGCTGAATATTGAGCCAAGCGATAACGGCCGTCATACTCGCCGCCGGTCACGGCACCCGTATGCGGTCGCGTACTCCAAAGGTTCTTCACCCGCTTTGCGGACGACCCATGATCGATTACGTCCTGGACGCCGTCACGGACGCCGGCGCCAAGGACATCAAGGTCATCGCCAACCCTCATCACGCCGAGGTCGCCGGTCACCTCGATGAGAGAGGAATTGCTCCGACATTTCAGCGTGAGCCGAAAGGAACGGCGCATGCCCTTCAGCAGATCCCTGCCGCTGATCTCGTTGGCAAGGTGCTCGTGGTCGTGAACGGCGACTCGCCTCTCCTGACCGCCGCGACCGTCAGGAAGGTGATCGACGCGCACCTGGCCGCCGGCGGTCCGGCCACCATCGCCAGCGTCATCGACCCGACCCGGAACGACGGCCGCATCATCAGGGCCGCCGACGGAACTTTTGACCGCATCGTCGAGCGCAAGGATGCGACGCCGGAGCAGCAGAGGACGGTGCAGGAATTCAACGTCGGCGTCTACTGCTTCGATGGTGGAAAGTTGGTGGAGGCCCTGAAGGAGGTCAAGGACGACAACCAGGCGGGCGAGTACTACCTCACCGACGTCTTTCTCCATCTCAAGCCGGTGACCGTGGTGCGGCTCGACGACGCCGCTGAGGCGATGGGCGTCAAGGATCGTGTCCGGCTCGCCGCCGCGGCGGCCGTGCTGAGGAAGCGAATCCTGGAAAGGTGCATGCTCGCCGGGGTGACCATCATCGACCCCGACACGACGTACATCGACGCCACCGTTTCGATCGGTCAGGACACCGTGGTCGAGCCCTTCTCCGTCATCAAGGGAAGGACTGTCATAGGCGCGGACTGCCGCATCGGACCGCATGTCCACATCGAGGACACCAAGATCGGCGACCGCTCCGACTGCGGGCCGTTCGTAAAGCTGAGGGCCGGCACCGAGATCGCTGACGACGTACACATCGGGAGCTTCGCCGAGCTCGTCCGGACGAGGGTCGGCCGAGGCAGCAGGGTGCCCCACGTCTCGTACCTCGGCGACACCGACCTGGGCGAGGACGCCAACGTGGGAGCCGGCACGATCACCGCGAACTTCGACGGGGTCAACAAGAACCGCACCCGAATCGGTGATGGCGCCTTCGTCGGAGTCGACACCATGCTCGTCGCTCCGGTCAAACTTGGCAAGGGCGCCCGCACCGGGGCGGGTTCGGTCGTCACCAAGGACGTTCCGGACGGCGCGACGGCGGTTGGAGTTCCCGCTAGGGTGATACGGAGAAAAGCATTGAGCTCGGATTCCAGTTCAGCGGCCCGATGATCGGCAGGATCCAGACGGCTGTCGAGTACGCCGGCGAGGAGGCGTCTCCTTGGGGGGCGCTCAAACTCATCGCGGGCAGCGCCAATCCGGGCCTGGCCTCCCTGATCTCAGAAAGGCTCAGCGTTCCGCTGACTGACACGCGGCTGCGGCGATTTCCGGACGGCGAGATCAACGTCAAGATCGAGGACTCGATGCGCGGGCATGACGTCTTTGTGATCCAGCCGACCTGCCCGCCGGTCAACGAGCACCTGATGGAGCTCTTCATCATCCTCGACGCCCTGAGGCGCGCCTCCGCCGGACGGGTCACGGCGGTGGTGCCGTACTACGGGTACGCCCGCAAGGAGCGCAAGACACAGCCTCGCGAGCCGATCTCGGCGAAGTTGATCGCGAACTTCATCACGCTCGCGGGCGCCGACCGGCTGCTGCTCCTGGACCTGCACGCCGAAGCCATCGAGGGCTTCTTCGACGTGCCGACAGACCACCTCTCGCCGCACCGGATCATCGCGGACCACCTCCGCACCCTGGACCTCAAGCACCTGACCGTCGTCGCGCCCGACGCGGGCGGCGGCCGCCGAGCCGAGGCTGTGGCCAACCAGCTTTCGGCGCCGATCGCCTTCGGCTACAAGCGGCGCTCGAGCGACGACGAGGTGGAGGTGATCGCGGTGTCGGGCGACGTGAAGGGCCGCGACTGCGTCGTGGTCGAGGACATCATCACCACCGGCGGGACGATCGCGAAGCTCGCGACCGCGCTGCGCAACCAGGGCGCGAACAGGGTCCTGGTCGCCGCTACGCACCCGGTTCTCACCGGCGACGCTGTCGAAAGGCTGATCAAGGCGCAGATCGAAGAGGTGATCGTCACCGACTCGGTGCCCATCGCGCCCGAGAAGGTCGGCCCGCAGATCACAGTGCTGTCGGTGGCACCGCTGCTCGCTGAGGCGATCATCCGGGTGCACGAGAACCGGAGCGTCAGCGAGCTCTTCAGATAGCTCGGAGCCGTGACAGGCCAAGAAGGAATCGAGCTTGCGGTTCTGATCGTCTGCTTCTTCGTCGCCGCCGTCGCCAGCGGCACCGAGACCGCCCTCACCTCCGTCGGCCGCCTGCGAGTGCGGTTTCTCGCCGAGCAGGGAAGCAAGTCGGCAAGAGTCCTCCAGCGTCTGCGCGCGGACCCGAACCGCTTCTTGTCGACGGTGCTGTTCGTGAACACGCTCGCGCTCATCCTCGCCTCGACGTCGACGGCTCTATTGAGCGACGAGATCTTCACGCAGTGGGACGTGGCGTCGCCCTGGAAGCTCTGGTTGACCCTGCTGGTCTCGGTCGCGCTGTCGGTGATCCTCCTGATCGCGGCCGAGGTCACCCCCAAAACCCTGGCCATCGCGCACGCCGAGCGGGTCGCGCTGTTCGTGGCAGGTCCGGTGGACGGACTTGCCGGTTTCCTGGGTCCGATCCTGTGGGCTGTGACGATCATCTCGCGCGCCATCACCGGCGGCCGTGCGGCCAGAGCCCCGTACCTCACCGAGGAGGAGCTGGTCACGCTGCTCCATGTCTCCGAAGAGCAGGGGGTGATCGAGGAACAGGAGCATCAGATGATCCACGGAATCATCGAGATCGGGGACAAGGCCGTCCGCGAGATCATCATCCCGCGCACCGACATCATCGCGGTCGAGCGCGGAGCCTCGCTGAAAGACATCATCAAGCTCTTCAAAGAGCACCGGCACACCAGGATGCCGGTCTATGAGCGCGACATCGACCACGTGGTGGGTCTGATCCACACCAAGGACCTGCTCCTCTTCTACACGCTGGCGACCTCGCAGAAGTTCGACATGGACAGGGTCCTGAGGCCGATCGAGTTCACTCCGGAGCAGAAGAAGGTCGACGAGCTCCTCAACGAGATGAGGACGAAGAAGGTCCACATGATGATCGTCGTGGACGAGTACGGCGGCACCGCCGGCCTGGTGACCCTGGAAGACCTGCTCGAGGAGATCGTCGGCGAGATCCGAGACGAGTACGACACCGCGGAGCAGGACCAGCTCGTCATCCTCAACGACCACGAGGCTCGGGTCGACGCGAGCTTCCCGATGGAGGAGCTCAACTCGCGCCTGGGGCTCTCGATCGAGGAGTCGAGGGACTACGACACGGTGGGGGGCTACGTGCAGGCGATGCTCGGAAAGATCGCAGAGGCGACCGACACCTTCAAGAGCGGCCAGGCCCGCTGGACGGTGGAGAAGGTGAAGGGGCGGCGCATCGTGAGCGTGCGGCTGACCTCGGACAGGCCGTGGCCGGCCGAGGCGCTGATCGCCTCCGGCCTTGCGCACCCGGCTCAGTCCGACGCCCGCGGGCAGCCGGACAGCATGGATCATCTCGCCGCGGACGCTTTGGAGGACGAGTCTGGCCACCTATCGTGACCGCGCCGTGGTGCTGCGTAAGCTCGACTACTCCGAGGCCGACCGCATCTTCACGCTTTTGACGCGCACGCACGGCAAGGTGGGCGCGATCGCGAAGGGTGTCAGGCGGCCATCCTCCAAGCTCGGCCCCTCGCTCGAGCTCTACGGTCACATCGATGTGCTGCTGGCCAAGGGCCGCGGCGATCTCGACGTGGTGGCTCAGGTGGAGCGAGTTCCCGGCTACCGGATCGAAGGCGACCTCGATCGCCTGTCCCACGCCGCCCTGATCTGCGAGCTGGCCGAGCGGGTGTGCGAGGACCGGCACCCCGTGGACGGGGTCTACGAGCTGACCGTGATGGCGCTCGAGGAGCTCGCCCGCGAGACCGACCCCAGGCGTGCCTCCAGCTACTTCCTCATGGCGGCCCTCGATCTGCTCGGCTACGCGCCGCAGCTGGCGGCTTGCGTCTCGTGCGAACGGCCGCTGGCGGCCAAGCCTGCTGCGTTCAGTGCCGAGGCGGGCGGATTCCTGTGCGATCGCTGCGCGATGCCGGCCATGCCGCTCGTTCCGCTGGCCGCGATCAAGGTCCTCAGGTTGATGGCCGCGGGGGATCTCGACACGTACCGCCGGCTCAAGCTCGACGCGGGATTGATGTCGTCGATCGACGGCGTGCTCACGGCACAGCTGGAGCACCACCTGGACCGGCGCTTGAAATCGCTACAGTTCCTTCATCAAATGAGGATTGGACATGCTTAAGGCAATCAGCGCATTCAGCGGCTTCTCGGTCGATGACATCGCCGCGGCCAAAGACTTCTACGGGAAAACGCTAGGAGTTGAGCTCGAGGAGAGGGGTCCTGGTTTGCGACTGGCGATTGGAAACGGAATCGTGGTCTACCCGAAGCCGGACCACAGCCCGGCGTCATACACGATGCTCAACTTCCCGGTCGACAACATCGATGGGGCAGTAGACGATCTGATCCGCAAGGGCGTCAAGTTCGAGCACTACCAAGGCCTGACCGATCAAAAGGGGATCTCCCGAGGCATCTCCGCCGGTCGAGGCCCAGACATCGCGTGGTTCAAAGACCCGGCGGGCAACATCCTTTCCGTCCTGAAAGAGCCATAGCTACCCCCGCCCGCCCGATCAGCCGCGACCAGTTGATGGAGAAGGTCGTCGCTCTGACCAAGCGGCGAGGCTTCATCTACCCGTCGAGCGAGATCTACGGAGGGCTGTCCGGCTTCTACGACTACGGCCCGTACGGCGTCGCGCTCAAAAGGGCGATCCGCGACCTTTGGTGGCGGCACATGGTCGAGCTGCGCGACGACGTGGTGGGACTCGAGTCGTCATTGATCATGCCATCGGAGGTGTGGGCGGCTTCGGGACACCTGACCAACTTCGTGGATCCGCTCCGCCAGTGCCTGGGCGAATGCAAGAAGCGCTGGCGCGCCGATCACGTGGCCGGCGACAGGTGCCCCGAATGCGGTGGACCGCTCGACGAGGCGCGCATGTTCAACCTGATGTTCAAAACCCACGTGGGGCCGGTCGAGGACGGGTCCTCAGAGGTCTACCTGCGCCCGGAGACTGCGCAGGGCATGTTCGTCGCATTCAAGAACGTCATCAACTCCTCTCGCGTCAAGGTGCCGTTCGGGATTGCCCAGCAGGGACGCGCCTTCCGGAACGAGATCACGCCAGGCAACTTTGTTTTTCGTGTGCGCGAGTTCGAGCTCATGGAGATGGAGTACTTCGTGCGTCCGAACGAGGACGATGAGGCGTTCGCCTACTGGTGCAAGGAACGGATGCGCTGGTACACCGAGGTGCTCGGCGTCAAGCCGGAGCGCCTGCGGCTGCGCGAGCATCAGAAGGCCGTCCTGTCGCATTACTCGAAGCAGACAAGCGACATCGAGTACGACTTCCCCTTCGGTTGGGGCGAGCTCGAGGGGATCGCCGACCGCACCGACTTCGACCTCGCCGTGCACCAGGAGCGTTCGAAGGTGGACCTGACCTATCTGGATCCGCAGACCAACGAACGCTATCTGCCGTGGGTCATCGAGCCGGCGGTCAGCGTCGACAGGATCTGCATCACGCTGCTGCTGGACGCCTACGACGAGGACATCGTCAACAACGAGCCTCGCGTGCTGCTGCGGCTCCACCCGAACGTGGCCCCGGTGCAGGTGGCGGTGGTTCCGCTGTCCAAGAAGCAGGAGCTGATCGACGTCGCCCTTCAGGTCGTGCAGACGCTGCGGGGTCACGTCCGGGTCGAGTACGACCAGACCGGAGGCCACATCGGCCGCCGCTACCGGCGGCAGGACGAGATAGGCACTCCCTTCTGTGTCACCGTCGACTTCGACACCCTGACCGACATGGCGGTGACGATCCGCCACCGCGACACGACCGAGCAGGAGCGAGTCAAGGTCGCCGAGCTCCGCGATCGACTCCTGACCCTGGTCGGCTGATCGACTCGGAATCGGCCTAGGCGCCGTGCACATCCCTGAAGCGGCCGACCGAGCGAGGGTGGAAAAGCTCCTGTCCGTCGCCAGGGCCACCCGGCCGGTGCCCGCCGCGGACGGGAGCCTGTTCTTCGCCTCCACCGTCGGCGGCCACGCGCAGGTCTACCGCCAGGCACACGCGGGCGCGGAGCCCACGCGGGTGGTGACCACCGAAACGCGGATGATCCCGCACGCTCACACGCCCCTGGGCCTGCTCGTTCGCGAGGACCGGGGCGGCAACGAGGTGTGGCAGCTGGGCCTCGTCTCCGAAACCGGCTACCGCCCGCTGACCAGCGATGCGAAAGCGATCCACCAGTCGGTGACCCTGGATCCGGACAAGCGCCGCGCCGGACTCGGCTGGAACCCCGACGGCCAGGCGAATGTGGTTCTCGGCGAGCTCGACCTCGCCACCGGGCGGCTGACCCGCTGGGCGGAGCCGGGTGGTTTCTGGTCATGGGGAGCCTGGAGCCCCGATGGCCGGCGATCGGTGGTCGCCAACATCCTCGGCACCCCGACCGAGAGCTACATCCTTGAACGGACCGGCTCCACGACCCGGCTGCTCCCGCATGCGCTGCGCGTTCACCCTGTCGAGTGGCTGGACGAAGGCATCCTGGTCACGACGGACCTCGACCGCGACTTCCTGGGTCTGGCGCTGGTGAATCCCGATTCGCCCGGCAAGGTGGCTCGCTGGCTGGTGGCCGGCGAGCACGACGTGGAGGGAGTGGCGGTCGACCCGGCAAGGACAAAGGTTGCGGTCGTGTCCAACGAGGGCATCTACGACGGCATTCGTGTCATCGAGCTCGTGAGCGGTGCGACCGTCGACCGAGTTGTGCTTGCGCCAGGCGTCACCGTCGCTGACCACAGCGGCGGCGCCGGCTACCACATGGGCTGGAGCCAGGATGGGTCGAGGCTGTTTGTCAGCTGGGAGATGCCGACGCGTCCGGCGGAGATCTACGAGTGGCCGGGCGCTGAGCGCTGGACCTTCACGACCGAGCCTCCGGCTGGACTCGTCGAACCCGATGAGCTGATCTACGAAAGCTTCGATGGTCTCGAGGTGCCGGCGCTCTTCTACCGCATCGACGAGCTCCCCCGGCCCGCGGTCATACAGTTTCACGGTGGCCCGGAGGGCCAGAGCCGAGGTGGCTATCTGCCCCTTGCGCACCTGCTCAACTCGATAGGGGTCAACCTGTTTCTCCCGAACGTCCGCGGCTCGGCCGGCTATGGAATCCGGTTTCAGAGCCTGGATGACAAATCGCTGCGCTGGGACAGCGTCCGAGACGGCTGCGAAGCGGCCCGCCACCTCAAGCGGACCGGGATCGCCACCAAGACCGCGGCGGCCGGCGGCTCGTACGGAGGTTTCATGACGCTTGCGGTGCTGGTCGAAGACCCAGACCTCTGGGACGCCGGGGTGGACACGGTCGGCATCGCCGATTGGCACACCTTCTTCCAGAACATGCCGCCGTGGCGCGGCGTCCTGCGGATCAACGAGTACGGCGACCCCAACGGTCCCGAGGCGGAGTTCCTACGCCAGATCAGCCCGATTCACCGCGCGGAAACGATCAAGGCGCCGCTGCTCGTGATCCACGGCCGCAACGACCCCAGGGTCCCAGTCGGCGAGAGCATTCAGATCGCTCGAGCGGTGCCAAGGGCTGAGCTGCTCATCTTCGAGGACGAAGGGCACGGTGTCGCGAAGCTGGCCAATCAGGTCACGGCCAACAGCCGGATCCTGGAGTTTCTCGCCGCCCACCTCCTTTAGTCGCGACAAAGGAGCTCGGCCGCCCTGAGATAGACGTGCACGCAGCTTTCGACGGAGGCGAGATCGACCCACTCGACATCGGCGTGTTCGCCTCCGCCGGCCGGACCGAACGCGACAGTCGGAATCCCCTTGGCGTTGGTCAGCGCCATGTCCATCCAGTAGGCGACGCCCACGATCTTGGGGTCTCGCCTCAGGCTCTGCCTCGCCGCCAGTGCCAGAGCCGCGGCAACCGGATGCCCCGGGGCGACCTCGGAGGGCCCGCGCTCCAGGGTCACGCGCGCGGTGGCCGCCAGCCTCGGGTCGGCCTGCCTCGCCTCCGCGATCAATCCATCGATCTCGCGGAGCGAGCTCGCCCCGTCTTCACCAGGCACCGTGCGGCGCTCGAGCTTGACGGTGCATCGGGCCGGATACGTGCTGAGCTCCTGGCCTCCCTCGATGAGCGACGCGTGCAGAGAACCCGTTCCCAGCAGGGGGTGCCCGCCTCCGTCCCGCAGGCGACGGCCGAGATCGACGATCCCGGTCAGGAGCCGACCGGTATGACCGATGGCATCCACCCCGAGATCCGCCCGAGAGCCGTGCGCCGCCACGCCCTGGGTCTC
>Ga0209698_10005521_pt1 | contig 13662 bp, 7 predicted proteins | sample LitLauG_LLR_2012_FD_187203 | JGI IMG/M metagenome (GOLD analysis project Ga0209698, IMG submission 187203) | Freshwater sediment microbial communities from Pennsylvania, USA - Little Laurel Run_MetaG_LLR_2012 (SPAdes) (version 2) | ecosystem: Environmental > Aquatic > Freshwater > Creek >... | reverse complement strand
GCCTGATTCTTGGAGGCACAGGCTTCGGGGCCTCCTCCTGCGGACGCGATGGGCTGCCGGGCGCTGCCGACTGCGAACACGCTATTGGTGAGGCTGAAGTTGGGGAGCTTGTTGCCAGCGTTCAGAATCGCCATGAGTACGCCCGGGCCAAACGAGGTCACGTGATCAATCTGCAGATCGTGAATCGGCGGCTGCTCCGAGACGAGAATCAAGAATGTGCCACCACCCTTATAGTCGCGGTCGTGCAAGTCGTCGATAAAAAGATCATGGATGCTGTAGCGGCCGCCGTCGGTAGAGAAAGCGCCAACCTTGGAGTGGGTGTTGGCGATCTGAAGAGCTCCCGCGACATTGCGAATACGATCGTAGCGAATGGTGACGTCATTGACGCGGCAGCCGGGACACTTGCCTTCCTGGTTTTTGGGAGTGATCAGGATGGCATACCCGGTCTGACTGAATCCGCCCCAGGTATTTTCGAGGAGATTGGACTCGAACAGAACACGGACCGCGTTCTTCATCTCAAAATTGTTCTTGACCACAAAGGGATGTCCGGACGCGCTCGGGGCGTATCCGGGAGCATCTTCTTTCCAGAGCATCGGGCGGAACAGATGATTGCGGCGGATCTCGATGTCGGTGGGATTGATGCCGGAAGCGCTGCCGCCAAAGAGTATGTTCTCACCGGCGGACTCCAGAAAATTGTTGTAGACCTTGAGCGTGAAGATGGGGTCGTCGCCCATCCCTCCGCCAATGGCGGTGGCATCGGTGCACTTACCGGCGCGAGCGATGCAATTGAGTCCGCTGAGGTAGGAGTTGATGATGGCGATTGTGTTCGAGCCGTCGATGATACCGACGCCGTGGCCGACTTCTGCGCCCTCGGCGGGATGGAAGTAGTTGCGGTCGAAGATAACGTGGTTCGAGTGCTCGGCCGTGGCGATGCGTCCGATATTGGCGTCCGCGGGGGTGGTCCACTCAATGCCGATGAAGCGGATGTGGTCTCCGACGCTGGCTCCGGAGGGACGGCGGACGACAAAGGTCGCGAGCAGTTTCGCGGGTCCGCCGGACGGCTGCGCGAATGCGGGACGTCCCGGGAGGCTGGCCACACCGGCCCAGGCCGGGGAGATGCGGGAACCTTCCGGAGGAAGTTTGGAGTCAGGAGTATCGGTGCGAACAGTGATGTAGTGCTGATCGTCGCACTTCTTGGCAGGGAGCTCGGTTACGTCATAAGAAGAACCTGCTGCCAGGAGCAGCGTGTCTCCGCACTTGGCATGTTCCAGAGCGCCAGCCAGATTGGATCCGGCGCTAACACGAATCTCCTTGCCGGGGGACGGGGTTCCGTCGAGGGCTGTGTAGTAGCAGGTCTTCGGGAGTTCGGCGACGCCGTCTTTGACGCCGAATTGGGAGACGTTGCCTTTGCGGCAGTAAGCATTCTCAGTGATTGGAGGCGCGGCGGCCCATGCCGAAGCCACGGAAATCGCCGACAGCACGATCGTTAAAACGACAATGCGCGCTGAGAACTTGGTTTTCAAGGCCGAGCGGTTGATCGCAAGAACGGAGCCAAGTGCTGGGGTGGGAAGGAAAGGCATGCTTCATTTTCGCTTGCCAACCACCCGCTGGGCAAATGGTCCTGGAAAGACTGAGTTCTTAAATGGAGAGGGTCCGCCTGGCTGCGCGGACCCTCTGGAACTAGCATCTCCGCAATCGTCGAAACTTATTCGACGGTTGCCAGAGCCTGGTTGAGGCCAACGATATCGGCTCCAAGATCCTTGCCGTCGGTAGCTTTGTTCCGGTAAGGGCTGCTTGACTGCAATTCGTAGTTTCCGCCGTTGCCGTTGTTGAAGTTGACAAACTGAACGTTGTCAACGGTTGCCGGGAAGAGGTTGTTGGTGGGCCAGCTCGATGCCGGGAATTGCGGCGGAGTGGCGATCAGGCCGTTGTTGCCGAATATGTTGGTAGTGAAGCAGTTGGCAATGGTGGTGACGGGCACGTCTTTATAGGCGCAACTGGCCGTGCCGCCCCCTGTATTCCACACTGGGTGTCGGCCCGTAATGACGAGGTTGTTGGTGAAGACCAGGTCGTACATCGGCGAGCCCTTTTCCGTGTTCCCGATGATCATTACGTGGCTGTCCGAGTCCGGGAACGCGGTGACATGGCTGATGGTGATGGTATTGAGGCCGTTCTTGGGCCAGACGTTCATGATTTCGAAAACCGCGCCCCCGCCTACATACTTTGTGCTGAGATCGTCGATGACGACGTCGTGGATGCTCCAGCGAGTGCCGGCGAGTGCAGGTGCGCCGTCTTTCCCGTTACCTGAAAGCGCGGTCGCCATCTGAATTCCGCCACCGCCGTGCGAAATGCGTGTATAGCGAACGGTGACATCGGTGACCTGGCAGAGCGGGCAGACGTTCGATCCGCTTGGTGTGTGCTGGTTCTTGGGTGTGAGCAGAATGCCGTAGCCGGTCTGGCTGAAACCTCCCCAGCTATTTTCCATGATGTTGTTCTCGACCAGAACGCGGACGGCGTTCTTCAGTTCGAGGTGATTCTTGACGATGAATGGACTGCCGTCCGGTCCGCCGACAAACGGAGAGTTGCCGCTCAACCATTGCATAGGCTTAAACATGTGATTGCCTACAATGGTGATGTCGGTAGGAGTCAGGTTGGCTGCGCCGCCGCCGAACATGACCGCCTCGCCAGAAGCTTCGAGGAAGTTGTCCTGAATCTTATACGGACCGTCCTGCGTGTTGCTGACGCCTCCAGCGATGGCGTGCGCGTCGGTGCAGGTTCCGGTGCGCGAGATGCAATGGAAGTCGTTGAGGTAAGAATCGACGAGTGCAACATTGGTCATGCCACTGACACCGACGCCGTTGTGGGTTTCATCCTGCGCCTGGCCGTGCATCCACATGCGGTCGAAGATCAAGTGATCGGCAGTGCCCCCAAAGCCCTGAATCGAGAAAAGAACTGCCGGTCCATGGGTGCCGGACTGGCGAGTGACTTCCAAGCCGACAAAGCGGTAGAAGTTTGCGCCGGTGGCGAACTGGAACGGGCCGTCTCCGACGGTGTTCATCTGCACTTTCGCCATCACGTCCTTCGGGCTGTGGCAGGTGTAGGATGGGCGCCCCTCGAGAGAGGTGACTCCTGCGTAGCAAGGCGTGATACGGGTGCCTTCGGCGGGGAGTGCGCTGTCAGGGGAACTGGTTCGGATGACGATCCAGTGAGTGGCGTCGCAGTTCTTCGCCGGCACGATGAACTTACCGGAGAAGGTTGCGCCAGCCTGGAGTTGAATCGTGTCGCCGCAGCGGGCGCTGTCGAGAGCCGACTGCAGATCGGCGCCAGCGTTGACGTTGATGACCGCTCCCGAGGCGGGGCTATCGGACATAGCGCTATCAACGGTGGCGCGCGGCAGTTCCGCGGGTCCGTCGAAATTGCTGCCGCCGGTGACAGTGACGCTAAAGTTACCGTTCGCCGTTCTGCTGCGGGCGTCGGCTACTTGAACCGCAAAGCTGAAGGTTCCGGCGGCCGTCGGAACGCCTGCGAGATCACCATTCGCATTCATGGTGACTCCTGGCGGAAGTGTGCCGGATGAGACCTTCCAGGAATACGGTGTGGTGCCACCGGTAGCGCTGAACTGGTCACCATACGACTTTCCCTGCTGACCCTGCGGAAGGCTGCCAGTGGTGATTTGCACGGATTGCTGAGTTCCCGAGTTTACGGTGAACGAAGCGCTTGCCGACTTAGTACCGTCGGCTCGGCTGGTCGCGGTCACAGTCACGCTTGTGGTTGAAGTTGTCGTGGGAGCGGTATAAAGACCGTTGCCATCAATGGTGCCGGCCGTGGCCGACCAAGTCACCGCGGAATTCGCAGTCCCGGTTACAGTCGCCGTCAATTGCTGCGTGTGCGCCGAGGTCAAGGTTGCGGAGGAGGGCGAAACACTAACCTTCACTCCTGCTCCGTTGGTTCCGCCACCGCTGACGGTGACAGAGAACGATGCGTGACCGAAGCCGGCCTGAGGATAATCGGTCACCATCACCTCGAACGTGTAGGTGCCCGCGGTGGTCGGCGTTCCTGAGAACGAGCCGAGAGTGGGATTCAAAGTGATTCCCGGAGGAAGAGAGCCCGCCCTTGCATAGAAATGATAGGGAGTCGCTCCGCCGGAGACGCTCAGCACTGCGTTGTAGGACTGATTGACGCTTCCGGCAGGAAGGTTGCCGGACAACGTAAGCGTAGGCGGAAGGGAATTGGACCCGGAAACCGCGGCTTGCGCGGCGCTTCCACCGGTGACAACCAGACAGACAACGGCTAACAAGATAGCCAGAAAGTCCGCGCGCTTAGCTTTTGCGGGAGAAAAGCCGCGGAAATGATTTGAAAGAGCGTTTCCTGTCGTGCGCAGTGCTTTTGTTTCAAACATCGTGAGCCCTCGACCCTACTGATTTGGGGGACTAGTCGATTGTCCTCACGTTCAATCTACGCAGACGGGGCGGGCGCTCCCAGATGCCAGAAGTTCATTTGACACGCATTAGTACATGCGGAATCCGGGTGTACAGATTCGCGCGGGAGCCATGGCCACTGGTGTTTTTCCTGCGGATCGGTGAAAGCTGGCGAGGGGCGGGCTTTCTGGGCTAACCCGCCAAACAGCGGTATCGATTCGACGGGTCCGAGATCAAGCGGAAAGGGGCGGTGACGATGATAACCATCGTAAGGTTACTGGCGGGGTTCACCCAACAACACCGCTCGCAAATGATCGTAGGCACGGTTGCCCAGGGCGCGCTGCACGCTCCGGCGCGCCTCGTGTTGCCAGCGCTTCTTCCACAGTCCGCGGCCAGAACAGGTGTCTGCAAATTGGTTGAGAGGGAGGTCGCGCAGCATGGCTACGCGGCCAAGTTCCCAGGGATTTCTGCTTGCCGAATTGGAGTAGAACTGGCTATTGCACACAGTCGCGAAGCCTGCCTGGCGCGCAATCTGCAGGGTGCGCTGGCTGTATCGTCCGCCGGGGCAAGAGAAGTGTTCGATGGGATGTCCCAAGATTTGTTCAATCTGCAATTTTGCGTCGACGATTTCACGCTTCAGTTCTGGCTCGGTCAGATCAGATAGATAAGGGTGTGTCATGGAATGACAGCCGATCTGAAAGCCTTGGGCGTCGAGTTCGCGGACTTGCTCCGCAGTGAGATAACCCGGAGTGCCGAGGAAGCCCGAGGTCAGGAAGAACGTCGCGTTGAAGCCGAACTCGCGAAGGACCGGCGCGGCAGCGATCAAGTCAGTTTCGCAGCCGTCATCAAACGTGATGCAGACGTTCTGGCCAGGAGGGTAGAGAATCGCTTCTCCGACATTGAGACCACGCCAGCCAGATTTCTTCAACCACGACATCTGACTGCGGAAAGTGTCGACCGGCAAGATATAGCGCACGTAGCCGGGCTCGGACTGGCAAAGTTTACGGCCAGCAAGTTCGAGTTCGTGGTACATCAGAAAGACGATGCGCGGCGCGGACATGATTCTGTCTAATAGTAAGCCGCAATCAGGATTGCTTGTCGGCTCCGACGGTCTGGGCGTGACGTTCGAGCAAGTCGAGGAGCGGGGCTTTCAGGAACGGGCTACCCGCCAGCAAGCCGGAAATCAACGGATCTTTCTGGTTGCAGCGCAAGGGAGAGTGATCGAGTTTCAGGGTCCAGCCTCCGGCGCTTTCGACCAGCGCGGCCCCTGCGGCGACATCCCATTCGTTCTTGGGAACGAGAGTGAAGGTGAGGTCGGCGCGGCCGGCGGCGACCAGGCCAAGCTTGTAGGCGACGGAGCCCATCGGACGGATGTTGAACTCGGCTGACTCGAACTGCTTCCACTCGCCACGCTTTACTTCACTCCGGCTGGCGAGCACGAGCGCGCCATGAAGATCCTTGCGCTGGCTGGGCTGAGCGGGTTTGCCGTTGTAGGTCACGCCGGTGTCGCGCGATCCGATGATCAGTTCGTCCGTGGCGGGATTGCAGATTCCGCCGGCGACGGGAACTCCGTTTTCTACCATGGCGATGGAAACGCAGAACTCAGGAATACCCTGCACGAACTCACGCGTGCCGTCGAGCGGGTCAACAACCCATACGCGCTGTTTGTCGAGACGGGTGAAATCATCGACCGTTTCTTCCGACAGCCAGCCTTCGCCGGGGCGGAGAAGGTTCTTGCGCAGCACTTCATCGACAGCGTGATCGGCAGCGGTGATGGGATCGTCTCCGACCTTGAACTTGGCTTCAATGGCGCCGGGCGTGAATCCGTTGAGAACAGTACGGGCCGCTTCGAGGGCGGCGTGAATGCGTTCGAGAGTTTCAGCGTTCGAGTATGAGGTCAACTTTAGCTCCGTCGAAATATTTAGTCAGTGAATCATTTAGCCATTGAGACATTGCTTCTAATGATTCAATGGCTCAGGCCCACAACATCCTTGCTCCGGTCATCAGCAAAACCGTACACAGAATTCTGCGCAGCCAAAGTACGGGGACGCGCGTGCTCAGGTGCGAGCCGAGGATTCCGCCGGGGATGGAGCCGATCAAGAGGGCTCCGACGAGATGGCCGTCCACGTTGCCGGCGCGCCAATGCAGCAGGCTGGTGACGCCCGTCAAAATCACGGCGTGGGCAATGTCAGTGCCGACCATGATCTTGGGTGCAAAGGAGTAGAAGAGGAGAAGCATCATCATAATGATGCTGCCCGAACCCACCGATGTTATGCCCACAAGAAAACCGCCGACCAGGCCAATGACACTCATGAAGGCAAAAGATTTCATGGTGGGCTGGCGCCGGGCGAGATGGTCTTCGATGCGTCCCTGAAAAAGAAGGAGTGTGGGAATCAGGACCAGGAGCAGTCCTACGGCGGACTTGATGAAATCGTTGACTCCGTTGCCATAGACGTGGCGCAAATGCACGAGAAAAGTCACGCCCAGGTAGGAACCGGGTATGCTGCCGATGGCCATCGCCAGCACAACCTTCCGCCGCACCGTGCCTTTCTGCAAATGCATGATGGTGGCGGGAATCTTGGTGAAAAAGTTGAAGAGGGCGTCGGTTCCGACGGCGACAATGGCAGGGACGCGCAACCCAAAGATGAGCATGGGCAGCAGCAACACGCCGCCACCCAGCCCCGTCAACCCGATCAGAGTTCCGACAACGAAACCGATCAGTATTTTTGCCAGCAGAAGTTCCATGCCGTCTTGTAGTTCACAGTTGTCAGTTCTCAGTTGTCAGTAAAACCAACATCGATAATGAACTGAGAACTGGGACCTGACTTTAGCTATTCCCGTTTGCTCCCACGAAGCCTTCGCGTTCGAGGTGCAGAATGATGGTCTGCGCTGCTTCCTCGGGGCTGAGCTTAGCGGTATCGATCACCACTTCGGCGTCGGTGGGCACTTCATAAGGATCGGAAATGCCAGTGAATTCCTTGACGATGCCGGCGCGAGCCTTGGCGTACAGGCCCTTGCGGTCGCGCTGTTCGCACACTTCGATGGAAGTGGCGCAGTGCACAAGGATGAAGCCGCCGAACGGTTCGATCATCTGCCGTACGGCTTTGCGCGTCGCTTCGTAAGGAGCGATGGGAGCGCAGACAGCGATGCCGCCATTCTTCGTGATCTCGGAGGCAACGTAGCCGATGCGACGAATGTTGATGTCGCGATGCTCCTTCGAGAAGCCGAGTTCGCTGGAGAGGTGCTTGCGAACCAGGTCGCCGTCGAGCAGCGTGACTGGACGCCCGCCCGTCTCGAGGAATTTCGTGATCAAGGCGTTGGCGATTGTCGATTTGCCTGATCCTGAAAGCCCGGTGAAGAAGATGGTGACGCCCTGCTTGTGACGGGGCGGATAGCTCCGGCGCAGTTCCTGCACAACTTCGGGATAGGTGAACCACGAAGGAATGTCGCGGCCTTCATTCAAGCGCTGGCGAAGTTCAGTGCCGGAGATGTCGAGAACCTTTGCCCCCTGTGGGACTTCGTCCGCGGGAACGTAACGGTCTTCGTTCTGGAGATAGACCATCATCTGGAACGGGACCATCTTTACGCCCATTTCCGCTTCGTGCTTCTTGAAAAGCTCCTGGGCTTCGTAGGGTCCGTAGAACGGCTTGCCATCGGTGTCTTTTCCGGGTCCGGCGTGATCGCGGCCCACGATGAAGTGGGTGCAGCCGTGATTCTTGCGGATGAGGCCGTGCCAGATCGCCTCGCGCGGTCCGCCCATACGCATGGCAAGCGGCAGCATGGCGAGCTGTACAGTGCCGTGAGGATATTTGGGAAGCAGCAGCTCATAGCAGCGCGTCCGAACAAAGTAGTCGACGTCGCCCGGCTTGGTCATGCCCACGGAAGGGTGAATCAGGAGATTCGCTTCGACCTGCTTGGCAGCGCGCATCGTCAGCTCGACGTGCGCCCGATGCATTGGATTGCGCGTCTGGAATGCGACGATGGTGGTCCAACCCATACGAGTGAATTGGGCGCGCACATCGGCGGGCGTTAAGCGCAAAGCGCGGAAGTCATAGTGCGATGGGGCTTGAACGCCTTCAACTTTGCCGCCTACATACCAGGGGTTCGACTTGTTGATGGCGTAGTCAGAGCCGGGATGCGCAGCGCTTACGGAACCAAATACTGACTGAGCTTCGGCTTTGCGATCCGGTTGCCAGACGTCTTCTACGTGCAGAACGGCGAGCATGACACCCTCTGGATCGCGAAGGGCGATCTTGCTGCTGCCGGGCGTGAGTTTCTTGGCAAAGTCTTCGGTGACGTCGAGGGTGATTGGCATGGGCCAGAGAGTACCGTTGGCTAGCCGCATGTTGTGACAGACGCCGTCATAGTCGGCGCGGTTCATGAATCCCTGCAGCGGCGAAAATCCACCGCTCATCAGCAGTTCAAGGTCGCAAAGTTGGCGGCCTGTGAGGTCCCAGGAAGGCCATTCTTTGGAATGCGCTTTCAGATCCGCGGCGCGCTCCGCCGGCACTTGCAGCTGTATGAGTTCTCCCCCGTGTGGGGCGATAAGGTGACTGGTTGTTGCGCTCAAAGCAGTAATCCTCCCGGATGTTCTAAGAAAAATTTAAGCTGGTTGCAAAATCACTTGGGGGGTCTCTATTAAAGGTCGCCCCGTCCTGAACGGCTCGTCAAGCTACCTGCCGGGGCAGCAGGTAACCGCCGGAACTTCAGCAGAGCCATGAGTTTTCGACCGTTACCATCCTATTCTAGTCCAGCGAAACGATAAGGAACATGGGGAAGGAGCAATTCGGCTACCGAATCGCGCCCAATCCTAGGCCATAACTAACTGAAAACACTGAATGAATCCGATTTAACCTAAAATTCAAAGAGCCAGCGTCGTGGGTGTGCAGCAGATTGCAACCTTGGATGGATAAAGGGGAAGGAAAGTGCAACTCCTGCCCCCGCGGTTGCCGGAGAGTGACAAAAAGTGGTTCTCCGGACCGCCCCAAACGGCCGACGCCTGGCCAATCTGAAACGCAACCGTGTTGGCTATCACTATCCCTCCAAACGGAGAACCTCGATCTCCGGTGGTGGAGGCTAGTATGAGTAACCCAAGTTTGAACGACAACGCTGTAAGCCGCTTAGCATCGCAGTCCGACGCCGTCGGACGTCTCGCGCAGGATAGTGGAGGATTTGCTGCGGTAGTGGCAGCCTTCGAGTCAAAGGACGCCAACGCTTTTCGGTGGGTTCTGGAACGTCTGGAAATGCTCCCATATTGCGAATTGATCTGCGAATGGGTGCGGGTCAAGTTGTGTGCGTTGCGATGCATCGAAATCTGCGGGCCGCCACGCGAAAAAGGGGAAGTTCCCAGTCTGGAGGGGTTCGCACGCGCAGTGGTTCAGCTCTCGTCGAATGAAAAGGTGCTGCGCCGTGTGGTTGATGCTGTTTCGTGCGGTGATGGAGACGACTACCGCGCGGCTCTCGCGGAACTTAAACTCGGCGAGTTCTGTCATCTCATCTGTTATTGGGTTTGCTCAATCGGCTACGAACGGGTTTGCGAAATCGTCTGTCGTCCGCAGCCGGTGGTGTTTCAGGATGCCGCCATAGAGTTACGTGCCGCGGGCGAGTCGCTCGCCGCCGTTCTCAAGAACGAGAAAGCTTTCGATTCTATTGCGAAAGCCGCAATCGATCTCAACTGCATCACATTGCAGTCCGCGATCAACCAGGCGGGATTCGGCTCCCGGTGCGAGGTTATTTGCCGGCTGATCTGCGTCTGGCGGTGTGTGTGGGTTTGCCGCGAATTTTGCGAAGTCCCCCCCCCGATTTTTACGGGCGTCTATGCCATCGAGGAAGCACAGAGCTTCGCACTGGCCGCTCGACAACTGGCCGGTCAGCCACGCGCGTTAGCAGATCTCGTCAGCGCCGTGCAAAAGCGCGACGCCGCGGCCTATCGCGAGATCGTCGAGCGCTTCCGACTCGGTCCTTATTGCTGGCAAGTGTGCGCCTGGGTTTGCTCGGTCACCTGCTATGAGTTCTGCATTTGCGTGTGCCCACCGCCGGGGCTGCAGCCTCTTTTCACCAGTGTTGGAAGTTTTGGAATCTACTCGGACATCGATAGCACATCCGGAAAAACCAACACCGGAAGCAAAGGTTTTGGCGGGCCCGACTACGCGTTTTGGGACCAGCTGCAACTGGGAGGATCCTGCCCCAGCTTCTCGCCCAGTGCGCCGGGTGTATCGATGCGGTATCGCTTCCTTTACTCCACCGCCTCGACCACACTGGCCAGCTCGATTAGCGCCGCCCAGACCTCGATTACCGTCACGAGCAGCGCAGTGGCCCCGGCCACCCCGTTCAATGTTGCGGTCTGCGCCATTCCCGGCGATCCTGTCGAGATCATTACGGTGAATAACGTGGCCGCGACCACCTGGACCGTGGTCCGCGGTCAGGATGGGACGACGGCAGCCGCGGCCGGAATCGGAGCCACCCTCGCGATCAGTCCGACGGCGGTCACTGGGAATTTGGTGAGCACGGCCGCACCTCTGGTTGCGGTCTGCAGCCGAAAGATCCCATGGGCGAAGTACATACCGGGCAGCCCGGCGACGGCAGGGCCGACTTCGGCTGCGACGCCGCAGAGTCAACAGGTGATCGTCTTTCCGACGCCTCCGCCGGCTCTACCGCCCGACCCTGCCAACTTGGCGCTGGGCGCGCCTTGGATTGGACCGTCGGCGCATTTCATCGCTCCCGACGCGGACGGCTGGATTGTGGTCGACCCGGGCGCCGAACTGGGTGGCGTTTCGCCACTCCTGGTGTTCGACTCGACCAAGGTCGTAATGGGCGGCGGGCCAGTACCGGCCGGCAATTTTGGGACGGGCCAGACGCCCCCACCCCCAGGCTGTGTGCCGGCTGGGAGTCCCGTGCCTGCTGCCCAGCAGAAAGCGGGCATGGATCTGTCGATCATCTTCCAAGCCACCCGGGTAGGCGTCACGAGTGTGGATTTCTCAAACGCGTTGAGCAAGATCCACATCAACAACTGGCTCGAGGTCAACGAACTGAACTTCACAGAGTTTGCGAGCGGTTGCTGCACACCGATCGACAAAACCCTGCACGTGGAATTCACCGTCGACCATGAAGAGCTAAACTCCGGCACGTGGTCGCTGGGGATTTCAAGTTGTAGCAAGTCTGCCCCGGGGGACATCACCCCGCCGAATCCGACTGTGGGAGTGACTTTCACCGCCGGAGACCGTGGAGCTTCGGGGACCATACTGGAGGACACGAGCCAGTGGTGCAACTGCTCTTATAAGGTGCAGCTCACTACGACGCCCAAACTCACGACAGGTCTGATTGACCGCAGCACGGCGACTAACGAACTGACCTTCGCTATTTGCGGTCACTCATGTTGAGCTTTGTCCTGGCCGTTCTCGCAACCTGGCGGGTGACTCACCTGCTGGCGAGCGAGGACGGCCCGGGCGATCTTATCTTCCGGTTTCGCAGGTTGTTGGGAGACAGCTGGGTTGGCAAGCTGATGGACTGCTTCCACTGCCTCAGTCTGTGGATCGCGGTGCCAGCGGCGTGGTTCGTGTCGCACAGGCCGGTTGAGTTGGTGTTCGCGTGGCTGGCCATTTCCGGTGGCGCGTGCCTGCTGGAACGCATCGGCGGGGGTTCCGTGATGATGGCGATGCCGCCGAAACTGGCGGAAGGAGAGATTGACAATGTGCTGCGGCCAGAAACGTTCTCAGATGCAGACAACGTCGGCGCCGAGGCGAGCGCCGAGCGTCTATCATCACGCTACCATTAGGCCCTCCCCGACTACGGCGGTCGCGCCAGTTTCAGCGGTGCTCGACTCGGTGACGATTCGTTATGTGGGAACGTCTCCCATGCGCGTTCAAGGGCTGGTTTCCGGACGCCGCTATGAATTCTCAGGGGAGCAGTCTCTGCAAACGGTCGATGCCCGCGATGTTTCGTCCCTTCTGAGCACACGGTTCTTCCGGCGCCGTTAAGGTATATATCGAGCGAAGGGGGTTACTCTCTTGATATATCCCCCTCCTTGATCGATCTTTTGGAATCATAGATGTAGCGCCAAAATCGCGCTAGATCTTTGAAACTAAATGACTTAGCTTTAATATATAATAGAATCAATAACTTAGCTTGAATACTGTCGGGTTGGCTCCGTCTTAGCAGGATGCGGAAAAAGTCGTTTGCGGGCGGGAACCTGGCCCTCAGCGGCTAAAGCCAGATTCAAAACAATGCACTGACCGGAGCGCTGAAAGCGCTGCGCCACCCAAAAAAACGACTGCGACACAGAGTTTTTCCGCAGTCTGTTAGGGCACTTGGAAGGCAACGTTGCTGTTCAGCGTCGCACCGCCCGCGGTGGTCACCGTCACTGTGCCGCTGGTTGCGCCGACGGGCACGGTCGTTTTGATTGCGGAACTGCCAACGACCTTAAACGTGGCTGCGGTTCCATTGAAGTGGACGGCGGTGGCTCCCGTCAGATTCGTTCCCAGGATGGTCACTTTGGTTCCCACCTGGCCGGATGTGGGGATGGTCTTGATGAATGGTCCCAGCCCGGTGGCGAGGCTGAAGATGGTGCCCTGGAGGTTCGGACCGCCTTGCGAGGTGGTTCCGTAGAAAGTGCCGTCGGTATCTAACAGCAGACCAAACGGTACTGCTCCGTCGGTCCCGGTGAAGGAGTGTAGCGTGGTCAATTGGCCCGTCGAGGTGATCTGGAAGACCGACCCAGAGTTGTTCGCGCCGCCGAGCTCTGTGGTCCCGTAGAAATTTCCGTCAGGGGCCAGGATCAGAGTGTTTGGATCGTTGCCGTCGGAGCACGACGGGTCCACCTGACAAAAAAAATACAGAGTCGAAACCGTCCCCCCCGGGGTGATTTCAAACGCGGAGCCATAGCCGAATTCCCCGCCTTGATCTCCGGTTCCGTAGAAGTTTCCGTTGGCCGCCTGTACCAGCGCAGAGTTGGGAAAGCGTCCGTTCGGATTGTAGATATAGGCACGCGTATTCAGCGTTCCGGAGAGGGTGAGTTGGAAGAAGGTTCCGTCGCTGATATTGTCGTTGTTCCCCCGTCTAGTGGTCCCATAGAGATTCCCGTCGGTGGCCTGGATCAGACCGTTTGGTTGAAAACCATCGGGGCATGGCAGGCCCAAGGCACAGAAACTATGCAGAGAGGTAAAAACCCTGCTCGGGGTGATTTCAAACGCGGTGCCATAATTGCCGTAGACCCCGCCATAGTATGTGGTTCCGTAGAAATTTCCGT
>Ga0209698_10005520_pt1 | contig 13663 bp, 12 predicted proteins | sample LitLauG_LLR_2012_FD_187203 | JGI IMG/M metagenome (GOLD analysis project Ga0209698, IMG submission 187203) | Freshwater sediment microbial communities from Pennsylvania, USA - Little Laurel Run_MetaG_LLR_2012 (SPAdes) (version 2) | ecosystem: Environmental > Aquatic > Freshwater > Creek >... | reverse complement strand
GTCAAGCCCGTCGCGGCGGCGGCTGCCAAGTAGCATCGCCGTCGCGGACCGCTGCCCTGAAGGAGGCCAACATGGACTCGGTGGACTTCCCCCTCTTCGACGCCGACAACCACTACTACGAGTCGATGGACGCCTTCACGCGCTACCAGGACCCCAAGATGGCCCGTCGCGGCGTGCAGTGGGTCGAGATGGGCGGCAAGCCGAGGATCATGATCGGCGGGCGGATCTTCCGCTTCATCCCGAAGCCGACGTTCGACCCCGTCGCCAAGCCCGGCTCCCTCGACGAGTACTTCCGGGGCCGCAACCCCAAGGCCCAAGACGTCCGGGAGGCCTTCGGTGAGCTCGAACCGATCCGGGCCGAGTACCGCGACCGCGACGTGCGTCTCGGTGTCATGGACGAGCAGAACATGGAGGGTTGCTTCATGTTCCCGACGATGGGCGTCGGGGTCGAAGAGGCGCTGCGTCACGACGTGGACGCCCTGTACTCGACGTTCCACGCCTTCAACGAGTGGGTCGATGCGGACTGGGGCTTCCACTTCCGGGAGCGGATCTACGCCGCCCCGCTCATCTCCTTGATCGACGAGCGCCGGGCGGTCGAGGAGCTGCGCTTCGTGCTCGGGCGGGGGGCGCGCATCATCTGCCTGCGGACCGGCCCGCTCCTCACCCCGAGCGGCGGGCGCTCCCCCGCCGATCCCCGCTACGACGAGTTCTGGGGTCTGGTCGAGGACTCGGGCACGCTGGTCGGCTACCACTCCGGCGACGCCGGATACGACCGCTACGCCAGCGACTGGGGGGCGTCACCGGAGATGCTGGCCTTTCTGGCCGACCCCTTCAAGCGGGTGATGCTCGACAACCGCCCCATATACGACACCATGGCGGCCCTGGTGTGCCACGGCCTCTTCCACCGCTTCCCGATGCTGCGGGTGGCGACGATCGAGAGCGGCTCGGCCTGGGTGCCCCAGCTGATCCGGGCGTTCAAGAAGACCTACGGCCAGATCCCCAACCTGTTCCCCGAGGACCCGATCGAGGCGTTCCACCGCAACGTGTGGGTCGCACCCTTCTTCGAGGACGACATCCGCGGGCTGGCCGCGGAGCTCAGCACCGACCACATCCTCATGGGCACCGACTGGCCTCACGCCGAAGGGCTCGGAGTCCCGGCTTCCTACGCGCAGGATCTCCGCGGCTTCGACGACGACGCCGTCCGCAAGATCATGCACGACAACGCCCGGTCACTGGTGCCCTTGCCTTCGTGACGACGCCGGTCGAACGAGCGGCCCGAGGAGGGTCGCGACCAGAAGCCCTTCGAGACCCGTAGACTGGCGGTCGGCGACATGGTGAGAGACACGAGCACACGAACTGCAAACCGGCGGGAACAGATCATGGCGGCGGCGGCAGAGCTCTTCGAGGAGCGAGGCGTGGCCGACGTGTCGGTCGCGGACATCACCGGTGCGGCCGGCGCGGCCAAGGGGACGTTCTACCTCTACTTCCCGTCCCGCCACGCCCTCATCGCCTCCGTCCAGGAGGAGCTGGCGGCCGAGATGACCGATGTCATGGCGGATGCCGCCGACGGCATCGACGGTGGGTGCGCGGCGGTGGTCACCGAGCAGGTGCGGGCCATCATCGAGTTCTGGCGCCGGCATGCCCGCCGCCTCGACCTGCTCTTCCACCCGGCCGTGTCGCCGGGCGAGATCGACCCCGCGATCAACATCCTGGTCGGCGCCCTGACCCGCACGATCAGCGACGGCGCCCGTGCCGGCGAGATCGAGGTCGACGACCCGCCCCGGGCCGCCTCCCTGCTCTTCGGTGCCGTTCGGGGTGGGATCCAGATCGAGCTCCAGCGGGGTCGCCCGCAGTGGGCCCGGCTCCACCGCGCCACCGAGGAGCTGGTCGACCGCCTCCTGCAGCCAGCCGCCTGAGCCACGCCGCCGCCGGGCGGGCCGGCGTCACTGGTAGCCGGGCAGCACCTCGTCGACGAGCGCGGCGAGGTCGGACACCTCCGCTCGGCCGAGCACCCGCCGTCCGCGCCGGATCCGGCGCACCGCCTGCCCGGCCGGGACCACCCGGACCGTCCCCGCCCGCACGCCGCGGCGGCGCAGGCCGTCGCCGTGCACCGCCACGAGCGCCCGCACCGGCACGCCGAGGACCTCCTCCACCCGCTCGGCCTCCCAGGCCGCGGCGTCCGTGCCGATCGGGTGGTCCCCGGCCCACACCCGCCGGCGACGTACCCGCAGCGGCGCCCGGCTCACCTTGGTGTCGACCACCCACACGCCGGTGGGACCGACGACCAGGTGGTCGACGTTGGCCCGGGAGCGGGGCAGGGCCAGATCGTGGCGCACGGCCCAGCGACGGCTCGGCAGGCCGGCGAGCAGCTCGGCGGTGGCTTGCTCCGCGGCGGACGCCCGCAGCCAGCGCTCCGGATCGGGGTCGGGGCGGCACCGCCAGGCGGCCGCAGCGGTCGCGGCCGCGAGCACGAGGAGCCAGCGCGGCCCGCTCAGCGCGACGAGCGCCACCGCGGCCGCCACGGCGACGAGCACCCGGCGCAGCACCTGCGCCCGGCGGGCCGAGGCGGCCACCCGCCCGTGCTCGGCGCGCGCCGACGCGCCGGCACCGCCGCGCGGGGGCTGTCGTCCCGCCTCGGTCCGCTCGTCGTGCGCCACTCCACGAGCAAATCACATCGTTGTGATTGGGACATGAGATGCTGGAGGGGTGCGGATCGCAGCCATCGGCGACGCCCACCTCGGCCGGTCCTACTACCAGTTCACGACCGAGGGTGGCGTCAACCAGCGTGAATGGGACTTCGAGCGGTCCTTCGAAGCCGCGATCGAGCTGGCGCTCGCCCAGGCACCCGACCTGATCGTGTGGCTGGGGGACGTGTTCGACCACCCCCGACCCACGTACCGCTCCTTCCGACTGGCGCAGCGGGCGCTGACCCGCATCCGCGAGCACGGGATCCGGGCAGTGGTCATCAGCGGCAACCACGACACCCCGCGCCTGCCGGGCACCGGCAGCCCGTACTCGGTCCTCGCGGACACGTTCCCCGAGATGTGCTTCGCGCACCGGCTGCAGTACGAGCGCTTCGACCTCGACGGCGTCGTCGTGCACGCCGTTCCCCAGATGCTGACCGTGGACGCCACCCTCGACGCCCTGGCCGAGGCCGATCGCCGGCGCAGCGCCGACAAGACCAACCTCTTGCTCACCCACCCCCGCGTGACCCAGGTCGAGCCGCGCTACGCCGACATCAACGAGATCGAGGTCGATGCCCGCCAACTCCGCGCCGATCTCGTCCTCCTCGGCCACTACCACTTCCACACCAAGGTCGGCCCCGGGATCTGGTACGCCGGATCCACGGACACCTTTTCCTTCGCCGATGACCCGGACAAGGCCAAGGGCATCGTCGTGCTCGACACCGACTCCGGTGCGTGCCGTCACGTGCCGCTCGCCGGCCAGCGCCGTCTCGTCACCCTCGAGACCATCCTGGCCCTCGGGATGCCGGCCGACGAGCTGCAGCGCCTGGTCCTCGAACGGGCCGCGGGCGTGCCCGAGGGGGCGGTCGCCCGCCTGTACCTCGACGGTGTCGACCCGGAGGCGTACCGGTTGCTCGATCTCGAACTCGTGCGCGAGACGGCGGCCGCGGCCCTCTACCTGAAGCTCGAACCACAGTTCACCGCGGTGGGCACCACCGTCGAGCTCCCCGAGATGGACAGCATGGGCGCGCGCTGGGAGCGCTACATCGAGGACCAGGACCTCACCGGCCTCGACCGCGACCGCATCCGCCAGATCGGGATCGAGTACCTCGACCGCGCCGTCGAAGCGGCCGGCTGACCGTGCGCCTCACCCGGCTCCACCTGCGCAACTACCGGGTGTACGAAGAGCCACTCGACCTGGAGATCCCACCCGGGTTGGTCGGGGTCTACGGCGTCAACGGCGCCGGCAAGAGCACACTGCTCGAAGCCATCGTCTTCAGCTTGTGGGGCAAGGCACGCACCGGCAAGGAGGACGTCCGCACCTCCGGCGTCGGCGGCGACTGCGTGGCGGAGGTGGAGTTCGAGCACGAGGGCCACCTCTACCTGGTCCGACGCACCCTGACGGGCATCAACTCGACGGCGAAGGCCGAAGCGCACTGCGACCGGCTCCTCATGGCCGAGGGCGTGCGCGACACCGGCCGCTACGTGCACCAGGTGCTCGGCATGGATGACACCGCGTTCCGGGCGTCGGTGTTCGCCGAGCAGAAGCAGCTCGCCGCGTTCTCCAGCCAGACACCCACCGAGCGTCGCCGCCTCATCCTCCAGCTGCTCGGCATCACCCCGCTCGACTCGGCCCGCGACGCCGCCCGCAAGGACGCACGCGAGCGGCGCGAGCAGCACGAGCGCCTGCGCTCCCTGCTCCCCGACGTCGACCTCCTCCGCGTCGAGGCCGACGACGCCGCCGCCCGCGCCGGCGCGTTGATGACCGAGGCCGAGAGCGAAGAGACCGTCGCCGCCGCCGCCCGCGCCCGCGCCGAGGCGGCGGAAGCCGCCCGCGCCGAGCTGGACCGCGTGCGGCAGAGCTACGACAGCCTGGTGCTCGAGGGGCGCGCGGCGCGAAGCGAGCACCGGGCGGCGACCGTGGCGCGCGACGAGTTGCTCGCCGAGCGCGACCAGCTGAGCGGTGCTGCATCCCGCCTGCCCGAGCTCACCCCGGTTGCGGAGGGCCTGGCCGGCACCGAGGTCGTGCTCAGCTTGGTGAGCGCCGTCGTGGACGCATCCGAGCGCGCCGCGGCGCTGGCCATGGGCGCCGAGCCCCCGGCCGCGGATCAGGCCGCGCTGGACAGGGCCCAGGCCACCGCCGAGTCGGCGCGCGAGGCACTCGCCGGGCTCAACGGGCGGCTGCAGGCGGGCCGGGCGGAGCTCGGCCGGGCCCGTACCCAGGCCGAGCAGTCCGACGGCCTGTCGGGCCAGGCCGATTGCCCGCTGTGCGGGCAATCGCTGGGCGACGCGTTCGAACAGGTCCAGGCCCACCGGGCCACCGAGGTCACCGAGGCCGAGGCCCGCGTGGCGCAGATCGAGGACGAGCAGCGGCGGGCCAGCGCCACGGCCAAGGCGGCGGCCAAGGCGCTGGAGCAGGTCGCGGCCGAGTGCACCCGCCGCCAGCAGGCCCGCAACGTCTACGACCAGGCCCTCGCCCGCCACCGGGACGCCCACGCCGCCCTGGCCACGGCGCGGGGCGCGCTCGTGGCCCACGTCGCACCCGCGCCGACCGCTCGAGGCCGGGCCACACCGGCGGCGGACCGCGGAGGCATCCTTTCCCCTGGCCATGCCCACGCCGGGCTGGCCGGACTCGACGATGTCGCCCTGGCCGACGCCAAGGTCCGCCTCGACGCCGACGTCGCGGCCGGGCGGGCGGCGTCCGCGGAGGTCTCCCGTCTCCGGGGCAAGCTCGAGCGCCAGCCGGTGCTGGCCGACCTGATCGATCGGGCCCACCAGCGCGTCGCTGACACCGAGCACGCCGTCGGCACCCTCCTCGACAAGGTCAAGGCCCTCGCCTTCGATCCCGCCCGCCTCGTGGCCGCGGTGCATGAGCACGACGCCCTCCTCACGGCGGCCACGCGGGCGGCGCAGGAGGCGCAGACGGCCCGGCTGGCCGCCGAGCGGGAGCGGGCACGGGCGGAGGCAGCCGCGACCCGGCTCGCCGACGGAGCGGCCCAGCACGCCCAGCTCGCCGATCTCGCCGCCGAGGCGAGCCACCTCAGCCGGGCGGCCGAGCTGATCAACGCGTTCCGCAACACCGTGGTCGCGACCGTCGGGCCCCGGCTCGCCGTGCAGGCGGCCGAGCTGTTCGCCGAGCTCACCGACGGGGAGTACGACGCGTTGGAGGTGGACCCCGAGACCTACGAGCTCCAGGTGCGCGACGGGGGACGGCTCTTCGGTGTCGACCGGCTGTCTGGTTCCGAGGTCGATCTGGCCAACCTGGCGCTCCGGGTGGCGATCAGCGAGCACGTGCGGTTCCAGTCGGGCGGCAGCGTGGGCCTGATGGTGCTCGACGAGGTGTTCGGACCCCTCGACGACGACCGCAAGGCCCGTATGCTCCTCGCCCTCGAGCGGCTCCGGGGCCGCTTCCGCCAGATCCTCGTGGTCACCCACGACCAGGCCATCAAGGAACAACTGCCCAACGCCATCGAGGTGGTCAAGCAGCCCGGTCGCCGCGCCACGGCCCGCCTCCTGCACGCCTGACCCGTTGAGGCGCGGGAAACCGCGCGGATGCGCGCGGTTTCCCGCGCCTCAACGCGCGACCGTCGCCCGGGCGACCGCGCCCGCGGCCCCGACGCGCTGGTACGCTCGAGGCGACGGTGAGCCGGTTGGGTGACCGCGGCCAGGCCCGACCTGGTCGAGGAAAGTCGGGACTTCGCAGGGCAGGGTGCTGGTTAACGGCCAGTCGGGGCGACCCGCAGGAAAGTGCCACAGAAAACAGACCGCCGATGGGCATCGCGAGGTGCCACAGGTGAGGGTGAAACGGTGCGGTAAGAGCGCACCAGCGCCCGGGGCGACCCGGGCGGCTCGGCAAACCCCACTCGAAGCAAGGTCAAACGTGGGAGGGGCGGCCCGTCCAAGCTCCCCAGGTAGACCGCACAGATGGATGGTCACCCATCCGGATCCCGGCAACGGGCCGGTGGACAGAATCCCGCTTACAGGCCGGCTCACCGTCGCTACCCCATTCGCCGCCGACCGCCAGCGGTCGAGAACCACGTGCGGCGGATCGGGGCGCCCGACTCGTTCGTGAAGATCAACCCGTCCGGGTCCAGCGGGAACGTCGCCATGTGCGAGGACAGCGCGTCGAGGACGACGTCGGACAACGGATCGTGCGCGTGGGCGCCGCCTTGTTTGGCGGCCCGAACGTTGGGGCGCTGCCGGTCACGAGCACGAGCTGGCGGTCGACGACGACCGGCTATGCGGGTGCGGGCCTGGGGATCACGCCGAGCTGGACCAGCATCGGGAACATGCCCTGCTCAGACCAGTGCTCAACAATCCTGCTGTCGCGGTAGCGGCCGAGGTTGGCGCTGACCGTCTCGAACCGCTTCCCGGTAGCGGGAAAGCCGAGCCCGTCTCCGGTGTGCGTGCCGGTGGAGGTCACGATCCAGCCCACGGTGTCGCCCTGCTCGATGAGGTGGCCGACCTCGCAGTGCAGGTCGGGAACCGCTTGGAAGAAGCCGGCGAACAACGCCCTCACGTTCTCGCGTCCAGTGACGTCTCCCATCGGCCCATGGTCCACGTAGTCCTGGGCGAACAGCTCGTCGAGCAGGTCGATCTTCTTCTCGTTGACCACTTCGTTGAACACCCTGCTGACCACCGTCGCGCCCGTCGCCATCGTGTCGTCCTCCTGTTCTTGTCCTTGCCGTCCGTTCGTCACCGGGCGGCTGCTGGATCACGGGCAGCTGCGCGCGGCCGTACCGTCGCATACCAGGCTCGTTCCACACCTCTGCGCCACGTCCCTCTGAGGTGTGGTGGTGAACGAGAAGAGGGTGCATCGCCAGATGCGCATCCACGGCGTGATCGGCCGGCACCGCCGCCGAGTGCTGCGCACCACATTCCCTGGTCCAGACGGCTACGAGATCCCCGATCTGGTCGGCCGGCGCTTCGATCCCGGGGCGCCAGATGTGGCCTGGTGCCAGGACATCACCTATTCGGCCCCGGTCCCGGTCATCTGGAGATGCTGCTCACCCATCGCCTCCAGCCTCCTGTCCATGTGGGCACCGATCGACCGCCCGACGCAAGGCTCGGGCATGGTTCTCCGCCGCCCTGGGCGTCGAGGAGATCGATGCCTGCGGGCAATTGCCGGCGCAGCGCATGACCCCCAGGCATGAGCGGAACCACCCGAGCTCTTGATCACTTTCCAACCATGACGTCCTGCCCCGGGGGCGAGGGCCGGCCAGCCCGCGCCGCTCACCCCCGGTCCACGGCGCCCCGCCGAGCGAAGAGCTCGAGCAATGCATCGGCCATGCCGAACGCCTCCCGGAGCTCGGCGGCGTCGAGCGCCAAGCCCCCCTCCCACTCCCGCAGCGCATCGCGGACGCGACCGACGGCGTCGAGCCCCGCAGGGCTGAGGCCGAGCACGACCCGGCGCCGATCCGCGGGGTCCGGGACGCGGGTGATCCAGCCCATCGCCTCGAGCCGGTCGAGAGTCAACGTCATCCCGCCCGTGCTGCGCCCGAGCACCTCGGCGATCCGGGCCGGGGAGCCGCCCTGGCCGGGTGAGCGCTCGATGAGCCCGAGCACGAGGTAGTCCCCGTCGCTGATCCCTTCGGCCGCGGTGACCTCGTCGACGAGCCGGCCGACGAGGAGGTGGATGCGCAGCAGGCGGGCGACCAGACCGACCGAGTCGAGGTGGGCGTCATCGGCCCAGGAGGGTCGGGCGGGGTCGCGGTCGGTGGGGTCCGGCGTCGCCATCGTCAGCGCCGCAGGACCCGCACTTCAGGGTGCTCGCCGTGCATGGCCCGCCACACCCGCTCCGGGGTGCACGGCATGTCGAGGTGGCGCACCCCGTACGGCGCGAGGGCGTCGACCACCGCGTTGTGCACCGCCGCGGTCGCGCCGATGGTGCCCGACTCGCCGATCCCCTTGACCCCGAGCGGGTTGACCGGCGTGGGTGTCACGCACTCGACCCGGGTGAACGACGGCAGCTCCGCCGCGCTCACGAACGCGTACTCCGCGAGGGTGCCGTTGCACACGTTTCCCTGCGGGTCGCGCACCAACTCCTCGTACAGTGCCTGCGCCGCGCCTTGCGCGATCCCGCCGTGGACCTGACCGTCGACCAGCATCGGGTTGAGCAGCGTGCCGCAGTCGTCGACCGCGACGTGCTCGACCAAGGTCACCTGCCCGGTGCCGGTGTCGAGCTCGACGACGGCGACGTGGGCCCCGAAGGGGTAGGTCGACGAGGGCCGCTCCCAGTCGATCTGGGCGAACAGACCACCCCGCGCGCCGGTGTCCTCGACCGTGCGCTGGTGGCGGGCGACGTCGCCCCACGACAGCCGTTGCGTCGGGACGCCCGCGACGATGAAACCACCGGCGTCGAGCACGACATCCGATGGCGACGCCTCGAACAGCTCGGCGGCGAGGGCGCGGGCCCGCTCGACCAGGAGCCCGCACGCGGCATGGACCGACGAACCCCCCACCTGCATCGAGCGCGAGCCGAACGTCCCGAACCCGCGCTCGACCAGCTCGGTGTCGCCGTCGATCACCCCGATGACCTCGAACGGCAGGCCGAGGCCGTCGGCCGCGATCTGGGCGTAGGTCGTCCGATGACCCTGTCCGAATCCGAAGGTGCCGACCCGCACGGTAGCGGTGGCGTCCTCGTGCACCTCGACGTCGGCGAACTCGGTCGGTCCGGCGCCGGCGGTGACCTCGACGTAGGTGCTCAGCCCGATGCCGAGCTGCAGGCGCTCACCTGCGACTCGCCGGGCCGCCTGCTCCTCCCGGCGCTGGTCGTAGCACGCATGGGCCAAGGCGAGGTCGAGCGCCTTGGCGTAGTCGCCGGTGTCGTAGACCGCACCGGTGGGCGTCGTGTACGGGAACGCGTCCACGCCCAGCAGGTTGCGACGACGCAGCTCGACCGGGTCGAGGTGGAGGGCGCCCGCGGCCGCGTCGACCACCCGCTCGACCAACGAGGTCGCCTCCGGCCGGCCGGCACCCCGGTAGCCGAGCACCGGGGCGGAGTTGGTGGCCACCGAGCGCACGCTGCTCGTGGCGTGGGCGAACCCATAGGGTCCGGCGAGCATCTTGGCCGTGAACCCCGCCAGCAGGTGGTTCATCCCGGGGTAGGCCCCGTTGTCCGCGACGAGGTCGGCGTGGATGGCCCGCAGGGTGCCGTCGGCGTCGGCGGCGACGCGCACGTGCTGGCGCTGGTCGCGACCGTGCACCCCGAGCATGCTCTCGCTGCGGCTCTGGCGCCACCGCACCGGGCGCCCGAGCGCGAGCGCGACCTTGGCGACGAGGACGTACTCGACGTCGGGCATCGACTTCGCCCCGAACGCGCCGCCGACCCACCGGGCGATCACCCGCACGGCCGTGGGATCGAGGTCGCAGAGCAGCGCGATCGCATCGCGCAGCGCGTGGGGCGCCTGGGTCGACAGGTGCACCTCCACGCCCGCGGCCGTCGGGCGGGCGTGCACGGCGTTGGTCTCCAGGGGGGCGGCTGCGATGCGCTGGTTGACCATGTCGAGCTCGACCACGACGTCGGCGGCGTCGAACACCGCCACCGAGGCCTGGACCGCGTCGGGGTCGGAACCCTCGCAGAGGACTTCGTTGGTCCCGTACGACGGGAACAACAGTGGCGCGCCCGGTTGGCGGGCCGCGACCGCGTCGGCCACGACCGGGAGCGGCTCGATGTCGACCTCGACGAGCTCGGCCGCGTCGGCCGCGCGCGCCGCGTCGTCGGCGACGACGACGGCGACGATCTCGCCGGGGAAGCGGACGAGATCCGCCGCCATGAGGGGCCGGACGAGATCCGCCGGCACGACCAGCGGGGTCGTTCCCCGCAGGTCGCCGACATCGGCGGCGGTCAACACCGCGACGACCCCCGGCGACCGCCGCGCGTCACCCACCTCGACGCGCCGCAACCGGCCGTGCGCGACGCCGGCTCGGACGAAGTGGACGTCCAGCGCATGACCGAGGTCGCCGGCGAAGCACGCCTCACCGGTGAGCAGGGCGCGATCCTCGACACGCGGCACGGGCTGGCCGATGACACCCACGGGATCGATGCGCTCGGGCGCGTTCAGACGTTGATGTGGTAGAGCCGCGCCGCGTTGTCGTGGAGGATCTTGCGCGACACGTCCTCCGGCAGGGCGCCGAAGTTCTTGTCGATCACCTTCAGCGAGTTCGGCCACGTCGAATCACCGTGGGGGAAGTCACTGCCCCACATGAACGTGTCCTGGCCGATCCACTCGCTGCTCTCCGCGCCCATCGGGTCGTCGAGGAAGCTGAGCCACACCTGGCGCCGCACGTACTCGCTCGGGGAGAGCGAGAGCGGGACGTCCATCATCGCTCCGAACTTCTGCTGCGCGTGGTCCATGCGCTGCATCCAGTGCGGCAGCCACGCGACGTCGCACTCCGCGGCGACGATCTGCAGGCGGGGGAACTTCTCGAGGACGCCGCCGAGCACGATCGCCGAGATCGACCGCTGGACCTCGTGGATCATGTGCATGTAGCGGATCGCGGCGTGGCGGAAGTCCACGCGGCTCTCCTCACCCATGCCGCTCACGATGTGCAGCGACAGCGGCAGCTCGAGGTCCTGGGCCGCCGCCCACAGCCGGTCGTACACCGGGTCCTGGTAGGGCTGCTCCGCGGGCGGGCCGCCCCAGATCATCGCCCCCTTGAAGCCCAGTCCGGCACAGCGCTCCAGCTCCCGGACCCCCTCGTCGACGTCCCACAGCGAGATCAGACCGAGACCGTGCAGCCGGTCCGGGGCGTGGCGGCAGAACTCCGCGAGCCAGCCGTTGTAGACGCCGAAGATCGCCCGCTGCAACGCGCCGTCGGTCATGCGGAACAGGCGCATGCCGAGCGTGCCGTAGAGCACCTCCGCGTGGACGCCGTCGATGTCCTGGTCCTTCAGGCGCTCGGCCGGGTCCCACCCCGACGGGCGTGCGCTCTCGTAACCGGCCGTCTCGAGGTGGGCCTTGAGCTCCGCACCGCTCTTGCCGGCGCCCCACGACCCGGACACGGTCGACGGCGGCAGGCCGGGAGCGTGGAAAGAGTACCCGGGTCGGTCCAGGTTCTTGCGCACCTCGGGGGCCTGGTCGCGCAGCGACGTGGGGAGCCGGCTGGTCCACAGATCGGCGGGCTCCATCACGTGGGAGTCGGCCGAGATGATCGTCGCGCTGCTCATGTTCCCCCTCGCTGAGGCCGCCGGCCGGGGCGCCAGTTCGCTTGGTCCAGCGTAACTTCGCCTTGAGCATACTGTCTTGCGCCATGGAGCCACGACCGGTCCGGATCCCGCCGCAGCCGCCCGAGGAGTGGGACGAGGCCACCCGCGCCGAGCTCGGCGGCATCGTGGCGGTCGGCTCGATGCGCCGACCGGTGCACCTGCCCGCGGTCGTCGCCCGCCACCCGAACCTCCTCGCGCCGTACCTCGCGTGGGCCAAGGCGGTCGCCCTGCACGGGGTGCTGAGCCGGCGCGACCGCGAGCTCCTGGCGCTGCGCACCGCGTACCTGCACCGCAGCGAGTTCGAGTGGGGCGTGCACCACCACTACGCGCTCGCGCCCGGCGGCCTCACCGCCGAGGAAGTGGCGGCCATCGATGCCGGCGCCGACGCCGAACGCTGGACCCCGACCGAACGGGCCCTGCTCCGTGCCGCCGACGACCTCCACGCCACGTCGACGGTCAGCGACGCGACCTGGGACGAGCTGTCGGACGCGTTCGGCGATGCCGCGCTCCTGGAGGTGGTGTTCGTGGTCGGCCACTGCAGCATGCTCTCGATGGTCGCCAACGCGACCGGGGTCCAGCCCGAGCCCGGGTGGCCGTCGCTCCCACCTCGTCGTCGGAGGCACACCGACCCCGCGGGTGGAGGCGCCCGGCCTCCGACGCCCGATGTCGGGTCCACGCCAGGGCGGTAGCCTGACCCCCATGGACACACATGAGGGAGGGGGGCGCGCCGCACTGCTCGCGTGCGCGCCGGAGTCGGCGGCGGTCGTGGAGCAGCTCGAGGCCGTCGTCTGGCGGGTGCTCGACGTCGACCTGGTCGACGTGACCGCTCAGGTGTGCGCGTCGGTGCACGGCACCGCGCCCTTGGTCCGCCCCGCCGACCTCGGTCCGAGCCCGTGGGCGGGCCGCGACCCGGCGGAGTGGCGCGCCTTCGGTGACCTGAGCACCCAACAGCGGGTGGCGCTCGGCTTCGCCGAGCAGTTCACGATCGACGTCGCCGCCATAGGCGACGACGACCGGGCATCGCTGCGCGGCGCGATCGGTGACGATGCAGTCGTCTACGCCCAGGTGGTGTATGTCGCCGATGTGGTCTCACGGCTGCGCACGGTCCTCGACCTGCTGTTCGGATCGAGCGAGGTCGTACCGGCCACGGCTGCGGTCGCGGCTGACGCCACGGTGTGGGGCGCGATCGAAGAGCTGATCCGGGTGGTGCCGGGGCTCCAGCGCCTCGACCCGGTCGTGACCGAGTTGGTGCGGCTGCGAGGGGCGCGCCAGCACAACTGCCGCATCTGCCAGTCGCTGCGCAGCCACTCGGCGTTCGTCGCGGGAGCCGACGACGACATGTTCGCGGCGGTCGACGACTATCCGACGAGCGACCTCAGCGCCGCCCAGAAGGCGGCGTTGGCGTTCACCGATGCCTTCATCTGGACGCCGGCGCGCCTCACCGGCGAGGTCCTCGAGGGCCTCCGGGCCCACTACGACGCGGCCCAGCAGGTGGAGCTCGTGCTCGACATCGCCCGCAACGCAACCAACAAGTTCGCGGTGTCGATGGACGCGGACGGCACCCACGTGACCGAGGGCTACGAGGTCTACGACGTGGCCGCCGACGGTTCGATCACCTACGGCCTGTCCCGCCCCTGAGCCTGTCCGTCCCGGCCGCGCCGGACGCGGAGCAGGGCTTCGCCGTCGCCGCCGGCCACGGACCTGATCGAACTGCCCGGCTGGACGATGTTGGTCGAGGTCCCGGCCGAGGCGACCGGGGCCGGCTCACGGT
>Ga0209698_10005518_pt1 | contig 13666 bp, 13 predicted proteins | sample LitLauG_LLR_2012_FD_187203 | JGI IMG/M metagenome (GOLD analysis project Ga0209698, IMG submission 187203) | Freshwater sediment microbial communities from Pennsylvania, USA - Little Laurel Run_MetaG_LLR_2012 (SPAdes) (version 2) | ecosystem: Environmental > Aquatic > Freshwater > Creek >... | reverse complement strand
GCGTCGTCGGCCGAACCGGCTCGACGCGCAGCAGCCCAGCGGAAACCGCCGGCCGAAGGTCGATGCCGATGGTGCCCATGTTGCGAATGAGTTGGGCCTCCGACTCCTCGAACAGGTAATAGAGACAACATTGATCGTTGCGAACACCCGCAAGAGCGAACTGAGCACCTATGCTGGTCTTGCCCGTGCCCGGGCCTCCCGTGACCACGATGCTGCTGCCCTTGTAGTAGCCCTTGCCGTCGAGCATCGCATCGAGCCCGGCGATGCCGCTCGATACGCGTCTGTCGGATGCCGCGTGCGCTAATCCGAGCGAGGTCACCGGCAACAAAGTAAACCCGGTTTCGTCGATCAGGAATGGATATTCGTTGGTGCCGTGCGCCGAGCCGCGGTACTTGACGACACGCAGCCGCCGCGTCGCCAGCTCGTTCTCAACGCGGCTCTCCAAGACAATAACGCAATCGGAGACGTACTCTTCGATGCCGTGGCGTGTGAGGCTCGTCTCGCCACGCTCGGCGGTGATGACGAGGGTGAGCTTGCGCTCCTTCAGCCAGGCGAACAGCCGCCGCAACTCGGCGCGAAGAACCCCCTCGTTGGGGATACCAGCAAACAGGGTATCGATGCTATCGAGCACAACCCGGCGCGCCTTGACCTTGTCGGCGGCATAATCGAGGCGGACGAACAGGCCTTCGAGATCGTAGTCACCGGTCTCGTGGATCTCCTGGCGGTCGACATGGACGTGATCGATGACCAGCAGCTTCCGATTCTGAAGGTCGGCGAGGTCGAAACCAAGCGATCGAGTGTTGGTCTGAAGCTCGAGCGCGGACTCGTCGAACGACATGAACACGCCGGACTCGCCATCCTTCAACGCTCCCTGCACCAGGTAGGATGTCGCAAGGAGTGTCTTGCCGCAGCCCGGGCCGCCACACACCAGCGTCGGCCGGCCTGCCGGCAGCCCGCCGCCAGTCACCTCATCCAGGCCCTTGATGCCGGTGGCAGCCTTCTTGAGGGGCTCGATCAATTTCATCAATGACCCCATCGTGTGGGACGAACGTCTGTCTTACGCGGAGTGAGCAGTGCAAAGATTGCGATGGGCCTTCGCATCAAAGAACAGCACTTGACTAATCGCTGCCTTAACCGTTTCGGCTTCGAATGGCTTTGTTACCAAGAATGTAGGCTCCGGCCTCAACCCAGTCAGCAGCTTTTCTGGATAAGCGGTAATAAAAACGACGGGAATTTCACGACCATCGAGAATCTCATTGACAGCATCAATGCCAGAACTGTCGTCGGCCAAGTGTATATCCGCCAGTATAAGACCGGGCAAATGTTCGCGTACCGCCCTCACCGCGTCGTCGCGGGTGCGGGCTACACGGATGACCCTGTGGCCAAGGTCCTTGACCAGCACCTCGAGATCCATCGCTATAATAGGCTCGTCCTCGATGATCAGGACATCGGTGGCGATCTGTTCTGCGATTTCTCTGCCGGCCTGTTCAATCAGGTCACGCACTTCCGACCCGGAACGCTCAAGCACCGCGGCAATACGCTCGACGGTGAAGCCTTCCACCCAACGCAGGAGAAACGCGGCCCGTGGCAGCGGCGTCATTGCCTCAAGGTTACGAGTGGCCGATTCGATTTCGCTGTCAGACACCGCCGTGGCTCGGCCATACGGCCGTGATGCCGCCTCTGCCTTCCAGACCTTGAGCAATAGCCGGTACAACCCCACGTCGGTGTCGGACTCATCGCGCAGCGCCACCGGATTTGCAACTGCCTGCTCCAGAGCGGTCAACGCGTAACTATCGCCTAAAGCCTGCGAACCAGTGAGTGCCCGGGCGAAGCGACGTAGGTATGGGAGGTGCACCGTGAGCGCTTTTTCTTGTGACATCCGATCGGATCCTCCGGGTGTGGCTGAACGAAGAGGCTATAGCCTCGGGCTTAAAGTGATCTGGCGAGGAATAGTTCCAAGCGATGGGAACTATTCCTCGCCAGGAGAATTGATGTCATATGCATCGCTTGTTATGTGGTGTCTACCCGTGTGGCATGGAAGCAGACATGGTAAATTGCGATCTATCGAAGGCTGGGGTGGTCAGAGAAGGCATCGTTGCGAAAGGGCGGGACCTTAATTTAGGATTGAGTCCTGCCGACAGAACCTTGCAGCATGGTGTTCTGCCGATTGCGGCCGGCCAAGGAGTGGATTCAGTCGTGCCGGCGGCCCAGAGGACAGGGGATAGCGAAGAGGCCTCATCGCCACCCGAGTTGGGTTTGGGTCCCGATCTACAAGCGGTAATAGGTCAGCGTCTGCGTGTGTTACATCACAAAATTTTGAACGAGCCCATCCCTGATCGCTTCGTGCGCTTGCTGGATGAATTGGCGAAAAAAGAGGGGAGTGGATCATGAGTGGTATGGAGGAGTTTCAGCATCACCTGCTTACCGCGGTCCCTCGCCTGCGCGCCTTCGCAATTGGATTGTGCGGCAAGGCTGATGGCGCCGACGATCTGGTTCAGGAAACGCTTGTCAGGGCTTGGGTCAGTAGAAACACATTTGAGCCGGGCACAAATATGATCGCTTGGCTCTATACGATCTTACGCAACGCGTTCTACACCGAGTGTCGCAAGCGGCGACAGGAGGTAACCGATTCCGATGGTCAGTTCGCGGCTATGCTGGCTATGGCCCCGCCTCAAGATGGTCATATCGAATTTCAGGATCTTCGCTCGGCCCTAATGAAGCTGCCGGATGACCAGCGTGAGGCACTACTGCTCATTGGTGCGTCCGGCCTGTCTTATGAGGAGGCTGCGCAAATTTGTGAGTGTGCGGTCGGGACGATGAAAAGCCGGGTATGCCGCGCGCGCGCTCGGCTCGCAGCCCTCATGAGTCCAGACTCGCCGGGAAGAGAGCGACCGAATAGGACATTGGAGATGTCCCTCGATACCACGCGCATGCTGGTTTCAGCATCAGCGTATTAAGGTTTGTTGCCTGGGTCGCAGGGATGAAGCCCGGCGGCGTGTCCTCGACGAAACAGCCGACCAGATCGTTGGTGATGCGAATTTCCCACGGCGCCCTGGCGTGGGATGATCGGCCGGAATGAAACCATCTTCGATACAGCGCAGTACAATACCGAATGCCTGGTTGAGTACATCGGCCGCTTTCCGGACGGTCACCCGCTCACCGCGGCGCGGTTTGAACGAACTGCTGCGGCTGCCGCGATTCAAAGCAGGAGTAGACCAGCGGAACCAAGCGGACTGGGTGGCGTTGTTCGTAGGGCCGTCGGACAGACGGCGCCGCCGAAGCCGCACGCATCGCCCTATTCTATTTGAATGGAGACTCCCGAATGAGGCTGTTTGCATGCCAGCGCTGCGGACACATGGTTTATTTCGAAAATTCTCATTGCGAGCAATGCCAATCACAACTGGCCTATCTGCCGGAATTAGCGGCGATGTCTGTCGTGGAGCCGGCGGGCGGATCGTGGCGGGCCGAACTAGACAGCGGCGTGAACCGCCGTTTCTGCGTAAATCACGGCTATCAAGCATGCAACTGGATGCTCGCTGAAAGCGCCGACGGAGAGTATTGCCGCGCCTGCCGTCACAACCGCATCGTTCCCGACCTTACAATCGATGAAAATCTGCACCGTTGGCGGCGGATCGAGATCGCGAAACATCATCTGTTCTACGGCCTTGAACAATTGCGTCTTCCGCTCGCTAACCGCGAGGACGAGCCGGAAACCGGATTGGCATTCGATTTTTTAACCGAAGCCGACGCCTCGACCCCGAAAGTGATGACGGGCCACGACCACGGCCTGATCACCTTTAATATCGCTGAAGCCGATGACGGGTACCGGGAGCAATTGCGCACCAGCATGGGGGAGCCGTACCGCACGCTGCTCGGACACTTCCGGCACGAGGTCGGACATTATTTTTGGGATGTGCTGGTCGACAGGGGTGACAGAGTCGATGACTTCCGAGCGCGCTTCGGCGACGAACGGCAGGACTACCAAGAGTGCCTGAAACGCTACTACGAGTCTGGACCCATACCGCAATGGCAGAACACCTTCGTCAGTGCCTATGCGAGCGCCCATCCGTGGGAGGACTTTGCCGAGACCTGGGCGCACTATCTGCACATCGTCGACACGTTGGAGATGGCCGGGGCCTTCGGGCTGCGCGTTAGCCCGGTTATCGAGACCGGTCCGGAAGTGCATGAACGCCAGACCAGCAGGCCCGCGGCTGAGTCCGGGATAACAGCATTGATCGCGGCCTGGATTCCCGTGACCTTGGCGGTCAACAGCCTGAACCGCTGTATGGGCCAGCCGGATTTGTATCCATTTGTCCTGACCGATTCCGTCGTGGCGAAACTAAGATTTATTCACGAGCTGATTCATCGTCATGCGCCGCCAGTGCTCGCAGCCGAGGGCGCGAACGTTGGCGGCACCGCCGGCGGGGAGGAACCCGATCATGGGCGCTAACCCGCCAACTCGATCGCCGGATTTGTCCCGATAACGATCCAAACGGAAGTTTAGTACCACCCGAAGACCCGGCTGCTCGGTCTTACGATGGCTCCCGCTGAAAAGCTTGGCAGACTAAGGTTGGCGGTACAAAAGCACGCGGCCGGCCGACTGCATTTCGACCTCCGGTTTCGCCACCTGCGCCGGGCATTGTTTCCCTCGTCAGGGCACGTTGACTGCGTTGGTTGTGTCCACAGTCTAGTGGAATCAACTTTCCGACAAACTCTGCAAGAGAAGCATCAAGTGCATGGAACGAATAAGGAGTGGCGGCGTTTATACGTGAGTTCGATGCTCGCGATAATTATGGACGAATCATGACCTTGGAACAATGCTCCGCGTCATAGTTTGCGAAAAAAAACCTCGGCTTTGTCCCGACGCTTATCTGCACACATCGCGAGGCTTGAAATCGCCGTAACATTTTCGATAAACAAAGGCAGCCATAATGTTCTTTCATCAAAAAGAGCTGATCCAGCCGGTCAAGGTCGGTAAGCCCGATGCCCGTTTTGGCACATTCCTGCTTGAGCAGTTCGGCGGCGCAACCGGGGAGCTTACAGCCGCGTTGCAATACTGGGTGCAGTCCTTCCACGTCGAGAATGCCGGCATTCGCGACATGCTGCAGGACATCGCCATGGAGGAATTCAGCCATCTTGAGATGGTCGGCAAGCTGATTGCACAGCACACCAGCAAAATCGACCAAACCGCGGTTTATGATGCGCCCCTTTTTAAGCTCAAGGGGGGCGGTCCCCATTTTATCGACAGCCAGGGGAGTTGCTGGACAGCCGCCTATATTCAGGAAGGCGGCAACGTTGTCCGTGATTTGCGCGCCAACATCTCCTCCGAAGCCGGAGCGCGTCAAACCTATGAGGCTCTCATCAAGGCGTGCGATGATGATGGCACCAAAGCAACGTTGGTCCATCTCCTGACCCGGGAAATCACGCACGCCAATATGTTCATGAAAGCCCTTGATTCCATGGGCAAGCTTGACGATCCTATGTTCGGTAATGTCCCGCCGGATAATACTGTGAAGCTGGTATTCAACTTGTCCAAGGGGGAGGATGCGCGCGGTCCATGGAACAAGGAGCCGGATTTCGATTATGTCGCGGATCCGGCACCAAAGGGTGCCATGCCACCGGCTCCTGTCAATCCAGACGACGAACGACCTGCGTCGGGGAAAGCGAAGCTAAAAGCGAACCAAGGGTAGTTTATCTGTCTTCGAATCGTAGTTGTCTTCGATGGTGGAGACAAACAGCGTGCCGATACCGTTCGTTGTGCTGTTGTTTGCCGCGAACAGACCGGATAGCGCGGGTTTAATCTGGGGCGAAGCAGCATACCGGAAGGCATTTGCAACTAGGAGGAATCAGTTATGGGTAGGGGAATACTTCTTTGGCTAATCGGAGTGCCAATTCCGATCATCATCCTTCTCGCCTTGCTGTGGCATTGATCATGGACACCATTCGAGTAGGCCCCAACGGGGGCACCATAGCCGCCGGCAATGAGGCATCGGCCTCGGCCGTAAGCTGGGGAGCGATTATTGCGGGAACGTTTGCCGCTTTGGCGCTATCGATTGTGCTCGTCTCCCTTGGCACAGGTCTCGGCCTCACGACGATATCGCCATGGCCGAATTCCGGCTCCTCGGTTACGACCTTTACGATCAGCGCGGGCGTCGGCGTGATCGTTGTTCAGTGGTTGGCTTCGGCGCTTGGCGGATTTGTTGCTGGGCGACTTCGCACCAAATGGGCTGGCGTTCACACGCATGAAGTGTTCTTCCGTGATACGGCGCATGGCTTCTTGTCTTGGGCACTATCAACGATTGTCGGGACTGTCTTGTTCGCGGCAGCCGCTTCGTCGATTGTCAGCGGCGGAGTACGCGCCGCATCGACGGTCGCAAGCGGTGCGGCACAGGCGGCAACCTCTGGCGTTTCGGACTATTCAGTCGACCACCTCTTTCGCTCGGACCGGATAGATGCATCGGCCAGCAACCAGGAGGCCGCCGCCCAGGCAACGCGTATCCTGGTTAACGGCGTCCGGAATGGCGATGTGCCAGATGCCGATCGCGCTTATCTTGCGCAGTTGGTGGCGGCTAAGGCGGGCATACCGCAAGCCGATGCCGAGAAGCGTGTTGCCGAGACGATCGCAGGTATTAAAGAAGCGGAACAGAAGGCCCTGCGAGCGGCCGATGCTGCCCGCAAGGCGTCCGCCACCTTTTCGATCTTTACGGCTCTCGCTCTCATGATTGGAGCGTTTGTCGCGTGCGTGGCGGCGGCCTATGGCGGCAACATTCGCGACGAATACTAAGACGTTTGAACCCTGGGCGTGTGCGAAAAGACGAGCTGGCACCAGCGGTGAAAACGGGTTAATGGGGCATTTCGGGCATCGAGCACGAAATGCCCCCATCCGTTTCCCGCTATGCGGCAACAGCCATGCGGCGGACGAAGTCCGGGCGTCCGGCCGCCAGCATCCGGTTCAGAACCTCGACCCCGATGGCCCCTCGATCTGGCGGGCGGCCCATTGCCTTCGTCATAGTCTACGCCTTAAGGGAAAGTGACGACTAGCCTGGCAAACCAATTCCGCGGTAAGCGCTCAGGCCGCCTCGTGCCCTGGCATCAGACGCTCTTTTCAACTCGTGGCAGATGCCGGCGACCTAGACGCCGGGCATGCAACCGGCAAGGACAAGAACCGACATGACGCTGGCATTGATTTATCTGACCACCCTTTTTGTGTTTCTGGCTCTGGATGCCCTGTGGCTGGGTCTCGTGGGCAGCTCCTTCTATTCGGCGGTTCTTGGCGGCCTCATGCTGGATAGCTTCCGGGTCGTGCCGGCCGTGCTGTTCTACCTCCTTTACATCGCCGGAATCGTGACGTTCGTTCTGCCACAAGCACGTCGCTCGGCCGGCCGTTGGGGCGCCGCGATGTATGGAGCGTTTTTCGGATTGTGTGCTTATGGCACCTACGATCTTACCAATCACGCTGTCTTGCGTGTCTGGACCTGGCAACTCACCGTTGTCGACATGGCATGGGGTGCTTTCGTCACCGGGGCCGCGTCGACTATTGGTTCCTGGGTCGGGCGCCGGCGGAACTGGGAGTGATCCGACGTTCGCCGTCGGCCATTGCAGTAGCCAGAAAACCCAGAAATGCCAATAAGACCGCAACGCTCACGGCGTTTAACCAGAGAATGTTGGCGCAACCCTCACCGCTGCATGCGAACGGTGAAAACGGATATCGGCCGTTCATGCCAACACCGACCATGATCGGCAGGATTAGCAGCGGGCATAACGCTTTGATCTCACTGCGCCGGAACAGTAACGCCGCGAGTGTGATGCACGGCAGCAAAAATAATGCCGTTCCAGATGCTTCACCCAGAAGCCATGTGCAGAAAATCGTGTTCGCTATGCCCGCGACCGCCAATACCACCCTGCCCCAAATGGCATTCCAACGCGTGATGGCCGGCACGGCAAAAAATAGGGGAAAGGAACACAATGTCAGCCATGCCGAGTACCGCATTGTCGTGCCCGCCGCTCCCAGAAGATACAACGGATAAAATGGCGTGTTCCAAGCCAGCACAAGTGCCACGAGATTGGCCGCCGAGACCCGAGGATCGTCCGCGGCGGCGTATCGCCGCAACAGCGATAACGCGGCTTTCATATCATGGCGCCGGCACCAGGCGGTAGTGGCTCACGCCCCACGCCTCGCCGTTGGCGTGGCCAAACAACTCAGCAACGGCGAGAAAGAATAAGCGCCAACGCCGCCCCCATAGCGACGCGTCCGCCCCATATACATCCCGCAAGATCGCCTGGATTTCATGGGCATTCTTGTCGAAATTCGCTAACCAGGCCTCGGCCGTGCGCTGGTAGTGCCGGCCGTCCCATCGCCATTCCTCTTCCACGGCGAACAAGCGCGGGAAGCAGCGGACCAGCCGGTGGCTGGGCATGATACCGCCGGTGAAAAAATGTCGTCCGATCCAGTCCGCCGGGTCACGTTGGTCAAAACGATAGGGCGCCGCTCGATGAGAGAAGACGTGCATGAACAGCCGTCCATCCGAATGCAGCCACGCCCGCACACGGTGCAGCAACGCCTCCCAGTTCGCCATGTGCTCGAACATCTCAACGGATACGACGCGATCGAAGCGCTCGGATATCTCGAAGGTGTTCATGTCGGCCGTGATCACCGTCAGATTTGCCAATCCCCGCGTGCGCGCGCACGCCATGATGTAGTCGCGTTGCGAAACCGAATTGGACACCGCCGTGACACGCGCATGCGGGTAATGCGATGCCATCCAGAGCGACAGCGAACCCCATCCGCAGCCCAGTTCCAAAATGGACTGGCCGTCTCGCAGATCGGCATGCGCACAGGTCGCCGCCAGAGCATTCGCTTCCGCCTGTTCCAACGTTTCGGAGGCGGTCTCGTACAGGCAACTCGAGTACTTGTGGTGTGGGCCAAGTACGAGGCCAAAAAAAGCCGGAGACAATTCGTAGTGTTGTGCGTTGGCCGCATCGGCGTGCTCCGCGATCGGATGGTCCCGCATCCGCGACGCGAACACGGTCTCGACCTCGAGTGACGCGGCCGACATCCGCCGGTGTGTGCGTCCCACGAGGCGCCTGATACCGAAACGCAGCAGCGGATCGGGGACCGGAACACGTTCCATCATTGATGTGGCGGCGGCGATCACGCTCATCTAAGGTCCTCGCGTCGTGGTGGAAGTGGAAGGAACGCGCTGGTGCGCCGCTGGTAGGCGCGGTACGCATCACCGCGCGACGCCAGCATCACCCGCTCCAACGGCGGGATGCCGGACACATGCACCAATAACCAATACATGGTGATCGGCGCCAGCAGGGCTAGCCAGCCAAGCGGCCAACCGGCGTTGAAAGCGAACAAGGGCCAGGAGCACCAGCCGAGAAATTCGAAGAAATAGTTCGGATGTCGCGACCATGCCCACAGACCGCGGTCGCACACGCGACCGGCGTTATCGGCCTTAACCACGAACCGCGCGAGTTGCCGGTCCGCGAGCGTCGCGCCGAAAAGAGAGCCGGTGATAACCGCTACCGCGGCGATGTCTGTCCACTGCCAACCAGACGCTGGATTTCGGGCAGCAAGCGTGACCGCCACCGCCAGTGGCCAAGCGGCGAGGGCCTGGATCATCAGAAGCCAAAACATCCGGATCTGGAACCGCGCACCCCAGTCACGGCGGAACCCGGCATAGCGTGCGTCCTCCGGCCGGCACCGCACGCGGGCGCGCAAATGAAGGCCAAGCCGGATCGACCAGGACCCGGCCAGGGCCGCCACGGCGAACTGGCGCGCCGGCAACCCATCGGCCCCCGGGAACGGCAACAGGGCCCCCGCCACCGCCGCCGCCCCCGTAGCGAAGGTCCAGAACACATCGACCCAGCCCGCGTTGCCCACCCGTCTCTGGAATTCCCACGCGACGACCATGGCGCCAATCAAACCGGCGCCCTGGGCAAGGATCAGCAGCATCATGCCCGGGACACCTGTTCGGTCTCCGAAAGCAAGATTGGCTGGGGAGGCCATCGAGAGGAGTTTGATACGGCCGGCCCCATGTGCGGGTGACCGCCACATTCCAAGGTGTGACGTCGAGTTTTCATAATAGTTCGAACGTGCCGAAGGGGCGTTTGGATCATCGCGACATAACAGTGATCCAACCGGACATCGGATGCGTTTGCAGAAATTAAGGACTCCGGAGGCCTCCGGTGAACGGCCGCCTGTTTACCGTTGAGATCGGAACGAGAGCGTGATGCGAATGGCGGATACGGGGTTTAGAGATGACGATCGCTCACCTCTCGATATAGCAGTGGTCGGCACCGGCATCGCCGGTATGGCCTGCGCTTGGCTGCTGTCGGCCCGCCATCGCGTGACGATTTATGAAAGCGCCGAACATATCGGTGGCCATGCGAACACCGTGGAGGTAGCCACACGATCGGGTAGTCAGCCAATCGATACCGGCTTCATCGTTTATAACGAAGCGACCTATCCGAATTTGACCGCGATGTTTCAATATTTGGGCGTGCGGACTCAAGAATCAGATATGTCATTTGCGGTGTCACTCGATGAAGGGCGGCTGGAATATGCCGGGACTGACCTGAACGGTCTGTTCGCGCAAAGGCTCAATCTGTTCCGGCCGCGCTTTTGGGGCATGCTGCGCGATCTCTGGCGTTTTTATCGCGAGGCCCCCCGTGATCTTCCACGTTTGGAACACGATCTGGTGTCGCTCGACAGCTACTTGCGCGATGGCGGTTATGGCGCGGCCTTTCGTGACGATCATTTGTTGCCCATGGCCGCATCCATCTGGTCCTGCCCTCCAGCCGCCGCCGGGCTGCAACCAGCCGCGGCCTTTATCCGGTTTTGCGACAATCATGGGCTGCTAAAAATCTCAGACCGTCCTACCTGGCGCACGGTGCGAGGGGGCAGTCGTGAATATGTCCGGTGCCTGACCGAGACGTTCGCGGATCGTATTCACACCAGCCGTCCCGCGCTCGCGGTGGAGCGCCTCGAGGGCGGGGTTCGCGTTCATTCAGTCGCTGGCGCACACTATTACGACCATGCAGTTCTCGCTTGCCACGCCGACCAGGCCCTTGGGTTGCTTGGACGCTGCGCGACCAGACGGGAACAAGCGATCCTGGGTGCCTTCCGTTACACGCGGAATATGGCGGTCCTGCACACCGACGAGACCCTGATGCCAAAACGGCTCGATGTCTGGGCAAGTTGGAATTATCTGGGACGCTCATGCGGCACGCCCCCTGAGACGCGCCCTTGCGTGACTTACTGGATGAACCGGTTGCAGCGTTTGGAGGGATCCACGCAATACTTCGTGACGCTCAATCCGCCTCGGCCGCCCCGTCCCGCGACACTGTTACGCACTGAAAACTACGAGCATCCGGTATTCGACGATGCCGCGATCCTCGCTCAGAAACAGTTGTGGTCCCTGCAAGGCAATCTCGGAATATGGTTCTGCGGAGCGTATTTCGGGGCGGGCTTTCATGAGGACGGACTTCAGGCGGGACTCGCCGTCGGCGAGCAACTCGGCGGGGCCAGGCGGCCATGGACCGTCCCAAATGAGTCGTCCCGCATCTATGTGCAATCGTCCGGCAAAACGGAAACCGGGACGAGGACCAGCGCGTGAACGCCACCAGTTCGTCGGTAATTGAAAAGCTGCGGCCCAAGGTTTCGCCGGTGGGCTCCGCGATTTATGCCGGAACGGTCATGCATCGGCGGACTCGACCGAAGCACCATCGCCTGCGTTACCGCGTTTTTTCTTTGTTACTGGATGTCGACGAAATTCCCGCGCTGTGTGAACGCCTCCGTCTCCTGTCCCACCGCCGGTTCAATTTGTTCAGCTTCAATGAGCAGGATCATGCTGACGGAACAGGAACATCGTTACGAAAATGGGCAGAAGCTCAATTAAACCGAGCTGGAATAGATATAGTTGGCGGGCGGATCCAACTTCTGGCGATGCCGCGAGTACTTGGTTACGGGTTCAATCCGATCAGCGTATGGTTCTGCTATCACCGCTCTGGCCGCCTCGCCGCTATTATGCATGAGGTCCATAATACCTTCGGAGAGCGCCACACCTACGTGATTCCGGTCGCACCGGGTGATGAACCGGGGAACATAACCCAGACCTGTGCCAAGACGTTTCATGTATCCCCCTTCATGGGGATGAATATGCACTACGACTTCCGCATTCACGCTCCAGATGACCGTGTTTGCCTCGCTATACGCGGAAGCGATGAGAAAGGACCGCTTATTGTCGCGATACTCTCGGCCCGTCGCCGCGAGCTGACCGATGCGGCGTTGCTACGCGTCTTCCTTGATACACCGTTGCTAACCTTGAAGGTGATTGCCGGCATTCACTGGGAGGCGGCGCGGCTGTGGATCAAGGGGTTGCGGCTTCACCCACGGCCCGTGGCTCCTTACAGTTCCGTCAGCATCATTGGCCAAAATGAAATCCCGCCCACCGATCCGGCGCCTGAGCGATCGAATGTCACCTGAGGAACAGAAATCGATGACCGAATTCGTTATGATTTACGCGAAGCAATCCGGTGTTCTGCCTCGACAAATCCGGGGTCCCAGCCTGTCTTTCGCGCGGCGATTTCTCGTTCGTCTCGCATGTCAGGTCGATCGTGGTCAGATCGTCATCCACATGCCGTCCGGGGAGGCCATCCATCGTACCGGCACACTGCCCGGGCCCAGCGCTCGGCTCAACCTGCATTGCTGGCGAGCCGTTTGGAACTTGTTATTGGGCGGAGATATCGGCTTCGCCGAAGCCTATATGGATGGCGCCTGGTCCACTCCGGACCTGACCGCGTTGATAGAGCTCGCCGCGCTCAACCACGAAACGATGATGCCGTCCGTGAGTGGCTCACGCCTCGCCCGCCTGGTCAATCGCCTGTCGCACCTGCGACGAAACAATACCAAGCGGCGCAGCCAACGCAACATTCAGGCTCACTATGACCTTGGCAATGAATTCTATGCGGCATGGCTCGATCCGGGGATGACCTACTCATCAGGGTTTTACGCGGAGCCTGAAACGACCCTGGAGCGCGCGCAGGTCGCGAAACAGGACATGGTGATTGACGCGCTCGCGCTGGAGGGGGGAGAGCGCGTCCTGGAAATCGGCTTTGGCTGGGGTGGACTGGCCGCGCGACTGGCGCGCGAACGCGGTTGCCATGTAACCGGTCTGACCCTCTCGCCCGCGCAATTAGATCACGCGCTTGAAACCATTGGCGCTGATTGCTCACCGGGATCGGTTGACTTCCTACTGCGGGACTATCGAGATGTGGGCGGAACCTATGACCGTATCGTGTCTATCGAAATGCTGGAGGCCGTAGGGAAGGATTACTGGCAAACCTACTTCGCCACTATTCGCGACCGCCTACGCCCGGGTGGCATCGCCGTGCTCCAGGTTATCACGATGGCGGACGACCGCTATGCAACTTATGAGCGTGGTGCCGATTTCATTCAGCATCACATATTTCCGGGCGGAATGCTGCCATCCGCGACCGTGATGAGGGCGCACGCTGCCGACACCCAACTGGTTCCGGACGGTGCCGAAACATTCGGGGGCAGCTATGCCCGCACGCTCGCCGACTGGCGGTTCCGCTTTCACCAGGTCTGGCCCCAGTTGAACTCGATGGGCTTTGACGAACGATTCAAGCGCAAATGGGA
>Ga0209698_10005517_pt1 | contig 13668 bp, 9 predicted proteins | sample LitLauG_LLR_2012_FD_187203 | JGI IMG/M metagenome (GOLD analysis project Ga0209698, IMG submission 187203) | Freshwater sediment microbial communities from Pennsylvania, USA - Little Laurel Run_MetaG_LLR_2012 (SPAdes) (version 2) | ecosystem: Environmental > Aquatic > Freshwater > Creek >... | reverse complement strand
CGTTGAGCATGACGACTTCGTCGAAGCCGTCTTTCACCGCGTCCGCTACAGCCCAGACATTATTCAACCAGGAAATGCTCTTCACGCCAGCCATCGGTGAGGCCGCGTGGCGGCCGTGCTCGCGCACGGTCAGGCGTACGACTTCGCGATGTTCGGGAAGGCTGGCAGAATAAATGATGAGGTCCACCTGTGGCCGCGTTTCGTCACTCTGCCAGAAACCGACGCTGTTATAGACCAGATAAATCCGCGCGCAGCCTTCGGTCACTGCATTGGCGCGGATCACTTCGTGGAGATTAACTCGAACTTTGGCCGCCGTGTAGGGCATGGGGAGTCGGGTAATCCCTGCGTCTTTCTCGAGCCGGCGCCAGTGGCGCTCGTAGGCAAATGCCTCGCCCCGGGAAATGCGCAGGGTGGTAAAGATGCCCCAGCCGCAGATGAGCCCGGCCTGACCTGGAGAAAGACGCACTTTCTCTATGGGCAGCAGGGCGTCGTTGTGAAAGACGTTCGGGTGAATCACCTAAGCCTCGCGCAAGGAACTCGAATCTGACTTCTATTGTATCCGAAAACCGTACTTTGAGTCCGACGCGAGGACTGCACCCAGTATTCAATCGGCCAGAAATAAACAGGGCGGGCCGAAGCCCACCCCGTTTGAGAACAGAATTGACGAATCGCTAGAAAAGAAGCTTAAGGGCAAATTGAATTTGGCGCGAAGAGCCGAAATCGCCCGTCGGGAAGCGTGTGCTCGTGATTCTGCCGAACGACCCGCTGGTCACGGTAAGCACCGGGTTACCGAAGTTGGGATGGTTCAAGACATCAAACATCTCGCTCCGGAACTGCAGAGTGAATCTCTCGGTGATCTTCGTGTTCTTGGTGACCGAGAAATCGGTGTTAACGAATTTGGGGCCGGTGATCGCGTCGCGCCCCAGGGTTCCAGGATGGCAGGTGCCAGGCACGACTGGAAACGGTGAGACGTTGCTGAACGTGCAAGGGGCGGAAAAGGCTGCATTCGGCGTCACTGCACAGTCTGGCAGCCCCGGTTGCTTTGCGGGAGGCGCGGGGAGTGGCCCAGTGAAGTTCTCGCAGGCTACGGGGTTGCTAAAGAATTGCGCCGGATTTCCTGTCCACGAAACCTGCTTGAGACGGTCCGGCCGCACGGTCAGTGAAATGCCAGGGCCCGGACCAATGGCCAGCGTAGGATTAACGGGATTTCCGGATTGCGCCTGAGTGACGATGCCGATCTGCCAACCAGCTACCAGACGGTTAGCTTTGAACGGCAGTTCATAGAAGCCGCTAAGCACGAAGCGGTGGCGGGCGTCAAATTCCGACGGGCCATAGTCGCCGCGCGGGTTATAAGCATTCTGGATGACGTATGACTCTCCGGTAGAGAGGGAGTTATAGTCGAGTGATTTCGAGAAGGTGTACGAGCCGAGCAACTGGAGGCCGTGCGAGAAATGCTTGTTCACTGTTGCCCAGAGCGCGTTGTAATTCGAGTTCCCGCCGCTGTTCACCTGATTGATGTTGCCGAACGGGCATACGGGATTGGGCGGCTGGCACTGTGGCGGAATCACCGAGCTTGTTAGCGGCAGGCTAGGAAATGGCTTTGTGGAGCCGTAAATGCCGCCCGCGACAAAGGGCTGGTTGATATTTTGTGTAAGCTGCAGATGCGTCGCTTTCAAACCCACATAGGCCACTTCAAGTCCGAGGGTGGAAGTGATCTGGCGCTGAATTGTGAGGTTCCAGTCCTGCGCGTACATGTCGTTAAAGCTAGGATTGATGGCCGATGGACCCAGGCTCACGCCGGTAACCGCAGCAGCGGGATTCTCCAGAGTGATGTTGCTCGTTGCCGAACTGGCGGAAAGCGGCAGAGCAAACGGCGGATTAGAACTGAGCCCGGTGACGATATTGGTGGTCGGATCCTGAGTCATGATCGCGTAGGCTGCCCGTACCGAGGTTTTGCCGTCCTTAAATGGATCCCAGGCAATTCCAACTCGGGGCTGAAAATTCCTATTGTTGGTATGGTACGGCTGAGGAGACGAGACTAGTGTGCCAGTCGTCGGATCGAAATTGGTGAAGTGACTGCTCGCTTCCGAAGGACTCGAGTTCCAAGCATAACGCAGGCCGACGTTGACGGTAAAGTTCGGCTTCCACTTGAAACTGTCCTGAGCGAAAACGTCATAAGAGGGTTGCAGAACCTTGTCGTTCCCGGCGCCCAATTGATCTGTAAACGCGTTGGACTTGTCGGCTAGAAAGTTAGCAAAAGTCGTGAAGCTGAAGCTCCCCACGTTTTCAGCAATGTTGTTGTTGTAAGCGCGCCGGACTTCTCCGCCGAAGGCGAATGAGTGGCGGCCTCTGAGCCAGCTCAGCGTGTCATTCAATACGGCGGTGGTGTCGCCGCGGCCTTGTGGTTCACCGGTCGGGCCGCCAAAGCCCAACGTGCCGGCGACGTTGAAAAATGGCAATCCCGTAGCCACAGGAGAGCCCGGCGGCATAGTGATATTGAATTTTGCCGGATCAAGGAGACCGTTGGGAGTGAAGGTCAAATGAATGCGGTTGAAGCCAAGGCGCACTGTATTGGCGAGCGTCGGGCCAAACGTGTGATCCTCGCTGAACGTCATCAAATGGCGCAAACCGCTTCGAGTATCGCCGAATCCAGGAATATCCGATGCGATTGCGCCACCCGCAGTCGGTTCTTGCCGAAGATCTTTTTGAATGACGTAATAGCCGTGGATGCGATCCTTGTCCGTCAGCTCGAGGTCGAGGTCCGCGGAGCCCTGATTCAAGGCAACGTTCGCGAGGGCGCCACCGGTGAAAAGGTTGAATGTGGCAGGATTTCCGGCAGTACCCGTTCCGACTTGATTGGCCGCAGGGATCAATGGAAGCAGGCTTAGAACCGCCGGGGAAGTGACTCCCGCACGGTCATTCTGGCTTGGAACGGTAGTTGAAACGGTCAGGCTTTGATGCTGCCGGAGCCCTTCGTAAGCGAGGAAAAAAAAGGCCTTGTTCTTCTTAATTGGTCCACCGAAGTCAACGCCGAAATCGTTGCGTTTGAATGGGGCCTGCGGTAGCGCCGCACCACTCGCGCTCAAGGCGGGGTTGAAAAAGTTCCGAGCGTCCAGATCATTGTTGCGGAGGAACTCAAACAGTTCACCGTGATATTCGCTCGTCCCGGAACGTGTGGCTAGGTTCACGATAGCGCCGGAGTTCCGTCCATACTCCGCGGGGAAGGCCGAGTTGTCGATCTTGTATTCCGCGAGGGTGTCGATGGGCGGCTGAAACGTGATCTGGTTCTGAACGTTGTCGTTCAGATTTATGCCGTTTACCAGCCAGTTGGTCGTATCCTCGCGCTGGCCCGCGGTATTGATCCCAAACGATCCTTGACCGCGGAGTGGCGCCGAGAGGAATCCATTCGCAGGCGGTGTCATCGTGCCCGGGGTTAGCAGACTCAGATCCGTAAAGTGGCGGCCGTTCAGCGGAATTTCCTGCACGGTCTTGTCATTGATGACTTGACCCATGCTGGTTGTGGTGGTATCGACGATCGCCGCATCGGCCACAATCTCGACTTTTTCCGCCGCTTCACCGACCCTTAGTTGAACGTTTTGCGTGACGGCTGTTGCCACGTCGAGCTTCAGGTTTGAAATGATCGAGGATTGGAACCCAGGAACGGTTACCTGAAGGCGATAAGTTCCGATTGGCAACGAGGGAAGGAGATATGCCCCGGCAGTGTCCGTCTGCGTGGCGGTTTCGACTCCGGTGGCCTGGTTGGTCGCTACGACCTTCGCGTTTGCAACGACAGCTCCCGTAGCGTCAGTCACCGTTCCGTTCAGAGTCGCTGTGGATTGCGCGCGAGTATTGCTTCCCAGGACAATCAAGAGGATGGCCAAAGCGAGTCCTCGAACGAAAAAATTGCGATTGCCAATCAAATTCTCGGATGCAACTTCCATTGTTCAACTCCTCCTATGCAAGTACCCCAGTTGGGCCGTCAAGCTCTGACCCTAGTGATTGCGCAATCACAGTGCCAGAATGGCACTAGATTAACTGGGCCGGAAAACGAGTGATATCAGCGCATTAACGGTTTACCTTATCGGGGTGGACTCTGAACCGCGGATTAGGTTTCCAAAAACGGAAGGCCCCTCCGGAATATCGAAGGAGTTTTATATGAAATTTAGAGGATCGCCGAAGTGCAGCGTTCCGAAATACTTATCGTTTGCAGCTGGCGGGCAGCAGGAGTACTTGGCCTTCGTAGATTAAATTTGCGTCGTGGACGGCCGGATTCGCCTGAACGATGCACGACCAGTAAGACGCGTGGCCAAAATGGGATCGGGCGATCTCAGAAAGGGTATCGCCTTTTTGAACGATGATACTTGTGGCCGTGCGGAAGCGAGAGGCTATCGAAGGCAGGAAAATATGGGAACCTGCCACGATGTGGTTGGGGTCCACAATGGCCGGATTGGCGGTGACCAAATCGTGCCAGCGAAGACCGTCGCCGAAATTTTGCTGTGCTAGCTTCCAGAGGGAGTCGCCAGCTTGGACTGCAATTACGTTTAGTTTTCCTGGATCGGCGGGCACTGTACGTGTGGGTGAAGTCGCCCGCGACGGCCCTACTGGAATGACAGGCGCGGCAGGTTGGGAGGGAGTTACGCCAAGGACCGACGGATTCGAAGGCGTCGGACGAACCACGGGCGCTGCGGGTTGCGCCGGCGATACGTGAGCGGAGAGTGAAGGAGAAGGCATCGCGCCCAGGTCAGGTTTCGGAGCGGCCGGTTTCGCAGGTGCTACAGAGAGGGTCGATGGCCGCGAAGGCGCCGTGTGGACGACTGGTGCCGCAGGTTGCACTGGGGCGACGTGAGCGGCGGGCGCCGGAGCAGGCATCACGCTAAAGTTAGGCGTGGGCGCAGTCGGTTCAGAAGGTGCCAGTGAGAGAGTCGACGGTTGCGAAGGCGCCGCGTGGACGATTGGTGCCGCAGGTTGCGCTGGCGCGACGTGAACGGCGGGCGCCGGAGCAGGTATCACGCTAAGGTCACGCTTGGGAGCGACGGGTTTAGAAGGTGTCACTGACAGGGCGGATGTGTGTGAAGGTGCCGTATGGATGGCGGGTGCTGCAGGTTCCGCTGGCGTCACGTGAGGGGCAATCCGGGTTGGCGGATTCAAGCGCACGATTGGAGGAGGCGCGGCGGGTTTCGCGGGCGCTACCGGAATAGTTGACGGGCGCGCGGGAGTCGCGCTTACCGCCGGCGGTTGGGGCGTTGCCAATTGATTCGCGAACGGTAGCGAAGGCGCAATGCGCGGCGGGGCCGACAAGAAAACTCGCGGGCGTTCGAACGGGGAGCGCTTCACGGGTGGCTGGAAAGGCTCCACTCGCGGAGGCGGGGCCGGAATCGAAATGATCGTAGCCAGAGGCATCACCGGCGGATTGGGCGAAGCGAGCACCGGTGGTTTAGGTGCAACAAGCATCGATGGCTTAGGCGTAGCGTGAACCGTCTCTTCGATAAATGGAAGATGGAACTGCGCGGATTGTTGCAGTCTGAGTAGCTCCCTTTGCTTGCGGTAGCGGCGAGCGACGTCACCGAGAGGTTCGTCGGGGGGAAGCGCCTGGGCGTCGAGCGGGTCCTGTGCATTTTCGGTGCCTGGAAGAGGCTGCTGATTTCTCCGCGCTTCAATCTCAGCGCGATCTTCTGGTGTTAGAATCTGCGCGTGCTTTAGATCTTCATCTGTATAGACGTGTTTCGATTTCTTTTGCTGACTTTCCTTACGGGCCCGTTCCTGCCGTGCGGCGCCGGCAACATCCTGGGCGTAGCACTGCGAGAAACCAAAAACAGTACAGGAGATGATGAGAATTCCGGAGCAGGTCAGCCGCACGAAACGGGAGGGGGGCCTCGAAACAACCGAGAGGCCAGTCAGTAAGGGCGTGTCGAGATCAGGTCGTAGCATGGCAAAACCGACCACGGGGGGACACCGCTTGTATGTAAGGCTAGCATAACAAAGCTCCTTTTGGGAAGCCCATTTTTTTGGCATTCCGGTCCCTTCCGGGCTTCTTGCCGGGGTAGAATCCTGACGATATTTCGCTGCCCGGGCGGGCTATTCCGCGCGAACTTGACGGATGCCCCTTGGGGTATGATTCGCACACAAATGATTCCGCGGCGCGGCAAGGAGTAAACGAACCATGAGCAACACACCAGGTTTTTCACGCCGACAGTTTGTTTCCTCAGCGATCTCGGCCGCCGCAGTTTCCTGCCTGCAACCCGGGCGCGAACTTTTCAAGGAATTTGCCGACGCAGGAGTTGGCCCAAGTCAAAATGCTGCGCAGTCCTCGGTTGCTCTCACCACTACCCCGCCGTGGCGCGACCAGGGCATTCTCAATCTGACGAAGTCGCCGTACGCCAAATTGCGGAACGTCCCCGTGCACGCCGTCACCATCGAGAATGGCTTCTGGGCGCAGCGGCGCGAAGTCAACGTCAACAAGAGCATTCCTTCGATGGAAAAGCTGTTGGAAGCTAACGGCCGCATGGACAACTTCCGCCGACTAACCGGGAAGAGCACGGCGGCGCAGCGTGGGCCGGTCTATTCCGACTCCGACGTTTACAAATGGACGGAAGCCGCCGGGTTTGCTTTGCAGTCGGGTGAACGGCCCGAGCTTCGCGCTGACGTTGAAAGGATTTCCAAGGATGTCCTGGCCGCGCAACTCTCCGACGGTTACCTGAACACCTATTACGCCGGCGACCGTCTCGCGCAACGCATGGAGCCCAAAGTTCAACAGTGGGGTCATGAGCTCTACAACATGGGGCACTTCCTGCAGGGGGCGACGGCCTGCTACCGAGCTACCGGCGATCGCACTCTCCTCGATGTGGGCATCCGCTTCGTCAATAATTTCCTGCTTCCGGCGTTCGGGCCTGGCGCGGACCAGAAGCCGCTCTTCTCCGGTCATCCAGAAATGGAATTGGCTCTGGTCGAGTTGTACCGCATGACCGGCGACAAACGGCACATCGATCTTGCAGGCTACCTCCTCGCAGGCGATTCGCGGATTCATGTTCAACCGTGGGATTACGTCTACCATTTTTGCGGAACGCCCTTCACGTCGCGAACACATCTGGAAGGTCACGCCGTGCGTGCCATGTATGCCTGCTGCGGCGCCACTGACTATTACCTGGAGACCGGCGATCCAGCTTATCGGAAGACTCTCGAGGTGTTGTGGAACGATCTCGTCAACTCGCAAATGTACGTCACCGGTGGAGTCGGCGCACGCAGCGACGGCGAAGCCTTCGGTGATCCTTATGAACTTCCCAATGCCCGCGCGTACGGTGAGAGTTGCGCCGCCATCGGCAACATGATGTGGAACTGGCGCATGCTCGCTGCGACCGGGGAAGCCAAATTCGCGGACGTAATGGAACGCGCGCTCTACAACGGCATCAATTCCGGCATGTCGCTCGACGGCACGCTCTACTGTTACCGCAATCCCCTGGCGTTCGATCCTTCTGGTGGCGACAAGATTCGCAACGACTGGTATGACACCACTTGCTGCCCGCCGAATCTGGAACGTACTTTTGCTTCGCTGCCCGGATATTTCTACAGCACCAGCAGCGAAGGCATCTATCTCCACCTTTACGACAATTCGGAACTCGACTGGCACCTCGAAAATGGCACCGGCTTGAAGGTCCGCCAGAAAACAAATTATCCGTGGGATGGCAGCGCGGAAATTGCCGTCACTCCTGCCGTACCCACCGAGTTCACCTTCTTCGTCCGAATCCCCGGATGGACCGACAGCGCCCAGGTCTCCGTTAACGGGAAGCCGATCGCGGGCGGCACTCCCGGCCAGTATCTTCCGATTCGGCGCCGCTGGTCTGGCGGCGACGTCATCCGCGTGCAATTCAATATGAAGCCCCAACTTCTTGAGTCCAACGCTCAAGTTATCGAAAACAATGGCCGGGTTGCCGTGCAGCGCGGACCGCTTGTTTATTGTCTCGAGCAAATTGACCAGCCGGAGGGCGTGGCTCTGAAGGATGTGGCCTTGAATCTGGGCGCGAAGCCGAGCGCGCCATTTCAGGAAGAATTCCAGAGGGACCTGCTGGGCGGTGTTCTCCTTTTGCGTCACGCCGGTGCGACTCTTGGAGAGTCTGCCGACCACCGCCGCCTGTACTTCCGCTATTCCGGCGAGCCTCGGAAAGCCAATCCCGTCTCGCTTACCTTTATTCCTTACTACGCGTGGGCCAACCGCACCGCGACCCCCATGCAGGTTTGGATCCCAGTCTCTCGTACCTAAACTCGCCGCCCTTTTTGGGAGTGCGGGAGCTTGCTCCCCTTTTCTTCCGGCTCCTGCGCACTGAGCCATCAACGCGCTTCCTTCGCCGCAGAAGTGTGGCCGCAAGCCGCCGCACTCCCAAAATTCCCGCTTCGTGTTATAACTCTTGGAATGACTGACAAATGGGGTAGACGTCTTTTCCTCGCGGGCGCCATCTGGTTGCTGCTTATGGGCGCGGTACATTCTCTTTCCTTCATCGAAAAGCAAACGCCCGCTAACGAGACCGAGCGCCAGTTGCTCGACCTCATGTCCAATTACAAATTCAACGCCTTGGGCTCCATGCGCAGCATGGACAACTTTCTGACCGGCTTCAGCATTTCCTTCATGCTCGCCGCTCTCGGCTTCGGCCTCTTCGACCTCACTCTTGTCAAGGAACGTGCCGCCCTCCTCAAACGCATCTCCCTTGTCAACATTCTCTGGCTGCTTGTCATGGTCGGCGTAGCGCTCCGCTACTTCTTCATCGTCCCCACAACTTTCCTTTCCGTGGCCCTCCTTATCTTTGTCCTCGCGTGGCTCAAACTGCCCTCCGAATCCACAGCCTAACCCGCTTCATCGCCAACTCTTCGTTGACAAAAATGCTCTCGAACCCTAAGATTAGGGTTTGTCTCTACAGGGAAAGGTGTGACTGACCGCAATGAGGACGTACGTAGCCAAAGGTGAAGAAGCCGAAGCCCTGAAAGTGGGCGCAAACTGGTTTGTAGTGGATGCCACCAACGTGGTGCTGGGGCGCCTGGCGACCAAGGTCGCGCGCATGCTTATGGGCAAGGACAACCCGAGCTTTACTCCGTATCTGGATTCGGGCGACCACGTGGTCGTGATTAACGCTGACAAAGTCCGCATGACCGGCAACAAGGTCGAGCAAAAGATTTATTATTCGCACAGCGGATATCCCGGCGGATTGAAGGAAGTGCCGGCCAAGCGGCTGCGTGAGTCCAAGTCGGACTGGATGATCCGCGAAGCGGTTCTCGGCATGTTGCCCAAGAACAAGCTGCGCGCGCGCCGCGCCAAGAAGTTGCGCGTGTACCGGGACGCCGCTGGTTTGGCGCGGCACGCGGGGCAGAAGCCCCAGGCGGTAACGCTGTAAGCAAGGATTTTTTCCGCACGTAGCTGTTCCTACTAAGTGGTGCCTTAGCGGGGAATAAGCAGGCGTGAAGTTTGAGATTGATCCGCAAAGCAGCGGAACGGGAATTTGCTGCTCTGGGGAGTGGTATCGAGGTGGCTGCCGGGCAGCCATCCATCGTTAGGAGGAACATTGGGTTCAACTGGTATGCCTTTGGCGGGCACGCAGACTTGGTTTCTGGGCACGGGACGGCGCAAGGAATCGGTGGCGCGCGTGTTTCTTCGTCCCGGGAGCGGCAAGTTCACGATCAACAAACGGACGGTGGAGCAGTATTTTCCGAATCACGCATGGAAACATGACGCGATCGAGCCGCTGAAGTTCACGAACATCGCCGACCAGGTGGATGTGGTGGTGACCGCGCATGGCGGCGGCGTTGGCGGACAAGCGGGCGCGGTGCGCATGGGATTGTCGCGAGCGATCTCGCGATTCAATCCGGAGCTGCGGCCGGCGTTGCGCAAGAACGGGTTTTTGACGCGCGATTCGCGAATGAAGGAACGCAAGAAGTACGGACAGAAGGGCGCGCGCAAGCGCTTCCAGTTCACCAAGCGCTAGTTTTTCTGGTCCCGATTCGGTCGGGATCGAACCGAGCTCCAGCGGGCCGGCGCAAGTTGGCCCGCTGAGATCACGGCCGGCAAGGAGCCGGCAAGAGGCTGTTCTTTGGCGGCGCAAGCTGTCATCGAAAACAGCTATCCTATTAGGAGGAAACTTGGCAGTAGAAATTACGATGAAAGAATTGCTGGAGGCTGGAGTTCACTTCGGTCACCAGACGCGGCGCTGGAACCCGAAAATGAAGGAGTACATTTTCGGCGAACGTAACGGCATCCACATTATCGATCTTCAGAAAACCCTCAAGATGTTCCGCGAAGCGAGCCGCTTCGTGAGCGAACTCTCAGGGCAAGGCAGAAACGTTCTTTTTGTGGGCACCAAGCGGCAAGCCCAGGAAGCAGTCGCCGAAGAGGCCAAGCGCTGCGGTGCATTTTTCGTGAATCATCGCTGGCTGGGTGGCACGCTGACGAATTGGGCCACGCTGCAGAAATCCATCAAGCGGCTGAAGCTGCTGAAGGCCATGAACGAAGATGGCCGCATCAAAGAGCTTTCCAAGAAAGAACAAGCGCGGCTGGACCGCGAGATGAAGCACCTGTTTCAGAATCTCGAAGGCATCGAGAACATGGTCCAGTTGCCGGACGCCATGTTCGTAATCGATTCCAACGCGGAAGAGATTGCCGTGAAAGAAGCGCGTCGCATGGGCGTGCCGGTCGTTTCTGTAGTCGATACGAATTGCGATCCTGACGTGGTGGACTGGATCATTCCCGGAAATGATGACGCGCTGCGCGCCATCCGCCTGTTTACCACGAAGATTGCGGATTCCGTGCAGGAAGGCCACAACGCCTATCAGCAATCGCAAGTCGCGGAGCAGAAAGCCGCCGAGGATCAGGCCCTGGTCGACGGCGTCGAGTACGTGGATACCAGCGCTTACGAACAGTACGAGAAGCAAGAAGGCGACTTCGTGGAGGGTGTTGTGGAAACTCCGGCGGAGCCTGTCGAAGCTGCGGAAGCTACTGTTCCTCCCGACGACGAAAAAGCATAAAAAATTGCGCGGGTGACACTTTTCTGAGGCCCGCGCCGAGCGATTCGGTGCGGGCCGTTTTGCAAGCAAACGAATTAAATAAGAAATTGCCAATCAGCGAAGAGAAAAAAGGATGAGTACACAACAGCCAGCCATGCAAATCCCAGCTCACCTCGTAAAAGAATTGCGCGCGCGAACGGGAGCAGGCTTCAACGATTGTCGCAACGCGCTGATCGAAGCAAACGGTGTGATCGAGAAGGCTATCGAGATTCTGCGCAAGAAGGGCCAGGCGGCCGCGGCCAAGAAGGCGCAGCGCGAAGCCAGCGAGGGCCTCGTCGGCAGCTATATCCACGCCGGCGGGAAAATCGGCGTGATGGTCGAGTTGAACTGCGAATCCGACTTCGTGGCGCGCACCGACGCGTTTCAACAGCTTTCGCACGACATCGCCATGCACATCGCGGCGCTGGATCCGCGTTACGTGAAGCGCGAAGAAGTGACGCCCGAGATGCTCGAAAAAGAGCGCGACATTTACAAGGCACAGGCGCTGGCCACCGGCAAGCCGGAAGCCGTCGTCGAGAAAATCGTCAACGGCAAGATGGAAAAGTTCTACGAGGAAAATTGCCTCTACGAACAGCACTACATTAAAGACGAGAGCGTAACCATCGGCGAAATGATCACCCAGGCGATCGCCAAGCTCGGCGAAAACATTTCCATCCGCCGCTTCGTGCGCTTCAAGGTAGGCGAATCCGGCGCAGCCGGCCCGGAGACCTCCTCGGTTCCAGCGCCCGTCAACGCGTAATCGCGTCTAATCCCAAGAAGGTTCAGAGCGCTCCGAAAAAGCCGGGGCGCTTTTTTTGCTCGTCTTCCAGCACAGACTACTTCGTCGGCGCGGAGCCCGGAATCGCGGTACGTAACGGCAGTCCGAGTGTCCCGGCGTTTCCCGAGCGCCAATCATAAATGCCCGTACGGAGATAAACGTCTCCGGGCGGAACATCAATCTCGAGATACAAAGGAAGCCCTTTCGATTGAACCTCTGCATAGACCAAAGGCTTCACCGCAAATCTGCTCGTGCGTTTGGATATGTTGACGATTTTGCCGTCCCGATCATAGGCCACGAGTATCGCCTCAAGGCGGCCACGCTTCACCCCATCCGGGTCTGTTTCGAGCGCGAAATCCTTCAGGGAAACTGCGATGTCCACGCCATAACGAGTGAAAGGCGCTTTCATTTCTGTGTTGCGGCCGGCGCGGGGTGCCTCGGGTGCGGGCTGCGGATGAACTGGGCTGGCCTGGATCTGGTATGTAATCTGGTCGAAATTGGGCATGCCAAAACCGACAAGCGGAATGAGCGGATCGTTGGTGGAGTCTTCGGAGATTTGCCGCGCCTCCGGCTTATCGGCGTAGTAGCCGCGACGGTAGGAGATTTTGTAGTCGCCGTCCGGGATTTTGACTTTGATAGTCCGGTACTTGCCATCGTTTTTAGTGTTGGTTGGAGAGTAAGCGAGGGTGTAATAGTGCGAGCCTTCATCGATGGCTTTGGCCATAGCCGCGTCGAGACCGTTGGTGTTGTTAAAGGCGCGGCCGCCGGTTTCCTGGGCGAGCGTTTCCGCGGCGACTTGCGCAGAGCTGAGTGCATTGAAGATTTCCTCTCTGTTGTCCCCTAAATCGCCCAGTTGGAAGGGGCCGAGCAGCCCGCGCGCCGAGACCGGATAGATGGCGACTTGAGCGGCGGTGAGCATGTCGGAAGTCTGCTGGACGTGCTCTTGGTGCTTCGGAGTGTGCACTTTGTCTTCCGGAACGAAGCTTATGGGGAAAGTATCCGCGAGCCAAATCACGTTTTTGCGGGCGGGGATGCCCGAGAGAAAGCGCGCGAGATGCTGAAAGGCCTGCAATGTCAAGTCGCTGCGGGCACCCGTCCTGAAGGCAATCTCTTCCCCGAGATACACCTTCACGGCGTCGACCGCGGCAGGCGAAGCTTGCATCATGATCATGGCTTTGAGACCCTCCATTTCGGCGGCGTGGCGCGAAGGAGTCGGATTCAACCAGGATGACTCGGGAGTGGCCTTATCCAGGGCTCCGGAGAGGCCGGAGAAGTCGGTAGTGAACCCGCGAACGAGGCGCAATTGCTGGTCGTTCAAAGTGAAGATGGCGAGGCGCGTCCCGAGCGGGACGGTGGCAAGGAATTTGATCGCCTGATTGAAGACGTCTTTCTGGTACCACGGCTGCGTGTTCAACATGTCGATGAGGAGCACATTGACCGAATCGCCCGACTTTACCGGCTGCAAGTTGGTGTAGACATTAGGGGGAAGGGCGGGAAGGGTGAGGGGCATGGACATCTCGCGTTTGTGTTCGTCAAAGGCAGAGATGGCTTGGGGCTTGCCGTCTTCCGCAATCTGGAAATCTTCCTGGCGCAGGGCGGGGATGGTCTCACCTTTGCCGTTGGTCACCACCACGTCCACGAGAACGACGCGTGTTTCCACTTTTAGGGCAGGCGCCGTGGCTGCCGTGTTGGGAGGAGGCGTCTGGGATTGAAGCGGAGCAATGGCAAATGCAGCTACCAGAGGCCACCAAACATAGGAACTAAGCCGGAGTTTCATCGGCTGCCTTCGAAGCAGAAGTCTGTCAAAAACTCACACTATGAAACGCGCACCAGTTTCTTCGGGTTTCAAACTATTTAAGATTATATTAAAT
>Ga0209698_10005514_pt1 | contig 13670 bp, 10 predicted proteins | sample LitLauG_LLR_2012_FD_187203 | JGI IMG/M metagenome (GOLD analysis project Ga0209698, IMG submission 187203) | Freshwater sediment microbial communities from Pennsylvania, USA - Little Laurel Run_MetaG_LLR_2012 (SPAdes) (version 2) | ecosystem: Environmental > Aquatic > Freshwater > Creek >... | reverse complement strand
GAGGTCAGTGGCATCGGACCAGGAGAAAAACATGGCAACGGCAGAACTCATCAGCATGCCTACCAGCGCGACTTTGGCACCCCCGGAATCGTGCATGATCGCGGCCGAAGATCTTTGGAAGACCTATGACATGGGCTCGGAACAGCAGGTGCACGCGCTGCGAGGCGTGAATTTGCGGATTCAGCGCAACGAATATGTCGCGATCATGGGGCCCTCGGGTTCTGGCAAGTCCACGTTGATGAACCTGATCGGGTGCCTGGATACGCCGACGAAAGGGAACTACTGGCTGAACAGCCAGTTGGTCAGCGAACTGGATGATGATGAACTGGCGCGGATTCGCAACAAGGAAATCGGATTCGTATTCCAAACGTTCAATCTACTGGCGCGCGCTACGGCCCTGCACAATGTGGAACTCCCACTGATTTACGCAGGCATCCCCACCGACGAGCGGATCGAACGGGCAAAGGGAGCGCTCAAGGCTGTGGGCATGGAATCGCGCATGCATCACAAGCCGAATGAACTCTCCGGCGGTCAACGGCAGCGTGTGGCCATTGCGCGCGCTTTGGTGAATAAACCATCGATCATCCTGGCTGACGAACCCACCGGCAACTTGGATTCGCAGACCGGTGTGGAGATCATGGCGTTGTTTGACCGGCTGCATGCGGAGGGCAACACGATCATTCTGGTCACTCACGAAGGTGATATCGCGGAATACGCGCACCGGGTGATTCATATTAAGGACGGAGTGATTGCGAGCGACGAGAGCAAGGGACCCGGGCAGCGGAGTTAAGGTTGGCTTCCGTTTTTGGTATTCACGCCCAGCCGGCAAGCTGGGCGTTTTGCTTTGCAGGGCGGCCGTTGGACTAGTCAGGGATATAATGTCACGCGCCTATGGCCCTCACTTCCGGCAGCAGACTCGGGCCCTACGAGATTCAGGCCCCGCTCGGTGCGGGGGGAATGGGCGAGGTTTATCGCGCCCGTGATACACGTCTGGATCGAGTGGTAGCAGTTAAGATTCTCCCCGAACATCTCTCTTCCAGCGGAGAGTTGAAAGCACGCTTCGAGCGCGAGGCGCGGGCTGTGTCATCGCTGAATCATCCACACATCTGTCATCTCTACGATGTCGGCTCCCAAGATGGGACTTCCTTCCTCGTGATGGAGTACTTGGAAGGTGAGTCCCTGGCCGATCGGTTGCGCAAAGGCCCGCTGTCGCTCAAACAAGTGTTGGCGTTCGGAATTGAGATTGCCGAGGCCCTGGCTGCGGCGCACCGGACGGGTATTCTGCATCGCGATTTGAAGCCGGGGAACATCATGCTGACGTCGGGTGGCGCAAAGTTGCTGGATTTCGGCCTGGCAAAAACATCGCCGGCGTTGTCGGGATCGGCGGCGGCAATCAGCGGCATGACACCGTCCACACCAACCATGACCATCGCGGAGTTAAGTTCCAAATCGAAGGACCTGACGCAGCGAGGCACGGTTGTAGGGACATTCCAGTACATGGCGCCGGAAGTTTTGCAAGGCGCAGAGGCGGATGCGCGCAGCGACGTGTTCAGCCTGGGATGTGTGTTGTACGAGATGGTGACGGGCCGCAAAGCCTTCGAGGGGAAGAGCCAGTTGAGCGTGCTGACCGCGATTCTGGAAAAGGATCCCGATCCAATTCAGCATCTTCAGCCGGCCTCGCCGGCGGCGCTGGATCATGTCGTGAGAACGTGCCTTGAGAAGAATCCCGAGGAGCGGTTCCAGACAGCGCAGGACATCAAGTTGGAATTGAAGTGGATCGCCGCAAGCGGTTCAGAGTCGAAAGCACCCACGGTGTCACGAAGAGTTTGGCTGCCCTGGACCGCAGCGGCGGTAGCTTTTGTTGTGGCGGTGGCTTTGGCCATCGCATACTTCAACTTCAGCGCACGCCCGAATCCGGTAGTGCGATCATTTATTCTGCCGCCATCTGGAACGTCGTTCGTGACCTTGGCACCATCCTCGGGGCCGCCGGAGATTTCTCCCGACGGCACAAAGATCGCTTTCAGCGCCCGAGATGATAAGGGCAACGTGATGCTTTACGTCCGCGCGCTGAATTCGCTCACGGTGGTAGCCCTGCTGGGGACGAAGGATGCCGGCTATCCGTTCTGGTCACCGGACAGTCGAGAAGTTGCGTTCTTCACCGAAGGTAAGTTGAAGAAGATCAGCCTGGGAGGCGGGCCGCCGCAGGTATTGTGTGAGGTGACTGCCGGGCGCGGAGGGGCGTGGAGCAAGGAAGGTGTGATCGTTTTCGCGCCTGCGACGGGATCGAGCCTGCTGCGGGTTTCGGCTGGAGGCGGCACACCGGAGCCAGCCTCAAAACTCGATATTGCGCAGGGAGAAAACAGTCACCGTTGGCCTTACTTTCTGCCGGATGGTTCGCACTTTTTATTCTGGGCGCGCAATTCCCGGGGCATCCAGGAGCATACCCTCTATGTAGGGAGGTTAGGTTCGCTCGAGGCGAAACCGCTGATGAAAAGCGAATTGATGGCCGTTTATAGCCGAGGCTACTTGCTGTTCATCCGCGACCGCACGTTGATGGCGCAGGCTTTCGATGCGGAAAGGATCGAGCTCAAGGGATCGCCCATTCCGGTAGCAGAACATATTGCCACGAACTCGATCTCGAATCGCCCTGTCTTCTCTGCATCGGAAGATGGGACGCTGCTCTACCAGACCGGCAACATGGAGGGAGGTTGGCGCTTGTTGTGGTTTACGCGCGAAGGAAAGCAGAGCGGTTCGATGGGTGGTGACCCGGATCGTTATTTCGATCCGGCCATTTCTCCGGATGGCAAGCGAATAGCGACCGGGTTGTTGACGAGTCAGGGAAACATCGACATTTGGGTGTTTGACCTGGTGCGGGGAACCAAGACGCGTTTGACGTTCGGCCCTTCGGTGCAGAGGTATCCGGTATGGACGCCCGACGGCAAGACGATCTACTACGCCTCGAATGGAAAGGGGGCTTTCCAAATTTTCCTGAAACCTGCCGATGGCAGCGGCCCGGAACAGCTGGTGCTGGACGAGGCGGCAATCGAGTTCCCTCTGGATATTTCGTCGGACCAGCGGTATCTGACATTTACTCGGGTGGCGAGTGACAAGGGGAGGGCGGAGGTCTGGGCGCTGCCTCTGTTTGGCGATCGCAAGCCTTTTCGAGTGGTGCAGAGCGCATTCGACAGCAATTTTCCCGCGCTGTCGCCGGACGGTAAGTGGATCGCCTACGAGAATAGTGAATCTGGGCGGCCCGAAATCTACGTGACCGCCTTCCCCTCCGGAGGAGTGAAGTGGCAGGCTTCGACGAGCGGCGGGGTGAGGGCGAAATGGCGGCACGATGGGAAGGAACTGTTCTTCATGGATCTTGCGGATAACGTGACGGCATGCGATGTGAAAACAGACGGGAAGACGGTACAGTTTGGCACGCCCCATCTGCTATTTCATGGTTCGGGAGTGCAGAACCAGCAGGGCCCCTACACGGTGACAACCGACGGAAAGAAGTTCCTGATGAACAGCGGAGACTTGAAAGAAGAGAGCCAGCCGCTGACGCTAGTTCAGAACTGGGCGTCTGAGTTGAAGAACTAAGGCGCGAAGCTTTTCGCCGAATGCGAGGGCGGGCGCAGCGTTATGTTGCCGAAGCTGGAGTGTGAATCGGAGATTGGGGATCGGCGGGGGCTGCTACATCGGCAACAACAACGCGATCACGGCCGTCACGTTTGGCGCGATAGAGGGCCGCATCGGCACAGGCAAGCAATTCTTTCGGAGTGGTGCCGTTTTCCGGCAGGGCCGCCACTCCCACCGAAACAGTGATCTGCCCTAAGGACTGGCCCTGGTGCAGCACCGCTAAGTCACGCAACTTGGAGCGAATGCGTTCGGCGCGAGCGTGGGAAGCTGTCATGTCGGCCATGGGAAGGATGATGACGAATTCTTCGCCGCCAAAACGGCAGACGATGTCTTCGGCGCGGACGCTTTTCACGAGGAACGACGCGGTCTCGCGAAGAACGGTGTCGCCGGCATCGTGGCCGTAGGTGTCGTTGAAGGTCTTGAAGTGATCGAGATCCAGCATGAGAACACCGAGTCCGTGCTCAGCGCGGACGGCGCGGCGGGTTTCGCGCTCCATCATTTCTTCCAGGTAGCGACGGTTGTAAAGGCCGGTGAGGGGATCGCGAATGGACTGGTTGCGGAGCGCTTCGCGGAGGCGCAGGTTAGTCACCGAGAGGGCGATCTGGTCGGCGAAGGTTGTGGCGAGGGATTTCTCGGAGTCGGGGAGTTCTCCCGGTTGGGTGAACTGAAAGTGCAGGATGCCGATGGTTTCGCCCTGAGACAGCAGGGGGATGCAGAGGTAAGAGGAATCCAGAGAGTGGACGTGCGCGCAGGGGGCGGTAGGATCGCCGGCGGCCACGTAGTGCAAGTGCCCGGTGCGGAGCGCCCAACAATCTTGGGATTCGAACAGGTCGGCAGGCAAGGTACAGCCGCTCCATCGCACCGCGAGTTCGAGCATTTTGCGGGACGAGTTGAACAGCAGCACCGCGCCGCAGAAATCAGGGAAGATCTTCGGGGCCATGCCAGCGACGACGGAAAAAACATCTTTCAATTCGGCACAGCTTTGCAAGAGTTCCGCGAGTTTCGCGAGCGTAGTGGCGCGAGCGGAGCGCAGGGTTAGTTCCTTCAACATGCGCTCGTTATGGCGATCAAGTTCCTGCTGGGCCAGGGCGCGTTCCCGCATTTCCGCTTCGAGGCGCGAGTTGGCTTCCATCAGGGCAGCGGTGTGCTGCTTGATCTGCTCTTCCAGCACTTCCTGGGCGTGCATCTGATCTTGAATATCGGTGCAGGAGCCGACCCACTGAATGACAGTTCCGCGGGAGTCGGACACTGGAATGGCTCGCACCAGGTGCCAGCGGAAGCTGCCGTCGCGAGACCGCAAACGGTACTCGGCGTCGAGGGCGGTGCACTCCCTACGACTTTTTTCCCAATTACTCAGGACTACCGGCAGGTCGTCAGGATGAAGAATCTGGTGCCAACCGGCTCCCATCGCCTGCTCGACGGGCTGTCCAGTCAATTCATACCAACGCTGGTTGCAGTAGTTGAGCTCGGCGGTGGGGGTAGCCGTCCACAAAAGTTGCGGAATCATTTCGGTGAGCAGGTGGAATTGAAGGTCGCGCGAGTGAGCGAATTTCGCGGCTTTACGCGCGCGGCGCAGAAGGCTGAGCAGGTGGGCCCAGAGTGGCATGGTTGGTTGATCGGCGTCAGGCATGATCGAAGAAAAGCGGAGAGCTCGTTCACAGCGGCAGAGATCTCCTGCAAAGAAACATCGGCAGGTTCGCGCGAAAGGTTGCATTAGCGATCGCTAATTATGCTGTCGAGGGAAACAACCTTGGGGGGGTGGGAGAGCGATTAGAAAAAACTCAACCACAGAGTGCGTAAAGAACAGCCGCGCATGCCTCAGAGAAAAAAAGCAGGGTCCACCGCTGAAATAAAGTCGCTGAGAAAAGACGTAGCCGAAGCTGCGTCGGCGTGGAGGTTGCTGAGAAATCGGTTAGGGCGAGGTGCTGACGGTCTTGACCGTTGGCTGATCCGGTGGTGCGGTGGGACCGGCCACGAAGAACTTGTGATCGTACATGTCGCGGTACATGCGTCCGGCAATTTCGGCGGCCTTAGGACCGAAGGTGGGGCGACCGCCTTGCAGGAACACGACGACCACGATGCGACCGACGCTGGAGTTAGCGTAGGAGGCGAACCAGCCATAGCGGGTTCCCTCGTGAGAGCAGGTTCCGGTCTTGCCCAGGATTTCTTCCTCGTTGAAGTTGAGGCGCACGCTGCGGGCGGTGCCGTATTGCACCGCGCCGGCCATGCCGTCAGAGATCTCGGGAATAAGCGGAGCGATATCGAGCTGGCGCTTCACGCGCGGCTGGAAGCCGGCAACTTCCTCGGGCGTGGTGGGATGCTGCAGGTAGTAAAGGGTTCCGCCGTTCGCGATCGCCGAGACCATTGCGCCAAGCTGCAGCGGGGTCATGGTTACGCCCTCGCCGAAGGAGCACATCTTGCCGACGCCGCCGAGTTTTTCGGGAATGGCTGCGTCGGGATATTCGCCGAGTTGCTCGCCGGGGATGTCGTATCCGGCGAGCTCGCCCAGGCCGTATTCGTGTGCGTAATAGGCGACTTTTTCGAAACCGAGCTTGCGTCCGAGAGCTTCGAAGTAGGCGTTGTTGGAGTGTGCCAGAGCCTCGGTCATGTTCATGCGCCAACGGCCGCCGAGAGAAACCGGCGTGTCTTTCGAGACCACGCCTTCACTCAGAGCGGCGAGCGCGACGGAGAGCTTGATGGTCGAGCAAGGTTGCGCGCCGCTGGAGAGAGCCAGCTTCTGGTTGACCATGGCGAGAACACGTCCGCTGGTGGGCTCGATGGCGACAACCGTACCATTCATGTTGCCGAGCGCGTCGAGCGCGGCTTGGCGAACGACCGGATCTTCACCGGCAGTAAGGTCGCCGTTCGCGATATCTTCGGCGAACGAACTCATGTGGAAGCGTTCGTGCCAGCGACGGCGACGGGTGGTCGCCGATAAGCGCGTGACATTCGTGCCGCGCGTGCGCGCAAGACGGCGCATGCGGCGGCGGGTATGCTGAGTCTCGCTGATTTTGGATTTCGATTTCGCGGGGGGATGCGTGTTAATGTGGGCGGCCCAGCTCACGCCTGCCAGAGGCAGGCATGCTAAGAAGCCAAAGACCAGACGAATGAGGCGCGTTTGTACGAACATCTTACCGATTTCACTCCCCGGAATCTAAATACCTACGATGCACGAAGCATGCCAGCAGGCGGTAACCACGCCCATTATTACTCAACTTCGCGATAGTACGAGACTTAGGTCATTTCTGGCAATGACAAAGTTTAACGTCTGTGAAACATGAGTTGTCCCTTAAACCGTTATAGAACAAGGACATTCATGGATATTACCTCGGTTCAACGCCTTTCGGTAACACATTACTTGATTACTGGAAAGGTACTTCCCAGTGTGCAGGGATTTTCCGCGAAAGGGAGTCAGATCCCTAATACGGGCGAGATTTGCACAGGGGCTCTGGGGCATTTCAAGGCGAGTGTCCCCATGAGATGTAACGCAAACGTGCCGACGCGCACGATTGAACAGGGCGTTCTTCGGGTGTAGATTACAGGCGACCCGAACCTGAGCGCGTACTCGCAGTCCCACAAAAATGAAAACCTGCCCGAGTTGCCAGGCCAACTACCAGGCCAACTTCACGCATTGTCCGCGTGATGGCACCACGCTGTCGGAAGTTGGAGCGTGGCATGACGGCACACTGGTGCGCGGCAAATATCGAATTCTGGGAAAAGTTGGAGAGGGCGGCATGGCCGTGGTGTACAAGGCCATGCACGTGCGCTTCGAAGAAGTGCGCGCACTGAAAGTGATGAACGAAGAACTAGCGCGTGATCGAGCCTTCGTGAAGAGATTTATGCACGAGGCGGTGCTGACGCGCAAGCTGCAACATCCGAGTGCGGTGCGTGTGGACGATATCGACGAAGCTGAAGATGGGCGTCCATTTATCGTGATGGAGTTTGTGGAGGGTCGCGGCCTGAAAGATGTCGTTGAGGCTGAGGCTCCGATGGCGGCGGCGCGGGTTTGCCCATTGATCCGGCAGATCGCGGGAGCGCTCGATGCCGCGCATCGCATGGGAATTGTGCACCGCGACGTGAAGCCTGCGAACATTGTGTTGCTGCCTCCGAGTGCGGCTGGCGAACCAGAGCGCGCGAAGCTGCTGGATTTCGGAATCGCGAAAGCGAGGGAAGCACAGCTCGATGACGCCAACCGAGGTACGACGTTAACCGGCACGGGCCATGTGATCGGGACGCCTGCGTATATGTCGCCGGAGCAGGCGAAAGGCTTGCGGGGCGACCAGATCGATGGTCGTTCGGATGTTTATTCGCTGGGAATTGTGATGTACGAAATGCTGCTGGGGGCGTTGCCGTTTAAAGCGGATACGAGTGTGCAGTGGATCCTGGCGCATTTGCAGACACCGCCACGTCCGCTGTGGGAAGCGCGGCCCGAGTTGCAGATCCCGTATGCCGTCGCGGGTGTGGTGATGCGGTGCCTGGAGAAGGATCCGCAGAATCGCCCGCCGAATGCGGCCGCGCTGATTGGCGAGATTGAGTGGGCGGAACACGCGGCAGGCTTCGCGCCCGACAATCCGGTGCAGGCTGGGTTTTACGGCCCACCGGCTGCGGGTCCGCCGATAGGGGCGCAATATTCTGGCCCTGACGCTATGCAGGTCTCGCCGGCGCGAATCACGGGGAGAACTTCAACGCAGCGGCGAGACGAACTTCTACTTCTACCGGAAGAGAGATCACGGGGCTGGGTTGGTTGGGTTGTCGGTTTGGTTGCGTGCCTTTTGATTGCGGGCGGGGTCGCGGCGGGGCGGTTCTGGCCCCAGTTGTTTCAGTCGGGAAGTGGGGGCATGAGTTCGCCCGCTGCGCATACCGATACGAATGCTCCAGCGAACAACGGAACCGGCCAGGGGGTGACAACTGCTCCTGCGGCAATGACGGAAACCAATGCGGTTCAGAATCCGCAAACGGAGCATGCACCTGCCGATGCCGGTGGAGCTTCAACGAGCACGCAGGGCACGAGCTCCGAAGACAAAACAACAACGGAAACAACTTCCTTTGGGCGCGGATCACAACCCGCCGATCAGCCTTCTGAAGCTGTGCGTAAGACGCCACCGGCCAAGCACGAACAGAAGGCAGTCGCTCGAGGCACGGGCTTTGCCGAGGCGCTCTTGCGCGCACGGGACGACGAGAACCAGGGGAAATTCGAAGATGCGCTGCGGGAGTACGAACAGGCGTCGGGGCTGGATCCGTCGGATACGACACTGAAACAGCACATCAAGCACCTGCGCGAGCAAGTGCAAAAGGAAAACGATTTAATCCACTGAGGTTCGACATGCCTGCGACGGCTTATGCAAGATCGAGTCTGTCAGTTCTGTCGATGAGGAATCGGCACAGCCGACGCCAAAACTCTATCCTGATTTCGTTTGCACTGCTCGCCCTCACGATTGGCGGATCAACCGCCGCGGGTCAGTCGAGCGCCGGGCTATCCAAGGATCAGGTCTTGAAACTCCTGCAGCAGGATCCGGCACCCCGGGTGCAGTACCTGGTAGGCAAGTACGGAATTTCGTTTCCGCTGACGCCCGATGTTGAGAAAGAGTTGACGCAAGCGGGCGCGACTCCCGATCTGATCGAAACTTTGCGCAAGCTCTCACCGACGCCGCAGAAGCCCGCACCTCCGCCGACCAGCGATCTGGTCATTCATGCTCAACCGGCAGAAGCCGAGGTCTACATCGACGACGAGCGAAAGGGAATAACGAGTGCAGATGGGACCCTGAAGCTGGGCAATGTGGGTGCGGGGCCGCACAAGCTGCGTGTGTCGCGCCAGGGATATCACAGCTTCGAGATGGCCGTCGAGGTTTATGAGGGGAAGGCCAACACGGTGGTTGGGACATTGCAACCGAACGAGCCTCCACCTCCGGAACCGAAACCTGTGGCTGCCGAACCGGAAAAAACGGCTGCGGCAGTTCACGCCGAAGTGGCCCCGGTGGAGAAAAAGCCGCCGCCAGATCCCAATGATCCGCTCTCGCCGCACGAAACCGGAATTTACCTTCTGGATCAGACTGGTGGCGCTCATCTAAAGCAGCTGGATGCCGCGCCTTATTCCGGGCCGCAGCCAACTATGGGGCGAGGCGGAGCGTTCGGAGGCGCCTTTTCCGGAGGTTTCGGAAGAGTGAAGTGGAAGTCCGTAATTTACGGCAGCAAGGCGCGGTTACGGTTGACCGAGAAACATCCCGTTTTCTATTTCTACTTTGCGACGCCAGGAGGCAATCCTGCCGGTGGGGTGTATGCGTTTCAGAATGCCTCCACCCCGAATGAGTTCGTTCTTGCGAAACTGGAGAGCAAGAAGAATGAGCGCGATATTCCCGGGAGCGGTGCGTCGTCTTCAACAGTTCCGGGCAAGGATCTGGTTGCGTTCGATTACGAAAAGGTTGGTACAGGCATCTACAAAGTGCAACCCAAAGCGGACATGGCCCCGGGTGAGTACGGATTTCTCTATGGCGGAGTTTTGTCGGCGATGGGCGGCTCGGGATTATTCGACTTCGGAGTGGATGGAAAGAAATAAGCGGCTGCGATTCCTAAGCAACCGCTCCTCTTCATTTCTTTAGCGATCCTTTTACATCACTTCATTGCGCTTGCGCAGGAACGCGGGCACGTCGAGATCGTCCTGCTCGAAGTTGGAGACGATCGCGTTGCGCATGGAGTCGAGGGAGATAACCTCGGGACCGATTGCCTCCGAAGTCTGCATCACAGGCATGGGTGCCGGGTCGCTCATGAAACTGGGCGTCGGGACCGGATCAGGCTCAATGGGTTCGGACATGATGTGCTTCGGCGGCTCCGGCATAGGATCGCGCGGGCCAACCGGCTCAGGGAAATCCATGGCATCGTCGTGGGCCGCGGCAAAGGACACGCGCGTTTCCTGCTGGCGACGGCGGCTGATCGGCATCTCGCGGAAGCCGGTGGCGATGACGGTGATCTTCACGGAGTCTTTCATCTTCTCGTCCATGACGGCGCCGAAGATGATGTTGGCATCTTCGTGAGCGGCGCTTTGGATGATGGTGCAGGCCTGCTGCACTTCGGCGAGCTTCAGAGAAGATGAGCCGGTGATGTTGATCAGGATGCCGCGTGCGCCATCGATGGCACCGGCCTCGAGCAATGGAGAGGCGATGGCTTTCTGTGCGGCTTCGATGGTGCGTTTCGCGCCGCAGGCGGACGCGGTGCCCATGACCGCGTATCCCATGCGCGCCATGATGGTCTTTACGTCGGCGAAGTCGCGGTTGATGATCCCGGGAATGGTGATGATGTCGGAAATGCCTTGCACGCCTTGGCGCAAGATGTCATCGGCGATGCGGAAGGATTCGAAGAAGCCGGCGTCTTCGGCGACGGCGAGCAGCTTTTCGTTGGGGATCACGATCGTGGTGTCGACGGATTCCATGAGTTCAGAGATTCCGCGCTCGGCCTGCTGCATGCGACGTTTGCCCTCGAACGAGAAAGGTTTGGTGACGACCGCGACGGTGAGCGCGCCCATTTCGCAGGCAAGCGAGGCGATGATAGGAGCGGCTCCGGTGCCCGTGCCTCCGCCGAGGCCGGTGGTGACGAAGACCATGTCCGCGCCTTCGAGGGCTTCGATGATTTTGTCGGAATCCTCGAGCGCGGCCTTGCGGCCGACTTCAGGATTCGCGCCGGCGCCGAGGCCGTTGGTCAGCTTTACGCCGAGTTGCAGTTTCACCGGGGCGTGCGACATGCGCAGAGCCTGCAGGTCGGTGTTGGCGACAATGAACTCGATGCCCTCCACACCGGCATCGATCATCCGGTTGACGGCGTTGCCGCCACCTCCGCCTACGCCGATGACTTTGATCTTGGCGTCGTTGCGGGCCTCTTCGTTGAAGCTGATGCGAATGCTGGAATCGTTGGTCATGGTTTCACCTTCTTCGATGTCGCCAAAGTTTTTAAGCCTTGGATGATCGTGTATTCGTAGTTCATTTCTCTGAACGCTTTTTCCAGGTCAAGCGCAATTTGTTCAGCTCGATCCCTCACGATTTCTTCTGAGATGCTCATTTGCAGCCCCTCCCACTTCTTGTCCGTTCGTTCTCCTCTTATATCCAGGGTCGTTCCCTGACGCTTGTAGCTGACAGAGATCCCTTCGCGATGCATCGACTTTATCTGCACCGAAAATTCATCATCGGTATACGTCCGTCTCCGATACCCGAGCATTTCGTGAAGCGGCCTCAAGCTCACCTCAGGGGCTAAAGCCCGATTCTGTGAGTCGCCCCTAGCGGCACGGCTTCAAGCCGTGCCCTTCCCCTAGTGCCGATTGCAACTTGCTACTACGCTCCGACCAATAATGCTTTCAATTTTGTCCCCCATCGGGACTCTTGCAGGCCGCGGGCGATCCTCGCGCGCTGGCCGTAATTCACCATGCCTAAGACAGTCGCGAACTCGGGCTCTGATAACGTCGAGGGCATCTTCGCCAGCGGGGCGGGCCACGAGAGGCGCACTGAGCGGCGCAGCACGGATTCGGCAACGTCGAAAATTCCGGGCAGGCGCGATGCGCCGCCGCTGAGGACGATGCCGGCGAGGCAGATCTCGAACATGCCGGCCTGGCGCAGGTTGTCGCGCATCATTTCGAAGAGTTCGCGGGCGCGAGGTTCGAGAATTTCTGCGACGAGGCGCTGCGGCATCAGGCGGGAGGGACGATCCCCGACAGACGGAACTTCGACTTCGTTCCCTTCGGGAATGAGGGTCACGACGGCGCTGCCGTAGATCTTCTTGATCTTTTCCGCCTCTGCCAGCGGTGTGCACAGGCCGACGGAAAGATCGCTGGTGAAGTGGTCGCCGCCAACCGGAATCACTCCGGTGTAAGCGACTGCGCCCTGCTGGAAGACGATGAGTTCGGTCGAACCAGCGCCGATGTCGGCGAGACAGACGCCGAGTTCCCGTTCATCGGCGCGGAGAACAGAATCGGCGGCGGCCAGGGGTTCGAAGACAGTGTCGTCCACATGAACTCCGGCTTTGTTGACGGCAGTGATGACGTTTTGCGTGGCGCTGGTCGCCGCGGTGACCATGTGAACGCGGACTTCGAGGCGGGCCGCCATCATGCCGAGAGGATCGTGGACTCCGGCTTGACCGTCGAGGATGAACTCCTGCGGAAGGAGATGGAGAATCTCGCGATCGGTGGGCAGGGGAATAGCGCGGGCGCGGTCGACTGCTTGCTTGATTTCGTCGCGCCCGATGTCGCGAGGACGCGTGCCCAGGCTGATGCCGCCGTGGGTGTTGATGCCGCGCACGTGAGCGCCGCCGATGCCGATGATGGCGTTCTCGACCGGAGCGCCGGCAATGTCTTCTGCGGCTTCGACAGCCTTCTGGATAGACGCGACCGCTTTATCGAGTTCAACGATGACGCCCTTGCGCGAGCCGCGCGATTCGGCGACACCGTGTCCACGATAGCGGATGCCAGTGTCGGTGCTCTCGGCCACCAGCGCGCAGGTTTTGGCGCTGCCGACATCAACTGCGGTAAGAAAATTTCCCTGCTGGTTTCCCATGCGTTATGAGTTCCGTAATCTCAATTCCTGGTGCTCGTTGTTGCCGGTTGCTTCACAATCGTCGGACTTGGTTTCGGAGTCGTGCTGTTGCCAGTCGCAGGCTGCTCAGGTTTTCTCGCGTCGGGCTTCGGCGCGTTTCCATGAGTTGCGGCGGAAGGCGTGGCGGTAGGCCTGACGGATGCTTTCGCCAGCACCACCGGCTTGGCCGGTTTCGTGTGTGCTTTTCTTAACCGTGGCTTGGGCGCAGTTTTTCTGGCGGCAGCCTTCGGGTCGAGTTTCTTTTCCGACAACTGAAATGCGGGCTTCGGAAGCGCGCGATCGTAAGGGCCGATTTTTGTGACCAGAGCTGCGGTCTTTACACCTGCCGCAGCAGCGGCCCGGGCTGCGGATGCGCTCAGCGCTGACTGCTTCGGGCGGCCTTCCGTGTCAGGGTTGACGATCACCTGGTTGTCATAACGCAAGTTCACGGATTCGAGCTTCTGGAACTGCTGTCTCCACTCCTGCACATGGCTG
>Ga0209698_10005513_pt1 | contig 13671 bp, 13 predicted proteins | sample LitLauG_LLR_2012_FD_187203 | JGI IMG/M metagenome (GOLD analysis project Ga0209698, IMG submission 187203) | Freshwater sediment microbial communities from Pennsylvania, USA - Little Laurel Run_MetaG_LLR_2012 (SPAdes) (version 2) | ecosystem: Environmental > Aquatic > Freshwater > Creek >... | reverse complement strand
CTGCTGAAGGCGCAGCGCTTGGCTGCCACAAAGACCGAATTCGTCGCTTTTCAGAAAGCCGCGTAGAATGCGCACTCTTACAGATTCTTGTGCAGAACCGAAAATCGATAGGTCTGATTTTTACGCGCTTTCACGAGACTGATTCTAGGTAGGTTTTCTAGCACGGCGTGCCGTAACAGCGTGGTGCAGCACCGCTGTTTGGCGGACCATCAAGCGCGACTCCCGAGTAGTAGCTAGCCGGAAGCAATGGCACAATCTCGACACCACTTGCAGGTGATACCACTGATATTGTTTGGATGGGCAATGGAGGTCGTTGGCGGTCGTCACGGACAACCGACCCTAAGTCTAGAATGTGCTTGAAACCCTTATAAATACAGGGTGTTATCGCTATGTGTCGGAACCACCACGACTTGCTCGAAATGGCGGTGATCGAATCCTGTCTTAAGTCCCGTATCCATAATCGTTTGCCTCACGTTTTCTCTTCGACCGATCACATCAAGCGCGTTCCTCCAAACGCCCGAGGTGCATACTAGGTGCATGTCGAGAGATCGCTCAAATTGCTGCATCGCCGCCGCGACTTCGGAGTTTCGTTTAGAACATCGCCGCTAGCGTCAGACCCCACGACATCGTCCCAGCATATGGAAACCTCTTACCGCCTCCGGAACATTTCCTGTCCAAGTTCCTGTAAGGCCGCCGCCCGATTGACAGGTATCGACACCGGACTGTTTGCAGCACCGGAAGCGGTAATACTTACCGCCGCTATAGCTTTCGGGTGCCAATCCGGAGGCGTTCGCCGAAATACTGCCGGATGTTTACGTGGTTCCGTTGCCGGGAGCGAAGGCTTGAGCTGCTGATAACCAGGCGAGTCCACACAGAGTGCTTGTGCCGGCCGGGACCGCCACTCCCGGGGTTCCGGTGCTATCGGTTGTTGCAACCACGTTCACTCCCACGCTCGTTGAGCTCACGAAGGTTAGCGAAGGTGGTACCGGCGGCTGCGCAGAGGCAGCTACTGCCAAGCCTGAGCCCGATAGCGCCGTCGGCAGCGGAACCACACGCTCACCTATTCGAGGTCGACGCCACCTTTGAAGCAGCACATTGCGGCGCGAGCATTACCGTGGCAATTGGAATACTGTTCACTTTTGAACAGTTTTACAGTTTGGCCATCAATTATCGTGTCTGTCAAATATCGTGTCTGTCAAACCAGCCTAGGGAGAAGAGACATGAAAAACTTCACCGGGTTGATGCAGAGGCTCCTTGAAATCCAAAGTGGCGAACGACAAAAGAAGCCCAGAGCTGATCGCGGATGATGACTCTACGGAAGCGAACTCTGATGGAAAAACCCTTACAAATGGCGAATGCTGCTGAAGATAGTTCAGAGCGAGGCAACAAGTTTGGTTGTTTAACATGAGAAGTTGGATCTGTAACTTGTTGTCTCTTCTGTGAATCCACAGTCCAGACTGAAAATTGTAGTCCTGGCGCAAAGTACCGGGGAGAGGAGATGCGAAAGCGGCTCGAAGAATTGCGGTGAACTACACCGAGATCGGAACTCCTACTCGGTTACAACCGATCATTGACTCCGGTTGCTGCAGCACAAGGCGTCCCAGCCCGGCAGTACTCAGTGCGACGCAATGGTCAGCTTGGCATACATGGACGAGTGAGGGGTGGCCCCAGGTTCACCGTTAGTCTTTCTGACGGCCGTGCCGCTCTCTCTCTACGCTCTAGCTATAGCTAGGAAAACTAGTATTCGATTCGAGGAAATGGATGTCACAAAATCAGGCAAGGCAATCGAGGGGCGGCTACAACCTGGGAAATCGCCGTGGCAACCCCGCTCTGATGAGCCAAAGAGTGGCGGAGGTGCGGCAATTCACGCTGTTCTCCGCCCTCTCGGTTGCCGATTGCGCGAAAATTGTTTCAGCCGGGCGCGAAAAGCAGTTCTCGCGCAGGCAGATTATCTTCTTCGAAGGCGACCCTAGCGGACAGATATGGCTGTTGGTCTCGGGTTGCGCGAAACTGATCCAGTTCGGCCAGAATGGCCCCGAGGCGATCCTGCGACTGAGCGGGCCGGGCGACGTGTTGGGCGTACTCGGGTCTTCGCGGCAGAGCAGACAGTGCTACACAGTCCAGGCATTGGAGCCTTGTCGGATGCTCTTTTGGGAGACCAGCGTTTTCGACGCATTGTCGGCCCATGTTCCGGCGCTCCGGCGCAACCTGGCTCGCATTTTGGCGGGGCGCCTGGGCGACATGGGAGAACGCTTTCGCGAAATTTCCGCGCAGAAAGTTGCTTCCCGTCTGAGCAGCCAGCTAGTGCGTTTGGCCCGGCAGATTGGCCGTCGTGCAACGGGAGGCATCGAAATCAGCCTTTCCCCGCAGGAACTGGCTCAATTGACTGGAACCACTCTGTTCACCGTGAGCCGGCTGCTATCACGATGGGAACAGCGCGGCGCTGTAAAGACTCGACGGGAGGTCGTATCCATTTGTAACCTTCAGGAGCTTGCGGCGATTTCGGCAACAGAGTGAGGCTTGCTTCGTGGGGTTCCGCACTAGTTCATCCGGAGCCACCTCCCGCGCGGAGAACCTCAGATCTGGCATTGGAGACTATGACCCTATCGCCGACAACTCTACGACGGATGCCTGCGAAGCCGTTCTTCTTCAATACTTCGGCACCTCTGCTGCGCATCACCAGGTACAAGGCGCATACCCTTGCGGAGTTGCTGGACGCCCTCCGGGAGCGTCCCGAACACTCGATCTTCCGGCACACCTTCCGAACGTTGGAGGAACATCACTTTCCTCGAGCCGGTTTTTCCAATGACTTCGCACACTGGGTGCTGACTGCCTGCAACGAACCCAGGCTGGCAGAAGTCCTTGCTGGTGTGGGCGTTCGCGAATTCACGTCGGGGGCTGAGTTACGCGCGCGATTCATCGAGGTTCTGGAAGGATATCTGCGGAAGAGTCCGGAATCCGGCGCACGCGTCGCGGATGAAACCTTGTATTTCTGCGCGTCCGACACTGTTGTGATGCCCACGAGCTTTCAGGCCCGCACTATGCAGGAGTTCCCGAAGGGGATCCGGACTCTGAGCGTGCATTCAATCCATTAGCACTTCATCGCAAGGATCCATCTCTCCGAGATCGGACAGGGAGGGCGCGACATTGTTGGAGGGCTAACGATTGTTCTTACAAACCAATCCTATCGTCTGGCCGGGAAAACCCTATCCACTTGGAGCTACCTGGGACGGCGAGGGCGTAAACTTCTCGATTTTTTCTGAACACGCCGAGAAGGTTCAACTCTGCCTGTTCGATTCCAGTGGCCGTCGCGAGCTCCACCGGCTGCCTCTTCCTGAGCAGACCGACCAGGTCTGGCACGGGTACCTGCCCGAAGCTCGCCCGGGCCTTCTGTATGGCTATCGGGTCCACGGCCGGTACGATCCCGCCAAGGGTTTTCGATTCAACCACCACAAACTGCTGCTCGACCCTTATGCGAAGCAAGTCTCGGGGACCATCGTATGGAGCGACGCACACTTTGGGTACAAAATCGGCCACAAGAACGAGGATCTGTCTTTCGACCGGCGGGACAGCGCGTTTGGGATGCCGAAGTGCAAGGTGATTGACTCAGCTTTCACCTGGGGTGGTGACCGCCCTCCACGCGTTCCATGGCACGAGAGCGTGATTTATGAATTGCACGTGAAGAGTTTCACGATGGGGCATCCGGACGTCCCCGAGATGTTGCGCGGCACTTATGCGGGTCTGGCGACGGCTCCCATTGTCTCGTACCTGAAGCGATTAGGAGTGACGGCTGTGGAACTGATGCCCGTCCAATACTTTGTCGACGACCGTCAGCTTGCGAACCGGGGCCTGCGCAATTATTGGGGCTATAACTCTATCGGCTTCTTTGCTCCTGAACCCCGCTACGCGGCAACTGATTCGGTCAATGAGTTCAAGACCATGGTCAAGATTCTCCACACTGCTGGAATCGAAGTGATTCTAGACGTGGTTTACAACCATACCGCAGAGGGGAACCAGCTTGGGCCGACTCTTTCGTTGCGCGGAATCGATAATGCCGCTTATTACCGCCTGCTGGCAGACAACCCGCGCTATCACATGGACTACACCGGTACCGGCAACAGCTTGAACATGCAGCATCCCCGCGTTTTGCAGCTCATCATGGACAGCCTGCGCTATTGGGTGCTCGAAATGCACGTGGACGGGTTTAGGTTCGATTTGGCGGCGACACTGGCACGGGAACTGCACGAAGTGGATCGCTTGGGTGCTTTCCTGGACATCATTCACCAAGACCCGATCCTCTCCCAGACTAAATTGATTGCGGAACCGTGGGATCTCGGCGAAGGAGGATACCAGGTAGGTAAATTTCCCGTGGGTTGGGCGGAGTGGAACGATCGTTATCGTGACACCGTGCGCGCGTACTGGAAAGGAGACGGCGGTCTAATTGGCGAACTTGCCTACCGCATGACAGGTTCGAGTGACCTGTATGAGCGGAGTGGACGGCGGCCCTATGCGAGCATTAACTTCGTCACAGCCCACGATGGTTTCACGCTTCGCGATCTGGTCAGTTACAACGAAAAACACAACGAGGCTAACTTTGAGGAAAACCGCGACGGCACCAATAACAATCTAAGCTGGAACCTTGGGGTGGAAGGGCCCACTGACGATCCGGCCGTGAATGCGTTACGAGTCCAGCAGTCGCGGAATTTCATTGCTACGCTCCTGCTATCGCAAGGCGTTCCCATGCTGCTGGCTGGTGACAGCATCGGGCACACCCAGCATGGAAACAACAACGCCTATTGTCAGGACAACGACATCAACTGGCTGAACTGGGATTTGCAGCCGCAAGATCGAGGCCTGTTGGCATTCACGCAGCGAATGATTATGCTGCGAAAAAGGCATCCCGTTCTTCACCGGAGAAATTTCTTCCACGGCAGACCGATTCAGGGTGTGGGCGTGCAAGACATTCTGTGGCTGATGCCGGATGGTCGTGAAATGACGGACGAAGAATGGAAGCAATCATCAGCTCGATGTCTGGGAATGTATCTGGCGGCCGGGGGACTGCTGCAACACAGCGAGCGCGGCGAGCCGATCGCGGACGACAACTTCCTCATTCTCATGAATGCCCACCATGGAGAGGTCCCGTTTATTCTCCCCAAGTTCGGTGCTGGGGATAGCTGGCGTACGCTGGTGGATACCACCTGGGACGATGATTCCCGAAGGTCGGTCCACCAAGCGGGCACGACTTATCCATTGAAAGCGCGGTCCTTAGTGTTGTTGATCGAGCACTTAGGCGATAATCGGAGGCGCGATTCATGAGGCGGCACCACAGGTTGCCGTTCGGGGCGGAATGCTGTGGAGATCGTGGAGTGCAATTTCGACTTTGGGCACCCAGAGCGAAAAGCGTCGCGGTATGCCTTTGCAATCCGGACGAAGCCAATCCCGTTGCTATGGAAAGGGTTGACGATGGTTGGTTCCAGACAGCAAGTCCGAGCGCAGGTGCGGGTAGCCACTACACCTTTCACATCGACGGCGGATCAAGAGTTCCAGATCCAGCCTCGAGGTTTCAACCGCTGGACGTCCATGGCCCCAGTGAGGTAATCGACCCAACGGCTTTCGATTGGCAAGACGATCTTTGGCAGGGTCGGCCGTGGGATGAAGCGGTAATCTATGAAGTTCACGTTGGGACCTTCACACCCGAGGGCACGTTTGCGGGGCTGGGACAGCGCCTCGACTACCTTGTGGAGACAGGCATTACGGCAGTGGAGTTGATGCCACTGGCGGATTTCCCCGGAGCTCGCAACTGGGGTTATGACGGCGTTTTCCCGTTTGCTCCCGATAGTCAATATGGACGGCCAGATGATCTCAAGTTGTTCGTCCAGAGTGCCCACCATAAGGGGCTGATGGTCCTCCTGGATGTCGTCTACAACCACTTTGGTCCGGAAGGTAATTACCTGCGCGCCTACGCGCCACAGTTCTTCACGAATCGATACAACACCCCTTGGGGTGAGGCAATCAACTTTGGGGGCGCGGAAAGCCGAGTGGTGCGCGACTTTTTTATCCACAACGCACTCTACTGGCTCATGGAATACCACTTTGACGGATTACGGTTCGATGCCGTGCACGCCATCTTCGATGACTCGACCCCCGACATTCTGTCCGAGTTAGCACAGGTGGTGCGAACTGCGGTTGGTCCGGATCGGCGCGTGCACCTCGTTTTGGAGAACGACGACAATGCGGTCCGCTACTTGAAGCGCGACTGCAGCGGACGCCCGAAGCTCTACGATGCCCAGTGGAATGACGACATTCACCATGCTCTGCACGTGGTCCTTACGGAAGAAAACCATGGATATTACCGTGAGTATGCAGACACTCCAATCCAACACCTGGGCCGATGCCTTACGGAAGGGTTCGCCCATGGAGAAGCGTCTCCTTTTCGCGACGCGGCGAGCCGAGACTTGCCTCCCACAGCGTTCATATCGTTCCTTCAGAACCATGATCAAGTCGGCAATCGACCGCTCGGCGAGAGAATCGTAAGGCTGGCCGGGGCGCATGCCATCAAGGCAGTCATGGCCGTACTCCTGCTTGCTCCCTCGCCGCCGCTTTTGTTTATGGGGGACGAGTTTGGTGCGGACACGCCTTTCCTGTTTTTCTGCGATTTCGGACCGGATTTGGCCAGGGCTGTGACGGAAGGCCGGGCCAAGGAGTTCGCGCGCCTGAGAAGTCTACCGGATCGGTCTGCGCCTGCGCCCACGCAGATTCCCGATCCCAACGCCGCGAGCACATTCCTCTGCTCACGACTTGACTGGAACTCGATGCGCGAGCCACGCCATCAGGCCTGGTCGGAGTTCTATCGCAATTTGCTGCAGATAAGGAGCCACACGATTGTTCCACTTTTGAAATTCATCCGACCGGGTGAAAGCACTTTCGAGACTCTGGGCGATCACGGACTGAGCGTTCTTTGGAACCTAAAGACAGGTGGCAAGGTGCGCCTGCTCGCGAACCTTGGGTCAGAGCAACTCTCGGGCGTGACATACCCCGAAGGCGACGTGCTGTTTGCCGTCGGCGCAAGCTTGGCTGGGACTGGAGACGGAGGCAAGATGCCCGCATGGTTTACAGCTTGGTTTCTGCAGCGATGACAACATCTCCGCGAATTCCAGTCGCGACTTATCGGTTGCAATTCAACCGGTCATTTACCTTTCGAGACGCAACCGGTGTAGTCCCCTATCTCGCCGCGTTGGGCATCAGCCATTGCTACTCATCTCCGTATCTGCGAGCAAGACCGGGCAGCAGTCATGGATACGACATCGTCGATCACAACGCGTTGAACCCGGAGATCGGTAGCGCGGAGGACTATGAGCAGTTTGTGGCCGAGTTGCATCGTCATAACATGGGGCAGATTCTTGACATCGTACCGAACCACATGGGTGTGATGGGAAGCGACAACGCCTGGTGGCTGGACATACTGGAAAATGGCGAGGCTTCGGAATATGCGGACTTCTTTGATATTGATTGGGAGCCAATCAAAGAAGAACTGCGCGGCAAAACATTGGTCCCCGTGCTTGAAGACCAGTACGGTAAAGTTCTCGAGAAAGGAGAACTGCAACTCTCACTGGATGTCGAAACTGGCGAATTCAGCATTCTCTACCATCAAAATCGTTTTCCCATCGATCCTCTGGTCTACCCTCGCATTCTCGCCGCGCAATTGGAGTCCTTAGAGGAAAAACTGGGCCCCGCGCACCAGGACTTCCTGGAGCTGCAGAGCATTACGACTGCCTTTGGCCATTTGCCGTCAAGGTCCAAGGCCAGCCCCGAGCAGAAGCTGGAACGCAATCGGGAGAAGGAGATCCAGAAACGCCGGCTGGCCGCGCTATGCGCCAGGTCAGACGAAGTCCTGCAATTTCTGACCGACCAGGTTCGGGTCCTCAACGGTACCGTGGGTGAGCCCAGGAGCTTTGACTCCCTGCATGAGTTGATTAAAGCGCAGGCCTATCGTTTGGCACAGTGGCGAGTGGCAGCCGACGATATCAATTATCGGCGTTTTTTTGACATCGACGATTTAGCAGGACTGCGCACTGAAAATGAAGCTGTTTTCGCGCTGACCCACCGCTTCGTTTTCGATCTCCTTGCTCAAGGGAAGATCAACGGACTGCGCATTGATCATCCCGATGGCCTCTACAATCCTGGGAAATACTTTCGCGAGCTCAATCATGCAGTTGGCGCCAGCGATCGTGGACCGAATCTAGCCGAGTCAAACGGGATTTATGTCGTCATTGAGAAAATCCTCACGGGTACGGAACGCTTGTGCCAAGAATGGCCGGTTTCTGGGACGACAGGCTACGAATTTGCCAATTTGGTCAATGGACTGTTCGTGGATCAATCAGCGGCGACAAAGGCGGAGCGCATCTACCGTGCGTTTGTTGAGTACCCTGTCGACTTTCCAACTCTGGCATACAACTGCAAGAAGCTGACGCTCAAAGTCTCACTGTTCAGTGAGTTGAACGTCTTGGCAAATGCTCTTAGCCGCATCGCCCTCTCCAGTCGGCATACATGCGATTTCACGTTGCACAGCTTGACCAGCGCTTTGATCGAAATCATTGCCAGCCTTTCTGTCTACCGCACGTATGAAAACGATCACCAACTCTCCTCAGAGGATCGTGATTATATTGAGCGGGCGGTTGCGGAGGGACGAAAGAGGAGCCACGCTGGCGATCTCACCGTGTTTGACTTCATTCGACGTGCGCTGTTGATGGAGACAAATGGTGACGAGCTACAATCGCAACAGTTGGCGGTTACCCGGTTCGCGATGAGATTTCAGCAAGTAACCAGCGCCGTGATGGCGAAAGGCCTCGAAGATATGGCCTTTTATAGGTACAACCGCCTTATTGCCTTAAACGAAGTGGGTGGAAACCCGAGCAAGTTTGGCGTGAGCGTGGAGGAATTTCATCAGGCTAACCAGGACCGACTGAAGTGGTGGCCTCATTCGATGCTCTCGACCTCTACTCATGATTCGAAGCGATCGGAGGATGTTCGCGCACGGATTGATGTCCTATCGGAGATTCCCGCTGTCTGGCGACTCAGAGTGCGGCATTGGAGGGATTGGAACCGTGGCAGGAAACGCCTGGTTGACGGTAAGCCCGCGCCCTCGCGAAATGACGAATACATGCTTTATCAGACGTTGGTAGGAGCTTGGCCGGTCGAATCGCCGGACACAAGTGAATGGCCGGCGTTTGTGCAGCGGATACAGCAGTACGCTTTGAAAGCGGTGCGAGAAGGAAAAGAGTGCACAAGCTGGGTGAATCCGAACGCCGACTATGAGGACGCATTAAAAGAATTCATCGGATCTATACTGGAGCGGCGAGCGCAGAACCGTTTTCTTGCCAATTTCTCCGATTTTCACCACCGGATATCCCGGCTGGGAATGTTTAACAGCCTGTCCCAAACTCTGCTGAAACTGACGTCCCCTGGAGTGCCCGACGTTTATCAGGGAAATGAGATCTGGGATTTCAGTCTAGTGGACCCCGACAATCGACGTCCCGTTGACTACGCACGAAGACAAAGATTACTGCAAGAGATGCAGAAATCTGGCCAAAGCTCAGATTGGATGCCAGCGCATGCCAGGGAACTGCTGGAGAATATGGACGACGGCAGGATCAAGATGTATGGCACATGGATGACGCTGTGCTTCCGGAGGCAGTACCGCGAACTATTTCAAGATGGCGCGTATACGCCGCTCACAGTGTCCGGATCGAAGGCCGGCAATCTCTGCGCGTTTGCTAGAGAACTCGACGAGCAAATCGCAATCGTGATCGTCCCCGTTCTATGCGCTACCTTGCTGGGCGATCAGGAGGAAAACCCGGTGGGCGAACGCGTGTGGGGAGATACACGGATAGAAATTCCTCGCGATGCTCAGCAAATCAGGTATCACAATCTGTTCACCAACGAAGTCATTACCGCCGCCGCCGATGCAGGAAGGCGCTTTCTTGTAGTATCGGCAGTGTTAAAAAGCTTTCCCGCAGCGCTGATTTCCGGGCAGTGTATGCACGCAACGAGCGATCGCATGCTTCGCGGCAATCACTGATGGTTGCTACGCTGCAGCCCCACCACGGGGACTTTGTTGGTTAGAACGCGGTACGAGCCCATGGGCCTGCGTCGCTCGCTCGATGATCTGCACGAGTTGCTCCGGGAGTTCGCTCTTCATCACGTACTCATCCACCAACCACAGGATTGGAGCTGGCAACTCGGAATACCCGGAGACTAAAATGATCGGAAGATTGGGGAACCTGTGCTTAACATAGTAGGCTACAGCTTCCGCGTCCATGCCTTCGAGTTTGTAGTCGAGCAGAACCGCAGCCACTGACTCTTCCTCCAACATCTTCATCGCGGTGTAGCCGCTCGACGCGATCTTGACGCAATAACCATGAGATTCTAGGGTTGCTTTGCGAAGCTCTAATACGTGTGGATCATCATCGATGCACAGTACAGTGGGAGCGTTCATTTGCCACATCTCCTCTATTGGTCACGAGCCGGCATTTGCACGGCTCTGAACCGTGACACGATGAACCGATCAATAACCCGGGAACGCAGACGAGTTGAAAGGGTGTGCCGTTTGGTCACGGCCATGATCAAGAAAGATATGGGGCCGACGAACACGAATCTGCTCAAGATTGACCACTTTTGATCCCTGCCGAATGTCCAAGTTTGAGGATGTCCATTGTGTGAGGCGAAAACGGCTTCGCAGGCATGTCCCGCGTCGCCTCAGGGATCACCCAAAAGCGGCCAATGAGGGTCACCTCAAAACTGGCCAACGAAGATGAAACTCGGGGACGTTGATTTCGACGCAAGACAGTAACCTTCGTCGATATGAGCAACGTCTTGAGCGAAGCGAAAAAACAACAATTCATAGCCCTGGGGCGACTCGGATGGCCACTGCGGCGCATCGAGCAAGAAGTCAACTCACACTTTGGAAAGCGCTGAACTCCTTGCCTGAAGATAATCTTCGAGTAACCATGATGCGAGTGGGGAAGGTCCTTCGTGTGGAAGTCGGAATCGAGATAACCTTGGTACCATTGCTCCTCGCACGCTCGTCCTGCCACACTGGGGCTTCGCGGTCTTCCGGCGCGAGGCACAAGAGAACTCTCGCTGTCCGTTGATTGAGTGATGGTTTTCAAAATACCCAGGTCGTGGCCGGTCTTCGTGCTGGAGGACAGTGCTGATCGCATCGGGTGGTTGCGACGCCACGTCCCCCACGTTACGATGGCCGCTTCGTGTAATGAGGCCTTGCGTATTCTATTTAAACGCGAATTCAAGATCGTGTTTCTGGACCACGACCTGGGCTTTCTGGATGCGGCCTACCCAGATCGCTTGCATGGCAATGGCAAGGAAATAGCGCGATATCTGGCCCGGACAACTTTTCCCGGTGTTGTGGTTATTCACTCCAAACACGAAGCGGGAGCCAATGTTATGAAGGCCCACCTGCCGCAGGCCACTTTGGCTCCTTTCGGTAAGTTTGAAATCGAGGTATCAGACGTATTTGCATTCGAGCCGCGTTGAGATTCCCGAGACCACATGAAGCGCACTCCACTCTGCCAACTCCCAGCCACGATGACGGTGACCGGGCGATCATCGAGCCTTACGAACGCATTCATCAACGCGATAATCCCCGTGATTGAACCAACGGAAGCCGAGGAATTGGAAGCACTCCGAATTCTCCACATCGAGCCGACCGATATTCGATGTGCCTACTGTGGGGACAAATCAACGGAGTGGGACCATCTCCGACCGATCATCACCAATCAAGAACCTACTGGCTATATCACCGAAATCGCAAATCTCGTGCCGAGTTGTGGCAAATGCAATCAGTCTAAGGGCAAATCCAACTGGCGCGTTTGGATTGTGAGCAGTGCTCGTCTATCGCCCAAGACGCGGGGCATCCCAGAGCTGGACGAGCGGATTGCACGACTAGAGGAATATGGGCGATGGCGGCAGCCCAGGCGGATCGATTTCGCTTCTTTGGTCGGACCGGAGCTATGGGGGCGGCACCGCCAGAATTGGCGTGACGTTCTTGCTCTCTTGCGCACGAGTCAGGAACTCGCGAGCGAGATTCGAGAGATCGTGGCCAAAGCGACGGACGGCACTTAACGACGGTTGCACCCGCCGGGCTGGTCCGGCGACCATGGGCACGTACACTTATGGAGCTACTGACGGCATGGCACGACTGGGAATTCAACTCACAACCCTACCTCCTCGGCGGTGACGATCTTCTCCTCTCCAAGCCACGATCTCGAGCGCAAGTCGCGATCCACTCATCTTGGGAGTCCTTCATTGGAGAAGAGGACTTTGGAGTTCCAGGGGATACTCGGTTTCACCTAGGTTTGGTGCCCGTGCCCTTTGCCGGTGACATCGAGAGAGCAAAAGTGATTGTCCTCCTTCTGAATCCCGGCCTCGAACCGGACGACTACTTCGGCGAAATACAAGGTCGCTGGATTTCGCGACCGAATGATCTGCAATTTGCGGCAAGATTTCAGCCAGACCGACTACCCTTTCGTGTACTTAGATCCTACTATCTCCTGGCACTCGGGGTACCGCTGGTGGCATGGGAAGTTTCAACGAGTCATTGCTGCGCTGACTAAAATCTGGGGGGTCGGTTATGGGGACGCTCGACTCCATTTCGCAAAGCTCATGGCCTGCGTGGAACTCGTGCCCTATCACTCGGTGAGCTACGGCCTATCTGACAAGATTCGCGGCAAGCTGCGCTCTGCCAGAATTGCCTGCGAATATGTCCACGAGGTTTTACGGCCTCGCGCTGAAGGCGGTGAGCTGCTCTCATTCGTAACCAGGCGCAGAGCAGAGTGGGGACTAGCGGAGTCATCGCACGTGATCGCGTACTCTGGATCGGAAACACGAGCTGCCCATTTGACACCTAATAGTCGAGGCGGAAAGCGAATCATGGAGTTCGCACGCGAGCTGGGACCCTAACCAACTGCTGGATCTAGCATCAAACACGCAAGAGAAGAAGCATGATTATGGACACGGAGGAGTGGAAGGAAGCAGTTACGAAAATCGAGTCCGGTCTCAAGGCGCACGAGGGAATCGAGCTCGTGGTGAGCGCGCGGGCAAAGGCTGAAATTGAGGAGAATGCGGCACGAATCCTGAAGTATCAACTGCAGAAGTACATCAAAGAGCGAGGTCTGGAGTTGGAGGTCTTCTTTAGGGGCAAGGACGATGCCACGGGTCTGCCCATCACACACGTGACCGCCGTTGACAAGAAATCGCGAGGATAGCGGTTCTCACACCCCGAAGCGTGTTAGACGTGGCCGAAAAGAGTAAGTGATGCCATCGGACTGAGGGAGACCGATACGGGGCCTAGGACTCGCGGCGGGGCAAATGCCATCCTCTGTATAGCGCCATAACTCGCAGCCAGAAACACAAGAGCGCGCCCACGGTCATGGTCAGAAAAGCCGGATAATGCAAAACATGTCCGATGGCTACGACGACGCCAGCGGCTAGTGCAGCAACAGCATAAATATCCGCCTCGAGCACCGTCGGCGTTTGGTTGACCAGCACATCGCGCAGTATGCCACCACCAATCCCGGTTAACACTCCCATAAAAATCGCCATCACCGGGTTAAGTCCCGCGATGAGCGCCTTTTGTGTGCCGGCGACGGCAAACAG
>Ga0209698_10005512_pt1 | contig 13671 bp, 4 predicted proteins | sample LitLauG_LLR_2012_FD_187203 | JGI IMG/M metagenome (GOLD analysis project Ga0209698, IMG submission 187203) | Freshwater sediment microbial communities from Pennsylvania, USA - Little Laurel Run_MetaG_LLR_2012 (SPAdes) (version 2) | ecosystem: Environmental > Aquatic > Freshwater > Creek >... | reverse complement strand
GTACCATTCTTGGTGCCGCAGGTGGCGTCGACTTCCGCAGCGCTAATTGCAGGGCCGCTGGAAGCATTGACTTGCACCGTTGTTGTATTGATACACCCGTTAGCATCTTTCACGGTGATGGTATAGGGTCCTGCGGCAAGGCCGGTGAATACATTGCTGGCTTGAAAAGTGATTCCGTCGATTGAATATTGAAGCGGGGCGGTCCCACCGGTGGCTGTTGCAATAATTGATCCATCAGTTTGATTGCATGTTGTTTGTGATGAAGAGGATGAAATTGTTGGCGATGACAAGTCTGCAATGTTTGCCGTATCATTGATCCTGCAACCATCGGCGTCTTTTACTGTGACAATATAAGTCGCTGCGGATAAGCCATTAAATATATTGGTATTTTGAAAAGTTGTGCCATCAATACTATATTGCAAGGGTCCGACACCCCCGGTAGCTGCAATGCTTATGGCTCCGTTGTTATTGCTGCAAGTGGAGTTTGTCACGGTGCTTGTAATCTGCTGGACACCACTTATATTTTCAACTACGATCGGCCGGATTTGTAAACATCCGTTGCCATCCCTAACTGTGATGTTGTATGCGCCAGCTGGCAATGAAGTGAAGATATTTTGGCTGGTGAAATTTATCCCGTCTATACTGTAAGTATATATTCCGCTGCCTCCTGTAACAGACGTAATAATGACTCCATTACTATTTCCGCATGTGGTGGGTACTGATGAAAGAGATAGTTGTAAATCAGATATATTATCAACTGTAACGCCGGATGTATTAATGCAGCCGTCTGCATCCTTAATTCTGACTGTATAGAAGCCTGAAAGAAGGTTAACAAATGTATCACTACTCTGGTAAACAACTCCGTCAATGCTGAAAGTATACGGGAGGGATCCGTTACTACCTGATGCGATTAATTTTCCATCATTTTCGCTGCACCTGGCGGCAATAGTATATGCCGTAATATCAGGAATAGCAGTAGGGCTTATGTCAAAAGATAATGTGTTAAAACAACCTGACGAATCCAAAACTGTAACTGTATAATTTCCCGGTGATAAATTGCTAAATGTATTGGTATTTTGGAAAATTGTTCCATCGATACTGTATTTGAAAGGGGGGCTAGCGCCTGAGACATTGATTACTGCATTCCCATTATTATTATTGCAGGACGCATTGGTAATTGTGGGCGTAATAATCGGCGAACCTGCGGAAGAAATGACAACCGAATCTCCGGCTACACAGCCTGTTGAATCCAATACTTCTATGTTGTAGCTCCCGGCGGTCAAACCATTGAACATGCCACTGCTTTGATAGGGGCCACCGTTCAAATTGAATAATAACGGGGGGATTCCGCCAGTCGCAGTCGCTGTTATAACTCCGTTATTTCCATCGCATTTGGCGTCCACCTCGCTGACAGTTAAAGAGGGGCCGCCAGAATTATAAACGTTTACGATTGTCACGGCGGCACAATTTTCTGTATCAATGACCGAGATGGTATACGACCCGGCAGCAAGACCACCAAAAATGCCAGTTGACTGATACGGGCCACCATTAATACTAAATTGATAAGGCGGTTTACCATTACTTGCCGTGGCGGTTATTGTGCCGTTGCTTTGATTGCAAACTGCGGCTGTAGTAGTGTCTGTAATAGTTGGTTCGCCGACATTCAAAATAGTAACGATTTTTGAACTCGTGCACCCGTTGCTGTCTTTTATTGTGACTATATAAACACCTGGAGGCAGATCTTCAAAACTATCGTCGGTTTGAAAATTAATTCCGTCGATGCTAAATGTATAAGAACCACCACCGTCAGGTCCGGATACTCCGATTGATCCGTTATTTTTTCCGCAATAACTATTGTGAACGGATTCTATTACTAAAGTAGGGCCCGGACCGCTACCGAAATTTAGGATAGTATCCGAGATTGAATTGATACAACCGAGGGAATCTCGAACCGTGACAGGATATACGCCAGGTGCCACATTTATAAATAAGCCGCTGTTCTGAAATATGGTCCCATTAATACTAAACTCGTAAGGCGCTGTGCCTCCAGAAGCAGTTACAGTGATTATACCATTACCGCTATTGCAATTGGCATTGGTGGAAGTTACGTTGATTACTACCGATGAGGAAGTTAATACCGTAATGCTCTGAGAAGCCGAACATCCGTTTGCGTCTTTTACTGTGACGGTATAGATGCCCGCAGTAAGAGAATTGAAAATATTGCTTGCCTGGAAAAGAGTCCCGTTGATGCTGTATTGCAGAGGTGCCTTTCCTCCTGTAGCGGTTGCAGTTATGCTTCCATTATTTCCAGCGCACGAGGTTGAGATTGAACTTGCATTAAGACTTAAACCTGATGCGTTCTGAACATCCACTGCAGCTGTTTGTTCGCATCCGTTTACATCTTTTACAGTTATATTGTACTGTCCCTCTGCAAGGTTACTAAAAACATTGCCCGTTTGAAATGTTATTCCGTCTATACTATACTGTAAAGGTGAAGTTCCGCCTGTGCCAGTTGCAATTATTTGGCCATTATTCGAAGTGCATGACGCAGGTGTAGCGATAGCGGTGACCTGCGGACCGGCCGTATTTTCAACTGTTACCGATGTTGTTGCAATGCATCCTCCTGCGTCTGAAACAAAAACAATATAATTTCCGGCTGCGACACCAGTGAAGACAGCCGAGCTTTGGAAGGTAATGCCGTCAATACTATACTGCAGAGGTGCTGCACCTGTAGCTGAAACTGTAATTGTTCCATCATTGGCGGAACATGAAGAGGTTGTTGAAGTTGCTGCCACCACGGGGCCTCCCGAACTACTAATCGTGGCAACTGTCGAATTGGTGCAGCCGTTGGCGTCTTTAACCGTAATGGTATAATTGCCTACGCCTAAGCCGGTAAAAATATTACTCCCTTGGAAATTTATTCCATCAATACTGTATTGCAGTGGTGTGGCATCTCCACTGCCGGTTGCTGTAATACTTCCATTCACGTTATTACAGGTGGCCGGTGTCGTAAACGCGCTTATTGTCGGGCCGGGAGAGCTCATTACGGTAACCTCAACGGCTTGTAAACAGCCGTTTTGATCTTTAACAGATAATGAATATGATCCTGGTGCCACGTTATAGAAGATAGTTCCTGGTTGAAATATGTTTCCGTTAATGCTGTATTCAAGCGTCCCTGTTCCGCCGGTTGCGAAGGCGTAAATAATTCCGTTATTTTTGTCACATGTAGTCGAAGCTGGAGTAGCCGACAGTTGCGGAGATGGAAAATTGCCGATGCTTACTGAGGCAACGTTGATACATCCGCCCCCATCTTTGACGAAAAGTGAATAATTGCCGGCTGCAAGTCCCGGAAAAAAGTTACTGTTTTGATACGATGTTCCATCAATGCTATATTGCAGTGGGGGTGTTCCACCTGAACCCTTAGCGGTAATGAGTCCGTTGTTATTGCTACAGGTTGCATCCGACTTGGTGAAAGTTATGGAAGGGCCATTAGTATTTTCAATTATTATGCTGTCTTTTGAGATACATCCTCCGCCATCTTTCACGGAAATGACATATAGCCCTGCAGCCAGATTTGTAAAACTTCCACTGGCCCGGTAAGGGCTGCCGTTAATGGTATAGTTGTAAGGACCCGCACCCCCGGAGCCTGCTGCGGTGATACTTCCTGAAGCTGCTCCGCAAGTCGCATCTGTTTTAGCTAGCGTCACGATTGGGCCGGGAAGAACGAAATCTTTAATGGTAACTGACCCGCTGCACACCTGGTTTATGTATGCCTTGACTGTGTAATTAATTCCCGCGCTAAGTCCAGTAAATACGCCAGTGACGTTGGTCGCTATTTGGCTGTTGCCTATTAACAAATCATATGTGACTGTCGATCCTGATTGAGGTGCAGGGCTGATAGAAGCGGCGGCAGTGCCTGCGGCACAATTTGAAATAATGTTAAGGGCATATGTTGTAACGGGGCATGCATAAGAAGAAATATCGAAAGCTGCTAAAAAGTCGTCACCGCTCGCATATAGCATTCTTTGGGATTCATTGAATGACAGGTCATAGACCGAACTGTTGGCATTTCCGGCAATAATGATATCCGGATCTGCTGCATCATCAAAAATGCTCCCATTAAATTTATAGACTTTTATGATACCATTTGTCGAACCGACAAATATGTTATTGCACTCATCGGCAACAATCCCGCCGGACATCAGATTTTTATTCGCTGCAACAGTAAGAGGACTGCCCACTGGGGCTCCGGTGCCTTTATCAAAAGCTTTGAGGTTTCTTCCGTCCCAATAAAAAAAATATGATGAATTGACCGCGAGAACGTTGCTGGAATTATCAATATCACTTCCTGAAAGATAGGGTCGGTTGGCGATTTCCTGTATTGAAATAAATCCTGAATACAGGCTCCACGCTATGGACGCCGCACTGTAAGGCGAGGCATTTTTGAAAATCTTATTACTTAGGCTGGGCGTGCCATACAAAGACCCGTAGATAGTGTACATGTCGTTAGTTACAGGATCTATGACCAGGTCAGAAATATCCTGCGCCCAACCATCGGCACCGGTATATGGAATACCGGTAATATTCAGTGAACTAATTGTTGTAGACGGGGGGGTGCAAACACCAAAATTGGTGTTGGCGTTGGTGCCGCCGCCTGCAATCAGTATTTGTGGTGATCCATTATTACACATCCAGTACATTTTCCAATCCTCTCGAAAATTGGGATTGGCATCGGTAATATAATTGTCGTAGATACCAGCGGGGTTAAGCCTAATTACACTAAATCCATTAACATATTCAAAACCCTGACCGAGGTATACTTTGCCGGTGTTTTTTTCCACAACCCAGCCTCCGTAATAAGTTCCAAATTCCCACGAAGGGGCCGTCAGAATACCTGAGAAAGTCCATTGTAAAATGCCGTTGGCGTCATATTTTGCCAGCATATGATTGGTTGTTCCGTCGCCACCACCGGAGACAAAAATATTTCCAGCAAAGTCAAAATCTACGTCCATCGCTTTACCGGCATTGAGCCCGGTCAGGTTATTGGTAGACGTGATAAAAGGATCAATGATTAATGTTTTGTTAGGATCAAGTTTCTTTTTACTAATAAAGCGTACAGTTTTTTTCGTTATTTTGTATTCAATGGAAATTTTGCTGTCTATCTCATTGTCATAGTAAGCCGAAAGCAGTGATTCGTTAAATCCGCTATTGTCATTTGCAAAGGTGATTCCCGCGTTCTTCCTGGCGTTTAATGTTTTTACATCTCCTTTGTAAATCATTTCCACCTTTGAAAGATCTGCGCCCGGATGCACCGTGATCGTATATTCGAACCCCGGCGTATCATTTTGCTGCAGCAGATATGTTATGTCGATTCCCGGGTATAGGTTTTTGTAAGTAATTTTGTTATATCCCATTGCTTTACCGGCCAGCGTCCCAAATGTGAAATAAGTGGGTTTTTTGCCGGAAGTAATAATCTCCGGGTGCGGGTTTGCGTTCCCCCATTTCATTGTTATAACACTTGTTGATGCCTTATCTCCATCAATATCCCCGTCATTTTTGTTATCTGGTTTTGTTAATTCTGCTTTTTCCTTGTGCAACTTATGGATACTTTGCAAAAAGATAATTCCCTCATCAGTAAAAAGTATGGGCATATTAAATCCATGAAATCCGAATTTGATTTTACCTACATCTTCGTTGTCGGCGTGGTCCGTGTTATACTGCCCGATATTCTCAATAAAGCATGACTTGTAACCAAAAATATCCTTTGATTCAACGATTCTTTGATTGAGTTCCCGGCGTTGATGATCGCCAATTAAATCATGTTTCTTTTCTTCTAATGTTTGGGAATAGGCACAAAGTTGGACCAACAAAATCGAAACGGGAAATACGAGCCGCTTTGCGAAAGAATTTCCCCATAATGAACCTGTCATAAAGTAGTTTTATTGGTTGACAGACTTTATTGGTATTAAGTCATTCATGGATACGGATAATTCTTGAATTCTTTGGGAGGCGTTTATAAAAATTCTTAGGGCAGCTTTGTATATAGGTGAAAGGGTGATTAATGCCCAGATAAAATTAATTAATTCTTTTAAATGTTATAGCATTTAAGCAAATATTTAATGAATGTTGGATCAGTCAAACGATCTAATTTCCACGCTGTTTTACTGCAATGCACATTTTTCGTTGGAACAAAGACCTCGGCAGGTGTGACAGCCTGCCTATCACCGGTAAAGTATCAGTGGCATTTGATTTACAGGAACGAGATATGACAGCTGCCGAGGCTGTCGCGGGCGACTGCGAAACTAAAAGAAGCCGAATGCAAACATTTGTGCCTGCGAAGGGAAACTGTAAGGGAAGATGATATTATCTGGGCTAAGATTGCTGTTGATGAACGACTGGTATTATAGAACAGGCGATGGGTTGTGACTCGACCCACCAAACGAATTGTTCGGAGGCACTATTTAAACCTGATACAGCCACGTTTAAGAACGATACTGCACTCTGATTGGCAAAACGCACGGGATATCTGAACGAATATGAAGTTGCTGAACCAGTAGTCCTGCGCGTTGTCCCATACTTCCCAGGCAGCCCGGTTTTACCCACCTGCCGATTTAAAGCGGCGTTGCTCTTGCCGGTGCCTTCCGGTTTGGTTGACTTGGGAATTACACTGTTCATTCAATCCGGCGGCTGGTGGTATAAAAATCGTTGTCAACCAACAGACTGTCTTGCATTGGACGTGAACGAGGAACCATTTTTTGCCATTTCGTAGTCGGGGTGATCCAGGGGTTATTGGCCAAGTTTACCTTAATCGGCATTTTAAAGTTTTGAACACAGTTGTTAAACCGGTAGTCAATACTTTTTGGGTACATCTTATACTCGAGCACCGGTATATTCGTCGTACGTAAATATTGATCAAATACCTTGCTGAAGTCGTTACCCGTAACCCTGCTTATATAGTTTTCAACCTGGGCGGTTGTTACCGTCTGATGGTAAAAGTGCTTATTCATCCCGCGGAACATGTTTCTGAAATTCCCATCATTATTGAGGATGGCCCGGATCATGTGAAGCAACATCCATCCTTTGATATATCCATCTTCGCCTTCTTGTTCAAAGACGCCATATCTTGAAATGACCGGTTGTGCGTTGCTGTTCTTGCCTGTGGTCCTGGCGGCAAAAAATTCTTCGCCCGCTTGATCTCCATAAAATCCGGCAACTGCCAATTCCTCGGCATATCCCGCAAAGCCTTCCTGTAGCCAGGCGTCTGCCGGATCTTTTGCCGTAATATTATTCCCAAACCATTCGTGGGCAGATTCATGCACGACCATGCGATCCGTCTTCAAATCCCAAAAAGTGAGGCGCTTGAAACCAAACCTTCCGTTGGTAAAATGGTTCCCGTAGGCGATAGCGCTCTGGTGTTCCATACCGACGTAGGGCGCCTCCACTAATTTAAAACCGTCTTCGTAAAAGGGATAAGGACCAAACCAATGCTCGAACACCTTGAGCGTCCTGTGAACCTCCACGTGCAGGTAATCACGGGCCCTTTGCAAATTGTAGTCCAGCACCCAGTAGTTAATCTCTAAAGGTCCTCTGATGCCCGGGAACGTATCTGCTATATCGACGTATTTCCCAATATAAAAGGTGATCCCATAATTATTGATGGGGTTACGAACCCGCCAGGTGTAGGTACTCGTCCCATCATCATGGTGCGACCGTTTTTGCAGACGGCCGTTGGAAACGCCTACCAAAGTGTCGGGAACAATGACTGATATCAAGGCGCCATTGTCGGGTTTGTCGCCTTGGTACACTTTGCACGGATACCAAACGCTCGCACCAACCAACTGACAAGCGACCGCCATCCAGGGCCTGCCTAGCGAATCGGTGGTCCATACAATCCCCCCGTCCCATGGTGCTTTCAAAGATTCTTTGGGCTTTCCTGAATAAAAGATCGCCACCTGTTGAATTGAGAACTTCTTCTGCGGCGGGACCATCACAAACCAAACGTTGCCGTCTTTGATGAATCGTAGCCGGCGCCTGTTCAATAGAACACTGTCGATGATGAGCGGCGCCTGCAAATCGATTTGCATCGAATCCGGATGGTTGTCATCAACGACCCTGAAGGTAATCACATTATCTCCCTTAATATTCCTGGTCGTGTAATCTGGCCGGATAGTCAAATCATAATATAAAACGTCCCACCAGGTCCTGGCAGGCGACGAACCGCCTTTTAAAGTATCCTGCCTCGTCGGGACAAAGGGGCGCTGTGCGTCGGCTGTGGCCGCCAACATAAGCGGCAGGAAAAAGAGACGTGTAAACAAAGTGTGTTTGGTCATAAGATAGGGAGATGAACAATGCATGGCAAATATAACTAAAAAATTAGTTGAAGTATCATTTCGGACTTTGACGCCTTCCTCCTGAAAAAGGCGGGTATCCTTCCGGATCTTGCTAAGCTGATGCGGGCGGCTGTTTAGTAGCTCCAGTTACTGCCAAATCTTTTTTTTGCTATCGGATGTCTGTCGCAACTGGGCGGGTGCAATTAGGATGTGACATTATAAGACAGGTCTGCGAGTGTAAACGTACCATCGGTCAATTTTTCGTCCGTATCATTCCAGATGGACTCTCGTTGATTAAAGAGGTTGAACCCCTTTATTGTTTTATAACTGCTGATAGGCGTTGAAAAGCGGTGCGGCTTTTTATCTCCACCTTCTACCGGGTCGTCAGAAAGGAAATTCAGCAACTGCCCCTGGGAATTAAAATTGAGTGTAGCGGCAACGCTGACGCCGTGGTTGGTAAATGTTGCTGTCACGGCGTCACTGTCCAACGGGTGCCACTTTATTCGTTTGTCGACCAGCGAAGCAGGTGCCAAAAGGCACATGTCATTAAACAATGCCCTCATCTCCGATTGATTCATATCCGGGTCAATTTCTTGCACAAACGGGATTAAACCAAAATAACGCCTGTCTCTTAATGCCAGACCATTTATACATTTGCAGTAAGCAACAACTGGAAAAGATCGCATGGTAGCTTTCATAAAGAACAGGCGGGTCGGTTCATCAAAAAAATTGTATTGCTCCGATGTGAATGTAAAATAACGGCTGCCGTTTTCTCTCATTTGTCCGGTGACGACTACTCTCATGTTTTTCACTTTTGGTTGATCGAGCACGCCCGCGAATCGGAGGTACCGCTGGACAGGCTCCGGAAGCGGCTGCAGGTCCTTTTCGGTAAACAGTTCAATGGGCTTGCCTTTGCCCGGCTGGAGGCTTTGTTTGACATCCCTGCGGTATTGGGCTTCAAAGCGAAAGACCCCCAGACTTAGTAGGGCGACCGCAAGAATCAGGATATTGGGAATGGTTCCCAGCCTGGAGTCGTGCCAGCTCGACAGGATGATGACCTGCGAAAGGACAACAGCGATGACCGCAAAAAATGGCCAGTATTCATTTTTGATAAGGTATAGCCAAGCCGACGTGAGAAAGACACAGCCGGCCAACAACCACCAAATGCCCATTTGCCGGGATATAACAATAGTCCACTGGTGTAAAACGCCAATGTCGATAGCTTTTGCAAAACCCAATACATGAATGAGTCCGTGGACAATTAACAAGGCAGCGATGGAGAACTTTGCCATCTTTTGGTTCCAGGTTTATTTAATGAGTACCAAATTTACACAAGATCAATCAGAATCATTGCTGTAATTGATCACCGTCATGTCCCGTGATAACCCTAATTTTGAACTTGCTCGCGCAAATTTTATGCATCGGCCACTAATTATGGTCCGGTTTTCCGTAGGTGGACGAAACGCATCCCAACAACTACCAACCTGTCACCGCATTCATTTTGATTCATCGGGATCAGCAATGATGTCGTTTGCGGCGAATGGATTTGATCACAGGGATTGGGCGGGGAACGTGTATAAAAAAGCAAGACATAAAAGTCAATTAATTTCTTCCATATGAAAAAAGTAACGACAACTATTATCCCCGCGTATGGATTTTTGCCAGCAGATGTGGAGGGGATAGAAACACTCATTAAGCTTGCTTTGGACCTTCGTTGGTCATGGAATCATGCAGCCGATGAACTGTGGCGGCAAATAGATCCCGACCTCTGGGACATGACCAACAACCCCTGGTTGATCCTGCAAACCGTGTCTCGAGAGACCCTTGAACAACACCTGTCGGACGAAGGTTTTAAGTCAAGAATGCAGGAATTGGAAGGCTTAAGTGATCAGATGAATGAAACTCCCGCCTGGTTCCAGCAAAATTATCCCGCCTCAACGCTTTCCTGCGTGGCTTATTTCAGTATGGAATTCATGCTTAGTGAAGCGCTGCCCATTTATGTCGGCGGCCTGGGAAATGTTGCAGGGGATCAGTTAAAGTCTGCCAGTGACCTCGGGGTGCCGGTAGTAGCAGTCGGATTATTATACCAGCAGGGGTATTTTCGTCAAAAGCTGGATAAGGAGGGCAATCAAATAGCGATGTTTCCCTACACAGATCCGGGGCAGCTACCCGTAAGCCCCTTGCGCTTACCCACGGGCGAATGGCTGCGCCTGAAAATTTCGATAGCGGGTTATACCGTCTGGTTGCGCACCTGGCAGGTGCAGGTGGGTAAATTAAAATTGTACCTGCTTGATTCAAACGACGTGGTCAATTTGCCCGAACATCGTGAAATCACAAGTGAATTATATGGCGGCGACCTAGAAATGCGCATTAAACAGGAAATTGTCCTGGGAATAGGGGGCTGGAAGCTGCTGGAAGCCCTGGGTATTCATCCCGAAGTATGCCATATGAATGAAGGGCACGCGGCTTTTTTAACACTGGAACGGGCACGCAGTTTCATGAAAGAAAATAACATTTCCTTTCAGGCAGCGCTCGCCGTCACCCGCGCCGGAAATTTATTTACGACCCATACCGCAGTGGCCGCAGGTTTTGATCATTTCAGCCCCTCTTTAATGCGTCAGTTTTTTGGTGGATACGCCACCGATGAATTGGGTATTCCATTCAACGAACTAATGGCACTCGGTCGGGTAAACGCCTTGAATACCTCAGAAAGTTTCAATATGGCTTACCTCGCCATTCGAGGCAGCGGTGCCGTAAATGGCGTCAGTCGGCTGCACGGTGATGTAAGCAGGCATTTATTCAGCGTTATTTTTCAACGCCAACCGATCGGGGACGTTCCGGTCGGCTATGTTACTAATGGTGTTCACATGCCCAGCTGGGACAGCATCTTCGCCGATAAGGTGTGGACTACCGCCAGCGGCAAAAACCGTTGGAGAGGGGAACTCGACACGCTGGAGCGCGATATTGCTAACCAGTCCGATGATGCACTTTGGCAGATGCGTAATGACAGCCGAAATGAGCTGGTGAATTTTACACGGAAGAGATTTAGTGAACAATCTGCCATTGCCGGGCAGTCCATCGAATTTATCGACGCCGCCAGCCGGATATTTAATCCAAACACCCTGACGCTCGGCTTTGCCCGGCGGTTTGTCAGTTATAAACGACCGGACCTTCTTTTGCACGATGAAGAGCGATTTGTTCGGATACTTACCAACAGCCAATTTCCGGTACAACTGGTCATCGCCGGAAAGGCGCCCCCCTATGATGAAGCCGGAATGGCCTTAATCAGGCAGTGGATACAGTTTATTCAAAAACACAGCCTGTATAACCATGTTGTCTTTTTAAGTGATTATGATGTGCTGCTCACCAAACAAATGGTGCAGGGGGCCGACGTGTGGGTCAATACGCCAAGAAGGCCATGGGAAGCTTCCGGAACCAGTGGCATGAAAGTGCTGGTGAATGGCGGGCTCAATGTGTCGGAGCTGGATGGGTGGTGGGCGGAGGCCTATACACCGGAAGTTGGATGGGCATTGGGAGACGGACGTGAGCATGGCGAGGACTATGCCTGGGATGCCAGGGAAGCCGAGGCACTGTACGATCTCATTGAAATGCAGATTGTCCCCGAGTTTTACAGCCGAACTGCAAAAGGCATCCCGGAACAATGGATATCGAGAATGCGCAGGAGCATGGCGATATTAACGCCGCGATTTTCTGCCAACAGGGCCGTCAGGGAATACACCGAAACCTATTATTTGCCGGCTGCGAAGACCTATATCCAAAGAGCCGCCGGAAACGGTATCGCGGGTACACGGATAGCAGAAACAAGTTACGAGATTGACAATAATTGGGGACATTTGCAAATAGGAACCGTGCGCAGTGAAAGAAAAGAAAGCGGGCTGCATTTTTATGCACCAGTGCAACTCAACGGATTTGATGCCACAAAGATATCAGTTACGCTCTATGCGGATGGAGTCAACGGCAGCCCGGCCGTCAAGATCATCATGGACTTGGCTGGCCACCTCGGAGATGACAACACCCGCCTTTATGAGAAAGTCGTGGATACCACGAGGGCTGCCAGCGATTTCACGGTCCGTATCGTTCCCCATTACGAAGATATATCTGTGCCCCTGGAAGACAGCCACATTCTTTGGCAGCGATGAGTTTTAGGACCGAAATGACGAAACAAAGGTCTTTACCAAACTGATTGGCGTGAAATTGGTGAATAATTGGGTATCATGATAAGGCAAACGTCCGGCGAAGGATGCGATGCCGATTTTGCAATAACCAACAAAAAAATACGAATGGATACGGCAATCGTTGATCGGGAATTGGAACCTATTACGCCATCCCTTTTACAAAAAATCAATGCTTACTGGCGCGCTGCCAATTATCTTTCTGTCGGACAAATCTATTTGCAAGGTAACCCGCTCCTGCGGGAGCCGTTGCAACCTCAGCATATCAAAAACATGTTGCTGGGCCACTGGGGAACGACACCCGGTCAGAATTTTATCTATGTTCACCTTAACAGGGTCATCAAAAAATACGACCTCGACATGATCTATATTTCGGGGCCGGGTCATGGCGGCCCCGCGATCGTCGGCAATGTATATCTTGAAGGAACCTACTCTGAAGTGTACCCGAATATCAGCCAGGATGAAGAAGGTCTCAAGAAATTATTCACTCAATTTTCCTTCCCGGGTGGTATCCCTAGCCATGTTTCCCCGGAATGCCCGGGCTCTATGCACGAAGGCGGTGAACTGGGATATTCATTGAGTCATGCCTTTGGCGCCGCTTTTGATAACCCTCATTTAATTGTCAGTTGCATTGTTGGCGACGGGGAGGCGGAAACAGGCCCCCTGGCTACCGCCTGGCATTCTAACAAGTTTCTTCATCCCGTTTCAGACGGAGCGGTGCTCCCGATTTTGCATTTGAATGGATATAAAATTGCCAATCCAACGATCCTGGCCAGAATAGGGCAGCAGGAACTTGAACAGCTTTTTCAGGGGTATGGCTGGAAGCCTTACTTCCTGGACGGCAGCGATCCACTATTGATGCACCATCAGATGGCCAACCTGCTGGAAAAAGTAATTGAGGAAATTCAATTGATTAAAAAAAATGCAGCGGCGCACCAGGATTTTCAACGGCCCCGGTGGCCCATGATCATATTGAGAACTCCTAAGGGCTGGACAGGACCGAAAATGGTGAACGGCTTGCCGAATGAAGGTAGTTTTCGCTCCCACCAGGTGCCTATTACCGATCCGGCGACCAACCCCGAACATCTCATTCAATTAGAAAATTGGCTCAGGAGTTACCATCCCGAGGAGCTCTTTGACAGCCAGGG
>Ga0209698_10005511_pt1 | contig 13671 bp, 10 predicted proteins | sample LitLauG_LLR_2012_FD_187203 | JGI IMG/M metagenome (GOLD analysis project Ga0209698, IMG submission 187203) | Freshwater sediment microbial communities from Pennsylvania, USA - Little Laurel Run_MetaG_LLR_2012 (SPAdes) (version 2) | ecosystem: Environmental > Aquatic > Freshwater > Creek >... | reverse complement strand
ACGATGTAGTGTTTACTACAGCTTGTCTGGCACTGTTCGAGACGATACTGCACGCGGAATGAAACGGCTCTTCCCCATCCTCTCGATCGTCACCGCGGTCCTGCTGGCGTATGCCCTCTATCAGGCCCTGGTGGTCGCGCCGACCGACGCGCTGCAGGGTGACGTCTACCGCATCATTTACTACCACGTGCCTTCGGCGTGGACGGCCTTCCTGCTGTTCTTCATCAATTTCGTAGCGTCGGTCCAATACCTCGCAAGCGCCAATCCGTCGAGGAAGGCGACTGCGAAGTGGATTGTCATCGGAATCGGGGTTGTGGGGGTGATCGTCTGTTTCTTGCCGCAGGTGCAGCAGCAACTGACATCGGCTGGAATGCGGCCAAGCGCGATGGCGACAACCGTGATCTGCATTCCGGCGTTCTACTTCCTGATCGGGAAGTGGTTTCCAGGACAGATGCTCGACGTGCTCGCCGTCACTACGGCAGAAGTAGGCGTGGTTTTCTGCACTATCGTGCTCGTCACCGGGCCGATCTGGGCGCGGCCGGTGTGGGGCATCTGGTGGGCGCCGGGGGATATTCGTCTGACGTCGACTCTGGTATTGTGGCTCATTTACGTCAGCTACTTGGTGCTGCGGCGCTTTTCGAGTAGCGCCCAGACGCAGATGCTGGCGGCGGCACTCGCCGTGTTCGGCGCGCTGGATGTGCCGCTGGTTTATTTTTCCATCTGGTTTTTCCGCACCCAACACCCGCAGCCAGTGATCGGCGGCGGCGGCTCGATGGATCCGCGGATGCTGCACGTCCTTCTGATCAGCTGGATGGCCTTTCTCTGCTTTGCCTTCCTGGTCTGCTGGTCACGCTTCCGCCTGGAACTTCTGCAACGCGAGGTCGAGGACGCCCATGCCATGGCGTCTCTGGCCGGACCGGGCGGAGCGCCTGCCAAACCTAGTTTGCCGCTGACCCGGAGCGCGCCATGAACGCTATCAAGTTTTTGTTCGCCGCCTACATTGCTACGTGGGTGATCCACGCTTTCTACCTCGGCACGCTGGTGCGGCGCTTCAGCCGCCTGCGGCGGCAGTTGAAGGAATTGGGCAAAGGGAAGTAGGCGTGTGGGGCGGACACTCCTGTCCGCCGCTTTTGACTTTGTTCTTGGCTCTGGGGCCGGAAGAAAGAGCAAGAGCTGGAGCAAAACCAAAACCGGAACCGGAACCGGAACTACGAACCAAAACCAGAACCGGAACTACGAACCAGAACCAGAACCAGAACCAGAACCAAAACCAAAACCAAAACCAAAGGCGACGGACAGGAGTGTCCGTCCCACACTTGTCAGGTCGTTGTTTTCCATTCTTGCAGGGTGCCGAGGAAATCCTGGGTGCCGTTGGAGCGGAGGAACTCGTAGTTCTCGATCATGGCCGCGGTGCCGATGCGCAACGAGGGCAGGGGATGTTCGACGCGAATGACGCGCGCCGTGAACCGCACCCGGACCGGCTCGGTCAGCGTGATGTGGGGTGGGAAGGTCAAGGTGACTTCAAGTTTGGTCCCGGCCGCGACCGCTCGGTCGAGGTAGAAGAATACACCGCGGGCGCTGACATTCTGGGTTTCGGTTCGGAACTCGGCGGTATCGCCGAGACGAATCACCGCCGGCAGGCGCATATCGAAGCGCCGCATCATCCGCCGTTCCTGGGAAGTCGGTTGCATGCATGAAGCGTGCCTAAAGATTGCCTCATTCCGGATGGCGACCACCGCGGAGGGCACGATGCCGCGGTCGTCGGGTCAGATTCCACCCGAACGCCTGTTGATTTCAATGTATAAAACTATCGGAAGTTTGCAAGAGCAAAATGCCAGCCGGAACTGCTTCCGTTATTGATGGTGGCGACCGACCGATCGCCTCCAGTTTTGTAGGACGCTGCGGCATCTTTCTCGGCTCCCCGCCGCATCTGACCAATCTTGGAGCGGGCAGCGGGGGCGAGGTAGCTTGACTTGTCTATCCGTCAGATGTTTAAGTAGTTATTTGTTTTTCCGCCAGTTCCAGTGAACCAGCAAGCCGCGGGCCGGCTCGCCCATGGAAATACGCCGGCGTGAGGCCCGGACCGACTCGTGCGCCATCTCCCAATCTCACCGCTGATGTGGGCGAAAAACGAACTGGGCGAAAAAGCGATTTGAGCCGGGACGATTTGAGCTAAATGTATCGGAGGGAATGCGTGAACGTTGATCGCAGTTGGTTGGGTAGGTCCGGGGTTCGAGTTCGTGTGCTGGCCGCAGGGCTGGTTTTGCTTGCGGCAGGAGGCATGGTCCTCGGGTGGGGGTCTCGCTCCCGCCAAGCGACCGCGACGGCAGGAACCTACCCACCCGCGATCGGAAGTGAAGCAGCCTCCGCCAGCCCTCTGGCAGCCATGCAGGTGCGCTCCGGTTCGGCTAGTCGCGATGCCAGGATGAGCGCGTCCTCCCTGATGGCGCGCTTGCCCCTGATGTTTGAGCCCAACCAGGGACAGGCGAACCTCGATCCGGCGGACACTCGCGCCCGATTTATCGCCCGCGGCTCCGGCTACTCCCTGTTCCTCGGAGCAGAAGGCGCGATCGTAAGCATGCGTTCCTCCCCGGTCCGGGGGAGCAAGACGTCGAAGCGCGGGGACTTTACGTCCTTCCAGATGAAGCTGGCCGGAGCGGACCCGAACGCGAGGCTGACCGCGACGGATCTCCTGCCTACCAAGAGCAACTATCTTCTCGGCAACGACCCGGCCAAGTGGCGCCGAGGCATTCCCCAGTTTGCGCAGGTACGCTACGAGAATGTCTATCCCGGAATCAATCTGGTGTTCTATGGGAATCAGGGACGCTTGGAGTATGACCTGCAGATCGCGCCGGGCGCCGACCCGGCGCAGGCCGAACTCGAATTTGACGGTGCCAGGTCGCTTGAGCTGAAGGACGGCGCTCTTGTGGTCAGAGGAAGGAACGGCGATGCACGGCTCGAGGCTCCGCGCCTTTATCAGCAGATCGCCGGGCGCGAGCAGCCCGTGGAAGGCAGATTCGTTCTCCGCGGCGGGAACCGCGCTGGCTTCTCCATCGGGCCCTACGATCGCACTCGGGAACTGGTGATCGACCCGAATCTATCGTTCTCAACTTTCTTCGGCGGCGCAGGGGATGAGCATGCCAGTTTTATCGCTGTCGACGGCAGCGGGAACATTTATCTAACTGGATCGACTACCTCGCCCACATTGCCCGTCGGAGCGTCCATGACAGTGTTGCAGTCGGCTTTGGCCGGCGCGCAGAACGTATACATCGCAAAGATTAATCCAGGCTTGAGTCCCCCGCTCGAATACGTGACCTACCTCGGCGGGACCGGGACCGACAGCCCCGTGGGAATCGGCGTAGACGGCGCCGGCGATCCAATCGTCGGAGGCACGACAACTTCCATTGGGTTCCCCACGTCGTCGACCGCCTATCAAGCGACGCCGGAAGCTGGCAGCGCCGGGCCGCATCACGTGTTCGTGACCAAGCTCAATCCTACGGCCACGGCGATCATCTACTCGACGTATCTCTCCGGCAGCGGCGATGACATTGCCAGCGGAATGACCATCGACGGCAGCGAGAATATCTACGTCACCGGCACAACCACTTCCACCAAGCCGGGGGATGTGGGTAGCCCCACCGGCCCGCAATTCCCCTCCAGTTCGGGGCCTCCGTACGCGACCCCATTTCAACTCGTTCCTCTGGCCTCGATCCAGTTTTTCGTGACCAAGGTCAACACGGGTAACGCAGGTAAAAGCAGCATTGCGTACTCCACGTACTTCGGTGGCGCAAACTCGGAAACGTCCACACCGGTTGCCACAGGCGGCGGCATTGCCGTCGATACGATCGGCAACATCTATTTTGACGGAACGACGAACTTCACCTACACCAACGGAGCGGTCGGCGACTTTCCCATACTCAATGCTTATCAGGCCTGCCTCGACCCGACGGTGCCGGTCGTGGTCACCAATCCACCGCCGCCCTGCTCGAACTCCGCCACAACGACGGCTACCGATGCTTTCGTGGCCAAGCTGAATCCCAGCGGCGCGCAGGGCCAGCAACTGCAGTGGTCCACCTACTTTGGAGGTGCTGATACGGATTCGGGCACAGGGATTGCTCTAGACTCGGGGGCTGCCAACGTCTACATCGTGGGCACCACAAGCTCGCAAAAGATCACCGGATTAAGTTCCTTTGCGGGGTACCAGATCTGTCTGGACACTCCCGTAAACCCCACCGGTGGTATCCCCGCCTGTCCGACATTCAGCACCCCTCCCTCCCCTCCTACCGATGCGTTCGTGGCACGATTCAGTAATCCGACCTCGACCACAACAACCACGGCGGTGAATGTATCGCTCACTTATTTCTCCTATCTGGGAGGAACGGGCAACGACTCGGGAGCCGCCATCACGGTGGATTCAGCCAGCGGCGCGCTGGTCACGGGGTCGACCGCGTCCACAGACTTCCCGGTTTTCCCCAATCCCAGCAACGTACAGGGCCACCTCACCGGAGCGCAGGATGCCTTCGTCGCCCGCTTGAACACCACGGCGGTCACTGGACAGAACACGACCGGCTCCTGGGCCACGTACTTCGGCGGAAGCGTCACAAGTACGGCTAGCGCCTCTAGCACAGAAGGCACGGGCATCGCTCTCGATGTCAACCAGAACACCTTCTTCGCCGGGGATACTAATTCCATCGACCTCCAGGTCACGGGACTTCCCCAGGCGCAGAACAACGGCGGTTTCGACGCGTTCGTTACAGAGCTGCAGACGACGGCGAATTTATCCATTGTGGGAGTCCTGACGCTAGGCACCAACCAGGCGTACATCAACGCCGGCAACAACGCGACGTTCACTTACACGCTGACCAATAACGGCCCCGACCTGGCCTCGAACATCACCGTCAACATCGACCTGAGTCAGCAGGTCACGGTTGTTCCGCTCACCTTTGTTTCGGCCAGCACTACATCGGGAACGTGCAGCGCCGGGGCCACCACAACCGGCGTGAGCTGCTTTGTTTCGTCGCTGCAGCCCCTCTCGACCGCGACGATCACTGTCGTAGTAACGCCCAAGGCTAACCCGAATGGCAGCCAAGCAACCTTCAACGGCGGCGCGGTGCAGGTCCTCAGTGCCAATAACAGCGTACTGGCGAAGACCCAGGTGTCGGCGAATATGTCGGACTTCGCGCTCGCCGTATCTCCCCCCAATCGCAGCGTCCCAGCGGCGGGAGATACCGCCTTCTACAACGTACAGCTCACTCCCAATCCCACTTACACAACCAGCATCTCGATTACATGCTCTGGTTTGTCGACGGGGATGTCGTGCACACCTTCTCCAGCCACCGTAAACCTGCAAGGTTCGAGTCCGGGTACGGCCACGCTCGCCATCGGGACGACCGCTCGGCCGATCACCACCGGGAGTCTAAGTTCGCCGTCAAAACGCTTCTATGCGGTTTGGCTAGCCGTTCCTGGATTAGCTGTCCTCGTGGGACTAAGTGGGGACCGACGCCGTCGGCGGATCTGGGGACTGATGCTGTTTTGTGCGCTCTGCGCTCTGCTTCTGTTCCAACCTGCCTGCAGCAGTTCTTCGACTGCGCCGCCTACCAGCGGAACGCAGGCCGGGACCTATAACATCACGGTTACGGCAGCCTCCGGCAGCGACAGCAAGAGCCAGGGAATCCAGTTGACGGTTCCGTAAGCGTGTGTGGGGCGGACACTCCTGTCCGCTGCCGTTGGTTTTGATGTTGCATTTCGGTAGAGTCAGGAAAGAACAGACTCAAAAGCGGCGGACACTCCTGTCCGCCGCCGTTGGTTTTGATGTGGCATTTCGGTAGAGTCAGGAAAGAACAAAATCAAAAGCGGCGGACAGGAGTGTCCGCCCCACACGCGGCTATGCTCCGGCCGAGAGCTTGTGGTGGCTTTTCGCTTCCGCGATCCCGTATTGACGGATCTTGTAGAGCAGAGCCTTGTAGCTGATCTGGAGAATGGCGGCGGCCTGCTTGCGGTTCCAGTTGGTCTGTTCCAGGGCGCGGGCAATGGCCTGCGCTTCCGCTTCATCTTTGGCGCTGCGCGCCAGCGACTTCAAGCCGCCTGGTTCGGCTCCTCGCACGGCGGAGTCTCCGCGCACTCCGCCATTTCCGTCATTCTTGGGCTGCAGTTCGGCGACGGCGAGTGTTTCGTCGCCAAGAATCAGGTACCGTTTTAGGAAGTTGTTCAGCTCGCGCAGATTGCCCGGCCAGGGATGATCCTGACAGGCCTGCAGTAACGCCGGGGACAACGGCAGCGGTGAACGCGCGTAGCGCTCCGACATGCGCGACATCGAATGCTTCAGCAGAATTGGAATCTCTTCCTTGCGCTCGCGCAGTGGCGGCAGGTGCAGCGTGAAAGCATTCAAGCGATAGTAGAGATCTTCGCGCAGCCGCTTGGTGGCGAGCGCTTCCGGAATGTTGATGTTGGTCGCAGCCAGAATGCGTACGTCGACTTTGATGACGGAGCGGCTGCCCAGGCGCGAAAACTGCTGGTCCTGCAAGACGTGGAGAAGCTTGGCCTGCAGCAGCGGCGGCATTTCGCCGATTTCGTCGAGCAGGATGGTTCCCTTGTTGCAGAGCTCAAACTTGCCCGGCTTGGCGTGAGTCGCGCCGGTGAAGGCTCCCGGCTCGTAACCGAACAATTCGCTCTCCAGCAAGTCGGCGGGAACCGCGGCGCAGTTCACCTTCAAGAACGTGCGGTGGGCTCGCGGCGAGAGCTTGTGGATCAGGCGCGCCAGAACTTCCTTGCCCGTGCCACTCTCGCCGAGCAGCAGCACGGGAATATCAACATTGGCTACCAACGCCGCCTGCGAGCGGATCTTGCGCATTTCCGGGCTGGCTGCGATGAAGAAGACGTCGTCGGAAAGTTCTTCCACCTCGCCGCTGTATGTCTGTTTCCCCTTGCCCAGGCTCAAATCGATGACCGCGTCCAGTTCCGCTTTCTGAAAGGGCTTGGTGAGGTAGTCCTGCGCTCCCAATTTCATCGCCTGCACGACCTTGCGGGTGTCGCTGACGCAAGAGAGCATCACGACCTTGACTCCCGGCTGCATCTGGCGGAGACGCTCGAGAGTTTGCAGGCCATCGATGCCGGGCATGAGCACGTCGAGCAATATGAGGTCGGGATGGAGTCCCTTCTCGATTTGTTGCAGTGCCTCTTCGCCGGTGGTTGCGGTTTCAACCTTGTAGTCGTCAACTTCCAGCAGCGTCTTGATGTAGCGAAGCATGCCGGGTTCGTCGTCGACCAGTAGAATTTTGGCCGTGGCCTTCATCGAGTTCTTCCTTTGGCCGCGGCAGCGACCGGCTTGTATGGGATCAGGAATGAGAACTTGCAGCCTCCGCCGGGATCGCTCTCCACCCAGATCTTGCCGCCCATGCCCTGCACCAGCCGGCGCGCGATCGCCAGGCCGAGCCCCATGCCTTCCTGGGTTTCAGTTCCCGGAAGCCGGAAGAAGTCATCGAAGACTTCCAGGTGAAACTCCGGCGGAATTCCAGGTCCGGTGTCGGACACGCTTACCTTGACCGCGTTAGGATGGGTCACATTCTGACGACGACGCTCCGCGGTCGATGGAAGTGCCGCCGCCCGTCGTTCCCACATGTGCGGCTCCGCGTGCAACCACACAGTTCCGCCCTCCGGCGTGAACTTGAAGGAGTTCTCCAGCAGGTTTGAGATCACGCGCTCCAGTTTGGGAGCGTCGAAGGGAAAACTGGGAAGCTTGTCGTTGGCCAGAAAATAAAGTGCCAGCCCCTTATCCTGAAATCGGCCGGACCAGAGGCGGCACACGCCGGAGAGGCAATCGTTGATGTTGCCCAGGTCGAAATGCATGCGCAGCCCACCGGTCTCGAGCGCGCTGTAAGTCAGAAAATCCTGAATAAATTGCTGCAGCCGCTTTCCGCTGTCGCGCATGTCGCGGAGAACTTCACGCTGCCGATCGCTCAAGCTTCCGAGCTTTTCGCTCTGCAGTAGCTCGACATAGCCGTTCAGGATCGAGAGCGGTGTTTTGAGATCGTGGGTTGCCGAAGCAAGCGCATTGGTCGTGCGCTGGAAGCGCTCTCGCAATTCGGTGTATTCCTGCATCAGGTTTTCCGGACTGGGGACATCCGCGTCCGATCTGGGTGAGGGCGCCGCGGAGTGCGTCGAGGTTGCTACCCCGACGTCGGGCACACACGTATTCTTATGGGCAGTGGCCATGCAAAAAACCACAGGTTTTCGGGGAGGAAGACAGCACATCGACCGCTTTGGGGAGAAGTGCTGGTTGCAAAAATCGTATTGCAGCCCCAGCGCATTGTCAATGAAAATTGACAACGGAATTACTCAAGTGTAGCAAAACCTTGCACTTCCGGAGCTTCTGAACTCCATTTCCGGGCGCTCTGCTCCCTGCCCAATCGGAGGCGACGAAAACACCGGTAATTGGGCGGAGACTGCGGCATTGCAGGTTATGAACGCTATCTACCTCCTGTTCTTTACCCTGTTTCCCAGGGAAATCACCCTAGATTTGGCCACTGAGGTGCTTGAATGCCCGTTGGAGGGGCCTGCGTGAACGGGGTGCAACCGGCAACCGAGCGGCGGAAGTGGGTCAGGTTGCCGTTGGCCATTCCGGTCTTTGTGCGAAGCCGCGACGAAGAGGGTAAGGAGTTCCTGGAGTTTGCCACCGCTTTGAACGTCAGCGCCGGGGGTATGCTGGTCGCCGTCCGCCGGATACAACCTGCATTGTCCCAGATCCGCCTTGAGATCCCCAGCGCCCCGCTGGCGGCCGTGGCGCTGCTGCCAAGGGCTTCCCGGGACCTTCGCGCAAAGGCCTTACGCACTACGCCTGCCGAAGGATACTACCTGCTGGGTCTCAAGTTCTCCCGTCCGTTATTGCCTTCCACCCGATCCAACGGGACTCGGCGGAGAAAAGTCGCTTCTGCTGTGTGAAAATGTTTTCACATTGGTCCGAAAATCGTGTTACCTTGGTACTCGCTCCTCGAGAACCGGGGTGCCCTCCTCTGGCTCTTTGGTAAGTTGATACGGTTCAATCAGATAAGCTAAACTTCCTTCGACTGTAGTGGGCCTGCGCGGTTTGGCTTTCGGCATGCAGGAAGAAGGCTCTCCCCTTAATTGGTAGAACCCAGACATGACAACTAACAGCGTAAATACGCTTGTTCAGCCTTTGGGGGAGATGCCGCCGGAAGCCGTGGTCTTCGGCCGAACCGAGGCCATGCGCGCCGTGCGCGACCGCCTAACCAAACTGGCCAGTGCCAACGTCCCTGTGCTGATCCAGGGCGAAAGTGGGACGGGCAAAGACATTATCGCGCGCATGATACATGCCGCCTCGCCGTGGCGCACGGGACCGTGGGTGAAGGTAAACTGCCCGGCGATCCCGGGCACACTGCTCGAAAGCGAATTATTTGGCTACGAAAAAGGCGCATTCACTGGCGCCTACGGCGTGAAGCCGGGGCGCGTGGAGATGGCGCATCGCGGCACGCTGTTCCTTGACGAAATTTCTGAGCTGGATCTTGCCCTTCAATCCAAGCTGCTGCAGCTCTTGCAGGACGGCCAGTTCTGCCGCATCGGAGCGCAGGAAGACAAGAAAGTCGAAGTGCGGGTCGTCTGCGCAACCAACCGCAAACTGGAGCAGGAAATCGAGAACGGCACGTTCCGGGCGGATTTGTTTTACCGCATCAACGTGGTGAACCTATACATGCCGCCCTTGCGCGAGCGCGCCGCTGACATTCCGGATCTGGTTGCGTATTTCCTGGAATATCACAACCGCAAGTACAACTGCCGCGCGAAACCGCTTTCGAATGAAATGATGGAGGTTCTGCGCAAGTATCATTGGCCGGGCAATGTGCGCGAACTGGAGAACCTCGTCAAGCGGTACGTGATTCTGGGTAACGAAGAAGTGATCTCAGCTGACCTGGCGCCGCGCAGCCTGGATTTTTTCAACGCCGAGATTCCCATTGATGGTCAGATTTCGCTGAAGAAGGTGACCCGCCAGGCGGTGCGCGAGTTGGAGCGCAAGATTATTTTAAAGGTTCTGCAGAACCATCACTGGAACCGTAAGCAGGCGGCGCGCACTCTGAATATCAGCTACCGCGCGCTGCTGTACAAGATCCGCGACGCCGGCTTGCCCTCGAATCGGACCGTGAGGCGGCGCGAGGCGGAGAACCCCAAGCAGGAAGTCGCTGCCGCAGACTGAAGACAACCAACCCACGAATTTGAAGGCCCGCTGCCGATGCGGGCTTTGCCATTTTGACAGATAACCACCTTCTTGTAGATAACGGGTTAGACCGCCGCGGCGGGCGTTCATATAACTATTGAAAGCACGTTAGATAGTTAGTCATCTCGGAAACTTTGTTTCCTCGCACATATTATGGGTTTCCCTTATTATGTGGGCATGAACATCACGCTCTCGCTTGATGAAAAACTGGTCAAGGAAGTCCGTAAGATCGCGGTCGAGCGGGATACAACTCTGACCGGCCTGGTGCGCGCCTACCTGGAGCAACTCGCCGCAGAAGATGCGCGCTCGGGCCGCAAGCGACGCCAGTTAGAAGCCCTAGAGAAGAGCTTTCAGGATTTCCAGATCAACCTGGGAAAGAAAACCTGGCGGCGGGAAGACCTCTATGATCGTCCGGGCCATGATCGGTTCCGGTCGTGAGAGGTCGGGGCCGTGACTTTCTCGACACCAACATCCTGCTCTACGCCTACTCCCCCGCCGAACCGCGCAAGCAGAAAATAGCCGACGACTTAGTCAGGCGGGCGATCCTGGGCGAGTTAGTGACTTCCACGCAGGTGCTGGCCGAATTCGCATCTGTGCTGTTGCACAAGGTCTCCCCGCCGAAAACCGCCGACGAAGTAAAGCGAATCCTCGACATCTTGGCTCCAATCTCAGTCGTAGTTCCCGACGGTGACATAGTGCGGCGCGCGGTGGAAGCGCGGGGAGCATATGGCATCCACTTTTACGATGGCATGATCGTCGCGGCGGCCGAGCGTGCTGGTTCGGAGAAGATATGGTCGGAGGACTTGAGCGATGGCCAGAAGTACTTCGGCGTTGCTGTAGCCAACCCTTTCCGGTGACGTCAGCCGCTTCGCCAGCTTTCGAGCTGCCTTCTGACCTTCTCGGCGTCGATTTGCTCGCAGATCCTCAGTGAAGCTTCGGCGTATTCGATGGCCTTCTTGCGGTCCCCGATCTTATCTAGGGTCAGGCTCATGTTCCACAACGTGGTGCCTTCGCCTCGCCGGTCGCCGATCTCGCGCGCCGGGCGACGCTACTACGACACGCAATACGTGAACTTGGACCATGGGGCGGAGTGAACTCCTGGAGCTAAGCTATTCTGTGGCCCGCGGGGAAGGACGAACTGCGAGAGTATAGCAGCGAAGTTGGGGAGGGAAACGACTTTCGTGGTTGGTTCCGTTTAAACCGCAGGACGTTCACGACTGAGGATGTCGATTATTGCGGAGTGCAGTAAGGGACGGAATCGGTGGCGGACACGTACTGGATCGGGGCTCCCGCTGGAATCACGAACTCGCTTTCTCCGAATCTGACTACGTCATCTCCCGCTTCGTTGGGAGCCCAGTCGAAAGTGTAGCCGAGGAAGGTCCAGGGATACTGCTTTGGTAATGCGAACGAATTGTAATAGTTGTTGAGGGCCCAGTAGCGGCTTTGCAGTTCTTGGTTTTTCTTCGGGTCGTTCAGGTCTGCCTTCAGTAGGGCAGGCGTGCGGGGCAGGCACGTGTTGCGGTTTGCAGAAGAATCCCAGCAAGGGAGGGCAACTTCGCAGGTGTTGGTGCTGGGGTCCGGATTGTTGCACGGACGAAAGAATTCCGAGATGTCTTTGGGGGCGACGGTCAGTTCAATGAATGTATCGTTGCCGGAGTTCAGCGGCAGGCCCAGTCGCTGTTCCAGCCGCTGCGTCAGTTGACTCGCATCGGCGCCGTGTGACTTGACGTAGTCCTGGCAGAAGGATTTGAGGTGGGGAGCTACCGTGACCCAGGTGTCCTTGTATGCAGGCGCGTTTTGTTTCTGGTAATCGGGAACGTTCTTTTGTCGAGTCCAGGTGACAACCGCGATCTTCTGACCGAAGCCGACGGTTACGAGCGAACGCGAGACGTGCGTGCGGTCGGGCTGGAGTGTATCGCGGACGGCCTCCTGATAGGCATCTCTGGGAGGGTTTTGTTGCGAGTAGCGCAACGTGAATATCAAACCCACAATAGGCACTACCAAGAAGAAGGTGGCAATGAGAAAAGTACTGGACTGCGAATTTTGAACCCTCTGCTGCATGGTCCACCTCCTGGCGGCCGCCGTTTTGACTCTCTTCGATCCGCTCTACTTCGTTGCCTTTGGGACTTCGGCGTCGGATGTGCCCGTGCCGGTAGGCTGGCTTGGCGGTTGAGGGGCACGGGCCAGCTTATCCTTTGACTCGTCTGCCTTCGTGGACTTGAAGAGAGTATCAAACAGGTCTCCCAGCTTCTGGGTGGCTACTTTTGAGAACATGCCCACCAAAGCAGATACGCCGACCAAGCCAAAAACATTTACGTCGGCGGCTCTTGCGACCGATGTTGTTCTCGCGTTGAGTGCTCCACCAATGTTTAAGAATCCCGCCCGCAGAGCAACGTAAAAGATCAGCGCCAGACTCGCGCCTATGAATGGGCGAAGATAGTACCACCACGCCCAACTACTCTTAATATTCCTGTTACCGACGAAATCTACAAACGACAGAGCCATGTGCAGAAAAGCGCCTAGGCTGCCAGCCAATAGTACGAGCCAGAGTAGGTCAAGCTCTCGGGAGATGTTTCCCGCAAGCCTGGTCGGGACTACAGTACCGCTGGCCGTCTCCTCTTCGGACACCGCCTTGTCCAGGTTCTGCTTGGCTTTTGCCCACTCTGCAAATGCTCGCTGGCGCTCATTCGATGCAGCTTCAACTTGAGGATCAGCAGGTATCTCATCGTGGGTTCTGGTCTCCTCTTTCGCAGCGGAGCTGTGTGGAGTTCCGGTAGATCCGGTCGGCTTGGTGGTCGGGCTCTCTGCCGGTGACGGTTTTCCCTGTGCGCGAGCCGTAGCCGCGGCAAGTCTGTCCTCGGCAAGCTTTAGTTCGCTGGCCTTGCCGTTGAATACGCTTTCCTTCTCGATACGAGCCGTTTTCGCCGCGTCAGCACCCGGCGATGTTTCGGGCCACAGTAGCAACATCAGGAACACGAGCGTAAAAACCAAGAGGAGGTACGCGCCAAGCAACTGGACGCCTCGACCTGTCCAAGGCGGGGAGTTCAGGCTTACCACTGCCGTGCCTTGCTTCCCGCTCGCATTGCTTGCGGCGATGACGTTGACGGTGGTGGTGTCCGGGACCTCGAAAGGAGCCGTGTAGATTCCTTGCTGATCGAGGCTGCCCAGAGGAGGGCTCAGAATCCAAGTCACATTCGATAACGGAGGAGCGACAGGCGGGGGCGGAGTTGCGGCTTGCGCAGGAATCGGCGGGATTCCGGGATGAACGCCCGCGACAATGGCAACGAACTGCTGCATCTGGTTTGGCTTAAGATCGACCTTCGCGGGTATGACGGAGATGGTGTCGGGGGTTAGAGTGATCGTTGCGCTCGCCGAATCAAAGGGCGCGGTGGCGATCACCGCAACCGTCTGCGCCGTGGTCACAATCGGTGCAACATAGGTCACGGACG